>Ga0247727_10004300_pt1 | contig 30308 bp, 26 predicted proteins | sample WisWelCaveWW1625_FD_202498 | JGI IMG/M metagenome (GOLD analysis project Ga0247727, IMG submission 202498) | Biofilm microbial communities from Wishing Well Cave, Virginia, United States - WW16-25 | ecosystem: Environmental > Aquatic > Deep subsurface > Groundwater > Cave microbial mat | place...
CAAACGGATGATTGGAAACCGGTCTCAGGTGCTCGGTGCTCACCAATTTCAGTTTCACATTTTTCGCAAGCAAATCTTCGCGCAAATTTTCGAGGTTTTGCATCGCCGTGTGATCAATCAGGTTGACATCCGAAAAATTGACAACAATCTGCTGCTTGTCAATATGTTCCATGATCCGGCGTTTCAATGAGAGGAAATTTGCGAATATCAGGGAATCGCCCACTTCGATGATGGCTTGCCCGCGCTCGACGATTTCTTTTGCGCGCACTGAAAAAATTCTCTTAACCGGAGTTCCTGTAAAAAGGTGCATGATCAGATTCGTGAAAATCCCTATCGCAATTCCGACGAGCAAGTCGGTTGCCAGAACAGCAACGATTGTAATGACAAAAATCAGGAATTGTTCTTTCCCGATATCATACATGTGTTTAAATTCCTTCCACGATGCAAGGCGCATTCCCGTGTACACGAGCATTGCCGCAAGCGCACCGAGGGGAATCTGCTGAATCAGCGGTGCAAGCAGAATCAGAAACAGAAGAAGAAAAACGCCGTGAGCGAGATTTGACCATTGCGTTCGTGCGCCGGCGTTGATGTTGGCCGAGGAACGAACGATTTCTGAAATCATGGGTAAACCGCCGATGAATCCAGCCAGGGCAGAACCACTGCCAAGGGCAACGAGATCCTGGTCGAGTTTTGACTTCCGTTTGTACGGATCAAGCGAATCTATCGCCTTGGCGCTCAGCAAACTTTCAATTCCGGAGACCAGGGCGAAAGTCACGACTGCAATCCAAAATGCCCCTTTCAGAATCTGACTGAAGTCAGGAAAAACAACTCCGTCAAGAATTTTGTCAGGCAGGTGAACCAGGTATTGCGGTCCAACTTTCCAATGGTGACCGGCAAACAGGTAATCATGATCGTGCAGGAGGTCAAATGCGTGTGTGAGCGGAATTGTTGCTATTAAAATCAGGAGCGGCGAGGGAATCAATTGAATCCATTTGTTCCGGAAAAGCGGATGAATCACCAGGATTCCTAAACTGATCAGGGAAATGACAATGATTTCGGGGTTGGAATCGGTAAATGCCATGGGAATCTCCATGGCAGCTTCCAGCAATTCACCCTTTGGAGTTTCGACGCCGAGAGCAACAAACAATTGTTTGATGATGATAATCACACCGATTGCTGCAAGCATTCCGTGAACGACTGCATTGGGAAAAAAATCTCCGAGTTTTCCCACTTTCAAAAATCCGCCGATCATCACCAGGGTTCCGGCGATCACAATGGCTGCAAGCGCTGCCGGATATCCTTTGATCGGATCGCCTTCTCCCAGAGCCTCTACGGCTGCGTGAGTCACGACAATGAGACCGGCAGCGGGGCCGCTGATCGTCACATGGCTTCCGGTCAGCCGGGAGGCGAAGATGCCTCCGATGATCGCGGTAAACAATCCGGCGATCGGTGGAACGCCTGAGGCGAGGGAAATGATCAGGCACAGCGGAAGGGCAATCAGCGAAACGCTGAAGCCGGCAACAATGTCGTGCCGGATATTCGCTTTAAATCCACTTTGTAAATCCTGCTTCATGACATGGAAATAGCAGCCGGTGTCTTTTTCCGGAAATCAAAATGGTAAAAGACCGATACCATGATGGTATGATTCGATTCAAACCTCCAACCGTCGGATTTCTGAATGGTCTGGTTCATGTATCCGGTTTGCACGGAAAAATTGGGATTGAAGTCAAACCCGGCAGCGGCATACGCCCGGTTCTGGTCAAAGACATTGACTGAAGTCTGGTTATTCAAATGAATAAAAATCTCATCATATATACTAACAAATAATTTGCCTGGTTTTCCATTGTCCATTTTCAGCGGAAACTTAACCATGAAACGATAGCGGAACCGGTTGCGAAAGGAGTTTCCGTTAACGATACGGGAACCGAGGCTGTCGAGCGATGCATTCTGAAGCCACCTTTGTTCCAGACGGTATCTGTGCTGAACAAGAAGACGGGGGTGCTGTTCATTGAATACCAATTGTTGCCAAATCCGGTTTTCGATAAACATCGCGGTGACAGGCTGGGAGCCGTATGGCCAGGTAAAAATCAACCCGTATCCTGCCGTTGCTACAAACTTCGGGGAAATGTAACATTCCAGCGCAAGGCGGGAAAGCGACTGTTGCCAGTTCAAGATGTAATCATGCCGCCTGAACTGGGTTTCGGTCAGGACTCCGAACCTGTCAGAAAGCCGGTGATGGCCAAAATAGGAATACCAGCCATGGGCCTGACTGGCGACCGTCCGCGGTTGTGCCCCGGCGAAGCCAAATGCGAACAAAGCCAAAGCAAAAAGGCCTGAAACCGCAGGATGCCGGCCGGGAAAAGGCGCCAAAATCAGAATCTGATTCATGTTACATATCTGCGCAGATCCGCAGGCAGTGCCATCTGCATCAAATATACTCATAGGATACAAATGGAAGACATGGCTGCGGAATTGATTGCGCTTTGAACATGATTCTATCCAACTGAATCTGACTTCTGAGTTGAGATCAAAGTCATTTGTTTGAAAGTTTTTTCAAAACCGTCATTGGATGCATCAAATGAAATGATGTTGCCCTTGCTGTGGGAAGCGACATATTTCATGCCATCCAGCCACATGGTAAACAACATCAGGGATTGATTGACATTGGCGGTATTCAGTGTATTTCCGGCTTCGACAAGTCCGTCGGCGATGTTTTTCCGCAATGCAGCATTGCCTTCCCCGCGCATCCGGTCGGCCTCCTTTTCGGCTTCGGCGATCAGGAGTTTGGCACGGGCTTCTGCTTCAGCTACCCGTGTTTTGGTGATGTACTGAGCCTGGGCCTCATTCTCCGCGGCAGAGCGAAGGTTGTTGGTTGCAACTACCTGTGCCATGGAACGCATGATGGCTTCGTCAAAGCCGATGTCGTTGACCTGCAGGTCAATCATTTTAAATCCCCAGTCTTTGAGCGATTCATCTATCTGGCTGTGAACCACCATGACGATTTCATTTCGCAAACTGAGTATTTCACTTTGCTTTTTTGTCGCAACCAGGGACCTCACGGAGCCTTCAATAATCCGGATGAGCGCCTGCATGAAACTTTTCTGGTCAATGAATTTGAATGCGGCACGATGGATCGAATCTTCGGCATGATCGCCAACGGCATACAGGATCAAAGTCTTGAAATGCACATTGGCCTGGTCGCTGGTGATAGCCTGGAATTCCAGCTCGACCGAACGGTTTTGCAGGGATATTTTCCTGACCACAAGTTCAATCAGGGGTATCCGGAAATTCAATCCCGGATAAAGAATCCGTGAATATTTTCCGAAACGAGCCACTACAGCGACCATTCCCTGTCTTACAATAGAAACGCCAGAAATCAATATGATTCCAAGGGCAATCAACGGATATAATAAAATTGGTTCCATAATCTTTTTTTGTTTTAACCTGGAAATTCAGAAGAGTGATGCTCGAGGATGTACCATCCGGTTTTCTCCTTCTTGCAAACGAATGAATAACGGGCTGGTATTTTCACAACTTTTTCCTTTTTGAAAAAGGAAAAGGAATAAGCTCCGGACTGTATGAAAATGTCATTGTACTGCCGTACTTCTGCTGAATCGAAATGCACAATCACCCTGTCAAGCTCAAAGAGATGTTCGAAATACCGCTTAATGTGGAAATGCCCTACCCTGAGATCTTTGGCGAATGTTCCCCAAAGCAATCCCGACACATCATATGTGCCAACGACATTGAGGACATTGTGGGAATTGATTCCGGTTTCCCAATCGCAGATAAACTGGCTCAGACTCTTTTTCTCTGCTGAATGATTTTCAACTGTCGTGTAGGTCAGGCCACCGGTATCGGGATCAGAGTTGACTTCCATGTGCTCTGTGGCGTGCGGGTGCACCCTGTCACTGAACGCGCTGATGAATTTTCTCAGGATTTCCAGCGTGGGAGTGTCATGGTGCCGGTGAATGATGTAAGCAATAAAACTGTGGAGGGCGAGAGTTATGATCAAGCCTTCGAATATCCCAAGCTGAAATACCAGGATCCCGCAGAACATGGAAATTCCAAAAGCGTACTTCCCATGCAAAGCCACGTGATACAATCCTGCAATCATTTTCCATCCGGTAAAGATCATCAGGACGGCCAGAGAAAACTCAGGAAGGGCTGTCAAGAGTTGCGGATAAGCCAGGGTGATTCCCAGCACACCTGCAACAAAGAGAAGGGAGAGTTTGGAAACAGCACCTGCCATCCGGTTTGTGGAACTTTTCGCCAGGCCATCGAGATTTGTCATACCGCCGAAGAAACTCGCTGCAAGATTTGCCAGCCAGATTGCAAAAAGACTGTTGTTGCTATCGGATTTTCGCTGATAGGGATCAATCTTTTCAATGGCAGCATTGCTCATCACCTGCTCGATGATGTCAATCAGGGCCAACATGGCCGCATACAGTATCATTTCAGCCAGGATCAGAGGTTTTACCGCCTCGCCGGTTGGCATGGGGATTGCAATCTCAAACGGAACATGGTCAATCTCGAGCATCGGAAGTTCGATGTGAAAGCTCAGCCAGACACTTCCGGCAATCACCAGAAGGTACGGCAAGCCGGGAAAAGTTTTGCTGTATCTTTTGTACAGGTACAAAAACAGCATCAGTGCAACCGATGAAATCATGACCATCCTTACCCGGTCGTCCGTCCAGAATACTTCCCCCTCGTTTACTATGTCATAGGTATAGGGCAGGAATTTCACAGCAATGCGGAGGCCCACGCCGGCAAGAAGTCCTTCGATCAGGTAAGACGGAACAATCTTTAAGATATATACTTCGAGTTTATATTTCCAGACCATGGCCTGCATTGCCGAAGCCATCAATATCAGGAAGGGCATATTTTCAAACCCGAAATTGTGAATGCCCATAGCAAGAACGGGGGCAAGACCTGCGGCAACACCGGGTACACCAATATGGTTGCCAGGTCTGAAAAAAGATGCAAGAAAGCCAATGATACATGCGAATATTACCGTTGCAAGTCCCGTTTGAATGGGGTATTCTGACATCATGCAGATGCCCACAGTGAGGGGAATGGCCACCAGACCGGTGATCGTTCCTGCCAACGCATCTCTTCGCATTGTATCAACACTGAATTTTGGTAAATCCATGCTGAAAAGGATTATTAAGTGAAAATGATAATAAATGAATGTTTGAATTCTGCATGGTAGCAGAATTCAGGAATGACTGACGATCAGGTCAGCAATTCACTTTCATTTGCCGGTACAGCAGGAAAAGTTTACTGGGTTTCCCGGTCAGCGCAGATTCCTGCACTCCCAGGTGGCGAGACCAGCATTGGTACAGAGATATTTCCGATTCCGGCAGGAAATGATCCAGGTCCGAATCATTGGATTTCTTTGCTTCGTTTTCAGAAAATTCCCGGAGTTCTTCCTTTTCCGATTTCTCCTTCTCTTCTTCTTCCGGCAGCGGGGCAGAATTGGCGTGGGCAAGCTTCACCCTGTATGCAATGGCTGCTGCCGATTGCGCGATCGGAATCAGAAAAATAGTTAACGCGATGAGCAAAGCAGGGAAGGAAAATCCCTGCGGAAGACCAAAAGCCGAAGACTTTCGCTGCCTGGTTTTATTGAATTGATTCACAAACTTTCCGGAAACCGGAAATTTTTAATTCCCGCAAATCTACTAAATGCAAATGCATTTCCAATCTTTGCCGGAAGAATTGGAACACAATTGATTGAATTTGACCAGCTTGTGACAGAAAAATACTACTTTGTAACGACATCGTCCTCCCGGCGGGCCCGGTTTTGACGCAGGCCTTTTCCTGTGGTTCGCGGAAAGGGAGATGGGAGAAATAAACCTTTACTTCATTCGCCTGTCTATCTCAATCGCCAATGAAATCGTATTTTTGAATTATGCTGAAACGAATTCTCACTATCGCTGCCGGCATCATCGGTCCGGTAATCATCGTCGGGATGCAAGCCTTTTCGCAAGGAACATTTGACCAGGTCTATTCCATACTCAGTACAAATTGCGCTGTAAACGGTTGTCACGGAGGAACTACTTCCAATCCGTTTTTCCTCGGCGCGAATCAATTCACTGCTTACAACGCGATTTACAATATGACTCCGGTTAATCCGGCTGCAAAAGCCAGCGGCTACAAACGAGTTGATCCCGGACATCCATACAACAGTTACCTTCTGAAAAAAATCGGCCACGGTTTTGACAATTCACTCGACCTTGACCAGCCCGCCGAAGGAAACCGCATGCCAGACGGCCTCCCTCCATTGGCCGACAATCAAATCGAACTCATCCGCCAGTGGATCATTCAGGGTGCACCCATGACCGGAACTGTCGTGGACACCGCCATCATCAATGAATATTATTCAACGGGAGGGTTCCCTTTATTAACTCCACCCGCTCCTCCCTCAGACACCGATGGATTTCAACTCCGTTTTGGTCCCCTTTTTGTGGATCACCAGGGATCCGGCAATCCAAATGAAATCGAATGGCTGAAGAAAGACCACATGGGACTCCTGGAAAATGTCGAAGTGACCCGGATGGAAGGATACATGAATATCCAATCTCATCATTTTCTTCTCTTCAAATTCAACTCTGTCGCAGGTGCAAATGCCGAGGACGATGGTCTGAGAATCGTGGATCTGCTGAATACCGCCACCGATGGCGATAAAGAATTGATGGCTGCCTGGCAATATGACGGTTCTTTTGACTTGCCGGCCGGTACCGCTTTCTTCTGGGATTCCACCGACTGGGTGGATATGAATTATCATGTGCGAAACATCAGTACCGATTCCATCCTTCCGGTTGATTTTTACCTCAACGTGTTCACAGATCCGCAGGGAAGCGGCAAATCAGAAATGAAGGCGCAGTTGGTGAACAACAGTTCCCTGGTTCTCTTTTCCGGCACCAATACCGAAACCATGTACGATACATGGACCGGTCCCGACAGGAAAATCTGGACCATTTCTTCCCACACACACAAGTATGGTACCGATTTCGATGTTTATGTGAGGAATCCCAACAATTCCAAAGGCGCCCAGATTTATGAAGGGTTCTACAACGAGGATTACACATTCAATCAGGGGTATTATGACTGGGTCCATCCGGCGATCCGCAGGATAGACACCCTTCTGACAATCAAACAATCAGAAGGATTGATTGCCGAAACCGAATGGTATGTTACCCAGGGCGCACCTGTGACTTTTGGCCTCACCACTGCGGATGAGATGCAGCTCATCACATATCTCTACATAGATGCCCCCCTTGTCGGAATTGAAGATGAAAATAACCCGGAGTTCACCTGGTCGGTTTTTCCCAATCCGGCGAGCGATGAGTTTTCCGTTGAATTTTCGGTCACCCGGCCGATGGAAGTCTCCGTCAGTTTTACAGATCTCCTGGGCAGAAAATTCCCGCTTTCTTCTGCGAAAGTTTTTGGCGAAGGACAACATCGCATTGCGCTTGACACCCGGAATCTTGCCGGGGGAATGGGATTTATCGGGTTGAAAGCCGGTGAAACGAAGTCGGTGAGACCATTGGTGATTGTGAGGTGAGGGCCAATTCTCCTGCCTGACAACAATTCATTTTCTCATTTTTCCAATCATCTCTGAAATCATCCGGTACAATTCCGCAAGTTTCGGATTTGAGGCTTCCAGCAATTTCAGATGAGATTTCATCGTTTCTCCATCGCCCCGGATGGCCGGTCCGGTCATCGCTGCTTCCGGCCCAATTGCGATTGATTTCCGCAATGTCTCCAGTATCAGCGGCGTCAATGTCGAAAGTCCTTCACTGGGAACCTGATCGAGAAGTTTCGTCGCTTCGTGGTACAATAAATTCGAAAAGTTGCCGGCGATTACAGCGGCCAGGTGTACCCATCTTCTTTCTTCGGAAGTCGAATAAGTCACATGATTGCTCAAAGAAAGTGCAAGTTTTCTCACTTCCTCACGGGCATTTTCCGTCGCTTCGATGTACAATGCAACTTCGCGGAAAGGCGACAAATTTTCCTTTGTAAGTGTCTGAACCGGCCAGATCACTCCGGACTTCGCTCCGGCGGTTGCCAATACGGAAAGCGAAACATTTCCGGAACAATGGAGAATAAGAGTTTCGGAATTCCGCAAGGCGCCGATTTTTTCTGCAACCTCCGGAATCAAACTGTCGCTGACCGCCAGGAAAACAACATCCAATCCGGGATGGAGATCCCCAAGGGATATAGAATTCATCGGAACCAAAAACTCCTCTGCAAATTCTGCTGTCTGCGTTTTGCTCCGACCGATCACCTGCTCCAAAGAATACCCGCTGCCTTGCAAATTTGCTGCAAGATTCCAGGCAAGGTTGCCGATACCGACCAGGCCGGCTGTTTTGGCGGGCTGCATCATTTTTACTTTGATCCTGCAGCTTCTTTCCTTCTCCTGACAATCGCAAGGAGAAATCCTGCGACAAGTATAAAAGTACCCAACCAAAGAAAATTGATCCAGGGTTTGTGGATGGCCTGCATGATTACATAATCCTCGGGGATGGTTTTTTGCCGCAAAACAAAAAATCCGAGAACCTTGTTCTTGTGATCAATGTATCTGAATGTAATCCGCATTCCGAATTGCGGCAGGACGAAATTTCCGGGACGGGGAAGGCCGTCTGATTTTGCGAAACGAATCACAGGTTCTGCAATGAAAGAAGTATCGCCGGCAAAAACTTCAATCACAGCACGGGCCTGAAGCGACCAGGTCTCATTCGAATCGAGCAAAGCAACATCCTTCAGGTAGAATGAAAATTCTCCTTCCTTCACCGTGTCGCCTTTGGCTAACACGACTTCCATTTCCTCGTATTCAGGTTTGAATTCGGAATTGGAAGGCAAACTGGATACGTGCACATACAAATCCCGATCGGCGAAAATTTTCCGGGCCGGATGGGAGATAATACTTTGTCCGTTGATTTCGCTTTCGGGGTAGAGCAAAAACGGATCGCCACTCACAATGATTGTGTCTTTTTCCATGACAAGAGTTTGGAAAAGCAATCCGTAAAATGATCTGCCGTTTGCGTGCGGCGGACGGGCGAAAGCAACGGTTTCATTGAGAAAAAGACGGATGAATCCGGTATCGGGCAATAGAAATCCGTTGTTCATCACAAGAAAATTGTCCCGGGGCATCCAGTCGGCATAAGTCTCTCCGCGGGAATCCCGGAACCTGACTTTGATTTCGCGGTCACGTTCTTCGATAATTTCGATATCCGAAACCGGCGGCAATGCCTCTTTCTTTCCGACATATGTCACCTGGTAACCGTTGATGATTTTCGGCACCATGGGATGAAGCATGACGTTGTCCTTGCGGTCCTGTTCGCGCTCGAAAAACTGGAGATCCCCGGGGGAAAAATTAGTCGAAACGATGGTATCATATCCGGATGAAAACAGAATTCCGACAAGCATAAGTCCGAATCCGACATGCGCAATGGAACCACCGGTCACGCGGAATAATTTTTCTTTTTTGCGCGAGAGTTGAATGATGATATCGAGGTTGGCGAATACGGAAAACAAGGCGCTTGCGAGCAGGATTTCATCCGCGAAAATGAAAAGGCCGAACTGGAAATACCTGGAAATTTTTCCCGTAAATCCTTCCATGGTTTCCGCTTCCTGCAGCCATGCCCTGTATTCGCCTTCAAACGAAAACTGCATGGTAGAAAATGCAAGCAACACAATGATGGCAGATGCAAGCAGGATTGCAATGAGGAATGGCCGGAAAATTGCATTTCCGAGATCTTTCCTTTCTACCTTTTTCCAATACAGGAATTGTCCAATCCCTGACAATACGCCAATCAATACAGCAAACCACACATTCCATCTGAAATAGAAAAACTGCAAGGCGGCCGGAGCCGCCAGGTTGGTTCCGAAAATCTTGTTGATGACCGGCAGGGAAGTTGAAATCGTGATGCCGATGGAAGTGAAAACAAAAACGAGTACTGCTGCAAAGAGAAAAAAATCTTTCGACCAGAAATGGATGTTTTTCGAAATCACCGGGATGTCATTCCACCTGACGACAAAGAGGAGGATGACAGAAAAGAAATAGGCGAACAAAAGAACGAGCAACTGTCCGGAAAGGCCGAGGTCGGTAAATGTATGGACGGAGGTTTCACCCAAAATTCCGCTGCGGGTGAGAAAGGTGCTGTACAATACGAGAATGAAAGTTGCAATCACCATTCCCATTGTCAGTTTCAAAAACATTTTCGAATTGCGGAACGAGATCATGGAATGGATGGATCCGATGCCGATCAGCCAGGGAACGAGGGAAGCATTTTCGACTGCATCCCAGTTCCAGTATCCGCCGAAATTCAAAGTCTCGTAAGCCCAATATCCGCCCATGATGATTCCGATGCCGAGGATCATCACGCTGAAAATGGTCCAGGGCGTTGCCGGGCGAATCCATTCGGTGTACTTCCCGTTCAGGAGGGCTCCGATAACAAATGCAAAGGGAACGACAGTTGAGGCGAATCCGAGAAACAATGTTGGCGGATGAATGACCATCCAGTAATTCTGGAGGAGGGAATTGAGTCCCGAGCCGTTTGCCGGAACGAAATCAGGATCGAGCTGATAGATGGCGTTGCCGGGAAATGCAGCTTTCAATGTGAGAAAAGGCGTACTGCCGAGTTTCCATGCGCCGGTTTCAGACAATGCGAGAACAATTCCGCAAGCGAGGACAAATCCGGCTGACAACATTTCAGTGCCGGAGGATCGGAGGCGATCATTCGCTGAGAGGCGATGATAAACAGATTGTAAGAACAGCAATACAAAAACGAGACCAAAGAGGAGGAAAAACGCGAATGCAACGCTACTGAAAGCTCCGTCTGCTTCAAACTGTCCGCTGCCGAAACCGGAGTTTCCACGGAGAAGCAGGGCAGTCAGGAGCATGGCAAAAATAGCCCCGGAAAGCTGAAAAAGGCCGTTTCCGGCTTTGTTTTTGGTTTCCGGTTCCATGGAAAGGGTCTGAAGCCGGATCTGGCGAAAACCAAGAAGCAGGTAGAAACCTGCGGCGAAAAGAGCTCCAGCCAGAAGGAATTTCACTACCGCTTCATTCAGGAAAATTCCAAGCACCATGGAAGACAGGATCAGTTCCACAGAAGCGATCACGGAGATGACGATATTCCTCCATTCCCCCCCCCTGAAAATGAGAATGGCTCCGAGGACCGAATGCCAGAACTGCCAAAGCAGGAAGCTTCCTTCCTGACCTTCCCAGAAGCAGGAAATCATATAATAAACCGGCAATTCGTTTGATGAATGAGCCCAGACATAATTGTACTGGTACTGGTGGGTAGCGATGAGGACGAAAAGTGTCGTGAAAATTCCGGCGACTGAAATTCCGTGAATGAGGAAGGAATATTTGCCAAGGGCTTCCCATCCGGATTTTTCGCCCCCGGGCTTTTTGTTGGCGATGAAATAGGATATTGCTGCAATGGCAGCGCAGGCAAAGGAAAGGGCTACGAACAGCTCCCCGATCTTGCCGCCGGTAAAAAAGTCATTCATTGCGCCGGGTGTGACGGTCGGGACTCAGATTCTTTTCCGGTGATGTCGGTCTCGCCGTACTTCGACGGACATTTTGTCACGATTTGCCCGGCCTGAAAATATTCACCCATGTTCTTACCCACAACTACTACTTTTTCAGCCGCTTCGAAATTCTCCGGCATGGGGTTGTTGTACAATACGGTCATTTTCCCGCCGACGCTGTCCAGCATCTGAAACCGGAATACATCCTTCTCCGGATCGTAATCCGAATTGTTCCGGTCAACCCATTCCCCGACGATATGAACGCTGCGATCCGATTTTCCTGACTCTTCAAAAGTAGAATACGTACTGGCTTCCTTCATCAGGTCTTCGACGAATATCCATGTGAATCCGCAAGCCAGGATCAGCGCCCCGATCACCAGAAGACCGATGTTCATCTTTTTCATTTGCCTTCCCTGTTCTCTTTTGCCTGGTCTTTTGTCCCTTGTCGCTGTTCATTGTTCCTTTCTCTCAATTCTTTCGCGATTTTTTCCAGCTTTCTGACTTTTCTTTCCATGATCAAAAGATATACCGCTATACCAGCGAAAATGATTCCCAGCACTGCAAGAACCGTAAAAATCTGATCATTGCGGAAGAGAATGCTTTCGTCGCTGAGAATTGGGGAAATCAGGTTCATGAGGGGGTGGAATTTGCAAGTGCATCATTGATTTTCTCCCCGGCTTCTGCAATGCGCGATCGCAGTTCTGTCAGCCAGATTCCGAGAAGGATAAATCCGGCAGCCGACGGATAAAAAATCATTCTTTGTCCGGCATCGAGGCTTTTCAATGCGGCAAGGATACCTTCTTCACCGCTGCCAGGATGGCTGCTGAATGCTGCGACCCTGGGAACAATGTACAGGAGCGGGACGATCATCGCCGCGCCAAAAACGTTCAGGACGGCAGAAACTTTTGCTTTCCGGACGGGTTCGGCGATGCTGCTTCTCACGAGGAAATATCCGAGATAAATCAATACGAGAATGAGGGCGGCATTCTGTTTCGGGTCGCCTGCCCACCAAGCCTGCAATTCGCCCGACTCTATCTCACGAACCCAGGTCACCCTTGCCCAGAGAATTCCGGTTGACAATCCGAGTAGTCCAAACAGAATTCCCGCATGAGCGGCGTTGACAGCCTTCCCATCAGATTTCAGATTGCCCTTATTGAGAAATTGCATGCTCTGCCAGCAGGAATAAAAAAACATGACCATCATGGCGTACCACATCGGCACATGGAAGAAAATATTTCTCCAGCTTTCGCCGCCGAAATCCTTAGTGAGTTGTTGCCTGTCAATCGCAAATCCGGCCACGATAGCAAATGCGATCAGGGCAAGAGCCAAAACCTTGTAGATCCAACGATATTTTTGAGCCCTTGCGTTCTTCATTCGCGCCACAGGAAAGGGAACAAAATAAACGATACGGTGGCAATTATCACAATGAAGAGGAGCAGGAACAAAATCAGGGAAGCGCTGTCGGAAACCGGTTGATTTTCAATGGCTTTTCTCCCTGCGCTGATGGCGGTGAGCAGAAGCGGAATGGTCAGCGGGAAACTCAGAATGGCCAGCAGGGTTGCCTTGTTTTCGGCTGATGCTGCAATTGCCGAGACGAGTGTGAGGGCGGTGGCGAATCCGGGACAGGCAAGGCCAACAACCAGGAGATAATGACCGGCATTTCCAGTTTCCACCGGACTGAAGAACAGGAATAGAATATAGGTGATGAATCCAAATGCCAGCATCAACAGACAATTGTAAATCCATTTTGCCACAATGATGGAAAAGGGACTCGCGAGGGAATAGAGATACAAGGTGATCCCCCTGTTTTCGCTCATGAAACTTTTGGCAACTGCATTGATCGCCACGAAAAGCATGGTGATCCAGAAGATGATATTCCAGGTTTTGGGGGGGATGCTCCCGCCGAATGCGAGCGACAATACAAATACCATGGAAACGACATAGAGGAGGAGACCGTTGAAGGCATACTTCTGTTTCCATTCCAGGAGGAATTCGCGGTAGAGAAGAGAAAGGATTTCTTTGGTGCGCACGGGATGATCGGAAAACCGGAATTGGGACAAAGGTAAGAAGGGGAAGGGGAATCGGGGATCCGGGACCGGAAGGATTCTCTTACCAGGGGATGTCGCTGTTGATGCCGATTATATATTGCGTATAGGCATATTTTCCCGGGACATCATTTGTATTGTTGAATTCATCCATGCCAGATCAAGCATTGCCCATTTATTCAGGTAGAAAGTCACGTCACCGGCAATGGAAATGTAGCTCAGACCCTTCAAGGGATAAGGATTTTGAATGCCGCAGGTACAATAATTTCCCTTGTAGCCACCGGCCTCCGGGAAAAAAGCAAGGCCACGAAGTTGGTCGGGAAAATGATAAAACCGGTATTGGGCAAAAATGCCAAGCAAAGAATGCCGGTCATACCCGGCAAGGCGGTCTGTTGTAAAAATTGAAATTGAATTCATACCGAGGTCAAGATTCTTCCAGATTCGGAAGGCACCATTGAAGCTCCGGGAAATTTCATGAAATGGAACGGTTTCGTTGTCAATAATATATGTCAAGGAGGAACCGATGACGACCGGGGTGTCGTAATATTTGTTGGTTGGTCTCGCAGTTTCCTGAGCTGAAATGGCACCTGACAACAAGTATATCGGAATAAACAAGTAAAGCATTCTGATCACTTCATAGTTGAATTCGGTTCATTTGATCAAATATCCGATACCAGCATCCAACACTGGACAAATAATTTGCCATGTAAATTTTCCAGGTTTCGAATCCAATATTACGTTCTCCTCAAACAATGCGATCCCACTGCCGAAATTTGCAAACATGGAAACCTTTTCGAACAATTCCCATGTAAATTCCAGACGAAAATTATTCATTAATGCCAGTGAGGGAGGCATTTTTACCATTCGCTGAGTGTAGGTCCAGGCAGTATCTGTACCATTGGTAATTTGTGCGAAAGGAATCAGAAGTATTTGCTCATACCGGTATTTCGAAATATGCAAATCATAAGCCACATAAATTCGGGTATTAAATTTTGAAAAATTGTGAATCATGAGTGCATATTGGAATGCAAGGCCTAATCCTTCATGAAGCCTGCGTTGCTTGGAAGCATCTCGATACAATTTATCTGTCATGGAAACTATGCCGCTGCTTGTCAGGTAGTCAACGATCAAACCTGCACGATGTATTCCCTTCTGCCTCGTTACTTCTGCACCCAAAGTCCATCCTACATAGCGGTCGGCTAGAATGATACGAACGTTATTTTCATGACTCTGGGAAAAACCACTATCCCGAATCCCAAAAGCAAGAAACAAAAAGGAAATTGAAGGAAAAAATCTGCAAATGAATAACGATTTCACATTTTCTTTAATCCAAATTTGTACCCAAGTCCAAAATCAACTAACGGCCCGACAAATTCGTAAATGAGAGGAATTCTCGAAAAAGGAAAAATGTTTCCTCTCTCGAAAAAAGCAATTCCACCACCGCAATTTCCAAAAAGAAAAATACGATTTGAGATTTGAAAATCAAATTCCATGCGAACACCATTCATGATTGCGAATCTGCCGGGGAAATATCCATTTCCCTTCGTATAGACCAGAAATGTGTCCGCACCATTTGCTATGTACGCGAAAGGATCTACAAAAACAGGCATATATGAATAATTTGAAAAATGGCAGTCATAACCCAAAAAAACTTCGGTACCAGAATGCTGCGATTTAAAAATTCTCACCGAATAACTGAGCGATGATCCCAATCCTTCGCAAAACTTGCCGACATGAGCAGCATCACGAAAAAAAAGATTTGAAACATTAGAGGATCCATTGAAAGCCAAATAATTCAAATTAATGCCTGCTTGATGTTTGCCGAAAATTGCCCTTCCCTCAATTCCAAAGGTCCAACCGACAAACCGATCAGAAATATTGATTCGGGTGTCATAGAAAAACGATTGGGCGAATGGAAAAATCGGAACTATTGAAAACAAAAATAGAATCTGATACCGAAAATTCCGTACGGGAGATTGCCCGACGTCCCTTTTCACTTTTTCATTTTTCCACCGGTCAAGGGTCATTCCGATGAATTTTAATATATCCTTTCGAAGTTGAAACAGTAGCAATGTCATTATTATTAGGCAAGATTCCTGCGAAATTCCAACCGATAATCGGATTGCCATTACCCCAACCGGTACCGTCATCGCAATCTCCTTCCCTACCAGGGTGGAAATGATACCATTCCGAAGCGTACTTCATTCTGCCGGATAAACAATTAACAAGGTTTCCACCCAAATTTCTTACCCACCCTACTGTCTTAGTTCCAGCATAGGAGTCATATTCAAATGTTGCGATCGTTGTGTTATCGGCATTTTGATTAACGTCCCAATTCCAAATTCGATGATAATAGGGAATGTTTTGTCCAACTTCGGTATTATCTAGTTTTCTCACTATATATGAGCCCCATAGGTTTGCAGCTGAAGCTACTTCGATCCTCAATTCGATCTTGCCCGATCCCTCATAACTATGATTAATTCGAAAGTCGCCCGCATAATAATCGGGCGGCCCACCTGGAATTCCCTGCGCAACATGGTGCAAGATGATATTGGTCACTCCTGTATTTACGACTCCGTTCACAAAAATCAAAACCGGTTCTATTTTGATAGATAGTTCATCGATATTCCCGGAACCCAAAACAAATTGGCCCCCACTCTCGGTCCATTTCAATATATGATCCTCCCTCAAAGAGAAAATCGATTCATCAATTTGAGCTCCTATTGCAATTATTGGGGTTCGGTTATCCTGCAAGGTATCAAGATTCGGAATGTGGATTTTCGGGACATAAACCATATCATAGGTTAACCCGGAATCAATATAATTCGAATAATCAAAATCCAAAATATTCCTTCCGAGAATAGTCGCAAGATTTTGTTTAAACTCCGATTCAAACGTCGGATTTTCAGAAAAGAGGTCATATAAAAGAATTTCGTCATTGACAGCCGAACCAAATGCAATCGCCATCATTGCCTTTCCCTCGTTTCGAACCAGATAATCTCTGGAAGCAAGGGCAATATTATACAATGTATAGTTTACCCTTTCATCATTCGGGTCAGCAACGTTTCTTAGAAAATGTTCTTTGGTCAACGAATCTTCCCCGGAACTGCCGGTAGTTAAACTTGGATTTACTTCCTCAATCATGCAAGACAAATTAAGGAAAGTTACAATTCCAATCAAGGCGAGGACATTCCCCACCGAATTTACCATCAGTTTCATGATTTCAGTCATATTGGTGACAAAAACATTCCTCAAGAAAACCAGATCAGGCCTGACCTAATTATACTCCTTTGCAGGAAAAACCTGATAACCGTCGAATACGACGAATACCAATGTGATCCATACAAATTCTCTAAATGTACTGTGCCCCCCCCCCACAATTCCAATAGATGTGGGTAAATTGTTGATAAGTTTATTTGAATGAAATCACCTTTTCGGAATACAAATTGAAAGCAATTCCTTCGAATACGATGTAAACAGTTGGTAATTGCAACCGCCGCTACTTGGCGGTTGGACCGTAATCAAGTAAAATCGTGAACTTCAGAATTTCACCAACCGCCGAGCCACCGATCCTGCCTTCGTTTCGATAACAGTCAGAAATGGCCCATTCATCAATTCCGAAATATCAAAGACTGATTGATTCGTCCGCAAAACTTCTCTCCCCGCCATATCCCTGATTGAAACCGACAGAATCTCCACTCCGATGCCGGCGACAACCGTTATCTCCTCCCTTGCCGGATTCGGAACCAATTCAATCCCCTGCCCTGCAGATCCCAATTCGCGCGAAGTTCCCAGGCAAATAATCTCCAGGTTATCAATCATCCATCCTTCGGTCAGGGAATTGAGGGAATCGCTGAAGAAAGTGAACCGGAACCGGACGAAATCGAATCCGTAATTCTGAATGACGGATTTCACCCAGCCGGAAGATCCGGTAAATCCGGGTTGGCCGGCACTTGCAATCGTATCTGTGTTGGAATAATAATCTGTCAGATTCCAGGGCGAGTTGACAATGTTATTCCAATTCGCTCCGCCATCATAAGAATATTCCAGGATACCGCCATCCATTCCGGAATCAGCATGGATCTTATGAATATAGGAAATCATGGTGTAATCATCGGTCTTCAGGACAAAACTGAAAGATGAGACATTGTTAGCCGGACAATTGCTGAAGGTGTCGGTCACCATGGCGAGGGGAACTGAATATGCAGAATCGAAAATAGTTTTTGAAGGTGTTCCGATCTGCCAGATGTTGCCGGCCTGTGATGTGTCTATAAAAAAATAATTTGATGTATCCCGGTCATCGAAAAAAAGATACTGAAAAGCCGTCGGTGTATAGGCAATAGCCCAGATTGTGTCCTGTGCGAAAACCTGCAATGGGGCCAGGAATGGAATAAATGAGAGAATTGCAATTGCCAGGTTTTTCATGTGTTCAAAATCGCCAATTCGCGTTTCCCGAAACTGTCTTGCCAGCGACATTTTCATTTGAATTACCCCTCATATTCCTTACCTTTAGAATCCAAATCCCAATTTCATATGAAAAAACTGTTATACATTTTCGCAGTCATCGTTCTGAGTTCCGCAACATCTCATGCACAATCCACCGCAATGCAATTCAGCGGACTGGATTGTAACGGCAACACCGTTGATCTCTTTTCCGATCTCGATTCCGGAAAGGCTGTCGCTCTCATTTATTACATGCCGAGCTGCGGCACCTGTCCGCCTGTGGCGACGAAAATCCAGGCCATGGCCGACAATATCAACGCAACCTTTCCCGGAAAGGTGAAAGGATATGCATATCCGTATCAAAATTCGACTACATGTTCTTATTCCTCCACCTGGGTAAGTTCCAACAGTTTGTCCTCCATTTTCGCACCGATGGACAGCGGTACTGCGCAAGTCGCATATTATGGCGGCTTCGGAATGCCGACAGTTGTACTTCTCGGGGGAACCGGTCATCGCGTGATGTTTGTCACCCAGAGTTTTACAACCGGAGACACAACGATCATGCATGATTCCATTATCAATATGCTGAATGCACAAACCGGTATCGGGCCGGATTTGAATCAACACCAGGATTTCCAATTGTATCCCAATCCGGCCAGTGATGAAGTTGCTGTCCAGATTCAACTGAATCAGAAAACAGATGTTCAAATCGAAATCCTGGACCTTTCCGGAAAAACGGTGATGGCAACAGCAGATGATATGCAATCCGGCTTGTTCAGCAGGAAGATCCGCACTGACAGATTGCAATCCGGTATATATTATGTAAAACTGGGATCGAACGAAAGGACTGCCGTCCGCAAACTGGCCGTAGTCCACTGATCGAATCGCTTTGAGGATAAAGAAAATCAAAAAGGAGCCTGCATTTTACGCAGCCTCCCTTTTTTTTATGCATTTCACTTTCACACTGTTGTCCCTCTGCTTGGGCTCCACTTTCTTATTCGCCCAAAACCCGCTTCTGATCCCTTCTTCCCTCACAGGAACTTCTTTCAACCTATCGGTTCAGAGTGGCACGACAATTTTTTATGACACCATTTCCACTCCGACTTTTGGCATCAACGGCGTATGGATGAGTCCGACCATCATTGTAAACAAAGGTGACAGCATCACGCTGAATGTTACCAACAATCTCAATGTGAAAACTACCATGCACTGGCATGGATTGCATGTTGCTGCCAAAAATGACGGCGGACCACACCAGGAAATCGCGCCGGCCGCAACCTGGAGTCCTTCCTATCGGGTGAGGAACCAGGCATCCACATTCTGGTACCATCCTCACGGGGCAGCGCAAACCGAGTTGCAGGTTTCCAAAGGTCTGGCAGGATTTTTCATAGTAAGAGACAGTGCAGAGGCCGCTCTGAATTTGCCACGGACATATGGAGTGGACGATATCCCGGTTGTGGTTCAAACGCGCGCTTTTGACGTCCTCAAACAGATCGCAATTGCCGATCACATGGACACTGCCGTATTCGCAAACGGAACTCTCGATGCAACCTGGAATGCTCCCGGACAGGTCGTGCGTTTCCGCCTGTTGAACGGAAGCAGTCTCCGGACTTTCCGGTTCGGATTCAGCAACAATATCACTTTTTATCAGATCGCCACAGACGGAGGTTTGATGGATTCATCGTTCGCGTTGACGAGGCTGACTTTGAGTCCGGGTGAAAGAGCAGAGATTTTGATTGACTTTGCGCCCTATATCGGCCAGAATTTTAACCTCACAAGTTTTTCCACAGAATTGCCAACTGGAATTTATGGCGCTGACTCGGTGGGAATGGGGGCGGATTCAATTCAGGATTACGACATGAATTTCCTGAACGGCTCCGATTTTGATTTGCTCCGGATCAATGCAATTGGACAAACCGCGAATCCGGTTACAAGCATTGCCACTGCCCTGATTCCTTACCAGCCGTTTGATACAAATTCTGTGAACAATGTCAGAACGATTTTGATGGACACGCTCCGCATTCTTCCCGCTGATGTACCGAGTTTGGTTTCCGGCCCATTTGGATTGAATGGACGCTCATTTGACATTGACAGCGTCAATGAAATCATTTTTCTCAACTCTACGGAGATCTGGACCCTGGTCAACAGAACTTCCATCGCGCATCCATTTCACATGCACGCCATCCAATTTAATATCCTGGAAAAGGGCGGAATTCTTCCACCGGCAAGCGAAAGGGGATGGAAGGATGTGGTACTGGTGATGCCGGGTGACAGTGTGAAATTCATTACGCAGTTCACAACATTCGCAGACAACACCACGCCATATATGTATCATTGTCATTTGCTTCACCACGAAGACGACGGCATGATGGGAAGTTTCCTGGTGATTGATACGACAGTTGGCAATGAGCCGGAAATGGAAGAACCGGGAATTTTGGTTACCCCGAATCCGTCAGAAGGAAAATTCACTGTGAAATTTCACAAAAGTTTGCAGCATGCGGCCATCCGTATCATTGACGTATTTGGAAATTGCAAATTGAATCTGGAAATCATAAACAAAGGTTTCGCGGAAATAGATCTGGGCGGGATTGCAAGGGGGATTTATTTCCTTGTGGCGAAATCAGGTAGTTGGGAATCGGGAATGAAGATTATTGTCCGGTGAGGGTGGTCCCTGAGCGGAGCCGAAGGGTGGTCCAATTTTCATCATCAATGTATATCCGGCGGTTCCCCCTTCTCCAATTCGCAATTCTCATCCTCATATTCCGTTTCGATAGTTACGTGGCCGATTTCAAGTTCCTCTGCCAGTTTCCTCACTTTTACCTTGATGGTCGCGACTTCATTCCTGCTGAGTTCATTGGCGACGATGATATGAGTTGACAATACATGGTTTTCCCCGTCGAGGGACCAGAAATGGGTCTGGTGAGAGCTTTTCACACCAGGAAGCTTAATGATTGCTTCCCTGATTTTTCCCAAAGCTTGCGGATCGGGGGTACCCTGCAGAAACAATTTTGCCGTTTTCCTGATGTTGTGAAATCCGTTATAGAGAATGAAACCCGTAATCAGGATGGAGAGAATCGGATCAAGGATCGGTATGTCTTTTACCATCAGGACAAGGCTCACGATCAGGACGGCGACCCAGCCAAGAACATCTTCCAGCAAATGCCAGGCAATCATTCTTTCGTTCATGGTTTTGCCCTTCCTGACGCGGAGAACGGCGAGTCCGTTTACGACAATTCCTCCTATCGCGAAAAACATCATCCCATGCGCATCGGGTTGCACGGGATTCCATAGCCTCGGAATCGCTTCAGTCAGCATGAATCCTGACCCTGCGATCAATACCAGGCCGCTGATGATTGCCGCAAGAAGTGAAAACCTGCGATACCCGAATGAAAATGATTCCGTTTCTTTTCGCTTGGCTACCTTTTCAAAATACCAGGACAATCCGAGCGCAATGCTATCACCGAAATCATGCAAAGCATCGGTAAGTATCGCGATGCTGTTTGTGTAAAATCCGCCGATGATCTCAACGATCGTAAATGCAAAATTCAGGAAAAACGCGGTCCTGATCCGCGAAATCGGACCGTCATCGTTAGCGTGGTTGTGATCATGCATTTGTTGCCGGTTGGCGGTCTGCTCTCAGGTCAAGAGCGGTCAGAATTGCCAGCGAAGCAAAAAATGCCACAGCAACCTTATCCTGATCCAGGAAATTGTTGACCATAGAATGAAGGAAATAAGATGCGAGTCCGGTTGTAGCGCCGAGATAAATCAGGCGGATGTTTTTTTCACTGGCACGAAGGTAGCCTCTGATTCCGAGAATGATGGGCAACAAGAGCAAGGCAAAAGTAAGAATGGCTCCCGGCAACCCGGTTTCGCTCAGAGCCAGCATCATTTCATTGTGTGCGGTACCGTTGTCGCCGTGGTTGGTGGAGATCTTCGTACGGTTTTTTGCAAATTGATAATTCCCATATTCAAAAGAATAGGAACCCGGGCCGAATCCAAAAACCGGTCTTTCCCGGTACATTTCAATTGCACTTGCCCACCGGTTCAGTCGCTCGACATTGGAATCGTCAGATTTGAAATTGGTCATTGACATCACATGATCTACAAAACTCTCTCTGGAAACCGCTTCATTCCTGAGATTATTTTCCCGGTACGAATTGTAAACGAAAATAACTCCGGCCAGGACAAGAATCATAACCGGAACTGCAAATCTCCGGAATGTCTGACGAAACATGAACAATCCCATCAGGAGCATCGCGACAAAAGTACTGGCCCAGGCACCACGGGAATAGGAGAAAAACAATCCGCCGGCAAAAAATATGAAAATGACAAATGCAGAGAGCCGCAATGTCCTGCTGAAATTCCCCCTCCATGCAAAAAGGAAAAACATCGGGATGAAGAATGTGGTAAATGCGCCAAATAAAGTATGATCCCGGAAGACCGGCATCGGATTGAACCGGAGTGAAAACGGATTTCTGCCTTCCAGGAAATATTTTCCGAGAATAATCAACATAGATAAAACGAATCCGCTTCCGGTCAGGAAATAGAAATATACAATCGCCTTGGGATTGGAGAACATGATGGTGGAAACCAGGTAAAATGCAAAGACAAACCAGGCAGTCATCAACACATATTTACCGGATGTAGATAAATCTTCCACCGTGAAAAGGCAAACCATCTGCCAGCAAAGAACCATCAGAATGTTCACGGTGACCGGGTGCCGGTAATATGCGGAGAAGTTGTTTTTCTCACTGATCATTTTAAACAATAGGATCCCCATCAGGGCGAAGCTGAGCAAGTCGGTCGGGAATTGTACAGATGAATCCTGTATCAATGTGTTCACATTCACCGACAGCGGCATGAGAAACAAAGCGCCATACCAGATGAGCCGGAAATTTTCAGCTGCGATCACCACTCCGATCAAAGCGAAGGGAATGACATAAATGGCTGCAATGCTCTGAACCTGGGCATACCAGATTCCGATTAAAAACAGGATTACCAATCCGGCAAATACGGCTTTGTCATATTTGATGATGCGTTGAAGAAATTGCATAATAACCTGTACGCGAAGGTATGAATTGATAGGCGTAAGGCTTCCGGTCACTGAAGCTCCCGATTGAGTGTTGATTGCCTAAATTGCTTCCATCAAGAGCCTCCTGAAAAATATTTCCCTGGCGGTTGCGCTGAACCTGCTGATCAAGGCAACCTGGATTTTAGTCAACAACATTGTTCAGGATCGCATCGGCCACCATCAGTTTGGCACCTATGCCGCATTGTATGCACTGGGGTTTCTCTTTATCGCCTTTTCTGATTTCGGACTGAATCAGTACGCCACAAAGAGCATCGCCGGAGACCAAAGTCTCCTCAGGAAATTGTGGCCGTCGCTGCTTTCGCTGCGGCTTGCGCTATCTCTCCTCTATCCGCTGTTCATGCTCGCCGCCGGATGGATTCTCGGGTATTCCGGTCCCGAACTTCTTCTCATTATCGTTTTGTGCATCACCCAGACACTGGTGCAAATGATATTCTTTTTCCGGTCCGGATTCCAGGCTTTTCAGTTTTTCAGAATTGATGCTTTTGCATCGGTATTGGACCGGTGCATTTTGCTCGCAATTGTCATTCTGTTGATTCATTCGGGTTCGATTTCTCTCGAATCCTACACCTGGGCCGGACTCGTTTCCGCCGGAATCGCCATGGCGATTTTGTACCTGGTCGCGCTGAGAAAATTCGGATGGATCGCTCCCGAATGGAAACCTGTTCAATTCCGGAAACTGATCCGCGACAGCTTTCCGTTTGCAGTAATCACCGTATTGTATTCGGTCAATGACAAAGTTGACCAGGTCATGCTGGAGCGGATTCACAGTTCCCATGAAGCCGGATTGTATGCCGGCGCTTACCGGTGGATTGACGCTTCCATGATGTATCTGTGGACGGTACTTCCGGTTTTTTTTGCGAGATTTTCTTTTCACATTCATTCGCCGGACAAGCAAAAAAAATTACTGGATTCCGGCCAGGGACTTACCGCGCTGCCAATGATCTGGCTCGCCTTGTCAGCCTGGTTTGTTCCGGAAAAATTCCTGTTCCTTTTTACACAGAGTACTCCTGCAGAATTGGAAGTCATGCAAAAATGTTTGCAGATCTTGTTCATTGCCGTTGGCGTCAACGGCATTTTTGCGATTTTCAGCACCTTGCTGACCTCCACCGGGCATGAGAAGTTTGTAAGCTGGATGATCGGAATCAGCATCGCCATCAATGTCTCTGCCAACGCGATATTCATTCCGCATTATGGGGCAATCTCATCGGCATGGGCAACGCTTGTGAGTTATTCCTTTCTTTCCGTTTCCTATATGATCTATATTCATTGGAGACTGCCATTCGGAATCTCCTGGTGGAACATACTTAAAATTTTCTCATGTGCAGTGACCGGTTTTTTCCTGATGTATGCCCTCGATCAGGCGGGTATCGAATGGTTTGTCTTTGTGTTTTCTGCTGCGGGGCTCATGCTGATCCAGGCATACCTGTTGAAATTATTCCATTGGAGAGGAGAGGCATAGAATGGAAAAGATCAGGCATGTGGCGGTCAATACGCGGTTTCTTCTGAAAGGCGGCCTGGAAGGTATCGGACGCTATACATTCGAAATCCTGAATCGCATGGTCCGGAATCACCCGGACGTCAGGTTTTCTTTTTTCTTTGACCGGCCCTTTGATCAAAAATTTGTGCTCTCGGAAAATGTCAAACCATTTGTGCTCTTTCCTCCCGCCAGGCATCCGGTTTTGTTCCGGTGGTGGTTGAATCAAAGCGTCGCGGGAAAACTCCGTTCGCTTAAGCCCGATGTGTTTTTTTCACCTGACGGATTTCTCAGCACCAAAACTTCAGTTCCCCAGGTTGCGGTCTTTCACGATCTCGCATTCATGCATTATCCTCAGGATGTCAAACCATCTGAGGCGAAATATTACCACAAATGGTTTCCTGCATTTGCGGAGAAGGCCACCCGGATCATCGCGGTTTCAGAATTCACCAAATCAGACATCATCAGGCAGTTCCAAACAGATGAAGAAAAAATCACTGTGATTCACAACGGATGCAGTGAAAATTTTCATCCGGTTGATGACGGTGTGAAAAAGGAAGTGAGGAAAAAATATTCCGCGGGGAATCCGTTCTTTGTTTGTGTCGGGGCAATTCAACCGCGGAAAAATCTCGAGCGGATCATAGCAGCATTTTCGCTGTACAAAAAGGCATCCGGAAGTTCCATCAAACTTCTGCTTGTCGGACGGAAAGCATGGAATTTCGGCAAGGTGATTCAGGGTTATCAATCTTCTCCATTCCGGGATGAAATCATTTTCACGGGATTTGTTACGGATGAGGAATTGAACGCAATATATTCGTCTTCTCTCGCTTTGTGTTACGTGCCATATTTCGAAGGATTTGGTTTCCCGGTTCTGGAAGCAACGAAAGCGGAAACTGCCGTCATCACTTCGATGGTTACATCTATTCCTGAAGTTGCAGGTGATGCGGCATTGCTGGTTGATCCGATGGATATCAATGAAATATCCCGTGGCTTTTCAGCGATCGCCAGTGATCAAACTCTCCGGAATCAACTTGTGGAAAAGGGAAAGTTGAATACGACCCGTTTCTCCTGGAATCGCAGCGCCGAAGCAACCTGGGAGGTACTTGAAGCGGCAGCCTTTCGGCAGATCAGGTCACCATCACATAAATAATCGCTGCCAAGCCGCCCAGAAACATGATCAGAAAAGCGATCATGTCCTGCCGAAAGCGAGGCTTTTTCCTGACATTGTTATCTTCCTTTGTTGGATCCAGAAGTCCCATCTGACAGCAAATATCGGCATTCCATCCTTCTCATTAATCATCTCGGAAAAAACACGCAAATTTGTTGCAGATGCAAAAACTTTTTATCGCAGGTGCGGGTGGATTTGCCCGGGAAATCGCCTGGCAGCTTGATGACAATGTGAATTCTGAACCAAGCAAGTCAGAATATCAATTCGACATTCAGGGATTGGTCATAGGCGAAAAGACAGCAACCACTCAAATGGCCAAAAATAAATTTCCAGTTCTTGGAAACGACACCTGGGCAATGGCTCATCTCAATAAACAATTTGTATTTCTCTGCGCCATCGGCAATCCGGGTGTGCGAAGGAAAGTTGCTGAAGCGTATTTATCTGCCGGATTCAAGGCTGCAGTCTTCAGGCATTTCTCGGCACAAATTGCAGGTCCGCATACCTTGGGAAAGGGAAGCATGTTGTGTATGGGCAGCAGTCTCACGGGCGATTTGATTATTGGAGAGCAGGTAATAATCAATATCAACTGCACCATAGGGCATGATTGCGTCATCGAAAATTATTCGACCCTTTCTCCAGGCGTTCATCTCAGTGGGAAGGTGCACATTGAAGAAAATGTGGAGCTTGGAACAGGAGCCGTTGTTCTTCCGCGCATACGAATCGGAAAGGGTGCCATCATCGGGGCAGGAGCAGTTGTTCGTGAAGATGTTCCGCCGGGAGAAATTTGGGTGGGCGTGCCAGCAAGGGCGATCTCTTCTGTAAAATAAATTCCGGGTTTTTATGGAATTCGACTGACCATCATCGTTCCCGCCATCATAGCAGAGCGTTCAGAGTTCGAGTCGCTTTGCGCGCACCGGGGATCATATGGCTAAGGATCTACCTAGGTTTGATATTTCCACATTGCGCTACCTGTGACATGGCAACAATGTATTTGTCGGGCATGTTAAATAATTTCTAATTCTTTTTTGCCTCAATATCATTGCGAACAATTAGTCTGGTGAGGCTTTCCCTTTACCGCACAGCTACTTCAAATTTGCCTGTTTCAACCCTTCCATTGGTAAACATAATTCTAACGAAGTAAATCCCTTTGCTCATTGCGGAAATATCCAGAATCAATTCGCTTCCCCTGGTGATATGATCAATCGGAATTTTTCTACCACGCGAATCAAATACCAAAAGCGACGAAATGTCACCTTCATCACCAGTAACGAAAGTCAAATATGTATCAGCCGGATTCGGATAAATACCGGCACTGCTGGCATCGCCAGATTCAGGATCAAGATCGTCTTCATCAATCGCTTTATTGGGTGAGAAGCACACGGTATTTATAATGCTACCTCCCGGGGGGGTAGTTAAGCACGCAGGTGAATAGGCTGGCGTATTGCCTATGAGCGCGAGCCGGAAAGTATCAGGATCCGATGATACAAAATCAGGACAATAGGCCGTTTCGCAGAATGAACGACCGATCAGGTCGGTTCTGACGAGGTACATTTTGCTGCCGCCGAAAGAACGTGTGGTACCTCCCAGAAGGTACCCGCCAATATCGGTAGCCTGGAGCGGAAGCATAGGAGAATTCCCAAAACTTAGAGGGAAAAGGCTCCGATTGAATTCATCTGCGGTGCTTCCGTAACTTTTAGTGGAAAAGACGCCTTGGTTTTGCGGACCACCTTGAAGATCTACGTGCATCAGGAAGAAAGCATAAGGCATAAATCCGGGTACCCCTGCGCAAACGGAAATCGGAATATTGTGCGTCCCGCTGATCACATATCCAGGCAGGTACGAATCGGGAAAAATGCCAATGCCGGTTTCCATCCCGGAACTCAAATACTGGTGAAAAGCAGGTTGACCCCATGAAATATATACTTGAGGTATATGCGCCAGATCGGTGGTCAGGAATAAGATGTCATCATTGATCGGGACACTGCCCCCCAGAGCATTGATATGTGTAAGACCCGTTAAGGCATAGCCCGTGTTTCCCGGAACCATACAAATGCCCCTTGCTTCTTCTTTTGCGGGCGTGCCAATCGCGAGGGCGTGAATCAGGTTGCCTGTAATTGGATCAAAACTGCCTATGAAGACATCGCCCGGTTGCCCGGGATGTTGGTCAAAAGACCTTGTAATTCCCGTGACAACGATTTCCCCGGTTACCGGGTTTTCTATGACAGCGAATGCTTCGTCGTCACCGCCAAATCCGCCCACGAATCTTTCCCATACCGGCACCCCATTCACATCAATACATACCACATATATCGCACGGTTTGGTGTGAAACTTTCGGCGTATCCTACCGCATAAAAATTTGTTGTAGCCGGGGAGTAGATGACATCCGAAAATCTTTCATTCAAATTTCTCCCAAATTCGGCGGCCCAGAGTATCGTGCCGGCTGTATTAATCCGGAGAAGGAAACCATCAGGCAATTCTCCGCCCAATGGTATCAGACAACGGTCGATTTCCCCGCATATTATCCAACCATCATTACCAGGTGAAGGTTGTGCTATTTCCGATATTCCAAATCCCTGGATTTCATAACCGGGGTATAAATTCCGATAAACGAATGGCCCTACGGGGGTGGGGGAAAGCTGATTTCCGTCGGCATTGAGGATCAAAAGCTGAATGGCATCGTGAAAGTTGCCTCCAGATTTGATATTGCCAAGAAAGGCAAGGGTTCCTGGCGCGACACCCGGGTGCGGAAATTGCATTTCAATTGCCTCTACTCCTTCTGCCGGCTGGGCAGCGGGGGTTGTCGGCTCATAATATTTTTCGAATCTTTGCGAAAAAGTCTGTCCGCTGAGTGCCATGGCGATCAAAAATAGAGGAAGAAAAGGCTTGGTAAGGAAATGGTTCGAATTCCATGATAATCTGGGAAAAATTGCAAGAATAGAGGATTTCGTCACGATTTTTTTCATCTTTGGGGTTGATTTAAACCAAAAGATTCGTACTTTGGCCTTGACAAAGTCATATAAAAAAAACAACTTTCCCAAGCGACGATCGAAAAAAAATTGAAAGTTTCTTTCTTATTCCTTTTGATGCTATGGTTGTGCCCAAACCTTACGGTTGTTGGCCAATCCGCATCGCTTTCCTGGGCGGTGAGTTGCGGCAACGGGCACCTGGATGGGGTCAATTCGATTGTGAGCGATGATTCGGGATATGTTTATATGACCGGGTCATTCCGCGGCACGGTAGATTTCGACCCGGGGGCCGGTACTTTTAACATGAGTACCAGCGGATTAACTGATGCAGATATTTTCGTCTGGAAATTAGACGCAAACGGCGATTTTGTATGGGCAAAGCAGTTAGGAGGAAATGGTGGAGATGAAGGGTTCGTAATTGCTTTAGACCATTCTGGTAACATTTTCATCACCGGCCATTTCTCGGGGACTTTTGCAGACTTCGACCCTGGGTCCGGAACATTTTATCTTTCAAGCATTTCATCTTTGGACGTGTTTGTAACCAAGCTTACAAAAACAGGCGATCTGATTTGGGTCAAAAGCTGGCAAGGAATAAGTACGCAGTTCGGCTATGGCTTGGTTTTGGATTCTTCGGGAAACGTTCATGTGGGTGGGCTTGCGAACGGAACTATGGATTTCGATCCGGGGCCGGCAGTCTTCAACCTTACTGCTGCTGGTAGTGATGATGGATTTATCTGTGTCCTCGATTCCTCCGGCTCTTTCATACATGCCATGCTTTTTGGCGGAGGTCAAAAAGATCGAATCGTTTCGATTGCCCTTGATGACGATCGCAGCCTTTACTCTACGGGAAGTTTCATGGGTAGTGCAGACTTCGATCCCGGCCCCGGAACGTACAACCTGACCTCCAATGGATCCTGGGATATTTTCCTGGCCAAAATAGACAGCAATTTCAATTTTCTGTGGGCAGTGGGTTTTGGTTCTGCTTTAGGTTCATTAGAGTCGGGTAATGCGGTTTCGGTAGATCCTTCTGGCAATGTATTGGTTACTGGATACTTCAGTGGAACGACGGACTTTGACCCAGGTCCCGGTAACCTGATATATAACTGTGCCGGAGCCCGCGATGTCTTTGTGAGCAAATTCAGTTCATCGGGCGTTTTGCTTTGGGCCCGGCAATTTGGAATTACCGGTGACGATATAGGATGGGCGATCAGTAGCGACGGAAATGGAAATGTTTACTCGGGAGGTTATTTCGAGGGTCCCGCAGATTTTGATCCCGGCTTGGGCACATATACGCTTTCAGGTTATTGGGATGCGTTTATTTCAAAACTTGACCCGAATGGGGATTTCCTCTCGGCTACTTCCTTTGGCGGGACAAATGCAGAATACTTAGTTGCTCTGGCGTTTGGTCCCCAACTTGAAGTATATGCTGCAGGGTCCTTTGCGGGGAGTTGCGACTTTGATCCCACGGCTGCCACTTTTTACCTCAACTCTGCGGGAATCACCGATGCATTTGTTGTTAAGTTTGAAAACATTTCCCCGCTGCCGGTCACTGCAGGAGAATTGTCGGCCAAATGCCTG
>Ga0247727_10004301_pt1 | contig 30304 bp, 30 predicted proteins | sample WisWelCaveWW1625_FD_202498 | JGI IMG/M metagenome (GOLD analysis project Ga0247727, IMG submission 202498) | Biofilm microbial communities from Wishing Well Cave, Virginia, United States - WW16-25 | ecosystem: Environmental > Aquatic > Deep subsurface > Groundwater > Cave microbial mat | place...
ACTACTTGGACGTCTTCAAGGACCTGATACACCAGCCGATGCTGGATATTGATCCGGCGCGAATACGCCCCTGCCAAGTCGCCAACCAGCTTCTCAAAGGGCGGCGGGGTCTGGTAGGGGTTCCTCGCCAGGATTGCCAAAAGCTGCTCGGCCTTGCTTTTGAGGCCCGCCGCCGCTAACTTTTTCGCGTCTCTCTGTGGCTGCTTGGTGAAGACGAGATCCCAGTTCACCAGCGGAGTTCCTTGGCACAGGCGTCAATAGGCGTCGCCATGCCCTTGCGAATCGATTCCCGCATTCCTGGAATCGAGAGCAGATAGAGCGTCTCCTGGACGGCCCGCCAATCCTCCTCGGAAATCAGCACGGCGTTGGCGCGCCGGCCGGTAATCAGGACGGGCCGGTGCGAAGCGGCTGCCTCATCCACCAGACGGTAAAGGTTGGTCCTGGCGTGGCTGACGGTCAGGGTGGTGTTGGGGCCGCTCCGTTTCATGATTCTATCGTACCATGTTTCGTACGACAGCACCAACCTGTGACAGGTTTCGATTGACCCCAGGTAGACAGTAGGGACGAGGGTTAATGGCGCGAATGAACGCGAATAACGCCAATCAGGATTTGCGTGTATAGGGCTTCCAGGCTTCCAGAACCGAACCCCTGCGAATCTCGAAACCGGCTGCTCCGAGCGCCGCCTCCGACCCGAGCGGCGCTTCGGGGAAGTACGCCCGGCCGCCCGCGATCATCACCCGCCAGATCTCCGTCGCCGCCCGTCCCCAGTCGGTCACCGGCCCGCTGCACAGCACCGCCGAGAAGTAATCCTCCCTCCAGGGGATCTGCTCGGGCAAGCCCAGGACGAACATCAGGTTTTCGATCTGAACCGAAAGCCGGCGGGCCAACTGGATGGCGTCTTGGGAGGGATCCACGCCCAGGACCAGGCCGGCGCCAGCCCGGCGGGCAAGCTCTCGCGTGGTGGCGCCATCGCCGATGCCCAGGTGCAGGACCCGGTCCTGCGGGCCGACCTCAATCATTCCCGGACGAGATGCTCACCATCTGCGGGCTGACCACGCCGGCCGCCACCGCCTCGGCCTCCTCGGCCGTAAAACCTTCCACCCCCGCCGAGATGTTCATAGAACAGAAGCGCGGGCCGCACATGGAGCAGAAGTGGGCGTCTTTGAAGCCCTCTTGCGGCAAGGTCTCGTCATGGTAGGCGCGGGCCGTCTCGGGGTCGAGCGCCAGCTCGAACTGGCGGTTCCAGTCGAAGGCGAAGCGGGCTCGCGACAGCTCGTCGTCCCAGGCCCGGGCGCCCGGCCGGCGCCGCGCCACGTCGGCGGCATGGGCCGCGATCTTGTAGGCGATCAGGCCCTGCTTGACGTCCTCTTTGTTCGGCAGTCCCAGGTGTTCCTTGGGGGTCACGTAGCAGAGCATGGAGGCCCCGTGCCAGCCGATCATGGCCGCTCCGATGGCCGAGGTGATGTGATCGTAACCCGGCGCGATGTCGGTCACCAGCGGTCCCAGCGTGTAGAAAGGCGCCTCGTGGCACCACTTCCTCTCCTCGGTAACCTGCATCTCGATCTGGTCCATCGGAATGTGGCCGGGGCCCTCGATCATGACCTGGACGTCGTACTCCCAGGCCTTGGTGGTCAGCTCCCCGAGGGTCCGCAGCTCGGCGAACTGCGCCTCGTCGCTGGCGTCGGCGATGGAGCCGGGCCGCAGCCCGTCGCCAAGCGAGTAGCTCACGTCGTACTTCTGGAAGATCTTCGAGATCTCGTCGAAGTGCTCGTAGAGCAGGTTTTGCTTGTGGTTTTTCACCATCCACTCGGCCAGAATGGACCCGCCCCGGCTGACGATGCCGGTGATGCGCCGCACCGCCAGCGGCACGTACTGGATCAGCACCCCGGCATGGATGGTCATGTAATCGACGCCCTGCTCGGCCTGCTCCTCGATGACCTCCAGCATCAAAGAGGGCGTCAGGTCGGCCACCCGCCGCACGCGCGTCAGGGCCTCGTAAATCGGCACCGTGCCGATCGGCGCCGGCGAGTGGGCGAGGATGTTCCGGCGGATCTCCGGGATGTCACCCCCGGTCGAAAGATCCATCACGGTGTCGGCGCCGTACTTGATGGAGTAGCGGAGCTTCTCCAGCTCGCCCTCCACCTCCGAGGTCACCGCCGAGTTGCCGATGTTGGCGTTGATCTTGCATTTCGACGCTATCCCGATGCACATCGGCTCCAGGTTGGTGTGCCGTATATTGGCCGGAATGATCATCCGCCCTCGCGCCACTTCCTCGCGGATTAGCGCCGGCGGCAGGTTCTCCCGGCGGGCGACGTAGTGCATCTCCTCGGTGATGACCCCCTGCCGGGCGTAGTGCAGCTGGGTGCGGACCGAATCGCCTTGGCGCTTTTGGACCCATGGGGTTCTCATGCCTCCGATTATGTCACAATGCCTTGCCATGCGGAGCCACTGGTTTGGCGGGTGTGCTTAACCGTTTTGGGGGAAGCGGTCGTGGCGCACGCTTCAGCGTGCCGCGGCGAGCTTCAGCTCGCCGAAGGGTGCGGGTGAAACCACGCCGGCACGCTGAAGCGTGCGCCACGTCGCCTCACATCCCAGCAAACTCCCCAAAACGGTTAAGCACACGTTTGGCGGCGGGTGCGCGACAGGATAGTGCGGCAACCGCTGGCCCCGCGATTGTCATCCCGAGCGCAGCGATTGTCATCCCGAGCAAAGCGATTGTCATCCCGAGCGCAGCGAGGGATCTCCTTTACCCCGCAGCAGCTCGTAAACCAGCGCTACCGGCAAGCCCATCACGTTGAAATAACACCCCTCGATCCGCTCGACGAACTTCGACGCCAGGCCCTGGATGGCGTAGGCCCCGGCCTTGTCGAAGGGCTCGCCGGAAGCGACGTAGGCCGCCAGCTCGGCGCGGCGGAGGGGGCGGAACCAGACTCGGGTGCTGGCGACGTCTTCGAGGACGCCGCCTTCAAAGAGCAGGCAGACGCCGGTCAGGACCCGGTGGGAGCGGCCCGAAAGCAGCCGCAGCATGCGCGCGGCGTGGCGAGCGTCGCGGGGCTTCCCCAGGATGGTCTTGCCAATCACCACAACGGTGTCGGCCCCCAAAACCGTTTCGCCGGGACGCCGCACCGCCTCGGCCTTGGCGCGGGCCAGCCGGCCAACATGCTGTTCGGGCGTTTCCCGGCGACGCAAGCCCTCGTCGATCTGGGCCGGCCGCACCCGACAGGGAATTCCCGCTCGCCGCAAGATCTCCGCGCGCCGCGGCGAGGCCGAGGCCAGCACCAGCTTCTCGGTGGCGGTCCTCATGTTACAATAGGGATCTTAACCCACCACAACAGGAGCCGGCCATGGAACCCGCTGCTGAGATACTGCCCAGGCTTTATCGCAAGTTCGCCCGGCAGGCGGCCGACCAGGAGGCTCTGCTGCTGGCGCTGTGGCCGGCGGCGGTCGGCGAGCGGATTGCGGCGCGGACCCGGCCGCTGCGGATGTTCGGCCAGACCCTCATTGTGGAGGCCGCCGCCCAGGACTGGCGCAAGGAGCTGGCCCGCATGACCGGGCAGATCCTCAGGAAGCTGAACGACGCCGCCGGCCGGGAGATGGTCCGGGACATCGAGTTTCGCGTGGCCACCACCGCCGCGGCGCGTCCGGTGAGCCGCGCCTCCACCGCCACCGGCCGCCCCAGCGACGAAGCCTCCGACATCGCCGATCCCCAGCTTCGCCGGCTCTATCGCATCTCGCGGGCCCGCCGCCAGGCCCGGGGGGCGTGATGAAGATCACCGAGAAGGAAGTCCGCTACGTCGCCGATCTGGCCAACCTCTCGCTGACCGAGGAGGAGGTCCGCCGGTACTGCGCCGACCTGGACGAAATCCTGGCCTACGCCGAGAAGCTCAACGAGATCGATACCTCCCGGGTGGAGCCCATGGCGCAGGTGCTCCACCAGATGGAGGAGGGCGCCACCCTGAGGGCCGACCAGGTGAATCCGTCGTGTTCCTCGGAGATCGCCCTGGCCAGCGCCCCACAGTCCGGTGCCGGGCAGTTCAAGGTTCCCAAGGTGGTGGAGCGCTGATGGATCTGAAGACGCTTACCATCGACGGGGTGCGCCAGGGCCTGCTGGCCCGCCGCTTCAGCGCCGGGGAACTGACTCGCGAGGCCCTGCGGTTCGCCGAGCAGGAGAACCAGAAGTATGGCTCCTTCCTGCGCTTCTGCCCGGAGCGGGCGCTGGCGGCGGCCGCCAGAGTCGACGGCCAGGTCGCCCGCGGCGAGACTCTCGGCGCGCTGGCCGGCGTTCCGGTGGCCGTCAAGGACGTCATCGTGACCAGGGGCGTCACCACCACCTGCGCCTCCCGGCTGCTCGAGAACTATGTCCCTCCCTATGACGCTACGGCGGTCCTCCGGCTGGAGCAGGAAGGCGGGGTGATCCTCGGCAAGACCAACTGTGACGAGTTCGCCATGGGGTCTTCGACAGAGAACTCGGCGTTCCACGCGGTGCGAAACCCGGCGGCGCCGGACCGGGTGCCGGGCGGCTCCAGCGGCGGCTCCGCCGCGGCCGTGGCGGCTGGGCAGGCGGTGGTGGCCCTGGGGTCCGATACCGGCGGCTCCATCCGCCAGCCGGCGTCGTTCTGCGGCGTAGTGGGTATTCTGCCCACTTACGGCCGCGTGTCCCGCTACGGCCTGGTGGCTTTCGCCAGCTCGCTCGATCACATCGGGCCGTTCGGCCGCACCGTCAAGGACGCCGCCACGCTGCTGGGCGTCATTGCCGGCCGGGATCCGGCCGACTCCACTTCCGCCGCCGTGGCGACGCCGGACTACGCCTCCCAGCTCGACGGCAAGGCCGCCGGCTTCCGCCTCGGCGTGCCGCGGGAATACTTCGGCCCAGGCCTGGACGCCGAGGTGGGCCTCCGCCTCCAGCGGGGCCTGGACCTGTTCCGCCGGCTGGGGTGCGAGATCCGCGACGTCAGCCTCCCGCACACCGACTACGCCATCGCCTCGTACTACATCCTCTGCACCGCGGAGGCCAGCTCCAACCTGGCCCGCTACGACGGGGTGCGTTACACCACCCGCTCCAGCCGCGGCGAGACCCTGGTCGATATGTATCGCCACACCCGCGGCGAGGGCTTCGGCGCCGAGGTCAAGCGTCGCATCATCCTGGGCACCTACGTCCTGAGCGCCGGCTACTACGACGCCTACTACCTGAAGGCCCAGAGGGTCCGGACCCTCATCGCCCGGGATTTCACCGACGCCTTCGCCCAGGTGGATGCCATCCTCACGCCGGTCTCGCCGTTCCCCGCCTTCCGGCTCGGCGAGAAGACGGCCGATCCGCTGGAGATGTATCTCTCCGATATCTACACCATCACCGGGAGCCTGGCCGGCATCTGCGGCGTTAGCGTGCCGTGCGGAGCGACCTCCACCGGCCTGCCGGTCGGCATGCAGATCCTGGCCAATCATTTTGAGGAGGCCCGCATGCTGCGGCTGGCCCACGCCTTCGAGGCCGCCGGGGGATTCCGGTAACACAGGCATTCCTGCCTGTGTTACCATCTCTTAGGGGGTTGTTGCCAGAGGGCGAGTGCGGCTGATGGAAAAGAACCGGCTAGAATACTATCGGAGCAGCTTGCTGCGCAAGCGGGAGGACCTGCTGAGCCTGGTCATGCGTGTGGAGCACGACGGCCGCATCGCCGACGAGGAGGGCACCCAGGATCTGGCCGACAAAGCGGCCAATGCCTATACCAAGGAGTTTCTGTTTCACCAGAGCAGCAGCGAGCGGACGGTGCTGCAGCAGATCGAGGAAGCCTTGAGCCGCATTGAAACCGGCCATTACGGCGATTGCGAGCAATGCGGCGGGCCTATGCAGGAAAAGCGGCTGGAGGCGGTGCCCTGGGCCCGGCACTGCATCCCTTGCCAGGAACAGCAGGACCAAGGACAGCTTTGAGGGTGGAGGTGGGTCTTCTCGAGTAGTAATCTGGAGCCGGAGGCAAGCGGATGGCGCCGGTGGGCGACCGGGATCCCGCAGGCCTTGTTTTCGCTGCTGTTCCCTGATGATTGCCGCTTGTGCGAGCGGCCATTGGCGCGCTTCACGGTGGCGCCGGTTTGTCCGGAATGCCTGGCGGGGATCGAGCCGCTCGGAGCCGCGGGGATCTGCGCCCGCTGCGGCTTGCCGTTTGAAACCCTGGAGCCGCTCCACGGGGTGAGCCTGTGCGGGTTGTGCCGGCGCGGGGCGACGGATTTCGATTGGGCCCGCGGCTACGGCGCCTACCAAGGCGACCTTCGGCGCCTGATCCACCTGCTCAAGTACGACGGCATGGAACCGCTGGCGCGGCCTCTGGCCTCACGGTTGGCGGCGTTGCTGGCCCAGGCCGGCCCGGTGGAGGCGCTGCTGCCGGTTCCGCTGGACCGCAGCCGGCGGCGCCATCGCGGATTCAACCAGGCCGAGTTGCTGGCCAGGCACTTGAGCCGCGCCGCCGGAGTCCGGCTGGAGACGCGGGTGTTGGTGCGGGCGCGGCGTACCGAGCCGCAGGCGGGCTTGACTCATCACCAGCGCCGGGATAACGTTCGGGGGGCTTTTCGAGTGCGGCGCCCGGAGCTGGTGGCCGGCAGAAATATCGCCCTGGTGGACGACGTCATCACCACCGGCGCCACCGCGGCGGCCTGCGCCAGGGCCCTGAAGCAGGCCGGCGCGGCCCGGGTGGTGGTATTGGCTCTGGCTCGGGCCCGGCTCGGACCAGGCGTGTTGGCCCCGCCGCGGCAGGAGGCGGCATGAACAGCGCGAGCCGATTGCACTTGCCGGTGCTGGTGCTCAACGCCAGCTACGAGCCGATCAACGTGTGCGGCGCCCGGCGCGCGTTGGTGCTGCTGCTCAAGGGTGTGGCCTCGGCCGAAGAGGACTCCCGCGGCTTCGTCCACTCCCCATCCCGGGCCCTGGCGGTGCCCTCCGTGATCCGGCTGCTGGAGTACCGCCGCATCCCGCACCAGACCCGGGCCCTGTCGCGCAAGAACATTCTGATTCGCGACCGCTATACCTGCCAGTACTGCGAGCAAACCCTGCCTTCGGCGGAACTGACGCTCGACCATGTCGTCCCACGCTCGCGGGGCGGCGAATCGGCCTGGGAGAACCTGGTGACCTGCTGCCACCGCTGCAACAACCGCAAAGGCAGCCGCTTGCCCGAGGAAGCCGGCATGCGCCTGGCCCGCCAGCCCCGTCCCTTCAGCCTCCACACCAGCCGCCACCTGATGCGCCTGATGGGCCGCAGCGATGAAAAGTGGCGGAAGTACTTGTTCTTCTGAGGATCCTGGTGTAGTGCGTCAGAAGCGAGTTCGGAGGTGGGGCCAAGCTGTCCAGCTGCCCCTGGAGTTTCTACATTTTGGAAGCCGCGGTCTGACCCGGGTGGGGCGGTCCCCGCAGTCTGTCAAACCAGGTCCGCAAACGACCTGCGCAGCTTGTAGAACCAGGCGTGACCGGCCAAAAACACCACCAGCGCCAGCACCGCCAGCCGCGCCAGCGAGGCCCAGTCCGGCGGGGCGCCCTCGAGCAGGATGGCCCGGTAGTTATGCACCAGTATATAGAGGGGATTCCGCGCCAACAGCCACCGCCCCTCCTGCGGCAGCGAGGCTTCCGGATAGCAGATCGGCGTGACGAAAAACCACAGCGTCAGGACAAAGCCCAGCACCTGGCCCAGATCGCGGACAAACACCCCCAGGGCCGCCAGGAACCAGCACAGCCCCAGAGTCAGCAGCAGCTGCGGCGCCACCAGCAGCGGCAGGTACAGCATGCTTTGAGAGAAGGGCCGGTCGAAGTACCACAGGCCCGCGGCAAAGATCCCGGCCCCGAAGGCCTCGCTCACCAGTCCCGCCACCGCCAGGTTCACCGGCAGGATCTCGACCGGGAAAACCAGCTTCTTGACGAAGGTGCGGTGCTCCAGGATCACGGAGGCCGAGCGCCCCAGGGCCTCGCTGAAGGCCAGCCAGGGCAGCATCCCGGCCAGGAAGTAAAGGACGAAGCTCGAAGGCCGCTCATCTCCGGCGAAGCGGGTGCGCAGCACGATGCCGAAGACAAAGTAATAGGTGACCATCATCAGCAGCGGGTGGATGACGGTCCAGAACAGGCCGCCGTAGGATCCCCGGTAGCGGCCGGCGATGTCGCGCCGGACCAGCGACCGGATCAGCGAGCCGTGACGCGCCATGGTTCGCCAGGGGTACCACAGGGCGCGGGCCAGGCTGCGGGCGGCGGTCTCCATGCGAACCCGGTCCAGTGTGGCGACCGACTGCCTCACCACCTCGGCGTTTCCGTCCTCCACACGAGCGTCGATCAACAGGAACGGCGAGCCGCGCTGGTAGAACCAGGCTTCATGCTCCTTCAGCGGAGATACATAGACGCGGTAGCGGCCGCCATGTTGCGGCAGCGGGATGGAGATCTTCAGGGGAACCGACTGCCCCGGGCCGACCGGCCGCTCCAGCGGCGCGCGGCGGCCGTCCTCGATCAGCGTTCCGGTGGCCGGATCGAAGATCTGATAGCTGAAAGCGTAGCCGGCCTCGGCGCTCCAGGCTTCGCTTCCGTCATTCTCGATGGTGCAGGCGACTTCCACCGAGCGCCCGGCGACGCTGAAACGAGCCTCCCGGTAGCGCGCCTTCACGAACCGCCTCCGGCATAGAGGCCCGGCGGGTAGCGATGTTTCACCCCGGAGACTCTCCGGCCCACCGCATAGATCGCCTCCCCCCGGAGATCTTCGCCCAGCTCAAAGCGACCGAGCAGGTTCCGCACCCACTCCCAGGCGGCGGTGGGTTCTTCCAGATAAGGACCGGTTTCGAGCTGCGTCACCTCGAAGCCGGCCTCCTCGAACAGCAGCCTCACGTCGCGGGGCGCGTATTCCCGGTTGTGTCGCGGCTCGGCGGGACCCTCCGCGCCCGGCCGGATGTATTGATGAAAGAACCCTGGGTGGTAGCCCTGTAGAATGGCCTCGATGGCCCGCAGGCTGCAAATGTTGGGGGTCGTGAGGACCAGCGACCCGCCCGGCCGCAGGATGCGGTTAATCTGGCTCATCATGTGCATGGGGTCCTCGTAGAGGTGCTCCAGAAGCTCGCAGCAGAGCACCGCAGCGAAGTGACCATCCGGGTAAGGGAAGGGATCCTTCTCGACGTTGAACAGATCGATCGGGCAGCAGAAGACCTCGCCCGTCGAGGAGCGCGCCTCGCGGTGGTCAACGCCGCCGGGCGGCCCCAGATAGGCGCCCCGCACCTCGCAGTACCCGAGCAGCGTCTTCAGGGCCGGGGTGATGAGCATGTAGGCCCCCAGCTCCAGGATGCGGTCCTGAGCGCTGCCGGGGGGGGTGATCTGGAGCGTCCGGACCAGCCGCGTCAGGTGGGTGCGGGCGTAGCCGAGCCGTTCGGCGGAGTCGGCGGCGAACCCCAGGATGTACTCGGCCCAAGGGTGCTGCGTCGCGGCCTGCTGCGGGATTATCGTGACGGGGGCTGGCGCCGGTGCCGTAAAGGCAGGCGCCGGTGCCGGCGGTTTCTCCTCCTCCCACTCCCGCCCTGCCGCCACCGCCTCCAGAAAAGCAGCGTACCGCCCCGCCACCCGGTCCCAGGAGCAGCTCTCGGCCCACCGGCGGGCGTTGCGACCCAAAGCCCGGGCCGTCTCCGGCCGGCTCACCAGCAGGTTCAGGTATTCGTAGATCAGATCCGTCTCCCGCTCGCTTACCGGAACCTTCAGGCAGGCGTCGTCGGGCAGCTCCAGGAACGATCCCACCTCCGAGACCAGCACGGCGCGGCCCAGGCCCATGGCTCGCTGCAGCGTTCCGGAGGTCTCGCCGGCCGTCGGATACCTCAGGTTGAGGCAAATATCGGCGGCCCCAATGTACTCCACGAAATCCTCGATCGGCACGTGGCCGAGCACCCGCGCGTGGGCCTCCAGGTCCAGCGACCGGATCAGGCCGCGGACGGAAAACTCCGGGTGCTCCTCCCCGACCAGGATCATCTTGGCCCGCGGATGGACCCGCACCAGCTTCTGAAAGGCGCGCAGCGACTCCGCGATGCGCTTGTAGGGCTTCAGAAACCCGAAGACGCCGATCAACGGCGTGGTTTCGTCGACGCCTAGCTGGAGGCGGCGGGCGTGGCGCCGCACCTCCGGCAGCCAGGCCCCGTGCGGGATCACCGCCAGCGGCCCGCTGAAGCCGGCCTGGCGGACCTGCTGCTCCAGGTACCGGCTGTGAACCACCAGCGCCCGGCTTCGCTCCAGCAGCCGCCGGTTCATCGGCAGGTTCTCGTAATCCGGGCCGACCTCCAGCGCCCTCACCCGCCGGGCGTAGGCCAGGGCCTCCGGCCCTCCGTTGTGTTCGGCCTCGCGCAGGTAGCCGTCCCAATCCTGCTGCCGGATGGTGGCTTCCGCGACCAGGTGGTGGAGATTGAACTCGTGCAGGCTGACGACGCCGGGATATTCTAGCGCCAGGCCGTAGAGGTAGGTGTGATCGGGGTTGTTGCCGACATGGTACAGGGTAATGTCGAAGTCAGCGGGCCGATAATCCCGGTGGGACTGAACCGGCACAGACCACTCGCGGCGGTCGACATCCTCGACGAAGACCTCCAGTCGGACCTTTTCCGCAAGGCGCTCCAGCAAGGCGGCCGAGTAATCCGCGATCCCGCTCCGGCGCGGCGGCAGCGGCGTGAAACAGGCCACCCGCATCGCGATCAGCGAACCAGCTCCAGCGAGAAGGTCCCTAGCGAAAACGGCACCCGAACCAGCAGCGGTGCGCGGCCGGCGTCGCGCGCAAAGAAGATCTCGAAGCTGTGGCTGGAGGCCAGGCCGCGCAGCGAAACCCGCACCCGGTCGGAAGCCTGGCGCTGCCCGCTCACCTCGATCTGGGGCGAGTCCACGTAGGTGGCGGTCACCTGGTAGGGCCCCCCGAAGATCACGGCCTGCGCCGGCGGGACCCTGCCGTTGGCCAGCTCCCGGCGCAGGAAATAGAGAAACGTCAGGGCATCCTTGGCGCATTCGCCGATAGAGACTTCGCTCTTGCCGCCGCCGGCGGTCTGCCGCTCGGCGACCCGTTTCTGCGGATCGAAGACCACCGTCTCGCGCGTCTTGCGGGAACCGTGAACGGCGTCTTTTTCCAGCTTCTCGGAGCAGAACTGGGCCCCGGCAGAACTGCGGTAGCGGTCGCGGATCTCGAATCCGGGCAAACCGGCGTCCAGGGTAAACTCGAACTGCCAGCCGGGCTCGCCGCCTGTGGTCTTGAACTGAGCCTCCCCCAGGCTCAGACCGCTAGGCCAGCTCACCGAATAGTTGAGTGACTCACCCCTGGCGAAGGGTGTGGATCCGGACCCCGAGCGCGGGGCAGCCGCGGCCGTGGAGGGGGCCTGGGCCCAGAGTGGGGTGACCATCAGCCAGGCGCACAAAACTGGTGATTTCACTAAGGCCTGCTCACGTTGAGGATCGACGGGTCTGGCTCCGCCTGGCGCAGAAGATCGGAAAGCAGCTTTTGGCTGGCGCCCAGGACCTCGATGCCGATCAAGCGCCCCTCCGCGTCGAAGTCCAGATTGATTTCCCCGTCGACTTCCAACGGATCACAGGGGCAGGTCCTGGCTACACCGCCAGGAGCTATGTGTTTCGCCAAATAAATGTACGCCGCGTCGACGGAGCGATCGTATTTGATCTTCAAGGCGGTGCCCCGCGTGAAGGGCTTGACTTTCACCGGCCCACCCGCGCCGCCTCGGCCACCGGAGCCTTGTGGGTGCGGGCGCCGCTGGCCACCTCGTAGTAGACCTCCAGGGTCTTGCGGGCCGTTTCGGTCCAGCTGAAAAAGCGGGCGCGCTGCAGGCTGTGGCGCTCCAGCCGCTCGCGCAGCTCGGCGTCCACCAGCACGTCTCGCATGGCGCGGACCATCTCCTCGGTCGAATACGGATCCACCAGCAGGGCCGCGGCGTCGGCGACCTCGGGCAGCGACGCAACACTGGAGCACACCACAGGCCGCCCGCAGGCCATGGCCTCGATCACCGGCAGCCCGAAACCCTCATAGAAGGACGGGAAGACGAACAGATCGGCGGCGTTGTACAGGTCAGCCAGCTCTTGCTCGCTGACAAAACCGGTCACCAGCACCCGCTCCCCAAGCCCCCGCCGCCGGATCTCGGCCTTGACCTGCGGCGAATGCCAGGTGTCTTTGCCGGCCAGCACCAGGCGGTGCGGCAGGGCCGGCCGGGCGTTGATCAGCCCGTGGAATGCCCGGATCAGCCCCAGGTGGTTCTTGCGGGGCTGCAGGTCGCCTACCGTGAGCAGAAACGGCCAGCCGATGCCGAAGCGCTCCCGCAGCCGTTCCTTCGCCTGGTGCCGGTTCATGGGCCGGAAGTGTTCCTGCGCCGCCAGCGGGGTCACCACGATCTCCTCCGGGGCAATGCCGAAACGGCGGCTCAACCGCTGCCGGCTGAACTCGCTGATGGTCAGGATCCGGGCCGCCCGCCGAAGGGTGTGGCCGACGGTCAGGCGCATCTGCCAGGCCCGGCCGGCGGGAAAGTACTCGGGGTGTTCGATGAAGCTGACGTCGTGTATCGTCACGACAATCGGCACCGGGCAAAACAACGGCGCGTTGTACTGCACATGCACCAGGTCCGGCTGGTCGCGCCTCAAACTGGCCGTCAGGTGGCAGCCCAGCCGAAAGTAGCGGTTTCCTGCGATGTGCCGCTTCTCGACGCGGTCCGGCACCCAGCCGTTCACGTCCGGCTCGGAGACATAGGCCAGAAACTCGGCGTCGGTATCGAGTCTGGCAAACCCGTCCAGCAGGCTGCGAATGTATACTTCGTTGCCAGTCAGCCTCTGCCCGATCGCGTGCGCGTCAACGGAGAATCGCATTCAACGAAGGTCCCCCTATTCTACCGCAGGCAGGGCGGCGAAGCTGGGGTCGAGTGCGGATAAAGTGCGTTCCAGGCCCTGCCAGGCTGCCGGCCAGCAGAACTGCTCCTCGACCATGCGGCGCCCGGCCTCCCCCAGACGCCGCCGCAGGGTTTCATCCTGCAACAACCGCAGGATGGCCGCCAGGATCTCGCCGGGCGAATCGGCCAGCAGCAGGTTCTCGCCGTTTACGGCCGGCAGGCCTTCGGCGCCCAGGCGAGTCGAGACCACCGCGCGGCCGGCCGCCCAGGCCTCCAGGATCTTGATGCGGGTGCCGCTGCCTGCCAGCAATGGCGCCACGACCACGCGGGCGCCGGCCAGCTCGACCACGGCGTCCTCAACAGCGCCAGTGGCTTCGATTCGCGGATCGCCCGCGATCCAACGCCGTACCGCCCACTCGTTGCGGCCGATCAGCCGCCAGCGCAGCTCCGGGTCACGCCGCTTCAGCTCGGGCCACACCTGGCCGGCAAAGAACCGGACCGCGGCGGTGTTGGGGTGGTACTCCAGGTTGCCTGAGAACGCCACGCAGTGCTGTTCCCAGACCGGCGGGGGGAACCGCAGGGGAATGGCGTTGGGATAGACCCCCAGCCGGGCGCCGGGCGCCAGCAGGCGGAGGCGCGCAGCATCGGCGTCGCTCGCCGCCAGCACCAGGTCGAACTGCGGCAGCCAGCGCCGTTCCTGGCGGCGGGCGATGGCGGCAAAGGCCCGATGAGCGAGGGCGGCGGACCAGCCCTCCGAGGCGGCCGAGCCAGCGTGCAGCGCCGACTCAATATTGTGCATATCCAGGATCAGGCGGTCCGCCCGCTGCCGCAGCAGATCTGCGTACCCAGCGCACCAAAAATGCTCCATCACGGCCAGCTCGTAGCGGCGGCCCTCGATGGCCCGCGCCACCTGCCGGAGGCTCGAAGAGCTGCTGAAGCGGTCCGAGAGCGGCAACACCCCGCGCAGCAGGCGGGAGGCGTTGCGGGCCATGCGCTCCGGCCAGCTCCTCCCGTGAGGCGGCAGGCGAATCCAGTCCACCCGCTCCGCCGTCTCCTGCCGGGGGCCTTCGCCGGTCGTGAAGGCGACCAGGTGCAGCCGGTATCGCGAAGCCAGGAAACGGCACAGGCTGGCGGTGCGGATGGCCCCGCCGCCGGTCATGGGATACGGAGGCTCGGGGGCAAGCAGCAAGGCCCATTCAGAATCGCCGTAGTGCTTCGACATAGACTTCTCGGGTCCTGACCGCCGTCTGGCGCCAGGAAAACTGGGCCGCCCGCTCGAATCCCCGTTCTCGCAAAGCCATGCCCCGCCCGGGATCCCCCGTTAATTCTACAATTGCGCGGGCCAGCTCGGCTGTCGATTCGGCGTCGACGGCCACGGCCGCTTCGCCGGCCACCTCCACCAGCGCCGGGTCGCGCGAGATCACCACCGGGGCGCCGGTCTGCATGGCCTCCAGCACCGGCAGCCCAAAACCCTCGTACAGCGAAGGATAAACGAACAGCTCGGCGCCCGACATCAGGGCCGCGGTCTCGGCGTCGCCCAGGCGCGGCCCGACGATGAGCCCGGGTTCGATCGGAAGATTTAACACTTGCCGCCTGGCAAAGTCGCTGGGATCCCGGCCGATCAGGATCAGGCTGAGCCGGGGGCGCTCGCGGCGGGCCAGGCGCCAGGCCTCCACCAGGCGGGCCAGGTTCTTGCGGCGCTCCCGTGTACCTACAAACAAGATATAGGGAGCGGCGGCGCCCAGGCGCTCCAGCGCCGCCCGGGTTTCGGCCTCCGGCCGCGGCCGGAACACCTCGGAGGCCGCCAGCGGCACGGCCACCACTCGCCAGGGGGCCACGCCAAAGCGCTCCATCAGCTCCCCGCGAACCGCCCGGGTTGGGGTCAGGATCATGGTAGCGGCTCGCAAGGCCAGCCGGATGCGACGCCGGATCCGCCCGGCCGCCTCCTGGCGCCTCTCCCCGTCCAGCCACGGCGAGGTATCGTGAAACGTCAGGACAGAAGGCCGCAGCCGCAGGTAGGGGACCGCATAATCGGCGCCGTGAAACAACTCCGCGCCCAGGCGGCGGAGTTCCAGCGGCAGCCCGGCCAGCCACCAGCGGCGGCGGAGCCAGCCGCGGGGACGCTCCCCGATCCGCAGGTTGGGAGCCTGGACCTGGCGCTCCCACTCCTGGTCCGACACCATCCAATACTCATCCGCCGGAAACTCCGCCGCCAGGGCGGCCGCCAGCTCGGCGGTGTAACGCGAGATGCCCCCCGACGGTTCCGTCAGGGGGGTGGCGTCGATGGCGACGCGCATTCAGCCTGTCCCACTTCAGCGGTCCTCGTAATTCCGGCGATAGTATTCCCGGTAGGCTCCGTCCTTCACCCGCCGCACCCACTCCGGGTGGCTCCGGTACCAATCGATGGTGCGGGCCAGGCCCTCCGGGAACTGGACCCCCGGCGACCATCCCAGTTCCCTCTCGATCTTGCGGCTCGAGAGCGCGTACCGGCGGTCGTGGCCGGGCCGATCCGCCACCGGCCGGAGCAGGCTCTGGGGCTTTCCGGTCACCCGCAGAACCTGCCCCACCGCCTCCCGGTTCTCCAGCGCGCAGTTGCCGCCGATGTTGTAGATCTCCCCGGGCCGGCCCCGCCCGGCCACGGCCTCCAGGGCCGCGCAATGGTCCTCCACCCACAGCCAGTCCCGCACTTGCCGTCCGTCCCCGTAAATCGGCAGCGGCTGGTCCTCGAAGGCATTGGTGATCATCAGCGGCAGGAACTTCTCGGGGAACTGGAAGGGGCCATAGTTATTGGAGGCGCGCGTCACCACCGCCGGCAGCCCATAAGTGGTGAAAAACGACAGCGCCAGCATGTCGGAGCCGGCTTTGGCGGCCGAATAGGGGCTGCTCGGCTTCAGGGGATAATTCTCGTCGGCCTCCTGCGGCGGCTCGATGCTGCCGTAGACCTCGTCGGTCGAGACGTGGACGAAGCGCTCCACCCCATACTGCCGGGCCGCCTCCAGCAGGGTGAAGGTGCCCCGCAGGTTGGTCTCGAAGGCCGGGCTGGGCGCCAGGATGCTGCGATCCACGTGTGACTCGGCCGCGAAATGCACCACCACCGCCGGCCGTTCCTTCTCGAACAGGCCGGCCACCTGCGGCCCGTCGCAGATATCCCCTTTCACGAACCGGTAGCCGGGGTGCTTCTCCACCTCGGCGAGATTCTCCAGGTTGCCCGCGTAGGTCAGCAGGTCCAGATTGACGATGCTGTCCGCGGCGTGCCGGCACAAGTAATACCGAATGAAATTGGAGCCGATGAACCCGGCTCCCCCGGTGACCAGGAGCTTCACTGCCGCTGCGTCTCCCAGTCGTAGTTGACGCCCGGATCGTCCCAGGCCAGGCGGCCTTCATCCTGCGGGTCGTAGAACCGGTTGGTGACGTAAACCAGCACCGCCGGCTCCCCCCCGATCACCTTGTACCCGTGACCGACGCCCGGCGGGATCAGCAGCTGCCACGGCTGGAGCGAGCCGAAGTAGAGGGTATTTACGGCCCCGAAGGTCGGCGAATCCGCCCGCAGATCCACCAGGCAGGCCTGCAACTGGCCCTTAACCGGGGCCCACAGGTCGGTTTGCTCGAAGTGATAGTGCAGGGCCTTGATGGCGCCCGGGTAGCTCATGGCGGCGGAGAGTTGCAGCGGCCCGGCGCCCAGTTGGCCGCTCAGCCCCAACCCCTGTCGCATCACCTCCAGGAAGTAGCCGCGGTCATCCGGCCACAGCCGCAGCGGCTCGATCTGGACGCCGGCGATCAGCTTGGGTGAGTTCGGCTCTCGCACCAGCTCGCCGGCATCTCGAACCGGCCGGGGCTTGACCCCCAGGCGCAACCCGTTGCGTTCCCCCAGCCAGCCCTGGGCAGCCAGGCTCGTCATGACCGCTCCGATGCGCCGAGGGAGGCCATCTCCTCTTCCCCCATCTTGTTGGCGCCGTTTTCTGCCACCAGGTTGGTGGCCCGCCGCAGCGAGTCGAAGGTCCCGGCGTCGGTCCACCAGCCCCGCAGAAAATCGCAGGTCAGGGTCCCTTCCCGGATGTAGGCGTTATTCACGTCGGTGATCTCCAGCTCGCCCCGACCCGACGGCTTCAGCTCCCGGACCTTGTCGAACACCGTGTGGTCGTAGAAGTAGAACCCCGTCACGGCATAGTTGGACTTGGGGCGGGCGGGCTTCTCCTCGATATGGACCACCCGATTCCCCTCGACGTCGGCCACACCGAAGCGCTCGGCATCGGGAACCTCCTTCAGCAGGATCTTGGCTCCCCGCTCCTGCCGCCGAAACTCGTCGGCCGCCCTGCGGATGTTGTACTCGATGATGTTGTCTCCCAAGATGACACACACCTTCCCGCCATCGGCGAAGTGCTCGGCCAGCGACAGGGCGTCGGCGATGCCCCCTTCCCCCTCCTGGTAGGTGTAGTCCAGGTGCTTGAGCCCGAACTCCTTGCCGTTGGCCAGCAGCCTGAGGAAATCTCCCGAGTTCTTGCCGCCGGTGACGATGAGAATGTCCCGAATGCCGGCGTTGACAAGGATCTCGATGGGATAGTAGATCATCGGCTTGTCATAAATGGGCAACAGGTGCTTGTTGGTCACCCTGGTCAGCGGATACAGGCGGCTTCCGGTGCCGCCGGCCAACACCACGCCTTTCATCTGGTCTCCCCGTAGAATCCTCATGATACAATAGAGAACTCCGTAGTGAAACCGGTGGAGGCCCTGGGCCCATGAATCACTATCGCTGGGAGGAAGTACCGCACGAGGACATGAGCCCGTCGTTGGCGCGTCGGGTGATTCACGGCCAGCGCCTCACGCTGGCGCGCGTCTACCTCAAGAAGGGCTGCCAGGTGCCGCTGCACAGCCACGAAAACGAGCAGATCAGCAACGTCATCGAGGGGCGGCTGCGGTTCGAGGTGGGGGGCGAAGAGAAGATCGTCGGCGCCGGTGAGCTGATTCACATTCCGCCTCACGTGCCGCACCTGGCGGAGGCCTTGGATGACACCGTCTGCCTGGACATTTTCAACCCCCTCCGGGAGGACTGGTTGCGGGGCGACGACGCCTATCTGCGGGGGGAACCACAAACCACAGATGAACGCTGAAACTTGGAACCACAGATGAACACCGATGAACACAGATCCAGAAAAGAAAGGGGTTATCTGTGTCCATCTGTGTGCATCTGTGGTCGCACGGGCGAGACCCCCTGGAACCACAGATGAACACGGACGAAACCGGATCCAGAAAAGAAAGGGGTTATCTGTGTGCATCTGTGGTCGCACGGGCGAGACCCCCTGGAACCACGGATGAACACGGATGAACACAGATCCAGAAAAGAAAGGGGTTATCTGTGTCCATCTGGGTGCATCTGTGGTCGCACGGGCGAGACCCCCTGGAACCACGGATGAACACGGATGAACACAGATCCAGAAAAGAAAGGGGTTATCTGGGTGCATCTGTGGTTTCAGGGGTGGCCTTATCTGAGTGCATCTGTGGTTCCAATCATGGATCTGGGCATCAGAGATCGCGTGGCCGTGGTTGCGGCGTCCAGCCGGGGCCTAGGAAAGGCGGTGGCCGAGGCCCTGGCGGCGGAGGGGGCGCGGCTGGCCCTGTGCGCCCGCGGCGCTGAGACCCTCGCCGCGACCGCCCGGCAAATAGAAGAGCGCTTTGGGGTTAGCGTCTTGCACCGCCCGCTGGATGTGACCGACCCGGAAGCTGTAAAAAGTTTTGTAGAGGAAACGATCGACCGCTTCGGGCGCGTCGATATAGGTGTCACCAACGCCGGAGGTCCGCCCTCCAAGTCCTTCGCCCAAACCACGGTTGAGGACTGGAGAGCGGCTTTCGATCTGAACTTCATGAGCACGCTGTACCTGGCCAAGGAGCTGCTGCCTCACATGCAGCGGCAGAAGTGGGGCCGGCTGGTCTCGATCACCTCCATCACGGTGAAGCAGCCAACCGAAGGCCTGATCCTGTCGAACGCTATCCGCGCCGCGGTGGCCGGACTGATGAAGAGCCTGGCCAACGAGTACGGCCGCGACAACATCCTGATCAACAACGTGTGCCCGGGATTCATCGCCACCGACCGGTTGAACCAAGTGGCGGCCGCCCAGGCTGCCGCGAAGGGCGCCACGCCGGAGCAGATGATCGAGCGCTGGTCGAGCAACATCCCGCTGGGGCGCGTGGGCCGGCCGGAGGAGTTTGCCGCCCTGGTGGCTTACTTGTGCTCGGAGAAGGCCGCCTACGTGAACGGCACCAGCACCGCCATAGACGGCGGGCTTGCCAGAGGACTGTTCTAATTTATGCGAGTTCTGCTTATTCTCCCCTTGCTTGGAGGCTCTGCCTGGGCCGCGGAGTTTCAAAACGGCCAGGCGGCCCGGCTGGTCGTCGGCCAGCCCAGTTTCACCGCCGAGCGCCCCACCTCCAGCCGCGAGGCCCTGGGCGGGGCGGGCGGCGTGGCCGTCGCCGGCAACCAGCTCATCATCGTGGACGGCAACCGGGTGGGGGCCGGTCCCGCCAACCATCGCGTGTTGGTCTACGACAACCTCTCCGGCTTCATTCCGCCCCCGGAGGCCGAGCTGCCCCAGGAATCGACCTGCCCGGCCTGCGTAGGTCTTCCCAGCGTGGTGCTCGGCCAGAAGGACTTCACCACTACCACGCCGGCCCTGGAGGGCGGCTTCAACCTGCCGACCGCCGCCGCCAGCGACGGCGCCCGCCTGGCGGTGGCCGACACCGACAACAACCGCGTGCTCATTTGGAACCGCATTCCGCTGGTGAGCGGGAGCCTGCCGGACGTGGTGGTCGGCCAGCCCGACTTCAAGACCGCTCTGCCGCGCACCGAACAGGCCGGCCTGCGCGGCCCCCAGGGCGTCTGGTTTCACCAGGGCCGTCTCATCATCGCCGATACCCAGAACTCCCGGGTCCTGATTTTCAACTCCGTGCCAACCGCCCACGGCGCCCGTGCCGACATTGTTCTCGGCCAGCCGGACTTCAACACCCGGCCGGCGCCGGACCTGACCATCTCGAACGTCAAACCCTCGGCGTCGAACATGCTGAACCCGGTTTCGGCCACCACCTCCGGCAACCGGCTCTTGGTGACCGACTTGGGGTTCAACCGGGTGCTGATCTACAACAGCTTTCCGACCTCCAACGCCGCCCCGGCCGACCTGGTGATCGGCCAGCCGGACATGACCAGCGCCATCAGCAACAACAGCACCAAGGACTCCAAGCTCTGCGAGCCGACCCACAAGGACGACAAAGGCGAGGACGTCTTCCCGACCCGCTGCGCCGCCACCATCAGCTTCCCGCGCATGGCCATCTCCGACGGCACGCGGCTGTATGTCGCCGACGGCGGCAACGACCGCGTCCTGGTCTTCAACCGCCTCCCGGCGGCCAACGGGGTGGCGGCCGACACGGTGCTGGGCCAGCAGGGTTTCATCCTCATCGACGAGGACAACGGCGCCGGCATCCTGCGCTCACCCACGACGCTGGCGCACGACGGAACCAACCTCTACGTGGCCGATCCCTTCAGCCGGCGCATTCTGGTCTTCACGCCAGCCGAGCCGATGGTCAAGACCCCGGCCGGCATCGTCAACGCCGCCAGCTTCGCCGTGCATTCCCAGGGCATCGTCACCTTCGAGGGCAGCGTCGCCAAGGACGACGAGATCACTCTGACGATCGGGCCAAAAGAATACAAGTGCAAGGCCGGCGAGGAAGACAGCCGCGGGACGCTCCGGGACTGTTTTCTGCGCCAGCTCAACGAGGACCCCGGCGACCCGCTGGTCTACGCCCGGTCCACGGTGGGCGAAGGCGAGTATTCCCAGGGTTCGGTGACCTTCGGAGGCGAGATCCAGGCCGGCGATGTCGTTACCATCCGCATCCAGGACCGCCGGTACCGCTACGAGATCCAGGGCGACGACACCCCCACGGGCCTCGTCGATCACTTCACGGCCCTGATTCGGGACCAGGGCCGCGATCCGGAGGTGTACGTCGATGGGGACCCCATCGACGATCTCAAACTGCGCGTGACGGCCCGCTTCGTCGGCCCCAAGGGCGACGACATCAACTACGAGGCCCGCGTCTCGGAAGGCGCCAAGATCACCGCTGAGACCGACGGGGACTATCTTTTCGGCGGCCGGTTCAAGGAGAACCTGCTGCTGGTGGCGCGGTCGGCGGGATTTGCCGGCAACGACATCGACGTCTCGACCGCCGCCTCGACGAACGCCAGCGTCCAGGTCACCACCAGCGGGCCGGCCTTGACAGGCGGCAACGATGCCACCGAGACGCCGGCCGGCAGTCAGATTGCCATCTTCGGTGAGAACCTGGCGGAGTCGACGGCGGCGGCCGACCTCAACCAGCCGGAGCTGCCGCGAGAGCTGGGCGGGGCCCAGGTCTACATCAACGGCCTCCGCGCCCCTCTTTACGTGGTGACTCCAACCCAGATCAACGCCCAGGTGCCGTTCGAGGTGGAAGGCACCAGCGTCAGCATCTACGTGCGGAGCCGGAAGGCTGACGGCAGCCTGCGGGTCTCGGTGGCGCGCCCGACCTTGGTTACCTCGGCTGCTCCGGGCCTGTTTGCCGGCTCGGGACCCGAGCCGCGCCAGGGCGTGGTGCTGCACGGCATGAACTTTTCGCGCGGCACCGTGGCCATCGACAACAGCGGCGGCGGCGCCGGCGACCAGGCCGTGGTCGCGGCCATCGAGGTCGAGATCTCGGTGAACGACAGGAAATACAAATACACCACCGTGGAGGGCGACACCACCGACGGCGTCCGCGACAAGATGGTTGCTCTGATCAACGACGCGGAAGGCGACCCCGACGTGGAGGCCTCCCCCGGCCGAGTCGGCTTCCTCTCGGCTCGCTCGCGCGTCACCCTGGAAGGCAAGATCAAGGCCGACGACGCCGTAACCATCACCATCAATTCCCGGCAGTACCGCTACGTCGTGAAGGCCACCGACAACCTCACCACCGTCGCCAACCGCCTGATCGCCGCCATCAATTCCGGTCCCGGGGATCCGGACGTAACGGCCAGGCTTTCCAGTGACGTCGGCGTCACGGCCATCGATGTGATCGCCCGCTCCCTGGGCTCCGACGGCAATTCCATTTCCCTCTCGGTCGGCGCCTCGGCCAACGCGGAAATCAAGATCACGACCGACGCCAAAGACAACAAGCTGGGCGGCGGCTCCACTCCGGCGGTCGTCATCCTGACGGCCCGGCGGCCAGGCAAGCAGGGCGACGACATCCGGTATTCGGCCTTCGTTCCCGGCGGCTCGGCCATCACTGCCACCGCCCAGACCACCAATCTCTGCTGCGGCAACGACCTCCTGGCCCCGGTCACCGATACCAATCCGGCGGTGCCGGGCGAGCTGATCATTGTTTTCGGCGCCGGCCTGGGTCTCACCAAGCCCCGTTTCGGCGAGGAAGGCCTGGTCACCGGTAAGAAGACCCCCGACAGTGTGGCTTTTACGGTGCCCCTCAACCCGGACGACTTTGTCAGCTCGCTGGCCGGCGGCAAGACCGCCAGCGTGGACTTCGTCGGCCTCATGCCGGGCCAGGTAGGCGTCTACCAGATCAACCTGCTGCTCAACTCCGACATGCCCGACGATCCCATGACCCGGTTGACCATCGCTCAGGGACTGTTCGTCAGCAACATCATCACTTTCCCGCTCAAGAACCGGGCGCCCCGCAGGCCGTTCTGATGAGCCTGCTGACCTGCGCCGACATGGTGGCCCAGTGCCTGGAAGGCCAAGAGGCCGCTTGGCGGCACTTCATCACCGGGTACCTGCCCTTCGCCAGCGCCGTGATCGCGCGGCGTCACCCGCAGCTGGCCTCCCGCCGGGAGAGCCTGCTGCGTGAGATCCTGCTGCGGACGCGCGACCAGGAGGCTCAGTTCTTCCGCGACTACCGCGGGCAGAGCGAGCGCGAGTTCCTGGTGCACCTGCGCGAGCACATCCTGCGGGTCCTCGAAGAAGCGGTAGCACAGGCATTCCCGGTAGCACAGGCATTCCCGGCAGCACAGGCATTCCCGGTAGCACAGGCATTCCTGCCTGTCCCGGTAGCACAGGCATTCCCGGTAGCACAGGCATTCCTGCCTGTCCCGGTAGCACAGGCATTCCTGCCTGTCCTGGACTGGGAAGCTTTCCAGGGCGCGCTCGAAGGTTTCACCGTCCTGGAGCGCCAGCTGGTGTGGCTGCACGTGCTCGGAGCCGGCGCCCCGGAGGTCGCGGCCATCCTCAGAATCGAGCCTGCCACCGCCGAGGGCGTCCTGGGCCGGGCCCGGCAGGCCCTGCCGGCTCTGGCCGACAACCGCCCCGCCCTGATCCGGGGGGCTCGCGCGGGCGCCGGCAAAGAGTGCCCCGAAGGACCCGCCTTCATCCGCCTGCTGGGCGGCCAGAACACCTGGCGCGATCGCCAGGAGCTGGAGCAGCACCTTTCCGGCTGCTGGCGCTGCATCGACCTTCTGTGCCGCCTCCGCGAGGTCGACTATCTGGCACGGGGGGCGGAGCCTTTACCGGAGGCCGAGCGTCTGGCCTGCTTCAAGGCCTTGGGTTTGGAAGAGCCCCGGGCGCCGGTGTGGAAGCGTCTGCTGGCGGCGGGGTAGCTCGCCGGCTCGCGGTTGCGAAGGAGGGCCCGCTCCCAGAACCAGGCAGGTCACGCCTTCGGTGGCCGGGATCCTCGCGTCGAAACATCAGGCCAGTAGATCATCGAAGTCGAAACGCGAGAGGTCGAGCGTTCCGGGCCGGCGGGAGGGAATGACCGGCAAGACCACTTCCTGGTCCCCGAGGGCCAGACAAGCCTCGTCTTCCAGGGTATGCTGCACCTCTTTCGCGACGGCCTCGATGATGAACTGTTCCACCGTAGACCCACGCGAAGCCGCCAGTGTCCGGCTCTTTTGATACAGGGAGTCGGGAAGATTCAGAAGGGTCTGCATACGTCGCGACACCTCGGGTATGAGCGCAACACACCATGATGCCCGCCAGCAGGCGGTGGATCACGAGCGGCTCGCGGAACCCTTGCCGGAGCCCGAGCGGCTGGCTTGCTTCAAGGCCTTGGGCCTGGTGGAGCCCCGGCCGCCGCTTTGGAAGCGCCTGCTGGGGGCGGGGTAGTTCCGAACTTCGGCGTTCGGCAGGCAGCCTCCCTTCGCTCCTGGCTTCGGACCTGCTCCTCGAACTTCACGCAGCAGGATCTCGGCCTTCATCCGCTCGACGGCTTGTTACTCCGGAACCGCCGCCCCTTCCGGCAAACGCCGGAGAATCTCACCAAACACCTCCCGGGCGATTTCCAGACTCTCTTCCGCCTCGGACATCTCGGGACCGTAGGGTTCGCCGGGGTACCGAAGCTTCCAGGCATACGCCGTCAGCGGTTCCGCCCGCTTTGCGGTTGCCGCAAGCGAAGGATCAATCGAAACACAGGCGCGGCCGGTTTCTTCCAGGTCGTGAACCCGCCGGAAGGGAACCTTGTGCCATGTGAGAAAGGCCTTGAAGCTCTTCTCTGCTGCTTGCTGGCAGTGAAACAGAGCCGAGTCCGGTATCTTCGCTATTAGCAAAGCGCGGGCCGAGCGGAGATCGACCGCCGCCTTCTCCATCCAGGCCCGGGTATCTTGAGCAAGCAGGTCATCCGGCCTCGTACAACACCTTCCCCTCTCGCGCCACGGTGGCCGGCAGCGAAGCCACGACGTGCGCGGCCCTGGCCTCGAAGTCAGTCTTGCGCCAAGGGATAATGTCTTTTGCGTAGCCACTTCCGGAGACATACGAATAGACGGCGCCCGTCCGGAGTTTCTCCGGGTCGATGTCATCCGGCACCACCACCAGGAAATCGAGGTCGCTGTCCGGACCGTCGTCGCCGCGCGCTACGGATCCGAACAGGTAGATCCGAACAGGTTGGTAGAATTCCACCAGCCGACGGGTAATCTCGCGGATGGCTTCGTCGCGCGTCATGATCATCCCTATTATCGCTGTTCCAACAACGCCGGTGAAATCGACGGGCAGGTAGTGGGCGCCGAGGCCTCGCGCGGCGCGCTCCCACGCTGTCTGCCAAGAGGCGAGGACCAAGCAGGGCGCAGGCTGGGCGGGCGCCCCGGAGAAGAGTCTCGACTCCAGCGGCCTTCGGCGCCAGGACGCCGGAATCTACCTACCGCTCCAGCCGCAGGACCAGGAAGGAGTAGGGATTGTTCATACGAAGCAGGGCAACAGGGTCAATCCTTGCCCAGAAACGCCCCATACTCCACCGTCACCCGCCCCCACGCCGGAATCCAGCGGCCGCACCGCTGGCCGAACAGCGTCCCGCGATCGACCATCGCCCGGCGCGACTCCGGAAACGGTGACACGCCAAACTCCAGTCCTCGCGTCAGGGTTTTCCCGTTCCAGGGCGAATGCTCCCGGCAGTGGTTCTCCTCCCAGATGCCGAGCCAGGGGAAATCGCTTCGCCGCCAGGTGTATCCCAGGGTGAGGTTCAGATCCGGGTTGCAGGCAGTGAACCAGGCCTCTTCGCGGGCCGGATCGAGCAGGTGGGCGGTGTAGCCGGCCGAAACCGGCTCAGTCGAGGTTTGTCGCAAGTCGATCGGCTCGCCATCGATCGTTGGGCACATCGGCCAGTCAAACTCGGCGCCGGGCTTCATCCGTCCCTTGCCGTCGGTGAAGTCGCTCTCGTAGACCTTCGAGCGTGTAGCCGGCAGGTTGATCACGGTGCGGCCGGGAGCGAGGAACGGCGGTCCGAGAGTGACATGCTGGGTCCAGCCCACCGGGCGATCGACGGCCGTCAGGTTTTCGACCGTCTCGGCGACGCGCAGCAGCGGGCGGCCCGGCTCCAGCCGTAGGCGCCGCTCAACCCGCATCCCCGCCAGCGGCAGCTCGACCTGCGCCAGCAAGCCCTCCTCGTCGGGTTCGATCACCCAGTCGAGCACCGGGGCTTCCCCGTGTACCGCTAGCCCGGCGGCGGCCTCCTCCGGCGAGGGTCCTCCGAAGAAGTCGAAGCAAAGGTTATGCCCCATGATGCCCGCCAGCAGGCGGCTCTCGGCGTCGTTGCCGTAAAGCGTGTAGATTCCGGGGTCGAAATCCCGCGGCTCGATGCTCGGCCAGGGTGGAACCCACAGCGGGTTGACTGGATCGTCGAGCAGGGCCAGCTCGGCAATGTGGCCGCCCCCGACCAGCACCGTGACCCGCAGGACCTCATTCGAAAGCTCGACCGACCGCCGCCCGTGGATCACAGAAATCCCCCTTGCGGATCGTCCGGCAAAGATTGTACCTTGAAAGCGTCATGGCATCCCGAAGCGTCAACAAAGTCATCCTGCTGGGCAACTTGGGCCGCGACGCCGAGACCAAGTACACCCCCAGCGGGGTTCCCCGAAGCACCTTTTCCATGGCCACCTCCCGCCGCTGGAAGGACCAGCAAACCGGAGAGTGGAAGGAAGAAACCGACTGGCACAACGTCGTGTTGTGGCGGAGTGAGAACGTGGCGCCCATGCTGCAAAAGGGCAAGCAGGTTTACATCGAAGGCCGCTTGCAGACCCGCAGTTGGGAAGACAAGGACGGCAACAAGCGCTACACCACCGAGGTGGTGGCCGACAACCTGATCCTGCTCGGAGGCGGGCGGGGGATGGGCGAGGCGCCGCCTAGCGACGAGGACTACAGTTCCCAGGGCCTCCCCGGGGACTCGCCGCGGTCGGTCGCAGCCGCGGCCCCTGCCACCCCGGCCGCCGCAGCCAGCGAGCCGGCGACGCCCCAGGGTCTCACCGACGACGACGTGGTGCCGTTCTGAGCGGAACGGCAGTCCGTTTCCTTCGCGATCGCCAGCTCCAGCTACCGCTGGTGCGTCTGTCTCCTGTCTCCTGCCTTTTGGTTTAGTACAGCAACTTGAGACCAAGCTGGATGACACGGGGCAGATTCTCGTTGGACGTAATGGTCCCGAAGGCCGCCGTGCCCAACGTGGTGCCCGGGTTGCCCCAGTTGGGATGATTTGCCGCATTAAAGAGCTCGGCGCGGAACTGCAGGCGCCGCCTCTCGGCGAGCGGGAACAGCTTGGAGATGGAGAAGTCCAGGCTGCGGTTCCCGGGTCCGAGCAGGATGTTCTTGCCGGCGTTGCCGACCACGTACATCGGCGGACGGTCGAAGGCGCTGGTGTCGAAGAAGCGGCTGAGGGTGCGTTCTCCCTTGGGCAGGCTCGGTTCGCGGAGGCGATGGGGGACCTGGGTGTAGCCTCCGCCGGTGTTCAGGTTGTCACCCTGGGTGGTGATGGTGAGCGGCGTGCCGGCGCGGAGGACCAGAACGCCCGAGGCCTGCCATCCACCGAGGATGGCGTTGAGCGCCGGCGGGACGCTGGACCCGAAGCGGCGGCCGCGCCCATAGGGGATCTCCCAAACGCCGGAGGTCGAGTAGCGGTGTGGCAGGTGGAAGTTGGAGAGGCCCTTGTTTCGCGAAAGGTTGTAAGGGTCGACGACGGTCTGGTTGTCGATCGTGCGGGACCAGGTATAGTTGGCTTCGAGCGACAGGCCGCGGTGGAAGCGGTGCTGGATGGAGGTTTCCAGGCCGTGGTACGTGGAAAAACCTTCTGAAAGCGCCACGCGGTTCGAGGCGATGTTCTGGAAGGGGCGGCGGGCTTGGACGCCGCCGGCGCCCGGCGTGGGGGCGTTGCCCTCCCGATAAATCGCCAGACCCGTGGACTTGGTGCCGACGTACCCGACTTTGGCCACCAGGTTCGGGGTGAGGCTGCGCTCCAGATAGAGGTTCCACTGCTGGACGTAGCCGTCCTTCATGTCGACGTCGAGGGAGGTGAGGGCGGGACGCGACCCAGGAGCGACGAAGTTGACCACCGGCGTCAGGTCGTCGATGGGATAGTTGCGGAGATCCTGCTCGTTGACGCCGAGCACAACGTCGCCGGTGCGAATGAACGGCGGGTTGATGGACAGGCTGATGGACTCCTGCTGGGACACCTTTTGGTAGAAGACGCCGTAAGCGCCGCGGGCGACGAGGTTGGGCCGGACCTGCCAGGCGAAGCCGAAACGGGGAGCGAAGTTGTTGTTGTCGTTGCGTTGAAGGGCGCGGCCGACGTCGGAGGGCCGGTCGGCGGGGGTGAAGATGCGCCCCTGGCCGGGTCCGGTGACGAGGTAGTTGGAGATCTGGTCGCGGTTGGCGAATGGGCGGCCTAGCCACTCGTAGCGGAGGCCGAGGTTGAACGTGAAGGTGCGGGTAATCTTCCAGTCGTCCTGGATCCAGGGCTGGGCGTGGGAGTTGCGAAAGTTGGGGTCGAAGATGTCGATGGAGGCGCGGATCTGGCGGGGCAGGCCGAGCAGAGCGTCGGCAAAGGCGAACCCGCGGGAGCCGGCGCCGGCGGTCCACTGGCCGTTAAAGATGTGCTCACCGACCGGGCGGATGGCTTCCGGGAAAGTATCGCGGTAGCGGTTGCCGGTGAAGCCGGCGCGGACGGTGTGCTTGCCGCGGACTAGCAGCAGACTCTCATGGATCTGGAAGATCTCATCCTTCCAGCCGCGAGGGCCCGAGACTCCCTGACCAAGAGTGCGGCCGCTGGGGTTGCCCATGAGGCTGAAATCCTGCACCGAGAAGTAAGGGGCGTGCCAGCAGGCGGGGACGCGGCAGGTCCCTTTGAGACCGTATTCCGCGGCCACGTCGCGCTGGAAGGCGCTCTCCACCAGCTCGAACTGCACGAACCGGCTATAGCCAACCCGGAGCTCGTTGATCGTCGTCGCGCTCAGGGTTCGCGACCAGTTCAGCACGGCGTGCTGGCCGCGGAGCTCATGGCTGTAACCGAACTTGGGCCAGACGGGCGGGCCGATGGTGGTGGTGTCGGAAATGGTGAAGCGGCCGAACAGGCGGCCGCGTGGCCCCAGGACATGATCGATCCGGGTGAGGAACTGGTCGGTGCGGGTCTCCTGGGGGGCCAGCGATTGATAATTAGCAATAGGCAAAAGGCCTCCCAGGCCCGGGCGGATCGGCAGCGGGACAAACTCGCTGACGAAGCGCGCCGGCAGCGGGTGCAGGCGGCTTCTGGGGAGGAGGTTGTTCGGGAACGGCGTGCGGGTGGTCCAGTCGTAGAGCGCGATGGGAGTCCGCAGAGAAAAATCGGTGCGCAGCAGGGCGGAAAAGTCTCCGTCGCGCATGGCGGGGGTGGGAACGGCGGTGTCCTGGGTGAAACCCTGGCGCAGGCGCATGCCCTCCACCGAGGCGAAGTAGAAGGTCTTGTCGCGCCGGAGGCGTCCGCCGATGGTGCCGCCGAAGGTGTTGCGGCGCAGCTTGGACTTGCGGTCGGCGAAGCTGTCGCGGGCGTCCATCCGGTCGTTGCGGAGGAACTCGAACAGGGCGCCGTGAATTTCGTTGGCGCCGGAGCGGGTGACGATGTTGATGTGTCCACCGGCCTCGGCGCCGAACTCGGCCGAGTAATTGGCCGTCTCGATCTTGATCTCCTGGATGGAGTCGATGGAAGGGGCGAAGATGTTGGTCTGGTGGGCCGCCTCCTTGCCGGCGACGCCGTCGAAAAGATACTGGTTGTATGTTGGGTTGTGACCGTGGACCGAAAAGGAGCCGATCCAGGTGGCGCGCTCGGTCTGGTGGCGTCGGTTGCCGGTGGACTCCGAGACCCCAGCCGACGACAGCGCCAGTTGCATGAAGTCGCGGGCGGCCAGGGGGAGGTCAACGATCTTGCGGTTGTCAATGAGGGTTCCGAGTTGGGAATCCGACGTCTGGAGCAGGGCGGCGTTGCCGCTGACCTCGACGACCTCACTCACCTGGCCGATTTCCAGGCGCAAGTCGAGGTCGACGGTCTGGTTGACGTCGAGCTTGAAGGCATCGGTAGTGGCTTTCTTGAAGCCGGCCAGCTCGGCCGAGACCCGGTAGTCGCCCACCAGCAGGTTGGGAAAACTGAACTGCCCGTCCTCGTTGGTCTGGGTGGTTTGGGTGACGCCGCGGTCGAGGTCCTCGGCGGTGACGCGGGCCCCATGGACGACGGCGTCTGAGGCGTCACGGACCGTGCCCCGGATGCGGGAAGCGACCTGCGCCGAGGCGGCAGAGGCGAATAGAAGGACGAGGGCAAGCCGGACGAACATGGAAGCCTCCTGGGGTGAGATAGTGTGGATTATAGCGCACGGAGGGTTCGCCTGCTGACCGGGAGGCCGCGGTGAATCAAGGTTCCGTCGCCAGCACCCGATCTTGCCGAGGGCTTCGACGTCGCCCAGATCCACGACTTCGCCCGGGGAGTGGGAGTAGCGCAACGGCCAGCCCAGCGGGATGTTGACGGCCCCACCGGCGACGAACTTCGAGCCATCGTTGGCGCCGCTGGTGCCCCCATACTGCACCGGGATGCCGTGCCGGCCGGCCAACTCCACGCGACCCGCAGGACGGCGGCTCGCGGGGTGATGCCTTTTGCTTGAGCGACTCGAGGTTGGGGGGTCCATGGCTCAGTGTCCGTTTTGGGGATTGGCTTCGTTTTGATGTCTTTTGTTTTTGAGCTG
>Ga0247727_10004302_pt1 | contig 30303 bp, 24 predicted proteins | sample WisWelCaveWW1625_FD_202498 | JGI IMG/M metagenome (GOLD analysis project Ga0247727, IMG submission 202498) | Biofilm microbial communities from Wishing Well Cave, Virginia, United States - WW16-25 | ecosystem: Environmental > Aquatic > Deep subsurface > Groundwater > Cave microbial mat | place...
GATGATCGCCTCAAGCCGGGCCCGGTTCGCCGGCCCGACGTAGATGCAGATGTCGTCTCGCCTCATGGCCGCACCCTGACTGATTTGCGGCCACCTGGGAATCATCTGTCAGGCGGGGAACACTAGCGGGGCGCTACTCGCACGCGTACGGTTGCGTTCGGTATTGCCTCACTTTGAGGAACCAGTACGCCCACTGCCACTGGGCCGACCATGACAAGGGCGGGTTGTTTTTCACGAACCTGGAGGACGCCGCAAAGAAGGCCGTTGGCTTCCATTATGAGTGGTTGCCTGTTGATGTCCCGCTGCTGAAAAAGCAGGAAGATTTCTTCATTCACACTCGGCGGTGCCTTTGGCACCTTGAAAATGAATACGCCGTGGTGACTGGCGTATTGAAGCCTTCCAATCCCTTTCCAATGCAGAAAACAATGCGGCAACCGAAGAAGCACAATCCGCCAGAGAAGCACCCTCCCCCGTGGCGAGGCGCAGGGCCGTCTCCCCAGCCGCCAGTGCATCCTCCGAAACCAAAACCTTCCGCCGCAAAAAGTGACGCGGAGCGTTGTCTCGAATCGATGGGCACCCTTACACATGGGCACCGCCCAGCTGATACCGTGCGCCAACGTGTTATGTCAAGGTGATAATTGCCGCTGCAGACGTGTAATGGTTTGATTTTAAATGATTTTACGTTGCTCTCAGGACCGGCACCTGCCCGACCGAAAGGACGAGCTCGGCGCGCTCTGCGGCTCGTTCGAGCGCATGGTCGCAGAGCTGGCCGCAGCACGCCGTGAGCTGATCGCCAGCTCGGAGGCCGAGATTGCCAAGTTTGCGGAGCGAATGCAGGCTGCCCTCAGCAACATGCTGCAAGGGCTTGCCATGTTCGACGCCGAGCAGCGGCTCATCCTCAGCAACGATCGCTTTGCCAGAATGTATGGCCTCGACCCCGAGCAGTTGCAACCGGGCACCACCTTGCGACAGATCCTGGAGTATCGCGTCGCCAACGGCGATCTCTCGGGCGAATCCGTCGACGAAATACTGCGGTCGGTGCTGTCTCGCGTCCCTTACGGGAAGAAAGGCGGCAGCTACATTTCCCACCTGAGCGATGGGCGCTGGATTGCTGTGTCCGTCGAGCCGATGACCGACGGCGGAACGGTCACGACGCACGAGGACATCACCGAACGGCGCCTGGCCGAGGACAGGATCGCGCACATGGCGCGTCATGATGCGCTGACCGATCTCCCCAACAGGACGCTGCTGCGTGAGCGATTGGAGCAGGCACTCGAGGGCCATCGGCGTGAGGATCGCTACCCGACGGTGCTCATGCTCGACCTCGACCGGTTCAAGGAGGTCAACGATACACTGGGCCATCCAGGGGGCGACGCGTTGCTCAGAACAGTCGCCGAACGTCTGAGGGGTTGCGTCAGAAAGGGGGATACGGTTGCACGGCTCGGCGGGGACGAGTTTGCGGTCATCCAGGTCTCGGAGGATTCGGCCGCCGAAGGCGAGGCCCTGTCCAAACGCATGCTGGAAGTCTTGAGTGCACCATTCGATCTCGGCGGACACCAAGCTACAATCGGCGTCAGCATCGGCATCGCCGTGGCACCGGGAGACGGCATCGATCCGGACAGCCTCATGAAGAACGCCGACTTGGCCCTTTATCGGTCCAAGAGCGAAGGGCGCGGCACCTACCGCTTCTTTGCCCCGGAGATGGACGAACGGATGCAAGCGCGCCGCCGCCTGGAGCGCGATCTGCGCAATGCCCTCGTTGCCAACGAATTCGCACTGCACTACCAGCCCCTCGTCAATCTCGAGCGCAACGAGATCTGCGGCTTCGAAGCCTTGTTGCGCTGGACCCATCCCGAGCGGGGCAACGTGCCGCCTGCCGATTTCATACCCCTCGCAGAGGAAACGGGGCTAATTGTCCCGATCGGCGACTGGGTCCTGAGGGAAGCGTGCGCCGAGGCTGCGACCTGGCCGGAGCACCTCAAGATTGCCGTCAATCTGTCGCCGGCCCAGTTCAAAGCACCCAACCTCGTGCAAACGGTCGTCAACGCCCTTGCGAGCGCTGGCACGCCGGCGAGCAGACTCGAGCTGGAGATCACAGAGTCTGCCATGCTGCAGGAAGAGGGGGCCGCGTTTGTCATTCTCAGGCGCCTGCGCGATCTCGGCGTGCGCATAGCATTGGACGACTTCGGAACCGGGTATTCCTCGCTGAGCAATTTGCGGAAGTTTGCCTTCGACAAGATCAAGATCGATCGCAGTTTCGTCAGCGATCTGTCCGAGGCCAATGTCGATGCGCTGGCCGTCGTACGCTCCATCGCACAACTCGGCGTCAGTTTGGGCATGTCGACCACCGCCGAAGGGGTCGAGACCAAGGATCAGCTCGATCGTGTTCGAGCGGAGGGCTGCACCGAGATGCAGGGCTACTACATCTGCCCGCCGAGCCCGGCCAAAGAAATTGCGCGGCTGTTCTTTCCGGACCACAACATGCATGTGGCAGCCAGGGCAGCCGACGCCGCCTGATCGCGCCTTGACACCCGTTCCAGGCGGCACCTACGCTTTTTTCGCATCGGGCCGGATGGGCCCCTCGCTTGCGATGTGCGATTTCCAATGGGGGCAAGGTGGCACAGAACGGGCCGGCAGCGCGCAGTGCGGCCAACTCCGAAGCCAGCGCGCCCGAAGCCGGCGAGATGCCACGCCCGGCCATCTCCCCGCCCGAGCCGGGCCTGACCTCCGCCGAGCTCATCCGTCGCGCGGCAGCGCTGCGCGAGCGTCTGCGAGCGGAGCAGGACCAGTCCGAGGCCCGCGGCCACCACTCGCCGGCGCTGCAGTCGGCATTCGTCGAGGCCGGCTTCTACCGCGCCCTGCAGCCGCGCCGCTTTGGCGGCTACGAGCTCGACTACCCGAGCTTCTACAAGGCCGTGCTGGAGATCGCGCGCGGCGACCCGGCGGTCGGCTGGTGCCTGACGCTGGGGGCGACGCATGGCGCGCTCGTCGCCGCCCATTGGCCGGAGGCCGCGCAGGCCGATTTCTTCGGCACCGACGGCCACTTCATCGCCCCGCACCGCGCGCAAGGGCCGGCCGGCAGCTGCAGGGCGGTGGCCGGCGGCTACATCGTCGACGGCACCTGGAACTACGCCTCGGGAATCCCCTACGCCACCCACTTCATCGGCAACGTCCTCTTTCAATCCGCCGGCGGCGCGCCGCAGCTGGTAGTGTTCGTGGTGCCGCGCGCGCACTTCACCATCCTCGACGACTGGGGCGGCGACGCCACGCTCGGCATGCGCGCCAGCGGCTCCAACAGCGTCAGGATCGAGGAAGCGTTCGTGCCGGCGCATCACGTCATCCCGGCCGGCCCCGCGCTGTGGTCGGCCGGCGACATCGCCGAGGGCACGCACGGCACGCGACTGCACCGCAACCCCATTTACCTCGGCCGCATGATGGGCCCCTACCACGCCTCGCTCGTCACCCAGGTGATCGGCGCCGCCAGGGCCGCACTCGACGAGTTCGAGGACATCGCGCGGGCGCGCACGACGCGCTTTTCCCCGATCGTGCCCTGGTACCAGCACGTCGACGTGCAGCGCCCGTTCGGCCAGGCGCTGATGCTCGCCGACACCGCGGAAGCGCTGCTCGTGCAGGGCTGCGAGATGTACATGGCCCACTGCCGGCGCTGGGAAGCCGAGGGTGCGCCCTTCACGGTGGAGGACAGCCTGCGGCTGTGGGGCGTCCTGCTCAACGCCGGCGGCCTTGCCTGCGACGCCATCGAGCTGCTGTTCCGCGCTGCCAGCTCGGCGGCGGCCAAGAAGGGGCAGCGTATCGAGCGCTACTGGCGCGACGCCGCCATGTACCGCAGCCACAGCGCGGCGCAGTTCGAGAACCTCGCCTCCGGCCTCGCCCGGCTGCACTTCGGCCTGCCCATGGGCATGTACGGCATCTGACAAACTGGGTTCCCGGAGGCCGCGCCTTGGCAGGGCCATCCGGGACCTTGCCCGCTCACGCCGGCGGCGCCACCGACAGGCCCACCACCTTGTGGCGCTCGATCAGGCGCTTGACGAGCCCGGAGGCCTTCGCCTCCTCGGCGAAGCTCTTGAGGTATGCAGCCGCCGCCGCGTTCTTGCGCGCCGTGCCGATCGCCTGCTGCACGGCGGTGAACTGCCCCTCGAGGATGCGCGCGCCGGGTAAAGTCTTCACGTCCGACAGCAGCCGCGGCCGCAGGCCCGCAAGCGCGTCGAGCTTGTCGCGCAGGAACTGCTCCAACGCGCTGTCGAGGGTATCGGAGCGCACGAGCGTGGCGGCCTTGATATTGCGATCGAGCCAGAGGCCGTAGGCGCTGCGCCCGGTGACGGCGATGCGCACGCCGGGCTTGTCGACATCGGCAATCGTCTTGAGCGCCGAGCCGGCCGGAACCAGATAGGTCGCCTCGATCTCACAATAGGCGGCGGTGAAGGCGATCTTCTCGGCGCGCTGCGGCTCGGCGCCGATCAGGCCGATGTCCCAGGCGCCGGTGTCGGCCATGTCGGCAAGCTCGCCCGGCGTCTTGTAGGGCACATACTTGACCGGCACGCCGAGGCGGGTGGCGATCTCGCGTGCCATGTCGGGCGCCACGCCCTCGGGATCACCGGCCGCGCTCTTGCCCGTCACCAGCAGGAAGTTCGACAGGTTGATGCCGGCGCGCAGCACGCCGGTGGGCGCGAGTTCGGAGACGACAGCCTGGGACATGCTAACCCCCAACTTGTGAATGCTGGCCCCCACCATAGGGGGAACCGCGCCCCGGCAGCAACGGGGCGGGCGCGTGGCCGTCCGGCTTCGTACCCGAGAGAATCTGCGCTAGAATGTCCCCGGATCACGCCAAGCACAGGCGGAGCAGGGAATGCACTTTGCGAGGCTCTTGAGCGCGTTTCTCCTGGCAGCGGCCGTGCCGCTCGCGGTTGCGGCCCAGGACACGGCGCCTGCCGACGCGGCCAAGGAAGCGCCGAAGCCAGCCCGGGCCAAGAAGCCCGTCAAGAAGGTGGCGAAGTCCCGCAGCCCCACGGCCAAGGTGCTGTTCGGGGCAGCCACGTCGCCAGCGCCCATGGCCGCGCGCGCCATCGGCTTCTACGCCAAGGGCTGCCTGGCCGGCGCCAAGGCGCTCCCCATCGACGGCCCGGCCTGGCAGGCCATGCGACTGTCGCGCAACCGCAACTGGGGCCATCCCGAGCTCGTCGCGCTGGTCGAGAAGCTCGCGCTCGACGCCAAGAAGCATGACAGCTGGCCCGGCCTCCTGGTCGGCGATATCGCCCAGCCGCGCGGCGGACCCATGCTGACCGGCCACGCCAGCCACCAGGTCGGCCTCGACGCCGACATCTGGCTCACGCCCATGCCCAACCGGCGCCTGACCGAGCAGGAGCGGGAGGACCTCTCCGCCACCTCGATGCTGGCGGCCGACAGGGTGTCGGTCGATCCCGCCATCTGGACCAACACGCATGTTCGCCTGCTGAAGCGCGCCGCCTCCTACCCGACGGTCGAGCGCGTGCTCGTGCATCCGGCCATCAAGAAGGCCCTGTGCGACGCCACCGCCAAGGACGGCGACCGCGGCTGGCTCAGCAAGGTGCGGCCGATCTGGGGTCACCACTATCACTTCCATATCCGCATCGCCTGCCCAAAGGGCAGCACCAATTGCGAGGCCCAGCCGGCGCCCGCCGACGACGACGGCTGCGGCGCCGAGCTCAAGCACTGGCTGGACCTCATCAAGACGCCCCCCAAGCCCCCGCCGCCCGGACCGCCGGCGCCACCCAAGCCCGGCATCACGCTCGACCAACTCCCGGCCGAATGCCGCGCCGTGCTGGCGGCGGGCACCACGCCGCCGATCGTGCCACCGAAGCCGGCCCTCGCCGCACGACCCGCTGCCAAGGCCGCGAAAGCCCCCGCGAACAAGTAGGCATATAGGACAAGTAGGTTGGGTTAGGGCGGTCACCGTGGCTGATGCGATGTCCAAGGATCGATCCGCCCGTAACCCGACAGCGCGCGTGCAAGAGGTGTTGGGTTACGCGCCGTCGCGCTAACCCAACCTACCCGTTACCCGCCAGCGCTTTGCGGATGCGCTTCATCTCGCGCAGGCGGGCGCCGTCGATCTTGGGAAACTCGAGTTCGAAGCGCTCGAGCGTGTCGACGATTGCTGTGGCGATAACCAAGCGCCCGAACCACTTGTGGTCCGCCGGCACAACGTACCAGGGCGCCTCGGGCGTGCTGGTGTGGCGGATCATGTCCTGGTAGGCCGCCATGTAGCGGCTCCACAGCTTGCGCTCCTCCACATCCTGCATCGAGAACTTCCAGCGCTTGGTCGGATCGTCGACGCGCTCGAGCAGGCGCTTCTTTTGCTCCTCCTTGGAGATGCGCAGGTGAAACTTGAGGACGAGGGTGCCGCTGCGCACGAGATGGCGCTCGAAGGCGTTGATGTCCTCGAACCGCTCTTGCCAGATGCGTGGGCCCACGCGCCCAGCCGGCAACTTTTGCTTCTGCAACAGCTCCTCGTGCACGCGCACCACCAGCACCTCCTCGTAGTAGGAGCGGTTGAAGATGCCGATGTCGCCGCGCGGCGGCAGCCGCAGCGCCGCCCGCCACAGGAAGTCGTGATCCAGTTCGTCGGCGGTCGGCACCTTGAACGGGTGGACGACACAGCCCTGCGGATTGAGCCCTGCCATCACCCGCTTGATGGCGCTGTCCTTGCCGGCCGCGTCGAGGGCCTGCAGGACCACGAGTACCGCCCATTTGTCCTCCGCGAACAGCCGCTCCTGCAGCTCGCCAAGGCGCTCCGTGAGTCCGGCCAACAGCTTGTCGGCTTGGTCCTTCTTGAAGCCCGCCGTCTCGGCCGGATCGATGTCGGCCAGCCGGAAGCGCTTCGGGGCATCGATCCTGAACGGCGCAAGCAGCTTTGATGGTTTCATGGACAGGCCCTGGTGCGAAGCCGGCCGTGGCGGCCGGTGTGCCGTCAGCTCTCGTCGTAGGCGCCGCCGATGGCCTCCACATAGCGCTTAACGGAAGCCTGCAGAATGCGTTTCGCGTCGCTTTGGATAACGCGATCGAAGAAATGGCTGTAGATGGCATCGAACGCCCAGGGCTCCAGCGCCGCCCCGATCGCCGCCACCTGCTTCACCGACAGCGGACTGAGGTTGGGATAGCTGCGCATGAAGCTCAGGAATTTGCGGTCGGTGGTGACGGTGGCCATGTCGGACGCGCACAACAGGCCGCGGCCCCCCGCCCCCTTGGCCCAATGCAGCACGCTGCCGCCCGGAAAATGCCCGCCGCAGCGGATCAGCGTCACGCCGGGCAGCAGCTCGAGCGTCTCACCCTCCCAGAACGTGATGCACGGATCAGGCCGCATGACCCACTGCCGGTCGGCGGCATGCAGATAGACCGGCACGTCGCCGAAGGCGCGGCTCCACTCCACCAGCGTCGTATAGAAATGCGGGTGCGAGATGCCGATCGCCGTCAGGCCGCCGAGTGACTTGATCAGGGCGACGGTGGCGGCATCGAGCATGGATATGCAGTCCCACAGCACGTTGCCGGCTGGCGTCGAGATCAGCAGCGCGCGCTGGCCGATGGCGAACGTCGGCTGCGTGCCGATGCCGATCACGCCCGGCGCGTGCTGCCGCCAGCCATTGAAGTGGCTCGCCGCCAGCGCCGCCAGCGTCGTCCACGTCTGGCCGCCGGGCGGGACGAACTGGCGCTCATCCTCGCAGATCGTGCAGTGCCGCGGCGGGCTCTCGCTCGGCGGGTACTGCATACCGCAGGCCGTGCAGATGAAGGCGTCCATAGCTTTGCCACTCCGAGACGGGCACAGTCGTTGGCTCAACATAGTGTTGCCGGCGCCAGGTCCTCAAGGGCGCTGAGGCGGTCGCACATTTCGTCTGCAATGACAGACGCAGCGGGCGAAAGAGGGAAGATATGGCGTGGCGGGTCGGGGTCGATATCGGCGGCACATTCACGGATGTGGCGCTGATCGACGACGTGAGCGGGGAGATCGGCGTCGCCAAGGTGCTCACCACCCCGCGCAACCTGGCGGAAGGCGTGCTCTCGGCGCTCGAGCTCGGCATGGCCCGCTGCCGGGTCCGGCGGGGCGAGGTCGGCCTGCTGGCGCATGCGACCACGATCGTCACCAATGCCATCCTCGAGGCCAAGGGCGCCCGGGCCGCGCTCGTCACCACGCGCGGCTTTCGCGACGTGTTGGAGCTGCGCCGCTCGGCGCGCGGCGATCTCTACGATCTGTTCCAGGACGCGCCGGCCACCCTCATTCCGCGCCGGCGCCGCTTCGAGATCACCGAGCGCATCGGCGCCGACGGCGCTGTCGTCACCCCGCTCGCCGAGGACGAGATCGATGCATTGATCGACGCCCTCAAAGCGGCACGCGTGGAATCTGTCGCCGTCTCGCTCCTGTTCAGCTTTCTCAACCCCGCCCACGAAGCGCGCATCGGCGCCCGGCTGAGGGCGGCGCTGCCGGGCATGCCGGTCTACCTCTCTTGCGAGGTGCTGCCCGAGATCAAGGAGTTCGAGCGCACCAGCACCACCGCCGTCTCCGCCTACGTCGGGCCGATCCTCGCCTCCTATCTCGAGCGGCTGGAGACCGCCACGCGCCATCAGGGCCTGCCGCCGCTCTACGTCATGGCCTCGAACGGCGGCATTCTCGAAGCGACCGAGGCCGTGGCCATGCCGGCGGCGGCGGTGGAGTCGGGCCCGGCCGCCGGCGTGGTTGCCGCCGCGCTGGTGGCGCGCCAGATCGGCCGTCTCGACCTCCTCTCCTTCGACATGGGCGGCACCACCGCCAAGGCCAGCTTGATCCGCGGCGGCCAGTACGAGACCACGCCCGAGTACGAAGTCGGCGGCGGCGCCAGCTCCAACCGCTGGATGCACGGGACCGGCCACCCTATCCGTGTGCCGGTGATCGATCTGGCCGAGGTGTCGGCCGGCGGTGGTTCGATCGCCTGGGTCGACCGCGCCGGCGCGCTGCGCGTCGGCCCCAAGAGCGCCGGCGCCGACCCCGGCCCTGCGTGCTATGGCCGCGGCGGTAGCGAGCCCACCGTCACCGACTGCAACCTCCTGCTCGGCTATCTCGACAAGGGCTCGCTGCTGGCCGGCGACCTGCCGATCGACCATGCCGCCGCCGCGGCCGCCATCGAGGAGCGCCTCGCCCGTCCGCTCAACGTCGACGCGCGCACCGCCGCCGCCGCCGTCATCGACGTCGTCAATCACGCCATGGCGGAGGCGCTCAAGGTCGTCTCGGTCCAGCGCGGCCACGACCCGCGCCAGTTCGTGATCGCCGCCTTCGGCGGCGCGGGGCCGCTGCACGCTGCGGCCCTGGCCGACGAGCTCGGCATTGCCGAGATCATCTGCCCGCCCATCCCCGGCGCCTTTTCCGCGCTCGGCCTCGTCGGCACCGACTTGAAGCGCGACTACGTGCGCACCGTCTACATGACGACGGCGACCGCCGATCCCGCCGCGCTCGAGGCCGTGTTCGCCGCGCTCGAGGCCCAGGGCGCCGCCATGCTCGACCGTGCCGGCGTCGCGCGCGAGCGGCGGCGCTTCGAGCGCGCGGTCGATGCGCGCTACGAGCGCCAGTCCTACGAGCTTGCCATCCCCGTGCCGCCGCGCGCGCTCGACACCGCGGCGCTTACGGAAATCGCCGAGGCCTTCCACGCCCGTCATCGCGCCACCTACGGCCATGACAATCGCGGCGAGCCCGTGCAGTTCGTCAGCGCCCGTCTCACCGCCGTCGGCGCCATTCCCGCCCTGATCGTGCGCGACAGGACTGCGCCGGCGGGGACGAACGCCGTGAAGGGCGCCCGGGAAATCTGGTTCCGCCAGGCCGGCGCGATCGAAGCCGCCGTCTACGACCGGCGCCGGATGCCCGCCGGCCTCGTGGCGCACGGCCCGGCCGTCATCGAGGCGCTGGAGTCGACCATTCTTGTGCCGCCGGGCTGGCAGGCTAGGATGAACGAGGATGGCTTCGTGTTGATGACGCGCTCTCCCTCTCCCCGCCCTCTCCCCACTGAAGGGCGGGGAGAGGGGACGCGGGCGCCCTCAGCCGATCCCGCCACCTTCGAGATCGTCAAGAACAGCTTCTACAAGATCGCCGAGGAGATGCGCATCGTCCTCGCCAAGACAGCCTATTCGCCCATCCTCAAATCCGCCGGCGACTATTCCTGCGGCGTGTTCGACGCCAGTGGTTGGATGGTGGCGCAGGGGCCGGACCTGCCAATCCATTTGGGCTCCATGCCCGACGCGGTCCGCGCCGTCGTCGCCGCCTTCGGCGCTGACGTGCACGACGGCGACGTCTTCATCCACAACGATCCCTACTTCGGCGGCAGCCACCTCCCCGACGTCAACGTCGTGCGCCCGGCTTTCCACGAGGGCCAGCTGCTCGGATACGCCTGCGTGCGCGCGCACTGGCCCGACGTCGGCTCGGCCACGCCCGGCAGCTACGGCGCGGTCACGGAGATCTACGGCGAGGGGCTGCGCCTGCCGCCGCTGCGCCTCGTCAGCCGGGGCGTGCCCAACGTCGACCTCGAGAAGGTGATCCTCGCCAACGTGCGCACGCCCGATGAGAGGAAGGGCGACCTCGGCGCGCAGCTCGCCGCCACGCTGCGCGCCACCGAGCGCCTCAAGGCCATGGCGCAGCGCTACGGCGCCCGCCGGATCGTCGCCTACATGGCCGAGGTGATGGACTATTCCGAGCGGCTGATGCGGGCCACGCTCGCCGATCTGCCGGACGGCGAGGGCTACTTCGAGGACTTCTGCGACGGCGACGGCATCCCCGACGATGCCCAGGGCCGCGACGCCCCGTTCTGGATCAGGCTCGCCATCGAGAAGACCGGCGACCGGCTCGTGGTCGACTTCGCCGGCAGCGACCCCCAGGTCAAAGGCCCCATCAACGCGCCGCTGTCGGTCAGCTCCTCGGGCGTGTTCTGCGGCCTCAAGATGGCGGTCGACCCGACCAGCCTGATCCCGCCCAACTCCGGTTGCTGGCGCACGATTCGTGTGCAGGCGCCGAAGGGCTCGGTGGTCAACGCCGAGTTCCCAGCCCCCGTGGTCTACGCCAACCACGAGATCTCGCACCGCGTCGCCGACATGGTGATGGGGGCGCTCGCCAGCATCTGGCCCGACCAGGTGATGGCCTGCAGCCAGGGCACGTCGGCGATCCTGACCTTCGGCGGCGTCGATCCCCGCTCCGGCCGGCGCTACGTTTCCTACGAGACCATCAAGGGCGGTTTCGGCGCGCGGCCCAACAAGGACGGCATCAACGTCATCGCCAGCGGCATCTCCAATACGATGAACACGCCGGTGGAGGTGCTGGAGATGGCGTTCCCCGTGCGCGTCGAACGCTACGAGATCAACCCGGACTCAGGGGGAGCCGGGAGATACCGCGGCGGCTGCGGGGCTCGGCGCGTGTGGCGGCTGCTGCCGGGCGCCGACGCGACCGGCTCGCTGTGCATGGAGCGCATGACCTCGGCCCCGTTCGGCCTGCTCGGCGGCAAGGCCGGCGCCGCAGCCGTCGTCACGCTCACCACACCGGACGGCACAGCGCGAGGCCTGCCGAGCAAGGGCGCCTTCATCGCCCCCGCCGGCTCGGTCGTCGACATGATCACGCCGGGGTCGGGCGGCTTCGGACGGACATCGGAGCGCGATCCCGCCGCCATCGGCCGCGACCTACTCGACGGCTACATCACCGACCGCGGCGCGCGCGAGGACTACGGCGTCGCCGATCCGGCAGCGTTGCGGGCCGGCGCCGCGGCAGAGGACAACTAAGGAGAGATACCCATGCCGAAGCACACCCTCAGCGACAGCGAACGCGAACTGGTCGAGAGCGCACGGCGCGTCCTCCCCGGCGGCGGCTTCGGCAACGTCTCCCACGAGGTCATCATCGCCCGGGGGCTGGCGGGGCGTGTCTGGGACGTGAGCGGCAACGAATACGTCGACTATCTGCTGGGCTCCGGGCCGATGCTCGTCGGCCACGCGCACCCGGAAGTGGTCGAGGTGGTGCAGCAGGTCGCCGCCACCGGCACGACGTTCTTCGCCAACAACCCCTACGGCATCCGCCTCGCCGCCGAGATCGTCGATGCCGTGCCGTGCGCCGAGCAGGTGCGGTTCGTGAGCTCCGGCTCGGAGGCCGACGCCTACGCCATGCGGCTCGCGCGCGCCTACAGGAAGCGCGACAAGATCCTCAAATTCGAGGGCGGCTATCACGGCATGAGCGACTACGGACTCATGAGCCTGGCACCGAAGCGGCCCGGCAACTTCCCGCAGCCGATCCCGGATTCGGCCGGCATCCCCAAGAGCGTGCGTGACGAGGTGCTGGTTGCGCCGTTCAACGACCTGGACACCGTCGCAAGCCTGGTGCGCGAGCACAAAACCGAGCTTGCCGGCATCATCGTCGAGCCGTTCCAGCGCCTGATCCCACCCCAGCCCGGCTTCCTGGAGGGCCTGCGCAAGATCACGCAGGAGAACGGCCTCTTGCTGATCTTCGACGAGGTCGTCACCGGCTTCCGCTTCGCCTACGGGGGCGCCCAGGCCTACTACGGTGTCACGCCGGACGTGTGCACGCTCGGCAAGGCCATCGGCGGCGGCTTCCCGCTGGCAGCAATCGCAGGCCGCGCCGACATCATGGCCCACTTCGACAAGAGCGCGGTGGCCGAGGACGCCTTCATGACGCAGATCGGCACGCTCTCCGGCAATCCGGTCGCGGCCGCCGCTGGTCTCAAGACGCTCGAGATCCTGAAGCGCCCTGGCGCCTACGAGCAGATCTTCCAGACCGGCCGAGCGCTAATGAAGGGCTACGCGGAGATCCTGAAGCGCGCCCGCATCAAGGCGCGCGTGGTCGGCGACGCGCCGATGTTCGATGTCATCTTCACCGATCGCGATGTCAGGGACTATCGCTCTGCGCTGGGCGACGAGGCGACCATGAAGCGCTGCAATGCGCTGCTGCGCGAGCGCGGCATCCTCAAGGGCGAGAGCAAATACTACATCTCGCTCGCCCACACGCCCGAGGACGTGGCCTTCACGCTCGACGCGTTTGCCGGGTCGATTGCCGAACTCGAGGCGGCACGCGCGGCATAGGGAGTCACCGCGGCGGCCGAGACAAGAGCAATTGATTGCGGCAGCCTAGACGTGGCTGCCGATCACCGGCAGGTGGTGCCACTCGCCGAGGACGACGGCAATCACCACGATCGCCACGCCGAGCACCGACAGGCCACCCACGATCGAGGCGAGCCAGACGACCTCACGTACCTCCTCCCAGACCCGGTGCAACATCGGCTGCTCCTCAATCGAACTCCCTGGTCGCCTGAACAACGCCACGATACGAGAAAAGGTCCGCGGGGTTCGGGCCGCGGACCTTCTCAAATCGTGAGGATCGCAGCCGCTCAGTAGCGGGCGCGCTCCTGCTGCTCGAAGAACGACTTCGCGTCGACGTGGGCGCTGGCGGAGGCGACGAAGCCGGTCAGGACCGACAGAGCGACGAGCGCGGAAACGATGGTCTTCATGATCATTCTCCTTGAAGTCTGGTTGAGTTTCGATGTTGGGCAAGCGTTCGCCGCCCGTGCCCCTGATATGGCGCGCGGATCGCCTGCGAGAAGAGGCTGTCACATACCTGTGACGGACTGTGATCGCGGAGAGAAAGAGCGACGCGAGGCTAAGGCTGCGCCGGCGCGCGAATTGTCGCACGGACGCGAACAAGCAACAGCGCCAGAAGCAGCGTCGGCACGAGGATCGCCAGCCCCAGCCCCATGATCTGCAGCTGCGACAGCGGCACGATGCCACCGCCCGGCGTGGCAAAAACAAAGCCCCCGACCACGAGCAGCACGCGCAGCGGCCATTCCAGCAGGCCGGCCTTGCGAAGATCGCCGACGCCGGCCTGATACCCCTGGATGCCGCCGCAGATGAAGAGCGTGCCAATGGAGATCACAATCGTAAGCCCGAGCGCCTCCAGATAGGGGCTGTCCCCCTGCAGCAGAAGCGCCGGGTTGAGCACAAAGAAGAATGGGATGAAGTAGATGATGCTGCCGACCCACATGCTCTCCCACCCGGTCTTCATGGGTGGTGAGCCGGCAATCCCGGCCGCGGCGAACGAGGCGATCGCCACCGGCGGCGTGATCGAGGACAGCATGCCCCAGTAGAAGATGAACATGTGCACGGCCATCTTGTTCAAGCCGAGCTTCTCGAGCGCGGGAGCGACCAGGATGGCGAGGAAGATGTAGCAGGCCGTGGTGGTGAGCCCGAGACCGAGGACCAGGCTGGTCACGGCACACATGACGAGCAGCAGAAAGGCGTCGTTGCCGGCGATGCGCAGCAGATCGTTGGCGAGAGAGGAGATGACGCCGGTCATCGAAAAGGCGCCGATCAGCAGGCCGCAGCCAGCCAGGATAGCGACCAGCTCGACGAAGGTCTTGCCGTTGACCTCGACGAACTCGATCCAGCGCCGCCGCCCCCAGTTCTTGCCGGGTATTGCTTCGTTGAAGAGAATCAGAGCGGTCATGCCCCACAGAATGGCGTGGGAAATATCGTACCACAGCATGGCTGCGGCCAGTCCGATGGACGCGACCAGCGCCGCTGTGCCGGCAAATCTCCAAGGCCCCGGCTGCGTCCACTGATGCAGAACGATGAGAAGCGCCGTGGCATAGAAGGGTGCGTGGCTCTCGCGCTTGAAATGCAAGAGCATGACCACGAGCAGGATGATCACCAAGAGGTAGTACCAGCCCTCCTTGATCGCGTCCCGGAGGCGGGGGAGTTCGGCCCGCGGGATGCCCTTGAGGTTGTGGCGCGCCGCATAGCTGTCGACCTGCATGAACAGGCCGATGTAGTACAGCACCGATGGAATGGTCGCAGCCAAAGCCACCTCGGCGTAGCTGACGTTCATGAACTGCGCCATGACGAAGGCGGTCGCGCCCATCACCGGCGGCGCCAGCACGGCGCCGGTCGACGCGCACGCTTCGATGGCGGCGGCGTAGGATGCGCGAAAGCCCGTCTTCTTCATCACCGGGATGGTCATCGTGCCTGCGGTCAGCACGTTCGACACGATGCTGCCGCCGACCGTGCCGAGCAGCCCGCTGGCAAAAATGCACACTTTGGCGGCGCCGCCGCGGAAGGTTCCGCACAGCGCGAACGACAGGTCGATAAAGAACTTGCCGGCCCCCGTCATCATCAGCGCAGTGCCGAACACGAGGAAGCCGATCACGGTGTCGGCAAACGCCTGGATCGGGATGCCGAGCAGGCCTTCAGCCGAGAGCACGTGGTAGGCGGTCGCCTGCTCGAGCGTCGACTGGCTGCCCTTGAGCGGGCCGAGCCAGGCCGACTCGGCGAACAACGGATAGACCGTGAAAGGGAAAACGCTGAGCAGCAGGCTCCAGCCGCCCGTGCGGCGCAGGGCCTCCATCAGCAGCACCCACATGACGACGCCGGCGACAACCACCGGCAGCGGTGCGCCGCCGAACTCCCAGCCGAGTTCGGCCGCCTTGCGCACGCTGAACATCAGATAGAGCGAGCTGGCAATCGTGCCGACAAACAGGAGCACATCGTACCAGGGCACCCTGTCGATCGGTGCGGTCGCGCGCCCCGGAAAGATCAGGAACGTGAACGGCAGCATGCACAAGATCAGGAGATAGTAATATTCGGTGTTGAGCTGCGTGTAGCCGAGGAAGAAGCGCAGCGTGAACTGCTGGTTGATGCACAGGAAGATCGTTGCGGCCGTTGCCAGCACCAGCAGCCAGCGCCAGCCCCCCGTGAGCCGGCGCACGCGCGTCACCTCGCTTTCGACAGGGCCCGCAACCGCATGCGGGTCGGCGATCTCGACCCTATCCGATCCCGACCCGACTTTGACTGGCGCGGATGACAAGGGCGCTCCTGAATGCCCGCTCTATCCTGGATGCCAGCTCACCCTGCGCTGTCAACTGCGGTCGACGCCGCTCCGACAGCCCAGGGCGAACCTGCCTCTGCAGGCGATTGCCCGGCGAGCTATTCGAAAATGGGATCCATGCCGACCTTGGCCAGCGCTGCCTTGCGGGCAGCCATCCACGCCGCCGTGAAGGCGGCCTTGTCCTCGGATGGGCTACCCTTCAGAAACGCCTCCCAGGCGGACGCCAGCGTCGCCTGCCGCTTCAGGAGGTTCTGGTTGTAGGTCTCGTGCTCAGCCTTCCAGACCCCCGCTTCCTTCAGCGCCTTCACGGCTCCCTCGTGGTAGGGCAGCACCCACGTGAGGTTCTGCCGCTTCAGCTCGAGGCCGGCGGCGCCGGGAGCGGCGTCCTTGTAGTCGTCGTAGTTGGCGATCATCGCCTTGGTCAGATTGTAGACCAGGTCGGCCGGCTGCGAGGCGTAGGCCATGAAGATCGGATAGGGGTAAAACGGCAGCTCCAGCGAACCGCCCTGCGGGATGCCGGCGCCGCACGTGGCCTTGTGCGGGTAGAAGTACGGGCCGATCTTGTGGAGCCGAGCCCAGCCCGCCTTGTCAGCGGCCGGGGTCGGCGGATAGACGATGCCGCGCGGCGAGGTCTCGACTTCCTTCACCTGTCCGGAGATGGTCGAGGCGACGGCAGCGTCGACCTCGTTGTTGACCATGCCCTTCCACATGGCGCCGTAGCTCGAGAACTCGACGAGCTTGACGTCGCTCCTGGCGATGTTGCCGAAGGCCAAGATGGCGTAAGCATTCTGGTTGAGGGCCGGCGAGCCGACCACGATACCCACGCGCTTGCCCTTGAGGTCCTTGACCTCCTTCACGCCGGTATCCTTGGCGACGCCGAGGGAGATGGCATTGCAGTCGGCGGCCGAAAGCATGAGCCGCAGCTGCTGCGGACCCCAATCCTTGACCGCGAACTCGAACACGCTCTCCTGGGCGAAGTAGCTGCCGATGCCCATGGCCGAGGCTTGCGCGCGGCCGGCCCTGAGCGGCGCCAGGCGGGCAACATCGTTGCCCGCTGGCAGCACGCGAACGTCGGCCCCGTTCTTGTCCTTCAGGGTCTTGCCGACGGCCACCGCAATGTTGAAGCCCGACGAGCCCGTATCGTAGGCAGTGAAGGTGAGCGTCGAGGGCAGGCTCTGGGCCCAGGCCGCAGGCGTTGCCAGCACCATGCTGGCCGCCATTGCGGCAGCGATCGACGTCGCGGTGACGATAGGCTTCATGCTCGATGGTCCTCCCTTGGGTCGCCCCGCTTCGCGCGGGTGTTCAGCCATTGCGGATGGTGGGTGTAACATCTGGCACCTCCCCCGGCAATCGCGGGAGACCCAGCCTGCCCCTCACTCCTGCGGATAGCGCCAGGGCTTCTCCGGCTGCGTGGCGGCCTCGTCGATGGTCCACTGCGGCAGGGCCAGGCCCGGGGCGAGATCGGCAAACACCATGCGCACGCGCGTGCCGATGCCGACCCGCTTAACCATTTCGGGCGGAGCAAGCTTCCCGTCGGGCGAGGCCAGATTGCCGACCACGCGCAGGGCTTCCTCGCTGCTCGGCTTGCCCTTCTGGGTGTCGAGGTCGACCAGCAGTACCATGTAGGGCGTATGCGCCTTGAAGGCCGGCTGGATGGCGTGGTGCACTTCCGTATAGGAGTGCACGGCTCCCTTGCCCTCCACCGGCGTCCACTTGGCCTTGGCCGCCATGCACCAGGGACAGGCGGTGGTCGGTGGATAGCGCAACAGCTTGCAGTCCTCGCACTGCTGCAGACGGAAATTGTGCTGCGCGCAGTGCTTGAAGTAGGCGAGGTTCTCGACGTCGAGGTCGTCGAGGCTGAGCGACATCCCGAGATAGTCGGCCCTGATCGGCATGATGTGTCCTCCTCGCCTCAATCGCGCCGCATGACCATGGCCGACCCCGTGCCCGGCATGGCCCAGCCGAGGTTGGCGGTCACCTCGCAGCGCTTCACCTGCCGGCAGCCGCCTTCCTTGTAGTCGTAGGTGTGCTTGCGTTTGCCGTCCGGCCCCGCGGGGCAGCTGTCGTCGACATCGTGGCGCAGCTGGCGCACGTTCTCGATCACCATGTTCATGCCGTGCGTGTAACCCTCGCACAGGTGCCCGCCGCTGGTGTTGTTGGGCCGCCGGCCGCCGAGCCGGATGGTACCGTCGGAGACATACTGGCCGCCCTCGCCCTTCTTGCAGAAGCCGTAGTCCTCGAGCTGCAGCATGGTGGTGAAGGTGAAGGCATCGTAGGAGCCGGTCGCATCCACATCCTCCGGCCCCACCCCGGCGTTGGGCCACAGGATCTCGCGCGCGTACTTGCCGGCCACCGTCGAGATCGGCCCATGCTGATAGTGCATGTCGATGCGCGGCTTGCACACGCGTCCTGCCACCGCACGGATAAGCACGCGCGGATGCCGGCCGTCCTTTGCCCGGTCGGCGCTGGTGATGATGATGGCGGTGGCGTTGTCGGTCTCCACGCAGCAGTCGAGCAAGTGCAACGGCTTGCAGATGACACGGCTCGCCAGCACGTCCTCCACCGTGACGCGCTGCTTGTAGTAGGCCTTCGGGTTGTTGGAGGCGTGCATGCTGTGCGCGGATCGCACCCCCGCCACCTGCGCTGGTGTGGTGCCGTAGTCGTGCATATGGCGCATGAAGGTGAGGCTGAAAAGCTGGCCGGCGCTCTGCCATCCGTAAGCGCGGTTGTGCAGCATCTCGCCCGCGACCGGCACGGCCGAGCGCGCCCCGGTGCCGCCGATGCGCACTTGGGAAAACCCGTTCATGGCGCGGAAGATGACGACCGTCTTGCACATGCCGGCCTCGATCACGCCCATCGCCATGCCGACCAACGCCTCCGTGGACGAGCCGCCGCCGAACACGTCCATATAGAAATTGAGGCGGATGCCGAGGTCGCCGGCGATGAACGGCGAGAAGGTCGAATCACCCGACTGGTAGGACAGCATGCCGTCGATGTCGGAGGCCTCGAGCCCGGCGTCCGCGATGGCATTCCTCAGCGCCCAGGTTCCAAGCCCGCGCGTGGTCATGCCGGAGCCGCGCGTGTAGGTCGTCTCGCCCACGCCGACGATGGCATACTTGTCCCGCAGATATCGGGGGCTCGACGTATCGGTGTCGGCCGGCAACGGCATGGGGCGTTCTCCTGTGTTTGCGCGACCGCTTCGCTGCGGCCCCGGAGTTGGTCTACAGTGTGCGCTGTGGCCGGGGCGGATCGCAAGGGAGTGCACCCATGAGGCTCGGAATCTTGATGCGCTATGCAGGGCTGGCCGGCGGCCCGCCCATGGACCAGATCCTGGAAGCCGAGCGCCTGGGCTATCACTCCGCGTGGTGCGGCGAGGCCTACGGCAACGATGCCGTCAGTCCGATCGCCTGGGTGCTCGCCCGCACCACCAAGATCAACGCCGGCACCGGCATCATGCAGATGTCGGCCCGCACGCCGGCCTGCGCCGCCGCGACCGCGGCGACCCTGCAGGCCATGTCCGGCAACCGCTTCCTGCTGGGCATCGGCCCGTCGGGACCACAGGTCATCGAGGGCTGGCACGGCATGCCTTACGGCAAGCCGCTCACCCGCACGCGCGAATACGTCGAGATCGTGCGCAAGGTATTCGCACGCGAGGCGCCGCTGGAGCACAAGGGCGAGCACTACCAGATCCCCTACGCCGGCCCCGACGCCACCGGCCTCGGCAAGCCCCTGAAGAGCATCATGCACCCCGACCCCAGCCTCAAGATCTACACGGCCGCCTTCTCCCCGGCCGGCTTGCGTTGCGCGGGCGAGGTGGCCGACGGCGTGCAGCCGATCTTCATGAGCCCCGAGCGCGCCGATCTCATCACCGGCCCGGTGCTCGAGGGCATGGCCGCGGCCGGCAAGGGCAAGGCACTCGCCGCTTTCGACATCGCCCCCTTCGTCCGCGTCGCCATGGGCCCCGACGTGAAAGCTTGCCGCGACAAGATCAGGCCGGAAATGGCCCTCTACATCGGCGGCATGGGCGCGCGCACCAAGAACTTCTACAACGACCAGCTCAAGCGCATGGGCCACGAGGCAGCCGCCGTGAAGATCCAGGACGCCTACCTGGCCGGGCGGCGCGAGGAGGCCGCTGCCGCCGTGCCGGACGCCTTCATCGACGACACGGCCCTGGTCGGTCCGCCCGAGCGCATCAAGGAGCGCCTGCAGGCCTGGAAGGCCGGCGCCAAGGACCACAGCATCGGCACCATGCTGCTCGGCGGTGCCGATGTGGCGGCGCTGCGCGTGATGGCGGAGGCGGTGCTCTAGCCGGTCTGCGCATCACCAGCATGACGGCCATGTCCGCTATTCACGCAATTCGGACCGTCGCTCGATCGATGTGCAAGGTCTGACCCCACTGGCAGACCATGTTGCGCGATCGCCAGGGTCGTCGATCGCCGGCAACATTATGAAGGTCAAGCAAGCGAACGCTCGGCTTGTTGGAAGGGTGCGGCCGGGACCCTCGGAGAGGACTAGTTCTTTTCGTGTACGCAAGCCCCGCGAACGCCGTGACGCTGTCAGCCTTCGTCCACAGCCCCACCATACCCGCGTTGGCAAACGTGCTGTCCTCTACCTCGAACAGGGGTTGGCCATTGAAGGTGACCGCGAAGCGCGCCCCGGCGATATCCACGCGAAGCGCATGCCACTGATTGGCGGGCACGCGCACTTTGACGCCGTAGCCGCCCTGGCGTCCGACGATGTCGAGCGAGCTGCGCACGCCATTGACGGTCTTGTAGAGAACGACATTGTCCTCCAGCGCGTTGGCACGCACGACGTAGTAGTTGTTGGCATCCTTGGCGCGCCAGACGAGACCCGCGGCGCGGTCCTCCGAGCCTGAGAGCGCCTTGAACCTCACCTCGATGAACCCGTCCTTGATGTTGGTGCCGTCCTTGAGGGCAAGCGGATAGGTCGCCTTGCCGGATTGCTTCAGCACGTTCGTTTTCGAGGGCGCCGTGTCGTCCTTCTCGACGGTCCACCTGGGATCACCCCTCCCCGTCATAGTGATTGTCCAGCCGCGTGGCGGCGCGCCCAGCGCATCTCCATCGAAGTTCACCGTTTCGGCCATCGCCATCCTCCCAATTGCCAGACAAACCACCAACGCTCCCAGCGCACGGTTCATGCCTGGGCCCTCAGCTCGTTGCTCCTCGCCAGCCCTGCCTCAACCTGCCTCGGCGGCGAAAAGGCGATCGGCGTTGGCCCAGCGAATAGCCGCCATGAAGGTCTCGACGTAGGTCGCAGCCTTGGCGCCGTAGTCCATGTGATAGGAGTGCTCGTACATATCGAGAGCCAGGATCGGCGTGCCGCCGGCGAGCGTGGTCGTGTGATCCATCGCCCATTGGTTCGTCAGGCGCCGGTCGCGCGGCGACCACGTCAGCAGCACCCAGCCGGAGCCGCCGCCCTGCGCCTTGCCCATGGCGAGGAACTCGGCATGCCAGCGCTCGTAGGAGCCGAAGTCACGCACGATCGCGGTGCGGAGGTTCTTGCCCGGCAAGCCCTCCTCGCCGAGGCCGTCGAAGAAGAGCTCATGCAGGATCATCGAGTTGCTAGCGATGAGCTGCTCCCGCTTCAGGCCGTTGATGAGGTAGCCAGGCGCTGTCTTGAAATCGAGACTCGAGAGCTGCTCCTCGATCAGATTGAGCCGCTTCACGGCGCCGCCGTAGTTGTTCTCGTAGTGGCTGACGATCAGCTTCTCCGACCTGCCCTTGATGCGCGACGGATCGCAGCCGAGCGGCTTCACGGCATAGGTCATCGGGCTTCTCCTCCTACCTCATTGCTCTTCTCTGATTTCGATTTGTTGGTGCATGATTGTCAGCCCGTCAGGTCGAACCGCGAGCCAAGGCCAGCGCGAGACGCCTCGCGATAGGCAGCCCAGGCGGCTGCCACGTCCTGCACGCCACTGCCGCTCGCATCGAAGATCACAAGCTCCTCTGCAGACGTTCGCCCGCGTTTCCGGCCTGCGGCGAGCTCCGCCAGGTCGGCGTGAACCTGTTCCCGCGACACGGCTCCCGCTCGCAACGCGTGGGCGAGGTCACCCCCTGCGGCACAACCATCGAGATCATCGACGAGGATGCGGGCGCGGCGCATGAGCGCCGGGTCAATCTCCTGCTTTTCGGGATTGTCAGCGCCGACCGCTGCGACGAAGCATCCGTTGAGGGCGTTGTCGTCGGTGAGGACCGGTGATTTTGCCGTTGTACAGGTGACACAGATGTCCACGCCCTCCACGGCCGCACGCACGCTCGGCAGTGCTGTCACCGGGCAGGTCTGCGTGGCATTGCTGATCGCGAAGGTTTCTGCCCGCGCCCTATCGACGTCAAAGACACTCACGTGTTCCAGCAGAAACGCTGTGCGGAAAGCGTCGAGTAGATACTTGGCCTGTGCTCCGCATCCGATGATGGCCGCGCTCTTCGACTTTGGGTTTGCGCCGAAGCCTGCGGCAAGGACCGCCGTGGCGGCCGTCCGCAAGCCCGTCAGGGCCATCGAGTCCATGACCGCAAGTGGCCGGCCGTCTTGCGCGTCGGCAAGCAGAACCAGTCCCTGGATGGTCGGCAATCGATGAGCGCTCCAATTGTCGGGGAGATTGACGTTGACCTTTGCGGCAAAAACGCGATGCGAGCCCGGCAACAACCCAGCCTTGACATGAATGGACCCACTCTTGACCATGAAGCCGATCGATCGGCCCTGATCACCTCGGTTGTCGGCGAGAGCGGCATAGGCTTCGCGCAGTGCCTCGATCGCGGCCTGCGGCTGCAAGACGCGCTCGAGGTCGCGGCCCGACAACAGCACGATCCGGCGAGCGGCATGAGCCATTTGCTGGGGCACGGAAGCTTCATTTCACACGGACGGATCAGTATGTCAGCCGAGGCGGGTTGCGGCGCGGCAGTCACACGTTGAATGGTTGATGCCCAGCGCCTCTCTGAGTGCGATGTCGTGGGGAGCGCCTGCCGACGTCAGCCGCTCATACTGGCGGTGAGCAGCAAGGGCCTCGCGCATTGCGTCACAAATGTTCCGCAGCGCTTCTGCAACTGGCCGGGACGAATGGCGATCCGCTCGGCGCCAGGTCTGGTCGAGATGCGACCGACGGGAAATGCTCATCAGCATTGAGTTGCTCCGTGTGCATGAGTACAGGCGCTGCCCTCATTGGGCATGCAGGTGCATACGGTGCTCGGTGGCTTGCCCGCAAAGCATCGTTTCTCTGCCCTGCCGCAACTTTTCTCATGATCTCGCGCCATGCCCCGGCCCACGATCTCGTTCGCGCGCCCTGAGCGGACGCCAGCCGGCGATCACTACGATCCAGATCGCGCTGTCGCGGCCCGCAACGCGCTACTCGCCCGGCTCGTCAGCGACCGCAGCCGGGTGATTGGATACCCCTTGCCGTTCCCCGGATTGGGTCGCATCGAGCGCAGTGGCACTGCGTATCGTTTCGTTCCGGAGGGATAAGATAAGTTTCAGCAGCAGGCGGACCGCCACGTTGGCAATGCACTTGGTTGCATTTCGGACGTTGGCTCGGTGTGGCAGGCCATGCGTGCACGACCTCCGAAAATGCCGAGATGTAGCTAACCGGCGAGGGTGTCGGCATTTCGCAGACACCACACCAAGCGGCGGCTACTTGCCCCTTGCGAAGACCGCGATCATGTCGAGCTCGACGCGGGCGCCGGGGGTGGAGAGCTGGTTGACGCATACCGTCGTGCTGGCCGGCGTCCAGCTACCGAAGTACTCCGCCAGCACCGCCACCATGCCGTCCATGTCGCGCATGTCGGTCAGGTACTTGGTGACCTTGACCACGTCCGTCCACGCCAATCCCTGATGGTCGAGGATGGCCTTGATATTTGCCATCGCCAGCCGGGTTTGGTCGGCGATGCCGACGGGATGGTTGTGCTCGTGCAGCTCGTGGGGGTGCTTGTGATAAAGCGGCGACGGCGTCGCCCCGGAAATGAACAGGAGATCGCCGGGGGCCTCGATGCGGATCGCCGGCGCGTAGGGCATGTCCTTGGCGCGCTCAGGCACGGTCTGGATCTCGCCGATCGAGGGGTTGGTCGGCGATGTCTTGAAGGCTGCTCCACGCGTTGGCATCTCGATCGCTCCCACTAGATCAACAGGGGCCGCTCCGGCCTGGTGGCTACAAGGTGGCTAGGCTGCACGGGCCCGGCTGCCCTGCGGTCCCAGAGCATGGCCCGCGCCAGCCGACTTCTCAATATCCCCGGGTTGGCTTACGCTTTGCGCTGAAGTGGTCCGAAGCTCGCTGTCGCGCGCAACGCTCGTCACAGCCGATGAGCGCTATTTCACTGCCGCGCACCGCGAAGGCGCTATCCAGCGCCTCGCGGAGTTCTCATTGACCTAACTTCGCACTCCGGCCGACGTGGACGCCTTCTCAACCTCGCCCGCTTGGCATACGCTTTCCTATGAACGGCCGATGCTCGAATAGGCCGAACGGAGGACACCCATGCCCATCGCCATCCGCCAGCTCCATCCCGTGTTCGCCGGCGAAGCTTCCGGCATCGACATCACCAAGCCCGTGTCGAAGGACGACGTCGCCGCCATCGAGGCCGGCATGGACAAGTATGCCATTCTCGTCTTCCCCAACCAGGCCCTGACCGACGAGCAGCAGATGGCGTTCACGCTCAACTTCGGCGCCATCGAGGACGCGCGCGGCGGCAACATCACCAAGCCGCAGGACAAGCGCCTGGCCACCGGCATGAACGACGTCTCCAATCTCGACAAGCACGGCAAGCCGCTGCCCCGCGACAGCCGCCAGCACCTCTTCAATCTCGGCAACCTGCTGTGGCACTCCGACAGCTCGTTCCGCCCGATCCCAGCCAAGTACTCGCTGCTGTCCGCGCGGATCGTGAACCCGAAGGGCGGCGACACCGAGTTCGCCGACATGCGCGCCGCCTACGACGCCCTCGACGACGAGACGAAGCGCGAGATCGAGGACATGGTGTGCGAGCACTCGCTCATGTACTCGCGCGGCTCGCTCGGCTTCCTCGACTACACCGACGAGGAGAAGGCCATGTTCAAGCCCGTGCGCCAGCGACTGGTGCGGCGCCACCCGGTGACGGGCCGCAAGTCGCTGTATCTCGCCTCGCACGCCGGCGCCATCCTCGGCATGACCATGCCGGAGGCGCGCATCTTCCTGCGCGATCTCAACGAGCACGCCACCCAGCCGCGCTTCGTCTACGTGCACAAGTGGAAGGTCAACGACCTCGTCATCTGGGACAACCGCCAGACCATGCACCGCGGGCGGCGCTACGACAGCACCCAGCCGCGCGACGTGCGGCGCACGACCGTGGCCGGCGACGCGCCGACCGTGGCGCAGGCGGCGGCGGAATAGAGCAATACCTGTAAACGCGAGGATGACCCCAATGTCCGGCAGCGCCGTCCCGACGTTCCCCAACGGTTGGCAACAGGCCACCCGCTATCCCGACCCCGCCATCGTCGCCCTCGATCCCAAGTTCGAGAAGTACTGGCTCAAGCTCTCCTGCGTCGAGCGGCTTGCCGTCGGCTTCCGCTGGGCGGAAGGGCCGGTGTGGTTCGGCGACGGCCGCTACCTCCTGTGGAGCGACATCCCCAACAACCGCATCATGAAGTGGGAGGAGGAGACCGGGGCCATCAGCGTCTTCCGCAAGCCTTCCAACTACGCCAACGGCAACACCCGCGACCGCCAGGGCCGCCTTATCACCTGCGAGCACGGCCGGCGTCTGACGCGCACCGAGCACGACGGCAGCATCACCGTGCTGATGGACAGCTTCGAGGGCAAGCGCCTCAACTCGCCCAACGACGTGGTCGTCAAGTCGGACGGCTCGATCTGGTTCACCGATCCCCCCTTCGGCCTGCTCGCCGACTACGAGGGCAACAAGGCGCCGCAGGAGATCGACGCCAACATCTATCGCCTCGAGCCCGACAGCCGCAAGGCGACCATCGCAGCCGAGGGCGTGCTCGGCCCCAACGGGCTGTGCTTCGCGCCCGACGAGAAGATCCTCTACGTCGTCGAGAGCCGCGGCACTCCCAACCGCAAGATGCTGGCCTTCGACGTGACCGACGGCGGCCGCAAGCTCGCCAACAAGCGCGTGCACTTCGACGCCGGCCCCGGCACGCCCGACGGCATGCGCTGCGACATCGACGGCAACCTGTGGTGCGGCTGGGGCATGGGCTCGCCCGAGCTCGACGGCGTCATGGTGTTTGCGCCGGACGGCAAGCCGATCGGCCGCATCGCGCTCCCCGAGCGCTGCGCCAACGTCTGCTTCGGCGGCGTCAAGCGCAACCGCCTGTTCATGGCCTCGAGCCAGGGCGTCTACGCCCTGTACGTCAACACCCAGGGCGCGCCGGGCGGATAGTAGGATGGAGGACCATCATGGCGACTGGCGCCAACGACGTCGCGCAGCTCCCCGCTTTTCAGCCTTCGCACCCGGGGGAGATCCTCCGCGAGGACGTCCTCTCGGCCATCGACATGCCGCTGTCTCGCCTGGCCTCTCACCTCGGCGTCTCCCGCCAGACGCTCTCGCTTGGAATACACTGCTAGCAGCTAGGCATTCGTAGGTTGGGTTAGGCCGCAGGCCGTAACCCCAACTCTTCTCGCGACACCGAAGTTGGGTTACGCGCGATCGCGCTAACCCAACCTACCTCGCTATCCCCTTGCGCACGCCGGCCGCCCAGGCCTCCGCCCCGGCCATCAGGAAACCGAGGTCGGTCTGCGTGGTCATGAACTGAACCCCGCGCCGGGCGGCCTCGGCCTGCCGCGCAATGTCGCGATCGCCGCCCCAGCCGGCGTACTTGCCGTGCGCCTTGCACGCCTTGATCACCCGCTCCCGCGCCGCCAGCAGGGCCGGCTCGTCGAACTTGCCGGGCGATCCCATGCTGACCAGCAGGTCGTTGCTGCCGACATGCAGCACGTCGACGCCCGGCACGGCGGCGATCTCCTCGACGTTGGCGAGCCCCTCCATGGTCTCGATCATGCACACGAGCAGGCACACCTCGTTGAGCTGGCGCATGCTCTCGGCCGCGGGCGGACCGCGGAAATCGAAGTGCGGGTAGCCGCCGGCGACCGAGCGCTTACCGACCGGGGCGAACTTGCACACGTCGACCGCCCGGCGCGCCTGGGCCGGCGTGTTGATATCGGGATAGACGATGCCCGTCACGCCGTTGTCGAGCAGCATCGACACGTCGGGATCATCGATGCCGCGCACCCGCACCAGCGGCGCCACCCCGATGGCCAGCGCCGTCTGGGCGATGTGCGCGATGGTCTCGAGATTGAAGATGGCGTGCTGCACGTCGATGAACAGGAAATCGTGGCCGGTGGCCTTGGCGACGCGCGCGATCTCGCCCGACCGGCCGATGCGCACCGACAGGCCGAGCGCAACGTCGCCCGCCTGCATGCGCGCCTTCACAGGATTGATCAGCCCGGTTGGAATTGAAACCATGGATACCCCCACTTCTTATTCGAGCTTGCCCAGGATCGAGATGTCCGCGCCGTCCTTGTAGGCGGGGTCCTTCCAGCCGTCCTCGTCGTAGTCGGCCATGCAGCGCTCGGCGAACGCCTCCATCTCCTTGAGCCCGCCGGACGCCTGCGCCTGCTGCAGCGGGAACAGCCGCACCAGTTCGTGGCTGCCGGCATAATTCATCTCGTAGAGCTCGTGGCGCGCGCCGAACTCGGTGCCGATCGCGTCCCACAGCAGCTTCATGGTCTTGATGCGCTGCTTGTAGTCGATGCCGCCGGAGCCGCGCACGTAGCGAGCGAGATACTTGTCGATGTCGGGGTTCTTGAAGTCGCGGACGTGGCTGGGCAGGTAGATCAGCCCCGACGCCACCACCTTCTCGATAATGTTGCGCACCGCCGGATAGGCCTCGGTGGCGAACAGGCGATAGGCGCTCGAGGCGCGGATGTTGGGCAGCACCGCCCCGTCCACCCACGGCTCGGGATTGCACACCATGGCGTCGGAGAGCGACCAGAACAGGTTGCGCCAGCCGATCACCTCGCCGATCTGCGTTTGCACGCCGCGGAAAGTCTCCACACCCGTGGCGCGCGCCGCCTTGGAGAGCAACCCGCAGATGAAGTCGAGCTTGACGGCCAGTCGCGTGCAGCCCTGCAGGGTGAGGCCGTTGGCGAACCCCGAGCGTGGATAAAAGGCCTTCAGCCGTTCCACGTCGCGATGGATGAACACGTTCTCCCAGGGGATGAACGCATTGTCGACGACGAAGATGGCGTCGTTCTCGTCGAAGCGCGAGGTCAGCGGATAGTCCCACGGCGAGCCGGTCGCCGCCGCAGCGAGTTCGTAGGAGGCCCTGCAGATCAGCTTGATGCCGGGCGTATTCATCGGCGCCATGAACATCACCACCATGCTCGGGTCGTTGATGTCCTGGCCCATGTTCTGGCCGAGGAAGTTGTAGTGGGTCAGCGCCGAATTGGTGGCGACCACCTTGGCGCCGGAGACATAGATGCCCGCATCCGTCTCCTTCTGGATGGAGACGTAGACGTCCTTCACCTGCTCCACCGGCTTGCTGCGGTCGATCGGCGGGTTGACGAGCGCGTGGTTGACGTAGAGCACTGCCTCCTGGCCGCGCTTGTGCCAGGCGCGCGCGTTGCCGGCAAATGGCCCATAGAACTCGGCGTTGGCGCCCAGCGTATTCAGGAAGGCCGCCTTGTAGTCGGGGCTGCGGCCCATCCAGCCGTAGCTGATGCGGGCCCAGGCCGCGATGGCGTCGCGCTGGGCCATCGCCTCCTCGCGTGAGCGCGCGGCCTTGAAGTATCTGTGGGTGTACCCGCCGGACCCCGTGTCGGTCGCTGTCGTCAGCACGTCCTTGGTCTTGGCGTCGTGCAGCGCGTCATAGAGCTTGGCGACCGAGACTGCGGCATTGCGGAAGGCGGGATGCGTCGTGACGTCCCTGACCCGCTCGCCGTAGGCGTAGACCTCGCGCCCATCGCGCAGAGACTCCAGGTACTCGGCGCCCGTAAACGGCCGCCTCTTGCCTTCCAGGATGGCTTCGGGCTGCTGCGGCATGGCGTCCTCCCTCCGGTGCGCGGGCAACGGCGGCAATGATAACTGCCGGCGGGCCGTGGCGTCGAGCACAGCGCACCACAGACAGCCGGGCCGCAACGCGCTATATCGCGGGCCCCGGCCATCACACGCGACCCAATGGGCCCACCTCTCGTCCAGCTCAGCAATATTGCCCTCACCTTCGGCGGCACGCCGCTGCTGGAGGGCGTCGGGCTCGTGGTCTCGGCCGGCGAGCGGGTCTGCCTGGTCGGCCGCAACGGTTCCGGCAAGTCGACGCTGCTCAAGATCGCCGCCGGCCTGGTCGAGCCCGACCGCGGCGAGTGCTTCGTGCAGCCCGGCGCCACGCTGCGCTATCTGCCGCAGGAGCCCGACTTGTCCGGCCACGCGACGACGCTCGCCTACGTGGAAGCAGGCCTCGGCCCGAGCGATGATCCCCACCAAGCCCGCAATCTGCTGGAGCAGCTCGGCCTGAGCGGCGCGGAGGATCCAGCGCAACTCTCCGGCGGCGAGTTGCGGCGCGCAGCGCTCGCCCACGTTCTGGCGCCCGCGCCCGACATCCTGCTGCTCGACGAGCCCACCAACCATCTCGACCTGCCGACCATCGAATGGCTCGAGGCCAAGCTCGCCGAGCAGCGCTCAGCGCTCGTGCTGATCTCGCACGACCGGCGCTTCCTGGAGAACCTCTCGCGCGTCACCGTCTGGCTCGATCGCGGGCTGACGCGACGCGTCGAGCTCGGCTTCGGGGCATTCGAGGCCTGGCGCGACGAGCAGCTGGCGGAGGAGGAGATCGCCCAGCACAAGCTCGACCGCAAGATCGTGCGCGAGGAGCATTGGATGCGCTACGGCGTTACCGCTCGGCGCAAGCGCAACGTTAAGCGCGTGGCGGGCCTGCAGGCGCTGCGGCAATCGCGGCGGGACCATCGCGGGGCCGCCGGCAGGGCCGTGATCGCCGCGGGCGAGGCGGAGACATCGGGGACGCTGGTGATGGAGGCCAAGGCGATAGCCAAGTCGTTCGCAGAGCGGCGGATCGTCGAGGCCTGCTCCTTGCGCGTCATGCGCGGGGACCGCATCGGCATCGTCGGGCCGAACGGCAGCGGCAAGACCACCCTGGTCAACCTGCTGACGGGCACGCTGTCGCCCGACAGCGGCACGGTCAGGCTCGGCGCCAACGTCGAGATGGCGACCCTGGATCAGCGGCGCGACAGTCTCGATCCAAACTGGACCTTGAGCGAGGCGATGACCGGCGGCCGCGGCGACACGGTGACGGTCGGCGGCCAGACCAGGCACGTCGCCAGCTATATGAAGGACTTTCTGTTCTCCCCGCAGCAGGCGCGCACGCCGCTCAGTGCGCTCTCCGGCGGCGAGCGGGGGCGGCTGATGCTGGCGCGCGCACTCGCCAAG
>Ga0247727_10004303_pt1 | contig 30294 bp, 29 predicted proteins | sample WisWelCaveWW1625_FD_202498 | JGI IMG/M metagenome (GOLD analysis project Ga0247727, IMG submission 202498) | Biofilm microbial communities from Wishing Well Cave, Virginia, United States - WW16-25 | ecosystem: Environmental > Aquatic > Deep subsurface > Groundwater > Cave microbial mat | place...
CGCGTTATAAGACAAACGGACTTTTGTGGAGAAATTTGGCGAGTACAGTTTGTTGTAAACCAGCGAGACGACCGTGCCGTCAATATTGATTCGATCGCGCGTATCGCTGATGAGCGGCGAATTCAAATCTTGCAGTTTGAAAAAGAAACCGCGCTCATCCCGGCTGTAGGAAGCAAACAAGGAAAGCGTCGAGTTGCCGGAGAAAATGTGCGTGGCTTTGCCGGTAAAATACCACCGTGCGAAATCGCCGTTCTCACGATCACTTTTCGATTCATGGCGTGAAACTGCGAGGCGAAATCCCGTGCGCTTGAGTGTCGTGCTGAAGCTCGCATCGGTGCGATAATAATAGAGCGTGTTGTCTGTCCATTTCCATTCGGGCACCGACGGTTCATCATAAACACCGGCGCTCTGGCGAAAACGAAACGACGGGGAACTGGTTGGACGGCGCGTCAAAATATTCACGACGCCACTGACGCCGCCGGAGCCGTACAACACGGAGGCGGCGCCTTTCAATACTTCGACGCGCTCGATTTCCGTGACCGGCAGAATATCCCAATTGGCGCGGCCGAGATCGCTGGTCAACACCGGCACGTCGTCGATCAACATCAGCACGCGGCTCGCGCCAATGCCGATGAAATTATATCCCGAGCCGCCGCGTACGTTGACATTTTCGCCGACGAGCGTGACGCCGGCGATGCTCTGCAAGCTCTCGTCGATGCGAAAGCGATTGCGGCGCTGGATTTCCGCGGGCGAAATCACATTCACACTGTTGGCGGCGCGCTGCAAATCTTCCTGCTGGCGCGAGCCGGTGACGATGACTTGCTCGAAGGGAATCGCCGAAGGCCGCAGCGCCATTTGAATGTGCGACGTCGAATCGCGCTGCACCCGCACGCGCGTGATCTCGCTGCGATAGCCGACGAATGAAATGCGCAAGGCCTGCAAACCGGGCGGCACTTGTTTGATCTCAAAGCGCCCCTCGGCATCGGTGCTCGCGCCCAACAAAGTCTTGCTGATTTGGATATTGGCGCTGGGAAGCGGCTCGCCGGTTTCGGCGTCGGTAATGACGCCGGTGATTTTTCCTTGACCCCACGCTGAAGCAAAAAAGAGAAAAAGAAAAAAAAGATAAAATGATTTCATGTTGGATGATTCCAAAAGTCGAATGGAAACGTTTATTCGCTCATGCTGCCGAGTTTGACGCCGTCCGGCAGTGTGGAGAAGTCGGCGAGTATATCGAAGCCCGAGACTTTGCCGTCTTTGGAAACGGCCGTAGAGCCGGGAAGAGCCGCATTGGCGGGATCGCGATAAAAGCCGATGCAGCGAATATTGTTGCTGCCTTTGCCTTTCCAAAAAACGCCGATGAATTTGTATTCGCCGTTGCGCACGGAAATGCCATAGCTGCGCTCGCCGTCGCCCTCGGTCGCCGGTTTGGTAATCGGCAGCGGCAAACCGCCCAGCAAGCCGATGACGGAAAGATCGAGATTTTTGAGATCGGGAACGGCAACGAGAGCGCCGAGCAGAACCACGTCGGTATTGCCCGGCCAGGCGCCGGTTAATTTCAGCTTGCCTTCGATGCTGGCATCGAATTGCGAGAACGACCACAGCGCAAACACGTCGATGTTTTCGGCCACGGGTTTTTCCTCGGTGACTTGCACCGCTTTCAACGAAAACGTGAGCGGTGGAATGAAACCGTAAAGGCCGAGCAAATTCGTAATCGCCCAATCCTTGCCGCGCGGTTTCCACAGCACGCCCGCCGCCGGAAAATTGCCGGGCGGCAATTGAATCTCGTATGTTGCCGTGTCGAGATCGAATCGCACGGCGTTGCTGAAATAAATGTCGCCGAATCCCGACGGCGGCAATTGCGACACCGCGATCACGCGCACTTCATCAACATTCGACGGGCGCAAATTCGTATCGGTAAAAAAAACTTTGCCGGTAATTTTTGTTTTGGAGGGGCCGAGGCCTTGATCAAATTCGCAGGAGAAAAACAAACACGAAAGCGCGGCGGTTAATACAAAGAAATAATTTTTTTTATAATGTCGAATCATAACTCAATTTCCTGAAAGCTTCGCATCTACAAAAAATAAATTCACGCGGATCAAAAACGCACACGGAATTTTTAAATGGCTTTATCCGGTGAGTTTTTGATCCGCGTGCCGACTTTAATTTCCACCGATCCATCAATCCAATTATCCATCAATCCACCGATCCAACGCCCCGTTCCAAAAACTTTACTGCCAAGCTTGCCATCATCAGCATACCCGTTTCCAACGCTTCGTCGTTGAAATTGAACGTGTCCGAGTGCAGCGAGGGCGCGGGGCCGACGCCGAGACGAAACATGGCGCCGGGATATTTTTGCAGATAATACGCAAAATCTTCGCCGCCCATGCTCGGCTCTTTCAGCTCGACGACTTTGGATGCGCCGACAATTTCAGCAGCAATTTTTCCCACGAGGTCTACCATGCGCTCATCATTCACGAGCGACGGATAACCGGGATCGAGCTTCACTTCGGCGCGGCCGCCGAACGATTGCGCCACGCCGTGCACCAACTCCGTGAAACGACGCATCAGCCGTTCACGCGTTTCTGCTTGCAGCGTGCGAATCGTGCCGCCGAGATGGACTTCCGCCGGAATCACATTGTCCGCGGCGCCGCCGTGAATCATCGTGACGCTGATGACCGCGGGATCGGCGCCGTGGCGCTCACGCGTAACGAGGCTTTGTACCGCCGTGATGACATGCGCAGAAATCAACACTGGATCAATCGCGGCGAGCGGATGCGCCGCATGTCCGGACTTGCCGTGAATGACGATTTCAAAATCATCGATGGCCGACATCATCGCGCCGTGACGGATGCCGATCGTGCCGACGGGCAAATATGGCCACGCATGCAGAGCAAAGAACGCGTTGATATCCATGCCGTGCAGCAGATTCGATTCGAGCAGAACTTTGCCGCCGCCGTTGTGTTCTTCCGCGGGCTGAAAGACACAAATAATGTTACCGCGCAATTCGTGCCGCAGTTCCGCTAAAATCTTTGCGGCGCCGAGCAAAACCGCGGTGTGGCCGTCGTGGCCGCAAGCATGCATGCAGCCGATATTTTGCGAGCGATACGGTATTTCACTTTGTTCGGTAATCGGCAAGGCGTCAATATCCGCGCGCAAGCCAACCGTCGGGCCGGGCTTCGCGCCGCGTATAATCGCGACGGTGGCAAACAGATTATCCGTGGTGCGCAATTCAATTTTCAACGGCGAGAGAAATTTATGAATGAACGCCGCAGTTTCTTTTTCCTGCCAACTCAGTTCGGGATGCTGATGGAGATGCTGCCGCGCGGCGGTAATTTCGGGGAGATGCTTGTGGATGAGGTTACGGATGATTGGAAGCATGCGGTTTGTGTTTTGTCCTGTCAGTGCTGTTCTTCGAGTTTTGATACCGGTTGAGGTAAAGTGGCCTTGCCATTTTTAACATTTTCCAATGCGACAACGCGTTTTTGCAAATCTTGCAATAGCCCATTTTTTTCAGTATCCTTTTCCACTAATTCTTTAATCGTTCGGCTGTGCCGTTCCAGTTCGACATCGTTATACTGCTTTTCAATCAACCAACGGCTATAATCCTTCGCCATAGCATCCATTGTTGTATAAGTTTTGGTTAATGTTCTTGCATGTTCATCGGCAATTATTCTATTTTCATCGCGAGCATCGAAGTAATGTTTTGCCGTTTCTTTTCGCGCGGTCTGAATTTCTTCCTTTATTTCCCTCCGCGCACCTTGGATCTCTTGCTTCATTTCTTTGCGTACGCCCTGAATTCCTTGCTGCATTTCCTTGCGCGATGCCTTGAATTGCTCGCCAGTCTCTTTGCGAATAGAATCCATCTTTTTATCGAGTCGATTCATTCGCGTCGCAAGCTTATCCATAAAGGCAATGACCGGTTTAAAACTAATTTTGCCTTGCGATGATTGGTTAGATCTGTGATTAACACCATTTTTCTTCATTTTTCCTCCGGTCTGATTTATGCTTGGAATATCATTTCGTATTTATAAATTATTCTTCTCGTAATCGGCAAGACGGATCGCCTCCAGCACGGCCTCCGGTGTCAGCCGGCTCAGAGAATAAGCTTGCACAACTTGCTCAATGGTCTTACCAGCGGCAAGAAGCGCAAGAATAAAGCTCACTTCCAAACGCGTATATTTGAAAGTTGGCCGCCCACCGCAGACACCCGGCGCGGCGACTATATATTTGCCGAGCGGATAATACTTGTATACTTCACCGCCATATATTTCCCGCGCCATTTTCTTCAGTGGCGCTCTGCGCTTTTTCACGCTCATTTTGTCCGTCTTCATTTGATCAGTTCCTAAATGTTTCAATTTATGATAACATTTCTCTGAGAAAAAAGCAAGACGCAAATTGCTGATAGAGATTGCTCCGATTGTGAACGCGCCATGTGTTCAGGATTTTCTCGAGGAGTTTGGAGGCGGTCATGATCGTTTCTACTTCGCTCAACGCACCGTTCATATTTGATATGTTGTTTCATATATAAAAGCTAATTCAGCGTCGAATCTCAAGACGTGTATTAAATGATAAATGATTGAGCGAAGGCGTCAATGCCTGGGAATAGAGACGTTCTGTTTATATTCATATCATAAAGATCAGCAAGCGCATCAATTCTTACATTGTTACTTATAACGAATTTCATAAAATGATCTGCGATTCCTTCACTAATATATGATTCAAGGTTCTGCATGAAGCTCACTTTTAGATTCGCAGGAACCAAGAATAGTCCTTGCTGAATTGTCATTCTCTCATTACAATAATAGGGCTCTAACGGTGCAACTAAAGTGAATCGATTGTTCCGCATGATCCAATTAAAATCTTCTCTATTCCAAATATTCGAGTTTGCATAGAATAAATCATGATATTTCAGCTTGGGATCACTTGAGTTCTCAGCTATTCGCTGATTTGTTTTTTCTCGAAGCCATTTATTATCCATCGCCCAAACAGCGATTTTATCACTTTCAGAATTTGGCTCTTCAAAAGCAAAATAGCTTGCAATATATGCTGAATAAGTCCAATCTAACAATCTTGTAGGTGCTCCATGGTGCTGCATTAATGCAAGTATTTCAAATGTATCGTCAGTTGTGAGCTTTAATCGATCATAATACAAGTGTATTCTTCGGGAGAACTCTGTAAGGGTAATCTGCTCAGCTTCATCAGAAGGAATGGATTTACGTAGTCTCTCGATTGTAGTAGTCAAATTCCAATTGTAGTTACGTTGCCCGCGGAAAGTCCAATCTGTACAATATTTTTTGAGATTTGATTTTGCATCATCCCAATTAGTAATTTCACAATGAGAATAAATCTTTCCTGACGCCATTGTGTTCTCCTTCGTTAGAATAATCAATATCCTTGCCAATAATAATGAAGATTGCATTCACAAAATATAGGCCCCAATCTCTGGATAACCCCAAATAACCACGCTGATAACTTTTACGCCCCCAACGAGCTCTTGCTCATCTCCAACTCCACCGTCGTAATGCGCCACGAGGGGCAGTCGAGATCGACGCGGGAGTTGGAGAACACAGTGACTTCTTCCAAGCGTTCTTCGAGCAAGTTGACTTTCCATGCATGCGAGACGGACAGGCCCCAGTGGAGTTTGCCGCGCACGCGTTGCGAGGAGGCGTTATAGAGCCGCACGAGAACGGTGTCGCGGTTATCACATTTTTTCACGGCGGTGATGATGAGCGAATCGGGTTCGACGCGGAGCAAGGAAAACTCCGCCGGCAAGGCGCTTCCCGTGGAACTGGCGCCGCGACAAACTTTCTCTAATAGCGGCACGCGATAACGTTGCGCCCACATTGGCAAGTTGGCTTTTTCCCAATTGCCGGCGTACGGCATCACGGCGTAATGAAAAACGTGCTGGCCTTGGCATTGCGCTTCCGGCGTCGGGAAGGCGGGGCCGGCATGATTTGGACGTGTCGCTAAATCCTTGCGCGAGAGCCAACCGACGGCACGCATCAAGGTGAGAATGAGCGAGGTGCCTTTGCCTTCACGGCGGGCTTCATATTCATACAAACCTTGCGTGAGAATCGCGAGGCCGCTTTTGCGTTCTTCCAGAGCACAGAAGTGCTGCATCGGGTCGGTCGGGCTCGGCGGTTGCAGCCAATTTTTTCCGTGCGGTTTTTTGAGCGAGCGCTCGATTACATAAAACTGTTGTCCGGCGAGTGAATGATTGGTCGCCATCGGCGTGGGGAAATGCACGCGCAGGCGATGGTCGCGCACTAAATTATTGAACGTTGTGCGCACGGCAACGTACGGCGAAGTCGCGGTGATGGTGAAACGAATTTCCAATAAACCCGAAATGAATTTCCTGCTACGGCGGCCTTTGGTCGAAGCGCCGCGATCAAATTCTGCGGGCAGCGACAAATTCGTCGTCACTTCGATTTCCGCCGACAGCGGCGACTGGTGCACGACGCGCAGCTTGCCTTTTTTGCCGCGGCTCCATGCGGTTTGGCTCTTTGCGGCGGGGGAATAGTCGTATTCATCTCCGACGTCCTCGGTGTCTTCAAAAATATGGCAGCGCTGATATTGGCGCGCGCTCGTTTTATCCAACAAATCAAAACTGCCATCCGGATAAAATTTCACTTTCAGAAAATCATTTTCAACGAGACTGCCTTTAACGCGCACCCCGACGGGCGCAGCCGACGGAGTTTCAGCGGCGGCCTTCGTCTTATCGGGTTCAACCGAACGCACGGCAAAAGCGCGGTAGCCGACCGGCGCCATTTCCGGCGTGAGAAATTCCAGCTCGGCCACTTGCCACGGCTTGTCGGTTTTGGAAGCATCTAAATGATAAAGGGCGCGATCTTGCAGCAGTTGCGCGCGTTTGTTTTCAAACGTGAGCGGATGCTGGCCCATGGTTTGGCCGAGTTTGCTAAAGGCTTCGGGCAAATTATAATCTTCGCGCGAGGCGATTGGCCACGAGCGAATAATATGGGTCGGCAGCGGCTGGTTGTTGTTGTCGACCACCGCGAGCGTTTTGGACATGCGTCCGGACGGCAAAACCACCAGCGTGCGCATCACCTCGCGACGGCTGGCGGCGAGCGGATTCGCCACGATGAAGCTCGGCCCTTCGGTTGCGGGTAATGCACGACGCACGCGTTGCGCTAAAGTGTCGAGCGCCGCCTCGACGACGTTTTCGCCAACTTGCCGCGCTTCGCTGAAACGCCCGAGCATTTCTTGATGCACGAGATCGATGCTGCAGCCGCAAATTGAATCGTGCGGATGATTGTGGAGCAGAACTTTCCACGCATGCGTCAAGAAGCCGCTGCCGTGATTTGCGCCGCCGCGTATCCACGCCAGTGTGGCAAGTGGCTCGGCGATATGGGCGAGCAGGGTTTCGCAAGCATCGTTTTGTTGTTTCAAATAAACCCGCGCCGAAAACACGCCGGAGAGAACATATTGGCGTTTGCTGCCGTGCAGCTCGCCGGAGTGATTTGGAAACGACAAACCGGAGCGGCGCAACGTGGCGATAAATTTGGAGAACGTGGTGTGTTCCGCGGTGCAATCTTTCAAGACCGAGTTAGCATAACTCAACATCTTCGGCAACTCTGGCTGCGGCTCGATGTGATCGCAACCGTTGTTAATGAGAATATGTTTCGCGCCGTCACTCGCGGGTTTGGCAACTTGGCCGATTTTATTGATCTCTTGCTGGAGCCGATCGATCATCACGTCCAAACGCGGCGTCTCGCCGAGGTGCTCGCCGAATCCTTCGAAGCCGAGATCGACGCCGTTGCAATAGCCGTTGTATTGAAAAATCGCCAGCACGCGATTGCCGTCCGGCGCGATCCACAAAAATTCCGTGCCGAGCTGATCTTCTTCATCGCCGAGACCGCGTGAGAAAACAAAATTGTCGATATTACAGCCGCGCAGCAGTTGCGGCATTTGCGCGATGTGACCAAAGGAATCCGGCATGTAGCCGACTTTCATCACGCCGCCATGTTCGTTCGCCACGCGATGTCCGATTTGCAAATTGCGAATGAGCGCTTCAGCGCTGACTAAAAACTCGTCGGGCAGAACATACCACGGGCCGGTTTCGAGGCGCCCGGCTTGCACCAACGCTTTGAAGCGCTCGCGATTTTCCGGACGAATCGCAAAATAATCTTCCAAGACAATCGACTGGCCGTCGAGCACGAAATAACGATACTCGGCATTGCGCTCCATGAGATCGAGCAAACGATCGACAAGACGCACGAGACGTTGGCGATATTGCTGAAACGGGCTGTACCACTCGCGATCCCAGTGGGTGTGGGAAACGACGTGCAGCTTGTAACGAACATTCGTTTTTGACATAACATGGGCTTCCTTTGGTTGATAATCAACTGGCCCAAATGGAGGTATACGTGACATTTCTTCCTCGCGTCAACGAAATGACTTGCAACTAAGAATTTTCAACGAAAAGGGAACCGCAACGAAAATTTTTCTGTTGTGGTTCGTGTTTAAAAAATTTTAAATCAGGTCTCGCGGTTCTTTAGCTGATCGAACAAAACCGCGAGTAAACTAATAACTCCCAACACGACTTGCTGCACGTAGCTGCCGACGCCGGTCAAATTGAGACCATCGGTTAAAATGACGAACGTCATGCCGACGGCGATGATCGCGAGGATGGAAGTTTGGAGCGTGACGTTGATCAAATTTTCGGGCGTGAGAAAGTGCGCGGAAGTCAGCGAGAAGAAAATGCACTCGAGCAGAAAAACGGCGAGGATGCCATATTCTTGCACGTGCCGAAAGAATAGCCGAACGTCTAAATTTTTTGGCGCAGTTGCCGATAACTCCATGTCCATACGTGGCGTCAAAATTAGTCGAATTTGTGGCGCGGCTTGTTGGCTCACTCACTCCCGCGGAGTTTGATCATAGCGTCACCGACTTCCAATCGTTATGCGGCGACACGGCGACTAGATGAGGCCGCGCGTTTCGGCTGCTTTTTCTTGGGCTGCACTTTGCCGGTTTTCTGCGGCCTTTTTGCTCGCAAGACATAGGCGCGCTTGATTTCGTTGCCGAGAAAATCTTCGTCGCGAAATACCGCTTGTTCCCTTCCCGCCGGTACGGCATCGAGGATAGCCGCTAAAATCGGATAATGGGATTCAAGAATACCGATTCGATATATTGAAAGATTTTCTTCGGCGGTGAGATGCGCTTTTAACTTTTTATCAATATATCGATGCGCCCCCATATAATCTTTATCGACCCAAGGGCCGGCAACGAACAACTCCCAATCGCCTTCACGGTGGAACAGGCCAAATAATGTGACCTCGCCTTTCTCGGCAATGATTTCGTTTAACAGCGCAACCATTTTTTCGCGTTTGATGATAGGTTTGATCATAATTCCCTCAACAGAAATTTGGTGTTCGTAATCATGGAACTTGCTGTTTGAAAAGAAATGCTGCCAACTGATTGATAGCGCAACTCCGGCCTCCAAATGCTCACCGCCGACCATTCACCTTTGTATTTATTCATCATGATCGCTTCCGTTCCAGAGAGACGCAAAAGAGCCTTCAGGTCATGCGTTTTGAAACTCTGATACTTTTGAAACTCCGCGTTGTTGGAAGGATAGCCGTTCCAGTTCAGCACCAAACAGATCCTTGCTTTCAGGGCTAACTCAATGGCGTAGCCGCAGATATAGACGGCGCTGTCATAACGTTGTGCCTGCAGCAGTGCCTCGGCATCTTCCAGTTTGGCCTGCGCCATTTTTTGCAAGTCGGTTCGACTGATCACGGTTTTACTGTAGTCGTGTTATCTCGCTCAATTTTCCATCTCGAAGCCGATACTTTCCAGATAGAGCCAATGGCTCGTGAGACGGGTGTAGCTCCATTCTTTTGACGCACCACGCAAACAAGGTTCTCAGCCATGCACAGGTATCGGGTCGAGAGAGAACATGCTCGACATCAATCACCTCAAGAATTTTTCCTCCGTCATTTCTTTCATGGAAATGTGGATAAAGTTTCAAGATTTCAGCTTTAGGATGGCGAATATCTTCCACATCGTCTTTGTAATCTTCTAAAGAAGGATTTAGAGATAAAACTGAATTTAAAGATTGGGCATCTGCAAAATAATAAGCTTCGAGCATATTCACCAAAAAATGAACCGAAGCATGTGTCTTTTGCGAATCAGCCAAAATGGTGTCGAATGCCCGTTTATAACGGTTAAAAACCTCTTGAGCGTTTTCTCGCCGCTCGTGTTCCAGATCATCAATCAAGATGACCAAGCTACAAGGATTATCCTGCAAGTATTTTCTTGCTGGCAGCCCAATTTCATCTTGATCTTTGTTAGGAATGGTCTTTCTCGTGCCAACCATTTCATATTTATATTTTACCTTTTCCGAAGTAATTGGGCTACGCTGTCCAGTGAATCGAATAACCTGAAAAGTACAAATTCCAGCCGCCATCAATGGCTTAAACAGTTTGGGCAAATGTTCACGCTCACCTTTGCCGGTAACAATTAAGCCGAAGTGAAAATAGTAACATAAATTCTCCTGTCTGAAAACAGGATTTACTAACGAGGCTTCATGCGTATTCATTTGGCTGTCTCTTCTGATGAAGATCTGCTTTGAGGAGCAATTAATTCAGCCATGTAAAGTGAACCTGTGGCGTACTCAGACAATAGATCTTTAATTTCCGGAATTTCACTGACCCGTTTCATAATTGTCTGGCCGGATTTACTCGTTTCTGCTGCCAAAATATTTTCTGGCTCGAATTGACTAATAAGGACTGGCGAATGCGTTGCGATGAAGACTTGTTTATTCCATTCCTGAATGGCGAGTTTAACCGCTTTAGCAAAGACAGCTAACGCATGAGGATGCAGAGATATCTCCGGCTCATCAAAAAGAATCAGTGATTCCCGCTCTTTGCCTTCAGCAAATAATGCGGTTAGATGAAATAACATCTGAAGGTGTCCATCGGAAACGCCGGAAGCTTTAATAGGTTGGCGTAGTCCTTGTTCGATAAAATTTCCATACACTGTGCTTGGCCCTGTTTGTTCAATTAACAAGTCTTTGAAGGCGGGAAAACTTTGCCTCATTAGATTGATAATCGTTTCAAAACGTTCATCAAAAGCCCGTTTATCGTGAAGATTGCGAAGAACTGACCATAAATTGTGCCCTCGATCCCATAATCGGGTTTGATAACTTGACTCGGATCCAAATTTTTTGAGTCGAAACAAGTCGATCGAACGGGAATGATGAAAATGTATAAAATGAAGCAATCTGTTTAATTCAGAAGCTTCAAGACAGTATTCTTCAAAATCAACATATCGCGTCAGAGCAAGTTTTTCCGGTTCTCTGAGGGGAAGCAAAGCGTGCTGCTCCATTTTATAATGATAGAAATCAGCTTTATCGCTGCCAATTTTTCGATCTATTAAGCGAGGAGTGTGACTTTTTGAATCTAACAGTTCTCCTACGAAAGGCTCAATCCTACCCGAAGAGTATCCGAATAAAACTTCGTAGCTGGCCAATTCCGTTTCAAGGAGAATGGAAATATTGGCTCCTTCATCGGCCCCGTCCCAGAGCGCACCAATACCATGATTGCGGTCAGAAGAAGCCTCATCAACACCACGAATTGCGCAGTCACGAACAAACCAAATAGTATCTAGAAAAGTCGATTTTCCAGCCCCATTGGGCCCGAATAAAACATTCAGTGGTTCTATTTTAATATCCACATCCGCCAGTGAACGAAAATTTTTTATTTTTAAACGTACTAACCTGTTAGTCATGTTTATTCACCTATCAAACGTTGATAATACAAATAAAATAATCATGCAGCTAAACTCTGTACACCCTTTCCATGTCCCGTCGCCAAATGCATCACACTTTCCTGCGTCGCTTCCTCGCGTGCGAGAATCCCCACAAGCTGTCCCTCGCACATCACCCCAACTTGATCTGCGAGCGCTAACACTTCCGGCAAATCCGAGGAGATGACGATGATGGCGCGGCCTTCGACGGCGAGGTTGCGAATCAATTCGTGAATCTCGCGTTTGACGCCAACGTCGACGCCCCACGTCGGCTCGTCGAAAATCAGCACGCGGCAGTTGGTCGTCAGCCAACGCGCCAGCACGACTTTCTGGCGATTGCCGCCGCTGAGATGGGCGACTTGCTGCATTAACGAGGGCGTCCGAATGCGCAAACGCTCGACATGATCCTGCGCGGTTGCTTTCGCGCGACGCCAATTGATCTTTAAACCGGCGCGAAGTTTGTCGTAGCTGCTAAGCACGATGTTTTCTTGCACGCTGAGTCCCATGATCAACCCCTGTTGATTGCGATCTTCGGTCAACAGGCCGATGCCGAGCCGAATCGCTTCTGCCGGCGAGTGCGGATTAATTTCTTGGCCAGCAAGAAAAATATGCCCGGTCTGTTTGCGATCCGCGCCGAAAATCATCCGCGCGACTTCGGTGCGGCCGGAGCCGACGAGACCGGCGAAGCCGAAAATTTCTCCGGCGCGCAAGCTAAAGCTTACGCGACTTACCCAATCGCGTCCGAGATTTTCGACGCGCAAAATTTCTGCAGCCTTGGCGTTTGGCGCGGCGCGCGAGCTCGTCACCTCTTCTTTTAATTCGCGGCCAACCATCCATTGGACAAGCCGTTGGCGATTTGTGCTCGCCACTTCCGTCGTCGTCACCCATTTGCCATCGCGGAGAACGGTGAGGCGATGGCCGATTTCAAAAATTTCTTCGAGGCGATGCGAAATATAAATGATACCGACGCCGTCTGCGGTGAGCCGGTGAATCAGCGCGAATAAATGCTCCAGCTCTTTGTCCGTGAGCGTTGCCGAGGGTTCATCCATCGCAATAATGCGCGCGCGATGGTGCAACGCCTTCGCAATTTCCACCATCTGCCGTTGCGCCACGCTTAAATTTGCGACGGGCTGTTGCAGCGGCAACTCGACGCCGATTTGCGCGAGCAACGCCCCGGCGTCGGTACGAAGTTTTTTCCAGTCAATAAACGGTGATTTACCATTCCAGCGGCGCGGCTGATGGCCGAGCAAAATATTTTCGGCCACCGAAAGCGCGGGCACGAGCTTGAAATCCTGATAAATCACGCCAATGCCCGCGCTAATCGCCGCCGCCGGATTCGCGAAATGCCGCTGCGCGCCATTCACCCAGATCTCGCCGCTGTCGGGCTTCTCCGCGCCGGCCATGATTTTGATGAGCGTCGATTTGCCGGCGCCGTTTTCACCGAGAAGACAGTGCACTTCACCGGCGCGCAGCTCTAAGCTCGCATCATCCAGCGCCACCACGCCGGGATAGCGTTTGGAGATTTGTTTAAGAGCCAGAATATTTTTCGTTGCTGGGAGCACTAATGGCTTTCTGATTTATTGCGGCTAAATTGGTCAATCATCTGATGAAGCTGACTCGGATCGAGGTCGGCGAGAAGTTGCCGCAACATATCTTCTTTGCTCAACGCCGACAAAAGATCATCTTTGTGCAGTTTAGACAAGAGATCTTCTTTGTGTAGCTTTGACAGGAGATCTTCTTTGTGCAGCTTTGACAGAAAATCTTCTTTGTTGAATAACGAGAGAATTTTCTCTCGCCCAAAGGTTTCGACAAACCTATTGATGGTTTCCTGTTTGATCGCCATAAGCTTGAACACCTCGCTTTCATAGAGTTCAAAAATTGCATCGAGCATCGGGCTTGCTTGCCCTTGTTCTAACTTTGCTAAAATAATTGCTTGTCGTCGCGCCGGATTTGAGAAAGCCTGTAGCTCCTCAATCGTCAATTTATCCGGTGGCCTTCAAAAGCGATCAGGTACGAAACCAGATCGCCGTCGCGTCGAAAAATATTTTTCTCAATTTCCCTGTAACCAAGCACCGGCAAAAGTTCCGCAACCTCAGCGCTGAGGTGATGCACAAGCGCCGTTAGCGTTACATCGGCAGCGTTATAAATTCCTTGTTTGGCCATGTAGAGCCATCCGTAGGCTTGCAGTTTCAGCAAGTCCTTTGGCTCTAAACGATCTCCTTCCGTTTTTATTTCCATCACATTATAGCGCCGGAAGTATTGAAAGAGTACCGGCAATTTCGTAACATTCGCCGGTGCTGCGTCTTCCGGCGTAATGACGATGACGTCGATCTCTAACGGCAGCTCGCCAACTTTCAGATGGTCTTCGACTTTGAATTTAGCTTGCTCGAATCGCCGCCGCAGCAGTTGAATGAGCCGGGCTTCATATTGTTTGGGTGCAGGGCGATCATTGCTCATCTACAATCTCTCCGCCGAATATTTCATTCGCGAGTTGCATTATTGCCTTATCTTCAACGTCTTCACTTCCCACCCGCCAATGGTCACCGTCAGCTTTTGTCCGGTTAACGGCAATGGTTTCTCATCCCACTCGATCAGGTTCACTTCGCTCACCGACTTCGCCACAAACGGCAAAGCAATCGTCGCCGTGGCCGGTTGGCCGGTGCTTTCATAAACTCGCAGAATCCAATCGTCGTTGTCTTCGGACTTCTTTACCGCCGAAACGATGACGCGTGATGGCTCGACGCTGAAGAAACTATGAGCTGCCGGCAACACGCCGGTTTGTTGCTGCATCACTCGCGCCATGAGCGGGAGATTAAAGGCATGGCCGTTTTGTATCGCACCGCCGTTTTTCCAATCACCGTTGTGTGTGGTCAAGGCAAAAGAAAAGCGATGCTCGCCTTCGTCGGCTTTTGCCTCAGGCGAATCCGGCGAGCGCAGCGCCGTAACCCGCACCACGCCGTCTTGCACGTCTGCGCTGTATTTGGCGTCATTCATCACCGTCACGCCGAATTGATCGTTGGAAAGATCGAGCCATTTGTGCGTCAGCACTTCTTCACCGTTCGCCGGACGCTCGAGGGCGGCAAAAGGAATCTCCGTCATCAAGCGGCCATCGAAGAGTTGAAAAGGATAAATGATTTTCAGCGTTTTGTTGCGCTCGTGCCAATCGACTTTGTAGCGCATCTCGACGCGCGGCAATGTTGCGTAAATCAGATATTCTTGTTCGAAGTGCGAATTGCCGTATTGATATTTCGTCAGCAATCGCGCGCGTAACGGGCCTCTTTCCAATACGATGGGCGGCTCATACAAGCGCAGACGATCTTTCGTGCCGTCATAATTAAAATGCAACGCCGAATTTTCGCCGCCTTTTTCGCCGAGAATTTGCAAGCCGCTCGGCTTGGTCGCCATCCACTCGCGATGGCGTTGGCTGTCGACGAGATTCGTCAAGCCGCCGCGCTCGGGGTCGATCTTGACGCTGTACAAATTGTTGCTCATCGTCAAGCTGTCGACGTCGATGCGCGCACGCGCCGTGAGTTGCGGCTCCTCGTTGAGCCATTGCAGCCAATAAACTTTATAACCGAAAGCCGGTATTTCTTCCGGCAGAAAAAGCATCTGATAACGCATGCCCAGCGCGGTGGAATCTTGCTGCAGAATTTGCACGAGCAGCTTTTTACCGGAGACCTCGCGAAAATACGGTGTGAGCTTGATTTCTTTCTCAGCCGTTTCTTCTGACGTTTTGCGTTTTTGCTCTTTGCCTTTTGTTCTTTGCTCTTTGCCTGTTGCCTTTTGCTCTTTGCTTTTTGCCGTTTGCAATCCGTACGGTACCGTCACTTCAACTTCAACCGCATCGGTGCGCGGCCAATTTAGCGCATTGTAAACGACGACGGGAATTTCATCTTTATTCGGCGATTGGCTGTTGATCGCCGTCTCGATTTTCGTCATCGATTTATCGAGCGCCGCTTTCGCGGTTTCAATGGCGTCGCGATAAAATCGTTTTGACGGCTCATCATTCGTCGCGATCCCGGCGCCGTTCATCAAATCATGCGATTGGTTGAACAGCACATTGCGCCATTGCTCGGTAAATTCCGCCTGCGCGTAATTCATGCCATAGGGTTTCGCGAAAAGCGAAAACGCTTCCGCCGCTGGCAACAAGGTTTCGCTCGAACGATTGCCCCATTTATGCTGCGCTTGGCTCGTCCACGCGCCGGCTGCCGGCGAAGCGATTTCTTCGCGATGGACTGGCAAGGCTGGCGGTTTCGCCGTGAGGTCTTTGAAGAACTCCTCAACGCGCGCCATGCGCACGGTCGGCGTGATTGGGCGATATGCCAAATCTTCCGCGAGGCGAATGTCGTAGCCCGTCGGGCCGCTGCTTTGCTCGCCGACGCCAAAGACGCGAAATGCCTTCGGCCAATTCAATTCTTTGCGCGCTTGCGACGCAAGTCGACGCACATCTTTCGTGAGGCGCGAATTGAATTGATCCGGCGGGCGATAGCCGAGCACGCGACTGCCGTCGAGGCCTTCCCATTCAAACAAGCGCATCGCTTCCCACGGCTGATAGAAAACGTAACTCGACATGCCGCTCTTTTTGAGAATCTGCGGCAAGCTCCACGCATGCGCGTTGACGCTCGGCATCCACGCGGTTTTCACCTCAACGCCGAATTTGTCTTTGAGATAACGCTGGCCGTAAAGAAACTGCCGCGCCAAGGCCTCCCCGGAAACCAAACTTGTGTGACCTTCCGTCCAAGCGCCGCCGAGAATTTCCCAGCGTCCTTCGCGCACGGCTTTTTGAATGGAGGCAAACAGCGCCGGATCATCTTGCTCCATCTGCCAATAAGGGAGCGCTTGCCCATGCGCAAAATAAAAATCCGGATATTTCTCAAGATAGCGAAGCGCTTGTGAAAAAGCGGCGCGTGTAAGTTGACTCGTTGCCAACGACGCTTGGCCGCTATGCGCCGTGCCAACGAGCGTCACGTCGGGAAGCTTCGCGGCAGCCTCGGGAATTTTAGGTAAATGACTTTGCGCCGCTAAAACGATTTGCGTGAGCGAGTCCGTTTTGCTCTCTTTCATGGCCTCCCACATGCGCTCTTCAAAATTTTCTTGCTCGATGATGCGCTCGCCGCGATGATATTGTTGCAACAACGCCGCGGTCATGGTGTAACGACGCAGATCAAGATTCTCGACGGTCAAATATAGACGCGGCAGTGCCATCGCCGCAGAATCATATCGTGCCGTATGAATCCTCACTTCAAAACGCGCGCCGGCTTCCGCGCTTTCCGTCAACGCCAAGTCGCCGGATTCGCCGCGAAATTTGTATTTCGCTTCTTTGCCGTTGATCCACACCGTGCCTTCGGCTTGGCCGAGATCAGTCGAAAGAAAAACCGGAAAACCTTTCCATTCTTTCGGCAGAAAAATAACGCGGCGAAATTCCAAACCGCCGTTGGCCGCCCCGTCTTGCGGGGCGTCGAGACCTTCGACCGTGTAAGTGCCGAAAAGGCGTCCGAGCAAGCGGCTGTCATAACGCAGCGGCACATTGCGGCGCACTTCATATTTGCCGAATTGCAAACGCATTTGCCACGTGCCCGGCGCTTGAAATCCCGACACGATCGTGGAAAGCGGCACGCGAAAATGCAGCGGCTTCAACCCGCCAGCTTGCAGCGTAAATTTTTGCTCGCGGCCAATTTGCACGCCGCTGCGCGCTTGGCGGCTTTCAGCGGAGAGCAGGCTGCGATTTTTGCGACGCGAACCCGCGCCCGCCGGCGCGAAAAATCGTGCTTCACATTCGCCCAATGCTTGCTGTTGCGGATTGGAGAGCACGGTTTGCAATAATAGCAGCGGCATGTTATCGCGGCTGAAGATCAAATCTTCCAACAACTCGAGCGAACGCAAACGAATTTGCTCCGGCTCAGCCCGCGCGATGGTCGTAAGCCGTTCCGGTGTTTCGGCCTGAACCAGCAAATTCGCGCTGCCGATAAAACGCGCCGACAGCGACCATTCGCCAAGTTGATTCACGATTTTGAAAAGAACGCTGTTCCAACCCTTTTGCAACGCCACTGGCGTGGTGTCGTCATCGAAACGGAAATTGCGTCGTTCGACGCGTTGTTGCGCCAGTTGGCCGTTGATCCAAATCGCCAGTTGCTCATCAAAACCCGTAAGCAACTGCAACGTATCGGCGCGCTCGCTGTGCACGTAAACATGCGCGTAAACCACCGCGCGCTCAATTGGCGACAAATCCAAAACCGCGTCGAGAAAATTCAATTCGTTCGTCTTGGCATGATAGTGCCGCCAAGCTTTGCCGGCAGTCGCCAGTCCGCCATGCGGCCGCACCGTCGCCTCGCCGTTCAATAAATCGACCGCGAGCGCGCCGTTATCCTTCGCCGCAAACGCGCCGAGAATCAACCATTCAGTGATATAACCCGGCGTTTGCGCTGGCGCCGAGTTTACCATTTCTAACAACACCAACAGCGCCAAGAAAATGGCCTTTTGCTTTTTGCCTTTTGCTTTTTGCTGTTTATCCTTTTTTCCTTGGTTCCATCCATTCACCTTTCCCTGTCTGACGAGCAGACTACCTGTCATTGACGAACCTCCTGAAGAGATGTTTTATCCACGATGCCGACGGCAACAGGGAGAACCGCCGGCGCTGTTTCACCACGAAAATGCTGCGCATTGATGCCGAAAATTCCCTCCAACTCGGGATGCGCCTGCAGCACATCGGCTGCGGCTTGCATGGCGAGGTCACGCACACCGTCGCCGTTCACGTCTTTCACAATTTCAAGGTAATAAAATCTTCGATCTGGCTGATTTGCCGGCCAACGTCCCATTCCCCCACGGTGATAATCAGTTTAAAATTATTTTGTTTGGCCGATTCGAGCAGCGCTTCTTCCAAATCTTTATGGAATTGGTGCGCGCGCGTCAACAAGCTGACGCCAATCGTTTTGGCGCCGGATTGTTTTTCCGATTTACTACAGGCAGCGAAATTGAGAAAAACTACAGTTATTAATGCCCAACCCCACAGCCGTTGCATAGAGTTTTCCTTATTTAAATGTCAATTGGCAATATTGGAAATCTTCCAATTTTCATTTTCAATCTTTTCGAGATTGCCGAAACAACATCAGCAGGGATTTCAATAACTATGGAACCCATAAAGAAATTTCTGCATTATTTTAAATTTTTTGCTTCTGCTTTTTCTTTACAAGCCGACATTCCATGCGACGTTGAATAAGCTAGAAAATCATTTTCTAGGCCAATCCGCTTTTCCTAAATGCTCTCTTTTTTTGTTCTTTCTTTCGTCGCAATACCTCTGGCAGCACAATGAAAATGTAAATAACCAAAGTGATACCAGCCATGAGTAAAATAGCGCCTGTCATTTTCAACCTCTCGGTTTAGTAAGAAGCAAATAACCGCAAAACATCAGAAACCAAAGCCACACCCCGCTCACCAAATGAAACCACTTGATCCCGCCAGAAGCTAATGCGCTTCCAAAAATCAAACCATCTGCACCGATATTGCCAAAATCCAGAATTTTCTCACCGATAGTTACATGCTGCTTGTCAGTCATCGTCAAGAAATTACTAACCATACTTGCCAAACGCGCCATTTTCCTCCTCCGAAATTGTTGAGTGTTCTAATGAGAACAAACCAAAGCACAAATAAATATAATGAACTCTTGTGCAGTATCCAAGTGCTTTTATCTCAAGAGAGTTGGAAACAAAAAAAAATTTTAATGTTGTTTTAAAATGGTGATCTTGCGATCACAAAATAGATGGCATTATCTGAGAGGTGACTTCAAAGGGGATACAAATAGTCACCATTTAGATATTGAACTTCTAACGCAGATCATCATCATAAAAAATGATGCGGCTCTTAGGGGCGACAATTTTTTTGCCCTGCCATTTGTGCGGCCAATCGCGAGGCAGATCATGATCATCCAAGGCAAAAAAACGCAGAAGATGGGTGAGCACGATTCGCCCGCCTTGAGAATCCGCGACGAAATCTAGCCGCTCCAAATCATTTGGCGTTGTGCCGGCCGGAAGCGGGATCGCGGTTTGTCGCACCATTTTTTTGTCGCTGCGAATGATTAACGCGGGACTTCCCAAATTTGAGGCGTATTCATTCGTTTGGTTTTTAAATTTAGCGACAAAATAGCCGCCGGCTTTGGCGCCGAGACTTTCTGGTTCTGCAATAAACTGAATATAAAGATAACGCCGCAAGTCTGCAATGCGCGTCGAGTCGGTGGGATGCGGATTCAACCGTTGCTCGCGCCGCGCTTCTTTCGCGCTGACTTGCCAGCTCCACGGCGCTTCGAGCATCACGCTCTCGCGCATGCCGTTCGCGGGAATTTTGAAAATGGGCGGCAAGGCAAAACGCAGCTTCGTCGTCAACGAATCCGAGAACATGTTATTGAGGGTGGCGACTTGCAGTGTCGGCTGCTCATTTTCAAAGCTGCCTAAATAAGAACGCTCCGCATGATCTTTCGCTTGAAAAGAAGAGCGGCGGCGTTTGCCGTTGGTATCGAGCTCGACGCGATAGGCCCACTCGATATCCGTGTAGCGTCCCCACAAATGCAACAAGCCCGGGGGCGGCGTGCCGCCGTTTTCATTGCTAAAAAATGCGGTGTATTTTAATTCTTGGCCGGCATTCAAGTATTGTTGTTCATACGCCAGCAGCAACGGGACATCGGAAACGCGCATGTCGTGATTCAACCAATTCCCGTGTGAAGTGACGGCGGCAAAATCCCGATGCGCTCGCCCGAAGATAATCGGCGCCTGCGCGAGGACGGCATAAAATGGATTACCGGTTTCATAAGCGTCAACGCGAACCTGGCGGATTTGCACCGGCGTTTTGGAAGAATCCGCGCGCTGCAGCCCCAAATCATGGCGGCCCGCCGCGAGATAACCCAAATGAACCGAGTAAAACGGCGCCACTTTTTCTTGCCGTCCGAGATAGGTTACGAGGTGCGAAGCCAGCCGCTCATCGATCATGGCTTCCAAGAGCACCGCGGGGTATTTTACATTTTCCCAATCCGTGTCGCTGCTGATTTGAAAATGTGCGATCACTTGGCCGGATTGCTTTAGCGCAAATGCAAACTCGCGATGACTCTTCAAATTGGCTTGGCGCGAAAAAAGCACTTTGGAGAAATTAGCGGCAGGCACGTTTTGGGCGGCGGCATCGAGATGCCAGAAAAGAGCGGCGGAGAAAATCAGCGGCAAAAAGCCTGATCGGGAAAAAAAATATTTCATTAAAATCAAACTAAGTGAATTGTTACCGACGAATTCTGGTAGTTTCTAAAGTGAAAATTTTACGAATCCCTTGAATCACGGTAAAAAGCAAGGATAAGCCGCCGAGGCCAACATAAATTTCATAATCAATAATCTGCTGGAGAAGAGAAGGATTATACATGCTGGCAAGCAAAAGCGCCCCACCGACTAAACCGGGGCCGCCCAAAAATAAAGTCGCACAATCTTCAAGCCGAATTTTCTGCCGTTTTTCTCAACGCCACCCAAAGACCCAGCGTTGAGCCCGCGGCGATGCCGATGCTGAAACTCACCAGAAGGCCTAATCCGACGGTTGCCATGATGATAGCCGTACCGGCAAAGATGGTGAAAATGATTTCCCAATAATTTTTAACGGCCTTGATTACGCTGATTGAAGGAATTTCATGAAATAACATGATATTTTTCCTCATGATTTCTATTCTAAACAACTCCGATCTGTCACAAAATAACTGAACTTAAGGAAAAAGTCAAGAGCGAATTTTTCGCAAACGTTGTTTGTTTAATATAAAATGCGAATGGGTAAAAGAATTTTAAGCCGGTTTAATTCTTATCATTTGACTTTGATGATAAAAACTCTTAAAATCTATTTCAATTCTGCAATGGACATTTCACCGATGACAAAAACATGCCTCGACGGCATTCGCATACTCGATCTTTCGCGCGTGTTGGCCGGGCCATATTGCACGCAGTTGCTCGGCGATCTCGGCGCGGAGGTGATTAAGATCGAACAACCGGGCAAGGGCGACGACACGCGGCAATGGGGGCCGCCGTGGTTTCATGGCGAGTCCGCGTATTATCTTTCGTGCAATCGCAACAAAAAAAGCGTCACGATTAATTTGCAAACCGAAGCTGGACGCGAGCTGATCCGGCAGCTCGTGCCGCACTGCGACGTGCTGGTGGAAAATTTCAAAGCCGGCGCCATGGCGAAATGGGGACTCAACTACGAAGCGTGGCGCGCAATCTATCCACGGTTGATTTATTGCGCGATTACCGGCTACGGCCAAACCGGCCCGCTCGCGGCGCGGCCAGGCTATGATTTTATCATCCAAGCGCAGGGTGGGGTGATGAGTATCACTGGCGAACCGAAGGGCGAGCCGTGTAAAGCCGGCGTGGCCATCGCCGATATCGTCACGGGTTTGTATGCGCACAGCGCCATTCTTGCGGCGCTGTTTCATCGCGAACGAACCGGCGAGGGTCAATTCATCGACATCGCGTTGTTCGATGCGCAAATCTCGTGGCTGGCGAATGTGGCCATGAATTATCTTGTCACCGGCGAGCCGCCGAAGCGCTATGGCAATTCACATCCGAACATCGTGCCGTATCAAATTTTCAAAACTGCCGACGGTCATTTGGCGCTCGGGGTGGGAAATGACGGGCAGTTTCAGAAACTGTGTGAGCAAGTGGGCGTATCAGAATTAGCGGCTGACGCGCGCTTTCAAACCAATGCGAAGCGGGTGAAAAATCGCGAGGTTTTGGTCGAGCTGCTGCAAAAATTATTTGTGCAGCGCCCAACCGCCGCGTGGGTGGAGCAACTGACCGCAGCCGGAATTCCGGCGGGGCCGATCAATACGGTGGCGCAAGCTTTGGCCGAGGAACAAACGACCGCGCGCGAGATGATCGTCGAGATCATGCATCCGAGCGGCGCGCCGCTAAAATTTCTCGGCCCGGTGCCGAAATTTTCCGCCACGCCGGCGCGCATTCAATTGCCGCCGCCGTTGTTGGGGCAGCACACGGAGGCGGTGTTAAATGAGTTGTTGCAGATGAATAAAGAACAAATTATGCAGTTTCGTGATCAGAGAGTGATCTGATTGTCGTTATAGTGTTAGATCAGTAGAGCTCTTAAAAAAAGGGAAGTTTATATGGAACCGGTTCGTCCCGCCCGCTCGTTGCTCAAGAGCATGCCTAAAACTTCATATCCCAAAGATCAAATTCGCGTTTTGCTGTTGGAAAACGTTCATGCCGAAGCAACGGCGCGTTTTAACGCCGAATCTTTTCATGTCGAAACTTTGCGCGCGAGCCTCAATGAAGATGAGTTGTGCCATCGCATCGAGACCGTGCATTTATTGGGCATTCGTTCCAAAACGCAAATTAACGAGAAAGTATTATTGCATGCGCGGCGCTTGTGGGCGATCGGCTGTTATTGCATTGGCACGAATCAAGTTGATTTGGCCACGGCGCGGCGCGGCGGCGTGGCGGTGTTTAATGCGCCGTACAGCAACACGCGCAGCGTCGCCGAGCTGGTGATCGGTGAAACGATCATGCTGCTCCGCCGGGTGTTTGAAAAAAGCCAAGGCTTGCATCAAAAGCAGTGGGATAAATCTTCCGACGGCTGCTTTGAGGTGCGCGGCAAAACGCTCGGCATCATTGGCTACGGCCACATCGGCTCGCAAGTCTCGATTCTCGCGGAAGCCTTGGGAATGGAAGTGATCTATTATGATATCGTCGAAAAACTGCCGATGGGCAATGCGAAGGCAGTGCACAAACTCGATGAGCTGTTGGCGCGCGCCGATATTGTGACGCTGCACGTTCCGGAAGACAAGAGCACGCTCAATCTGATTGCGTCGCCGCAATTGGCGCTAATGAGACAAGGCAGTTATTTGATCAATGCCAGCCGCGGCAAGGTGCTGCAATTGGACGATTTGCGCGACGCCTTAGTTCGCGGCCATCTTGCCGGCGCGGCGATCGATGTTTTTCCCAACGAGCCGGCGGGAAATGACAAGTCTTTTGATTCCGTTTTGCAAGGATTACCCAATGTGATTTTAACGCCGCACATCGGGGGCAGCACCCTCGAATCGCAGGAAGATATCGCGCGCCGGACGACGGAGAAGTTGATCACGTATATGAATAATGGCAGCACCTCCGGCAGCGTCAATTTTCCCGAAGTGCAATTGCCGCATTTACAAAATCAGCACCGCGTGCTGCACATCCACCAGAATATTCCGGGCGTGATCGCGCGAGTCAATAATGTCTTCTCGCAACACGGCATCAATATCGAAGGCCAATATTTGCGCACGCAGGAAGATATCGGCTATGTGGTGACCGACGTCAATCAAGAACCGGGGCGGGAGATTTTAGAAGATTTGAAAAAAATTAGTGCAACTATTCGAGTGCGGGTGTTATATTAACGCAGGAGTTCATCTCCATAAGGTAGGCTTATGACGAATCTCGACAAGGCGCCGGTTCCCGATGCCAAGCTGCAAGCTCTGCAGCAAGAGAATCAGCGTCTCAAGCGCGCCGTGGAAGAGCTTTCTTTCTTGAATGATTTAGCGCGCGCGATTGGCGCCTCAGCCAATCTGCAGGAAATTATGCAAACCATCGTGCACCGCTCATTGCAGGCCATTCACGCCGAGCAGGGCGTGGTGACGTTGATCGATGCGGCAAGTGGCGATACGATGCGAACGCTGGTGCGAGATATGGCGTCGTCCGGAGAGCATCAGCCGTTTCGTCCGCATGCAAGCTTGCTCGGTTGGATGCATCAGCACAAAATGCCGTTGACGTCGAATCAGCCGCGCGAGGATCAGCGCTTTCACGGCGTGAAATGGGATCCATCCGTCGTTTCTCTCGTGTGTGCGCCGTTAATCGTCAAATCCGAGTTGAAAGGTGTGCTCACGGTTTATAACAAGAAGGGCGGCGCCGAATTTACCAACGACGACCAACGCTTGTTGGCGATCATTGCGGCGCAGTCGGCGCAGGTGATCGAGAACGCGCGGCTTTATGAAGAAGAACAAACGCTCTTCCGCATGCAAGGGGAAATGCAGCTTGCGGCAAAGATTCAGCTCGATCTGCTGCCGAAGACGGCGCCGCAGGTGGCGGGCTACGACCTCGCCGGCAAAACGATTCCGGCGGAGAGCGTGGGCGGCGATTATTTCGATTTCATTCCGGTTGACGAAAACCAATGGGCGTTGTGCCTCGGCGATGTTTCCGGCAAAGGGATGCCGGCTTCGTTGCTGATGGCGAATTTGCAAGCGACGATTCGCGGACAAACCTTTGTCGACGCTTCGGCAAAAAATTGTCTCGCGCGCGCCAATAAGTTGCTTTGCCACAGCACCGACAAATGCAATTTCATCACATTCTTTTATGCGTTGCTGAATCATCAAACGCATCAGCTCGTTTACGCCAACGCCGGGCACAATCCGCCGCTGCTCTTTTCCGCGGATGGAACCTCTCGCGCGCTCGAGCGCCGCGGCTTGGTGCTGGGTATTCGCGATCATCTCAGTTATGAAGAAGAAACTTTCGCTCTCCACGCCGGCGATCTTTTGGTGATGTATTCCGATGGCATTGTGGAAGCGATGAATGCGTGGCAGGAAGAATTTGGCGAAGAGCGGCTGCACCAGGTGATTACTCAAAATCGTGCGGCAACGGCAAGTGCGTTAATCGAGCAGATTGTGTATGCCGTCAAACAACATGCGGGACAAGCGCCGCAATCGGACGACATCACTTTAGTGGTGATGAAAAAAATGTGAGCGGGCAGAGCAGAGGGCATAGAGCACGCATGCGCTAAGCGCTATGCCCTCGGCGCCCAAATCAAAAAGGAATTCCGGCTATGACGGGTTTTGGCCAAAGTCTCGACACTATTTTGGCGCACGCGGAGCAGCTTCAGCAAGTGCGCAAGGCCGATCTGCGTTTTGGCGATTGGGTGATCGTGCAGACGCGCAACTCGATCTATTCGATTCGCGTCAGTGACGGCGATTGCTATCTCATCTCCGGCGGCTGGTTTGATCAAAAGGGGCTCTCACCGATCAAAACGACGATTGCCGGTTGCACCTGGGGCGGCAGCATGATCAAAGTCGATATCGTCGCCGCCTGCGGCCTGAGCTTGGAGTTCGGCAATCGCGTGGTGACGAGCACGATCCAGAAAATTTTTGTGGTGCCCAACGGCAGCGTGAATTAGCGCAAGGCATTAGGGAACAAGATGAGCAACATCAAACTTTTTGAAAGCAAAAAAATTCGTTCCGCGTGGAATGAGACCGATCAGGAGTGGTATTTTTCAGTCGCGGATGTGATGGAAGCTTTGACGGATAGCAATGATGTCAAGCAGTACATCAAAAGAATGCGGCAGCGCGATCCTGAGTTGAATTCTTACTGGGGTACAATTTGTACCCTGGTTGAAATGACGGCTGCTGATGGGAAAAGAAGGCAGGTTCAATCATCCCAACATTTGCACCGTCTACGCGATCGATGAAGAAGTCGGAGATCATCGCAGCGACATTTGGTCACTCGGCGTGGTGTTATATATGAATTTCAGGCTACATGAAAAGTTCTTCAAATCTCTTCACAAAAAATTCAATATAGTTGAGCAACTGAATGCCGTGCGGAGTTTGATGAAGTCGTTGCATCAGTGGAAAGGGGTAATCGGCTGGCGCTAAAATAGACTTTGTAATTGTCCAACGTCCATCCCTCAGGCAAAGGAATCTCGTGGCGCAGAATTTTTTTCCACGCTTCCGGTCTGATCTCGGCGATGTGCGTCGCATAAGGAAGTTCCTCATAAGGAGGAAAATAAAACGCCAGCACCGATTCGAGGGGAGGCGTCTCAGGGTTGATTTCCAAAAGACGAATTTCCGTCGTCTTATCGGAGTCGATCCAAACAACCTGTTCGAGGCTGGGCTCGAGCTCGAATTGCTCCTTGATCAAATCTTCAGCCGCATTGCCGATATTATGATTTTGCGACATGGTAATTCACCAAATTTATGATAGGATGACAATCAACATGAATTTGAACTTCCCCTAATTCTTGATCAAATAAAAGCTAATATACTTTTTGCGAAAAATCAAGTATATTATTGTAATGATATTTAGGAAAGGCGTGTGGATGAAATGATCGGCCAAAACCTTACAGGCGCAGCCATCTCCCACTATCCCGCTTTACGGGATCCCGAACAACGGGACAAAATTTTCGCCAAGCTCGGCGAAGGCGGCATGGGCGTCGTCTACAAAGCCGAGGACACCAAGCTCAAGCGCATCGTCGCGCTGAAATTTCTGCCAACGTCGATAAACTTATATTTGGCTGGAAAACGGTATCGATCGCGGCTTCAGCAATGATAAGAAAATTTTTTAAAAGTTGAGTGTTTTTCGGCTTTTTCTGTGTCTATATGAGTAAACAGACAGAATGGCATTATTTAGCTCGAGGAGCTTATGCACTACCGCCAAAAGAAGTTAGATGCACCTGGGTTAAATCTAAGGTTGGTCGAGGGCGCCGGCCAAAGTGAAAGCTGGCGCGATCTTGACCATCAGAATACTCCCGTTTGGTTAATCAACACGCACATTTTTCAAATGGGGCAACTTATGAATTCTCACGACCGGGATTCTTCAGCTCGCCGACCAGCGATGAAATTTCAGCCCACGGCGACGGTGCCGATCATTTTGCCGAACGGCGGCAAGTTTAAGAAACAAGCGATTGTCGCCCTGCGCAGCGTCACCGACGGCGCGGCGATTCGCTACACGCTTGACGGCGCCACGCCAGGCCGCGGCGCGCGTTTGTATGCCGGGCCGTTGACGTTGATGCAGAGTGCCACGCTGAAAGCCCAAGCTTTTAAATCGGGTTATAAAGACAGCGAAGTGATAATCGTCAATTTTATTATTACCGGCAACCGCTTTGCCGGGTGGTGGCAGAAGTTTGTTGGCTTATTTAAGCGTTAACCTACTCAAACGCTCCAAAAGAGCAGAATTTAATTTTTATCCAGGGAGGTTGTCATGCGTCGCCGTAAAAAAAGAGGCCCAGGTGGCTCGACTTTTCAAAGCCGAAAACAAGAATTTTTTTCCAATCCTGACGGACTCGGTTTGGATCAGGAGCAAAAAATTTGGGCGTGGTTTGTCAATAAACAAGGCTATGATGGTGATCGCTCCAAAATGGCGGACATTGCGAGCGCGATCCAAAAGTGGCTGAAGGGCAATCCGCAGAAAGATCCGGAGGATATGGGATGGAACGTGCCGCACGGCGCCAATCGCCTGAATTTGTTGCGCATCATGAAGCAATTTCCGCAAGGCGTCGATCCGGCGGATTTGAGCCTCATTCAAAGCCAATTTTATCAAACGGCATATAGCGGCAACGGCAGCGATATTTGGAACGTCGGCAGCGGCAACGGCGTGATCACGCGCAAAGTGGCGGCGTATATTTATTTGCAGGACCACCAAAACGTCAATGTGATTTGGCCGGCCTCAACCACGAGCCAGGGCAATTTTAATTATGCGACCAGTTTCAGCTACGGCGGGCGCACCTATCAGCAAGGCCAAAGCTACAACGGCTTCGAGATGATGCGGGATTGGATTTATGCGACCTTCGATTGGTGGGTCAATTCCGGCGAATGGACCGGCGAGTTCGACGCGTTTTATACACCGCCATTCATCTACGCGGTCTACACGCTTTACGATTTTGCGCAAGACGCGACGATGAAACGCAAGGCCAAGATGATGGTAGACAAGATGCTGTTGGACGCGATCTTGAACGTCAGCAGCAACAACACCGGCGAGGCGATACACGGCGGCGTTTATGGCCGCACCTACGGCAATCAAGCTTTGCAGAAAAGCGAGCCGTGCATTTATTGGTATCCGTTTTGGGGCCTCACGCGCGGTGGCTCGAAATACCGCTGGCATTCTTCTCACGCCATTTATGTGAGTGATTTCGGCAACAACGATTTTTCCGGCAGCATTATCGAAGACATCGGCAATCTTTCCAACGAGCCCTTGCATTATTATCATATCAACACCGAATATCACGGCGGCGCCGGCGTGCGCGGCAAATGGACGTATGTCACCAAGCATTACAATCTCGGCTCCGTGGTTTCTGGCGGCAACAACCGATGGATTTTGAATGTCATTTCGCGTGATCCCAATAATCGTTATGACGCCGGCATCAGCATGTGGATCGATCATTATCCGCAGATTCCTGGTCCGAGCGGCGAGTATTATTTGGAATATGGCGAGGCCGGCTATCAGTATAAAAATGCGATCTTGGTGTTCGGCGATCAAGGGCCAAATTATCTGCATTTTGCCGAGCCCAATCGCAACGACACGGCGGGCAACACGTTTAATGTGGATGAGAATGATGGCGGGTGGCGCTTTCTGCGCAAAGACGACGCCGGCGCTTCGGTGGCTTTAGCGGTGAAAATGGGAACGTCGGCGCAGGCGATCGAAGCCTGTCTCGTGGGCGCGGATTATCCGACGTATGAAGCTTTTAAAGCGGCGGTGAAGAGCAAAGCCTCGCTGCAAGATAGCCAGTATGGAAGCTTTACCACGAGCAAAGGCTTGCGCATTAGCCGCGACTACGATCAAGCGGCGCAGCGCTATTATATGACGGTCAACGGCCGCCGCGTTTTTCCGGACGGCACGCCGGATGATAATCAATCCGCGGCGCGTCTGGATTGCGTGGATTATGAGGGCGACAAAATCGTCGACTGGAACTGGCCGAATAAAATCATGACGCTGTACAAATACGGGAAGCCGCTCACTTATGATTTTAAAGATTGGGTGACGGATACGATGGGCGCTTTGGCCACAGGTTCCGCGTCCAAAGTCGCCATCCCGCCGAAAATTTCTCCGAACGGCGGCGTCTTCGGAAATACCACGACGGTGACGATCACGAGCCGCACGAGCGGCGCGACGATCCGCTACACCACGGATGGGAGCACGCCGACGGCAAGCTCGACGCTTTATGCCGGACCGTTTAAAGTTTCGAGCACGGCGATGGTGCGCGCGCGCGCTTTCAAAGGCAATATGGCGGATAGCAATGTGGCATCCGCGGATGTTATTATCGATACGGTCGGTGTGCCCGCGCCCGAGATCACGCCGAATGGCGGCACACATGAAGGCTCGGTGGAAATTACCTTGAGCAACTCGATGTCCGGCGTGACCATCCGTTATACGACGGATGGCAGCGATCCGACTTCAAGCTCGACGCAGTATGCCGGGCCGTTTAATTTAACGAGTAATGCGACGGTGAAAGCGCGCGCCTATAAATCCGGCCTGAAAGACAGCCCGGTCGCGGAAGCGGGCTTCACGATTAATAAAACCACTGAATATGTGTTGGTCGATGACAAGCAGGCGAATTTCCTCGGCGGCGGCTGGGAGGAGATGAATTATATCGATAACAGTTATAACGGCAAAGCGCATCGCCATTGGAACAACGAAAACGCCTCCGTCATGTGGCAACCGCAACTCGAGAAATCCGGCGAATATGACGTGCTGGTTTGGTGGGGCGACGGCGATGGCGGCTTGGGGATCAAAGTGCCGTACACGATTCATTATGCGGGCGGGGACACCACGA
>Ga0247727_10004304_pt1 | contig 30279 bp, 31 predicted proteins | sample WisWelCaveWW1625_FD_202498 | JGI IMG/M metagenome (GOLD analysis project Ga0247727, IMG submission 202498) | Biofilm microbial communities from Wishing Well Cave, Virginia, United States - WW16-25 | ecosystem: Environmental > Aquatic > Deep subsurface > Groundwater > Cave microbial mat | place...
ACGAGGTTCCGTTCTCGAAGGGACTCATGGCGCGTGCGCTGGTGGTCACCGGCCTCGATCCCGAGCGCGCCTACTTGATCGCACGGCGTGCAGACCGCGACCTCGCTGACCGCGGAGCGCTCTCGCTCGACCTCGATCGCCTGGGTGAGCTTGCTGCGGAAGTGATCGGAGACGACGAGGCAGCCAGAACGGTTCGTCGCTTGCGTCGTCTGGATGCGCTGGCACGGCTCGAGGAACCGCTCCTTCTTCTCGTGGGCGGCGCGACCGGGACGGGAAAGTCGACGATTGCGACCGAAGCTGCTCACCGGCTCGGAATCACGCGCGTGACGTCGACGGACTTCATCCGACAGACGATGCGGGCGTTCTTCGCGGAGGAGTTCATGCCCTCGGTCCACTACTCGAGCTTCGAGGCACGGCTTGCACTGACGCGGGCCGAAGAGGAGGAGTCGGGCGACGCTGCGATACTCGGTTTCCTCGATCAGACGAGAAACGTCCTCGTCGGTGTTCACGCCGCGCTGGAGCGTGCGGCGACGGAACACTGGTCCACGGTCCTCGAGGGTGTCCATCTCGTTCCCGGCATGGTTGGCACGGAGTATCCGGGCGCCTTCGTCGTCCAGTGCATCGTGGCAATCGAGGACGAGAACTTGCATCGAAGTCACTTCTGGGTGCGGGATCAGGCGACGGAGGGGCTCCGGCCGCTCGAGAAGTATCTCGACTCGCTGCCTCAGATCCGAGAGATTCAGGACTACCTCATAGAACGCGCACGGCGCCACGACATACCCGTGATCGTCAACGAGTCGCTCGAGGGCGCCATCGGCGACGTCCTCGATCTCGTTCTGCGGCGGGCGGACCACCTCGTCACCGCTGTCTAGGCCACCGCCTCTACACTAGGCGCATGGTCACGCGTGAGGATGTCGTCGAAGCGCTGCACGGCGTCGAGGATCCCGAGCTCGGGATGGACATCGTGGAGCTCGGCCTCATGTACGACGTAGAGGTCGACGGGCCAAAGGTCAAGGTGCTCTACAGCTTGACCTCGATGGGCTGCCCTGCGGGGGCGATGATCGCCGACGGCATCGTCGACGCCGCGCGGTCGGTCTCCGGGGTCGACGACGTCGAGGCTGAGCTGACCTTTGATCCGCCGTGGACGCCCGACCGCATGTCGGACGACGCCAAGTTCATCCTCGGCTTCGGCTGAGCTCTCCGCAGGATCCGGATCTGCAGGCGCAGATCCGGATCCGCGACGACCCCTGAAGGCGTCCGCTTTCGCGGCCGCTGTCGCCGCGTCTGACTCGACGTCAGGGGATGGAGAGGACGACCTTGCCGAACTGCGCTCCTGACTCGAGGCGCTCGTGCGCGCGTGCCGCCTCGGCCAGTGGGACGACACTGTCGATATGCACGCGTGCGCGTCCGGTACGGATGAGTTCATAGGCGCCCTCGAAGTCCGACGGCAGGCCCATCGTGGAGCCGTAGATCACGAGTTGTTTCCACCAGAGCCTGTACAGACGCGCGGGCGGGCTGTGCCCCGACGTGGCACCACAGACAACCACGCGCCCGTCCTGCGCCGCTGCCGCAAGTGAGCGCTCCCAGGTGGCCTCACCGACGGTTTCGACGACGACGTCGGCCCCGCGTCCACCGGTCGCGTCCTTGACGGCCTTGACGACATCGTCGTCCGCATGGCTCACTGCGACGTCGGCGCCGAGCTCCCGGGCGCGCTTGAGCTTCTCCTGACTCGACGACGTCACGATCGTGCGTGCGCCGAGCGCACGACAGAGCTCGAAGGCTGCCAGCGCAACGCCACCGCCAATCCCCCAGATCAGCACCCACTCGCCCTCGCGAACGGCAGCCTTGGTCACGAGCATGCGGTGCGCGGTCTCGAACGTAAGGGGGAACGCAGCCCCATCCTCGAACGACAGAGAGTCGTCGAGTTGATACAGCTGCTCGGCCGGGAGCGCCTTCAGCTCGCAATAGGTCCCGTCGGTGTGCTCACCGATCACGGTGATCCGGCCGTCGTGAACGATGCCGGGATTCACGACCACGCGATCGCCGATCTCGAACCCGTCGACCTCGTCGCCGAGCGCGGCCACGACCCCAGCTCCGTCGGCTCCCAGGATCCGCGGCTTCGGTGCCGACGGAAGCCCCTTCCGCACCCATACGTCCAGATGGTTCAATCCAGCGGCTCGCAACGAGACGAGAACCTCGCCCGGGCCCGGCTCCGGATCTTCGACATCCTCGTAGCGAAGCACCTCCGGCCCTCCGTCCTCGTGTATGCGAACCGCCTTCACGAGGCAGAATCCTCGCATGACGGGCGCCGAGCTGAATCGGTTGGCTGCAGATGTCGGGCTGGACGTCGTCGGCGCGGCGCGCGCCGAGCCCTACGAGGACACCGAGCGCCACATTCGCGAGCGACGGTCTCGAGGGCTGTTTGCGGACATGCGATTCACGATGGCGCGGCCCGAGGTCTCGTGCCACCCCGAGCTTCTCCTGGAGGGTGCTCACTCCGTCGTCGCCGCTGCGCTCTGCTACTTCACGCCTGCTGCTGGCCCGAGCGAGGACGAAGGTCGACTTTCTCGCTATACGTGGCGGGACGAGTACGCGACGCTGCGTCAACGGCTCGATGCACTCGGCCGGGCATTGGGCGGCACGTACCGGGTCCTCGTCGACGACAACGACCACGTCGATCGCGAAGCAGCCGTGCGGGCCGGCATCGCGTTCTACGGCAAGAACACCATGGCCATCACGCGTCGGCACGGATCCTGGGTCGTCCTCGGAGTCCTCGTCACCGATGTCGAGATCGAGCCCTCGCCCGCGCTCGAGCTGGACTGCGGCTCGTGTCGCCTCTGCATCGACGCGTGTCCTACGGGTGCGCTCGACGAGCCCGGTGTCTTGGATGCCACGAAGTGCCTCTCGTACTGGACGCAGGCTCCGTCGCCGATTCCCGACGAGCACCGGGCGGAGCTGCGAGACACCGTGTACGGCTGCGACATCTGCCAGGACGTCTGTCCCTGGAATCGAGGAGTCGAGAAGAGGCGCCAGGATGCGCCACTCGACAGAGCACGGCCGACGGTGTCGCTGCGCCACTGGCTCGAGGAGGGCGACAGCGAGCTGATCGCCGAGTTCGAGCGTCTCTACGTTCCGAGGAACGACGCTCGCTGGCTGCGTCGGAACGCTCTGATCGCTGCCGGGAACGTCGGCAGCAAAGACCTGATACCAAGCGTGGAGCGCCACTCGGGCGACGACCCGATGCGCCGGGAGACTGCGACGTGGGCCTTGGCCCGACTCTCCGAGCGGGCGACGTGACGTCGGCCGACAATCCTGAGCGGCTCGCAGTGCTCGTCCACGAGGTTCGGAGCCCCGTCGCCGCGCTTTCGGCGATTGCCGAGACGTTCGCGGATCAAGGCTTCGATCGTCCCGCTCGGCTCGAGCTCTCGCGCCTGGCGATTGCCGCTTGTGGCGGCATCGAGCGAGTGGTCATCGACGCTTCGCTGGCGTCGGTTCGACTCGAGCGGGTCGATGTTGGAGCTCTCCTCCGTCAGGTCGTGGCTGCAGCGACGCTCGCCGGAGCGCGCGTGGAAGCCGAGATCGCGCCTGATCTTCCGCACATCTCGGCCGATCCGGTGCGCTTGCGGCAAGCGCTGGACAACCTCGTGACCAACGCGCTGATTCACTCGGGGGCGGACGGGCATGTCGTCTTCGTGGGCGCGAGATCGACCGCGGGGCGCGTTCTTCTATCCGTCTCGGACACGGGGGCAGGTGTGCCTCTTGCCGACCAGCAACGGATCTTCGAAGCAGGCGTCCGACTCGACCGCGACCGAGCAGGCGCGGGCCTCGGGCTCGTGATCGCTCGAGCGGTGGCCGATGCACACGGGGGGGAGTTGACCTTGAGCTCGACTCCCGGCCAAGGCGCCACCTTCACCATCGCGCTGCCACTTCGAAGGAGCTAGCCGGCCGGCACTGCGTTCAGTTCGTAGCGGCGTAGGAGATGCCCGGTGGCGTCGTGCTCGAACAGGTGGAATGTGGCGGCCAGCGGATCAGCGCCCACGCCGCTCGTCGTTGCGATGCGCACCGGGAGGTTGCCCGCCACCTCGTAGACCTCAATGAACCCGGGTTGTACGACGGAGAGGTACTGGGTCTCGGGCGAAGGCTCAACCCATACGAACCCCATGCGCTCCCCATCGCTCGTCGAACAGCCGAGGCCGAGGCGCGGGTCGCGCAGATGCCCAGAGTAGAGCGTCCCATACGCAGCGCTACACCAGCGACGGTTTTCCTCGCGGGCACCTGGGCTGTTATCGCAGCCAAAGACGCCTCGTCGGAGCTCCTGACCCAATGTGACACTCTCCGAGTACACCCCCAGGCGCTCGACCGAGGACCCCGCTGCACGTATGTCCCAGTCCCGCCCACTGAGGCACGAGGCCGACGTCGTTCCGGGCGTACGGTCGGTGCTGCGCACGACTCGGACACGCGTTAACACTGTCGGCTGGTCGGCGCCTTCGAGCTCAACCGGCACCGCCGGTGCCGGAGAGGCGTCCATCAAGCTCGTCGGTGCCCCGCCTTCGTTTCCAGAACACCCGGCGAAGAAAACAGTTGCGAGGATGAAGGGGAGGCCGAGGCGAAGCCTGAGCCGCCCCGCTCGACCGTCATCCACTCCAGCCGGTCCGGCGGACGCCACCGTAGCTCGAGTCTCCGCGATAGGTTCGCGTCCAGATGTTGGTGCCGTAGGCCTCGCCCTTCGCCTCGATGATCTGGTCCGTGCCGTCGGCATTCTTCGCGTAGATCATCCCGATGTGGTTCTGGCTTGCCAAGGCGTCCATTTTGATGAGGGCCGATTTGGCGTAGGTGATGTTCGGCGCCCCGTCACCGCTCTTGAACTCGGCAGCGACGTACGGGCCATGGATGTGCCGGAGCATCCCCCACTGGTAGAAGCCGGCGTTCGACTCGGTCTCGGACTCACGCCAGACCTTGAACGTGAACCCTGAGCAGTCGCCACCCTCACCACCGGTGTTCGGGTTCTCGGTTGTGTCGCCCGGCGAGTCGTCGACATTGTTGTCGTTCCAGCAGCCGCCGGCCCACTGATAGCCCTCGTACCGTGCCCGCAGGGCCACCGTGGCAGACCCGTCGCGGGTGATGTACGGCGTGGGCGTCGGAGCCGCGTAGTTGCAGTTGTCGGCAACGAACCGCGTGTGGTATGCGGCCGCTGTCCCGGCGCTGCTGAGGAAGAACGCAGTTACGAAGCACGCGAGAAACGTACGAAGAGAACCCATCACCGGACCTCCAGACCGAAGCGATCGACGAATGCACCCGCGGGCGTCGAGCCAAGCTGATACAGAGAGCCTCCGGCGAGTCGGAAACGGCCGAGCGGCGCTGTTTCGGCCCAGTCCGCTGCATCGAGGGAGATGCGACTGATGAGTCCCGCCGCGCCCAACACGAGAGCGACGAACTCATCTACGTCATCTGTGTACACGCGAGCAACGACGACGAGGCGCTGTCCGAGCGGCTCCGCGAGCTGGACCTCCGCGAGAGCCGTCTCGCTCGTGATCTGCCACGATCGCCGGACGCCGGCGTGACCGACCACGGCGACACGTATCTCGCTGTCTCGTCGTAAGACGACGATCTCGCCGCCGCCACGGACTGGGCGGCCGGAGCGGCCGCGGCGACGCTGTATGTCTGGAGTGAGAGGCGACCCGGCCGACATGATCGGCATCCATTGCCCCGACGGCTGCTGAAGGACGACGGGCCCAGTTGGCCCCTGCCGGATCTGGGACGAGGTTCGCTCCGCGGTTACGGCCGACGCGAGCCCGCGACCGTATGAGTCGAAGCGTCGAACGACTGGCGTATGTTCGCGCCGACTCACGGATTCGAGAACGTAGAGCGAGCCGTCGGTTGCGAGCGAAACGTCGGCGAGCATTCCCGCGATTTCCAGAGGGACTCGGGTCGGAGTGCTCGAGCCTCGACGCCACCGCAGCATGCGCCGATGTGCCTGATCGAGGAGGACGACGACCCCGCTCGGATCGACGTCGAACGCCGAGGCGCCGATCGGTGTGAGGTTGCGCCCCTGCTCGAGACCAGCGTCGTTCAGACCCTCACCCCAGCTGACCTCGGCGATGCGCTCGTCGGCCCGCTGCGTCTTCCCGAAAGCGTGGCGGCCGAGATCGATCTCGATCGTCGGGCCGAGTGGAAGGCTCTGATGTGGAGCCGATGCTCCTCCCGCCGGAAGGGACATGGAAGCCTGTCCCGACGTCGCCGCGATCTCTGCGTAGTAGGTGAACCCCTCCCGCGACGACGCCATCGCCTCCGGAACGCGTGCGACGAGCCGATTCGCGCTGCCCTCGGTCACAAGCGGGAGCTCGCGAAACGAGCCGGAAGCTCCAGCGCGGATGAACACGGAGCCCGTGAGATCGCACGAGACGTCGGCAGGCTCTGCTTCCGGATCGACGCAGTAGGCGTCGTACTGCAGCTCGGCCCGCTCTCCTTCCGCAGTGAGCAGCGGCGGCACGTGCGTCGCGTCCACGAACACGCTCGCCGAGTCCACGCCCCGTGTGGCCACAGCCGAGCCCGCGGCGACGAACGCCGCCGCACCGGTCAGTACCCCTGCCAGCAATCCCAACGTCGCGACGAGCCTTCTGCCGAAGGTATTCCAGCGTCCGTCCATGCGCGCTCCTTGGTTGGCTATTGCGACAACGGTGCCAAGGTCGCACGAAGCCCGCAATGGCCGATGCAGAAGTCAGTACGAAATCGGCGCAGTTCCGCGAGAATCAGCGGCGCGTGGGAACCCGTCCGAGCTCCCGTTGCAGTCGTCGCGCTCGCTTCGCCACGAGGTCGCGAACTCGCTGCGGTTCGAGAACCGTCGTCTCACCCCGGTCGGCGAGGACCTCGGAAAGGAGCCACTCCTCCGTCTTGTACGGGACTTCGGCAACGGCCGAGCCGTCGGTGAGGGGGCGCGCACCACGCTCGAGCTTCCAGCGAGCGACGATCGGCGAATGGAGGAGCCGCGCGACCCGAGGATTTCGGAGGTAGGACGGATCGAATCCGACCCGAGACTCGAACCGTGTGTCCGTGAGCCTCGCCGACCGCATCCGGTCGAGCCGGAACGTGCGGGCGGCGTCGACGGTCTGGTCCCATGTGTGCACGCGCCAGACCGGCAGCTCGCGCTCGATCGTGTACGGCTCGACGCGACGAAGCGAAGGGCTTCCGTCTCCCTCCTTGAGATACTCGATCTCGACAACGATGCGTTTGTCGGTCGCTTCGCTCAGGACTTTGACGAGAGCCTCCTCGTTCGACGCGTCCTTGGGCTCAGGCGTTCCGGCCAGATCGAAGCGGCCGAACGTCTCCTCGAGCTTCTTGCGAACGCGCTTGAGCGGAGAGTGCGCGTCGGCGGCGATCGTCGGCCCGACGTACTCGATCGCCAGCCGGATCGCGCGCGCTTCGAGCGGCGTGAGCTTCGGCGGCCGCCTGAAGACATCGCCGTAGAGCTCCTTGTCGACCCGCACGACGTCACCGTCATGCATCGCATACACCGCGTAGCAGCCACCGCCAAAGTTGACGAGATTCAGGAGCGAGAGGTGATCTTGGAGCTCCTCGATCGGGATGGAGAAGCGCGCTGCCAGCTCGCCGGCGTCGAGCACGGCGGCTCGCTCGTCTCCGCAGGCGGCGAGAAGCTGCGCCAAGAGCGCTTGCAGGACACCGAACCGCTCGGGAGCGACAGGGCCGAGGGGTCTCTCGGGCAAGGGCTGCCTCGGATCGGAGCGCTTCGGTCCTGCTGCCGCGGGCGCCGGTCCGTCATGCGTCTCGGCGAGGCGCGAGAGCCCGCGCGAAACCGCCTCTACGACCTCTTCGGGCTCGAGTGCGGCGGCGCGACCGTTCTGGCGGAGGATCCAGCCCGCGAGCAGCTCCACGTTGGCGTACTCGGTTTCGAACACCCCGTCCTCCACGGTCCCGGCGTCGGAGAGTGTGCGCTCGACCCACCAGGCGGTGTCCTCGGAGACCGAGATCCGAGCCGTCCCGACGGTCTCGCCGATCTGCCACGGTCGAGGGATCCGATGCTTCTCGACGTCGAAGTCGGCGGGTATCCGAAAGTCGCGCTCGCGCCGAGTCGCGAACCGGATGTCGCCACGAATGCGCGAAACCTTGAACGTCCGTTCGGTCTTGCGGTCGAGGTCGTGCGCGACGACGTACCAGTTGCCGTCGTCGAGACGCAGAGCGTATGGGTTGACCGTTCGCTCGCCGGATCGAGTGCGGCGTGGGCTCCAGTATCCGAAGCGAACCGTGCGCTGCTTCGAGATCGCCGATTCGAGCTTCGACAGCCGGCCCGCGAGCTCGGGCGAGTAATCGGGCGCGCTGACGCGAACCCGCTCCGCCGTCTCCGTCGGTGGCTCCGGGAATCCCGAGCGTCCGAGGGCGAGATTTTGGAGGGCAAGGCGCAGAGGCTCGGCGTAGGCGAACTTCCCCTCGAGGTAGTAGAGGGCGGTTTGGAGAGCCGCCAGCTCGTCGTTGTCCAACTCGAGCCGGTCGAGGAAGTAGTGCTCCGAACGAAGTGTGTAGAGCTCTTCTCCCGTGAACTCGTCGCGCTGCGACTGGAGCGGTACGCCGAGCGCGGTCAGCTCCGCGCGGTCGGAATAGAACCTGCGTGCGAACGCCTCGTCCGACATTTCGCTGTAGCCCTCGACGTTGGACTTGACGTCGCGGGCCGTCAGCAGCCGTCGCTCGGCCATGAGGAACGCAACCAGGGAAAGCTGCCGGATGAGCTTGTCAGCGTCGTGCGACATGCGCGCTGCGAGCTTACCGCTCGCTCAGTCACGCGGTGGACGCTTTAAGCGGCGACGGTGGCGGAGCGCTCGAGATGCTGGTGCGAAGGGCAGTAGTCCCGGCCCGGGAGCGGGGTGCGCTGGCACGCCTTGCCCTTGCGGGTTGTCGCGTGGCAACGGGCGATTCCACCGTCCAGAAGGCCGGCTTCGATCTGCTGCTCGATGAAGGAGGTGGCGGCGCCGACACCCTCTCGGACCGTCCACGCGACCTGAGCCTGCGCTGTAATCGGGAAGTAGCGTCGGATATCGGCGAACAGCGCCCGATCCGGGCGCGCAAAGTAGTGAGGATCTTCCGCAAGACGAGCCATCGTCTGCTCGCATTCGCCAAGCACTGCCCGGCGGTACTCGAGCTGGATCGGCTTGCTCGCGTAGGGGTCGATCAGACCTTTGATCGAACGATAAATCGCTCGCGAGTACTGATACATACACGAGCGAAGCTGTGCAGCGTGGTCGTCCAACGGATCTGCCAAATTCTCCTGGGATCCCTCTTGCCGGGCGAAAAAGAGGCGAAGTGGATGCTTCGCAGGTGAGAGTGTAGCGCCTTTTCGACGGTGTTACAAAGTCCGCGGCCCGGATCGCCTGCGCGGACACGTGTCGTCACGAGACGACTCGCCGGACGGTCGCGGTTCGCGTGAACTGTCGTGCCGCCTCGAGCGCGCTCGTCGCTTCCGCTTCGGACGAGTAGACGCCCGTGAACACGATCCAGTACCCAGGGTGGAGGCTCGCGTACCGGGACGAGTCCAGGACGCCTACTTGCGAGAGACCCTGCGCTCGCGCCTTGCGCGCGCGGGCGAGTGCGACCTGGCGACCTCCTGTCTGCGGGAGGGAGGCGAGCGCGACGGTCCAGCCATCCTCGCCAGGTGGCCATTCCGAGATTCCGGACGGGCCGGGATCGGTGGGAGACGGAAGCGTGCTCGACGTGGGCACCGTCGCGAACCCACCGGTCGCCGTGATGACCTCGGGGTCGCTCTGGGAGCCGCCTGCCATCGCCACCGCCACCGCCGCTCCGATGAGCGCCACGACTGCGGCAATGGCCGCACGCGGCACCCACCCCGAGCCGGCTGTCTGCGTGCCGCCCACGCGGGACGCCGGAAGCCGCACCCCGCATTCCAGGCAGTACTCCTGCCCGGGAGCCGTCGGCTCGCCGCAGTGCGGGCAAGCGTTCATTCGGCGTCGGCGGAGGGTGCAGCGTCGAGCGCTGGGGTCCCGCCGACCGCTCGACCGCACGTCGCGCAGAACTGCGCCCCGAGAAGCAGAGGTGCTCCGCAGATGCAGACGGCTCCTCCGCCTCCGCGACGCACGCGGGCCGTTCCGTCGAGCAGTGTGTCGATCTCCTGGACTCGCACTTCGATCGCGACGAGCTCGGCGCAGCGCTCGACGACGAGCCCAGCGCTGAATCGGTCTCGCTTGTACATCTCGAGCGCGAGCCCGCCCAGGTCGCGGAGCCGTTCTTCGCGCACTTGGAGGAGCGCCTTCCGCTCCCGCTTGAGCTCTCGGGCCGGTGGAACCACGTACTCCGGCCCGAGCGAGCCCGTCGAGGCCGGGCTTCGTGCGCTCTCGGTTCTCGCCATTTCGAACAGCCTAGAGCTGCAAGACGACGAGCCGCTCTTCGGTCATCTCGCGAATCGCGTACGCGGGCCCTTCGCGGGTGTTACCCGAGTCCTTCACGCCGCCGTACGGCATCTGGTCTGCGCGGAACGTCGGCGCTTCGTTCACGGTCACGCCGCCGAACTCGAGCTCGCCCGCTGCGCGGAGCGCGGACTTCAGATTGCTCGTAAAAACGCCGGCCTGAAGCCCGAACCGCGTGTTGTTCGCCAGTGCGATCGCCTCGTCGAGCGTGTTGTAGGCCGTCACTGTGCAGAGCGGCCCGAAGACTTCGTCACACGACAGCTTGGCGTCGGCTGGTGCGTCGGCGATAACGGTGGGACGAAGGAGCTCACCGTCGAGCGTGCCGCCTGTCAAGACTCGGGCGCCACGTGCCGTGGCGTCCTCGATCCACGCCATGACGCGGTCGCGCTCCGATGTTGTGATCAAGGGACCGACGTCGGTCTCCTCGTCTCCGGGATCGCCCACCCGCAGCGCCTCGACGCGCGGGAGGAAGCGCTCCAGGAAGGCGTCATAGGAGTCACGCTCGACGTAGATCCGCTGCACCGAGATGCAGCTCTGTCCAGCGAACGAGAACGCATTCGCAGCCAGTCGCGTCGCGGCGTCCTCGAGGTCGGCGTCCGCCGCGACGATGACAGGTGTCGCATTGCCGAGCTCGAGATTCACTCGCTTGCGCACGGCGCGCTCGCGCAGCTTCCAGCCAACCGGGCCGGAGCCGGTGAACGTGATCAGCTTCACACGCTCGTCCTCGACCAGCACGTCACCGATCTCTCCGGCCGGACCGCACACGACGTTCAGCCAGCCGGGCGGGAGACCAGCTTCGGTCTCGAGCTCGGCGAGGAACAACGCGGAGAGCGGCGTCTGCGACGCCGGCTTCAGGACAACCGCACAACCGGCGGCGAGCGCGGGCGCGATCTTGTGGGCAACGAGGTTGAGAGGAAAGTTGAACGGCGAGATGGCACCGACGATGCCGATTGGCACCCGAAGCGTGAGCGCGAGCTTTCCCGCTCCGGCCTGCGATGCATCCATGGGGACCGCGTCACCCGCGAGCTTGCGGGTCTCGACGGCCGCCATCGTGTAGGTCGAGACGGCCCGTGCCGCTTCGACGCGGGCTGCTTTCAGCGGTTTGCCGGCCTCTGCAGAGATCGTGCGCGCCGCTTCGTCGGCGCGCTCCGAGAGCAGTGTCGCCACCCGATCGAGGATCGCCGCCCGCTCGTGGGCGGGAATCGGCTGCTGCATCGCCGCCTCGGCGGCGTCGAGCGCACGTCGTGTCTCTGCGGCACCAGCCTTGGCCACGCGCCCGACGAGCGAGCAGTCGTACGGCGAAGAGACCTCGATCCACTCGCCCGTCTCGATCCACTCGCCCCCTATGAGGAGCTTCCGCTCGATCGCGGTCGTGACCATGGCGTGAGTGTAGATGGGAGACTTTCGGCGTGGACGTCCCGGAGGTCAGTTACGCCCGCAGCGGCGACGTCGCGATCGCCTACCAGGTGGTGGGGGCGGGCCCCGCCGATGTCGTCTTCGTGCGCGGTATCACCGGAGATCTGCTGTCAACCTGGGAGCAGCCGCTACTTGTGCGCCATGTCGAGGGTCTCGCCGCCTGCGGCCGCGTGCTCATGCTCGACAAGCGCGGGACGGGCCTCTCCGATCGCGTGCGGGAGGTGCAGTCTCTCGAGACGACGATGGACGATGTGCGGGCGGTAATGGACGCGGTCGGGTCGGAGCGCGCCGTGCTCTGGTCCGGCGGGACGAGCACCGGCATCGGCGTGCTCTTCGCCGCGACGTACCCCGAGCGCTGCGCGGGCCTCGTCCTCTTCGACCCCAGGGTGAAGGGCACCCGCTCGCCCGACTACCCGTGGGCCCCGACCGAGGAGGAATGGCGGGAACGGCTCGCCGGCGTGCGCGACGGGTGGGGAGAGCGCGGCTACCTCGAGAGCCTCGCGCGCGAGTGGGCGCCGGAGGTCGCCCAGGACGTTGGCTTCCGCGACTGGTTTGTCTGGCACATGCGCCGCAGCCTCAGTCCGGGCGCTGCGCTGACCTCGTTCCGTACCGCGATGGAGCTCGATGTGCGCGACGTTCTCACCGCTGTTCGCGTGCCCACTCTCGTCATCCCGCGGCCCGCGCTCCCAGGCCCTGGGCACTACACGGCGAAGCGGATCCGAGGTGCCGAGGTCGTCGAACTCCCGGAGCTCGACGGCGTCTACACCTGGGTCGACGACGAGGCCCATCGCGCAACGATGGAGGCGACGGAGCGCTTCACCTCGCGCCTGAGCGATCGCATCAGTCCGGAGCGTGTGCTCGCGACGGTGCTCTTCACGGACATCGTCGGCTCGACCGAGCTGGCGGCGAGACTCGGCGACTCGGCGTGGCGGGATCTGCTCCAGCGGCATCACGCGATCGTGCGCCGGGAGCTCGCTCAGTTTCAGGGCCGGGAGCTCGACACGGCCGGTGACGGGTTCTTCGCCGCGTTCGACGGGCCCGCCCGTGCGGTTCATGCCGCCTCTGCGGTCCGCGACGCGCTCCGGTCACTCGAGCTCGAGATCCGGGCCGGGCTCCACACCGGCGAGTGTGAGGTCTCAGACGACAAGATCGCCGGCATCGCAGTCTCGATCGGCGCGCGCATCTCGTTGCTTGCCGCTCCCGGCGAGGTGCTCGTTTCGAGCACCGTGAAGGATCTCGTCGCGGGCTCGGGGATCGCGTTCGAGGAGCGCGGCGAGCACGAGCTGAGAGGCGTTCCGGGCGCATGGCGTCTCTATGCTGTCGTCGATGGCTAGAGATGCGTACATCGTCGATGCCGTCCGTTCCCCGATCGGGAGGCGAAACGGGTCGCTGTCCGAGATTCGCGCGGACGAGCTCGCTGCTCAAGTGCTGAACGGACTCGTCGATCGCGTCGATGTAGACCCGGGCGAGATCGAAGACGTCCAGATGGGCTGCGTGACCCAGGTCGGAGAGCAGGCGCTGAACGTCGGGCGTGGGGCCGTGCTCGTCGCGGGCTGGCCGGAGACCGTGGCCGCGACGACCGTCGATCGTCAGTGCGGCTCGTCCCTGCAGGCTGCTTTCAACGGCGCGTCGGCGATCCAGGCGGGTCACCTCGATCTCGTTGTCGCGGCGGGCGTCGAGCACATGACGCGTGTGCCGATGGGCTCGAACCTCGGCGACGCGGGCTGGGGCGCGGTCAACGAGAAGATCGGCGAGCGCTGGCCGATCGTTCCACAGGGGATCTCGGCGGAGGTGATCGCCGAGGAGTGGGAGCTGACCCGAGAGCAGCTCGACGAGTACTCGCTCGAGTCGCACCGGCGCGCGGTGGCAGCGATCGAGGACGGCAAGTTCGAGAGCGAGGTCGTCCCGATCGAGGTCGGAGCGGGAGGAGCCGTCGTCTTGTTCGCGGTCGACGAGACTCCGCGGCGGGACACGTCGCTCGAGAAGCTCGCCTCGCTACAGTCGGCCTTCAAGTCGGATGGCGTCGTTACGGCCGGGAACTCGAGCTCGATCGTCGACGGGTCGGCCGCGATGTTGCTTGCGAGCGGTGAGGCCGTGGAGCGCCTGGGCTTGGAGCCGCGCGCGCGGTTCGTGTCGTTCGGGCTGTCGGGCGTCGACCCGTACCGGATGCTGCACGGGAACCCGGAGGCCTGCGTGAGTGCACTCTCGAAGGCTGGCTTGACGTGGGACGACATCTCGGTGATCGAGGCCAACGAGGCCTTCGCCTCGGTCGTCCTCCAGTTCCTGGCGGACAGCGGGCTGCACGAGCGCTGGGAGGCGGGCGATGTGAATCCGAACGGTGGAGGAATCTCGCTCGGCCATCCTCTTGGCGCCACCGGTGCCCGCATTACGGCGACGCTTCTGAACGAGCTCGAGCGCCGGCAGGAGCGCTACGGGATCGCGACGATGTGCATCGGGCAAGGGCAGGCCATCGCGGGCGTCGTCGAGCGCCTCTGACCTCGCTGACGATCAGTCTGGCTGATTGACAGCGACGAGAGACCGACTGGTGCTGATGGGTAAGCGACCAGCACCATATGGACATGATCGGTGTCATCCTCCTCACCTTGCTGCTGGTCGTGGGCCTGTTGGCGGTTGTCGCGGGCGTCGATTCACGCATCGACGACATCGCGCGCCGCCGCCGCTACAACGGCTAGTCAGACCAGCCGTACGCCGCCGTCCGGGCCTCGTTAGGATCGCTCGATGGTGGTCTCCGAGATACGGACGATCGGCGTCGTCGGCCTTGGCGCCATGGGCGCGGGGATCGCACAGCTGACGATAGAGGCCAGGTACGAGACGATCGGTCGAGAGGTGACAGAAGAGCTCGGTCACCAGGCGCGTGGACGGATCGCGCACTTCCTCCAGCGCAAGGTCGACAAGGAGCGCATGAGCGCGGCTGATCGGGACGCCGCACTCGTCCACCTCTCGCTCACAACCGAGCTCGCTGATCTCGCCGACTGCGACCTCGTGATCGAAGCGATTGTCGAGGATCTCGACGCCAAGCGCGCGCTGTTCGCGGAGCTCGAGGGAATCGTTCGGCCCAACGCGATCCTTGCTACGAACACATCCGCGCTCTCCGTCACCGAGATCGCCGCGGCCGTCGAGCTGTCGGCTCGCGTCGTCGGAATGCATTTCTTCAACCCCGCGCCGCTTATGCCGCTCGTCGAGATCGTCCGCGCCGAGCTCTCATCCGACGATGCCGTGGAGACCGCATATGCGGTGGGTGAGCGGCTCGGGAAGCGACCGATCCGCTGTCACGACACGCCTGGCTTCGTCGTCAACCGAGTTCTCATTCCAGTACTGAACGACTGCCTTCGCGTGCTCGACGAGGCACGCGTATCGCCGGAGGACCTCGACACGGCGATGACGGCTGGCGCCGGCTGGCCGATGGGACCGTGCACGCTCGTCGACCTCGTGGGCATCGATGTGCACGTGCACGCCTCCGAAGCGCTGTACGAGAAGCTTCGCGAGCCGCGGATGGCACCGCCGCCGCGCATCGTGGCCATGAAGAACGCAGGTCTGCTCGGGCGAAAGAGCGGCCGCGGGTTCTACGTGTACGAGTAGGTGCCCGGCGCTAGCGCTCATGGGCGCTAACAGTCTCCTTACATACCTCACATCGGCGACTCACGCCCGATGCCGATACTGGGCCTGGAGCCGTGCGGAAGCTTGTCCTCATCTCATTCGCCTGTGCAGTGGCCGTCGCCGCGCTCGCCGGTCTTGCCGGCGCCGCCGAGCCGAACGGGGGGACGCTGTCCGTCGAGCGAGGTAAAGGTGTCGTGATGGTCGACCTTCGCGGGAGCATTCTCGGCCGCCTGACCAGCGGAACGCTTCGGGTGACTGATACCACCCCCGGAGATCGCTACGCCGCACTCGTGGTCGGTCGGAAACTCGTGCAGGAGCGCGTCGGTCCTCGGACCGTCCAGTATCGAGGTCAAGGCATGCGCTTCCGAATGCTCGGTGGTGGCTATCGAATCGTGGTGCGCGGAATCGGCATCGACGTGTCGGCGGTCGGGCGCGGAGTCGTCATGCTGGACGGCGACCCAAGGGTTCCGGGTGAGGACACGGGTGTGTACTCCCTCGACGGTGCCGACTGCGAGCTCGAGCCCCACCTCTGTACACCACTGCCGACCGAGCCCGAGCGGTTCGTTCTTGGACCGCCGACCGACGAGCGCTCACCGCGAGCTGTCGCGTCATGACCGCTCCGCACACGATCCTGGTCGTCGAGGACGAGACCTCGATCGCGTCGTTCGTCGCCGCGTACCTCCGAAACGCCGGGTACGTCGTCAAGACTGCGTCGACCGCCCAAGGAGCGCTGATCGAGCTCGCGAGCGACGCGCCAGCCCTCATCGTCCTCGACCTCAATCTGCCGGACGGCGACGGTGTCGAGCTCTGTCGCCGGATCCGCAAGGGCTCGGAGGTTCCGATCCTGATGCTCACCGCTCGCGACGAGGACATCGACAAGATCATCGGGCTCGAGGTCGGCGCCGACGATTACATGACCAAGCCGTTCAACCCGCGCGAGCTTGTCGCCCGCGTCAAGAGCGTCCTTCGCCGGGCAGCGCCAGAGCGACGGACGAGCGAATCGGAGGAGCTACGCCACGGCGACCTGGCGATCAACTCGGGCAAGCGCGAAGTGCATGTCGGGGACGAGGAGATCCGGCTCGCGCCGAAGGAGTTCGACCTCCTCTGGGAGCTCCTCGACCACCGCGGGATCGTCCTGACGAGGGACCAGCTGCTCGAGCGCGTCTGGGGGTACACGTTTGCGGGAGACACGCGTACGGTCGACGTCCATGTCCGGCAGATCCGACGCAAGCTCGGTGACGCGTCCCCGATCGTCACGGTATGGGGCGTGGGCTACAAGGTCGCGTCGGAGCGGACGCCGGGCCCAGCCGTCTAGCGGGCTACCCTGGAATCGTGCTCGGAACGCTTCGGTTCCGTCTGACGGGGCTCTTTCTCGCGGTCGTTCTCGTCTTCGGCCTGGTCTCGATCGCAGCTGCAGTACGCCTGTTCCAGGACGTCACGCGCGCCGCGTCGGTTCGTGAGCTCGAGCGCGAAGCCTCCGGTCTCGCCGACCTGTATGCGGAGTCCGCTCTTCGCTCCACCGACGAGGGTGCGAAGGCGCCCGAGTTCGCGGCGGAGAAGCTCGAGCTCGCGACCGGCGACGAGCTCTTCTACGTCGGCGCGTCCCTCTTTCCGGGACAGCGGTTCGGGCTGACGCGGCTGCCGAGGAGCGCTCTCGGCGAGGTCGAGCTCGACCGTGACGGACAGGTGACGTTCGAGTTCACGCCGCCTGGAGAAAACCGCGAGCTGCTTGCAGCCGCCCACCCCGTCAAGCTCGCGCAGGGCACGGACCCGTTCGGATGGCTCATCGTCGCGAAGCCCACAGCGGAGCTGCGCGAGCAATGGCTTACGCTAGTCGGCAGGCTGGTGCTCGCGCTCGCAGTCGGCGTGGCGCTCGCCGGCGTGCTCTTCTACTGGCTCTCGCGGCGCCTGACCGAGCCCGTCCTCGCTCTCGCGCGCGCGACTGAGGACGTGGCTGCGGGTCGCTACGACGTCGAGATCCCGGCCGCTCGTGGAAGCGACGAGGTGTCGTTGCTCACGGAGCGCTTCCGCGGCATGGTGACGCAGCTCGCCGAGGCCGAGCAGCTCAAGCGCTCGTTCCTCATGTCCGTCTCCCACGAGTTGCGGACGCCCCTGACCGCGATTCGCGGACATGTCGAGGCGATTCGCGAGGGCATCATCACGGAGCCCGAGCAGGTTCGAGGGTCGCTCGACATCGTCGCCGTCGAAACCGACCGCCTCGAGCGGCTCGTCGGCGACGTCCTCGATCTCGCGAAGCTGCAAGCTCACCGCTTCACCGTCCGCCAGGAAGAGGTCGACCTCAGCCGCGTTCTCGATCACGCCTTCGGCGCGTTCGCGGAGGAGGCGAGGCGGCGTGAGATCGACTACCAGCTGGCCGCCGAGGCGGAGCCGCCTGTCATCGTCTCCGACGGCGACCGTGTGCTCCAGGTCATCACGAACCTGCTCTCGAACGCCTTTCGCTGGACTCCGGACGGCGGACGCATCGAACTCTCGCTCGGGTCGACGAACGGGGACGTGCGCGTGGACGTCCTTGACAGCGGGCCGGGCGTTCCTCCGCACGAGCGCGCACGGATCTTCGACGCATTCGTTTCAGCGGACGTCGACGGGACAGGGCTCGGCCTTCCGATCGCCAGCGAGTTGGCAGTAGCTCTGGGAGGGCGGATCGAGCTCCAGTCGGAGCCTGGGCACGGAAGCTGCTTCCGGCTCGTGCTCCCCGTTATCCCGGCCCTCTAGCCCTGGCGCCCAGTGGCGCGAGTCACGCTGCTGCCGCGTGCTCGACCCGCTCGTGCGCGTCGCCCATCGCAGCCTCGCCTCGAATGAGTGAGCCGATCGCCTCTTCTTGGGCCCGTTCGAGCCGCTCCAGGCGAGTGTCGACACCCTTCCAACCCGAGCTCACAAGGTCGACGAGGAGCGCGAGATCGTCCACGCGAGCATGGCGCTCGGCAAGTAGTTCGCCCTCGAGCCGCTCGAGTCTACGAATCGCCTGGTTGAGAAGTCCACGAATCTCGGCGATGTGCCGCGCTACCGGCAAGACCTCCGTGCGCAGGCCGTCCCGAACCGCGCTACCAACCTGTACGGGGATCGACGCCTCGAGCTCCGCCGCTGCGACCGCCAGCGTCTCGATCTGGCTCCGTGAGCGCTCGAGCGCGGCCTCGAGCGCCGCGGGCTCGGGGCGACCGGCCGCTGCATCCGCGATTCGCTGCTTTGCTCGTTCCAGTGCAAGGCTGTCCATGGGCGCCGAGGCTACTCTCAGCGCCGGATGGACATGGCTCAGCTCGACTACGAGTTGCCCGCAGAGCTCATCGCCCAACGACCGGTTGAGCCTCGCGACGCGTCGAGGCTACTGGTGTACCGGCGAGATTCGGCCACCATCGAGCACGCGGTCTTCTCAGACCTTCGGGAGCTGCTCAGTGACGAGCTCGTCGTTGTCAACGACAGCCGCGTCGTGCCCGGGCGACTCCGGCTCCGACGAGCCTCGGGCGGCGCCGTGGAGGTCCTGCTCCTCGAAACCGTCGCGGGCAAGGGCGTGTGGGAAGCGCTCGCTCGCCCGACGCGCCGACTACGCGCGGGCGAGCGCCTCGGCCCGGTGGAGCTCGTCGAATCGCTTGGCGACGGACGCTGGCTCGTCCGGCTCGACGGTGACCCCGCGGGCGACGTTCCCCTCCCCCCGTATATCCACGAGCCACTCGAGGATCCCGAGCGGTACCAGACCGTCTACGGTCGCGAGCCGGGATCGGCAGCAGCTCCGACTGCAGGGCTTCACTTCACGACCGACACGCTCGCGGAGCTCGAACCCGTCCGCGTGACGCTGCACGTGGGCCTCGATACGTTCAGGCCGGTGACGAGCGCGCGCCTGGAAGAGCACGTTATCCACGGCGAGCGCTACGAAGTCGACGCGGACGTGTGGGAGCGGATCAAGGGCGCACGGCGCGTCCTGGCAGTAGGCACGACCACAGTGCGAGTGCTCGAGACGGTTGCTCGGAGCGGCGAGTTGTGCGGACGCACGGCACTGTTCGTGACCCCAGGCTTCACGTTCCGACGTGTCGATGCGCTGCTGACGAACTTCCACCTGCCGCGCTCCACGTTGCTCGCGCTCGTCATGGCCTTCGTCGGCGTCGAGGAAGCGCGGGAGATCTATCGCGTCGCCGTCGATCGGCGATACCGGTTCTACTCCTTCGGAGATGCGATGGTGGTCTTGTGACGGCCGTGGGGTGGAGGCGCCCGCATCGTTGTTGCACTCTCCGCACGATCGCGTGTCCCATGTGCCAGCACTTCGCGACTAGGCTCAAAGTGGGTGGAGGCAAGGGGTGGCCCCAGGGGCGCCGCGCGAATTGGCGAGGAGCGGGGTCGCGACCATGAGCTTCCGCGTCGAAGCCACCGACGGCGCGGCTCGCGCCGGCGTGCTCGCCACCACGCACGGAGAGATCCGAACGCCAGCCTTCATGCCGGTCGGCACGAAGGCGACGGTGAAGTCACTCCATCCCGACGAGGTACAAGCGCTCGGCGCTCAGGTCATCCTCGGGAACGCGTACCACCTCCACTTCCGGCCCGGCGAGGGCGTCGTCGAGGGCCTTGGGGGGATCCACGCGTTCTGCGGCTGGAGCGGGCCCGTTCTCACCGACTCGGGCGGCTACCAGGTGTTCTCGCTCCGCGACACGATCAGTTCCATGAACGAGGACGGCGTCACGTTCCGCTCGGTATACGACGGAGCGGAGGAACGCTTCACGCCTGAAGGGGTCGCCGAAATACAGCGCCGCCTCGGCTCGGACATCGCCATGTGCCTGGACGTCTGCTTACCGGCCGGTGCGGCGCGCGAGGAGCTCGAGAAGGCAGTGTGGCTCACCGCGCTGTGGGCTGAGCGCCAGGCGAACGCGCCGCGGGCCCCCGGACAGCTGCGATTCGGAATAACGCAGGGAGGAACGGACGTCGAGCTTCGCACTCGTTCGCTCGACGAGATCTGCGCACTACCCTTCGACGGATTCGCGCTCGGCGGCCTCGCGGTCGGCGAGCACAAGCAGGAGATGGTCGACTGCGTCGAGTGGGCAGCTCCGCGCCTTCCTGCCGGAAAGCCGCGCTACTTCATGGGAATCGGCGACCCCATCGGCCTCCTCGAGGTGGTCGCGCGCGGGATCGACATGTTCGACTGCGTCCTGCCGACCCGAACCGCGCGCACGGGTTCCGCACTCACCTGGGAGGGACGTCTCAACCTCCGGAACGCGCGCTTTCGGGCCGACGCGGGACCACTCGAGCAGGATTGCCCCTGCCCGACGTGCGAGCGCTTCTCGCGCGCGTACATCCGTCACCTGGTCACGCAGGACGAGATCCTCGGACTTCGGCTGCTCAGCCTGCATAATCTCTCCTTCGTACTCGACCTGACTGCACGCGCGCGGACGGCGATCGAGCGGGGCACGTTCTCGGCCTTCCGGCGGGACGCACTCGCGCGGCTGGCCCGCCCGCCGGAGGAGGAATCGTGAGCTTTCTGATCATCATGGTGCTGCTGCTCGTCGTCATGTATGTCCTGATGATTCGTCCGCAGCGCCAGCGGCAACAACAGCAACAGACGATGATCCAAGGCGCAGGCGTTGGCGACGACATCCTGACGACCGGTGGGATCTATGGCACGGTCACCGAGGCGGAGGGCGATGACGTTGTCGTCGAGATCGCCGACGGACTGCAGGTGCACATGACGAGACGCGGCATCGCCGCCGTGCTTCCCCCCGAAGTGGATGAAGACCCAGACGTCGTCGATGCCGAGATCATGGAAGCCGACGCATCCGACGATGCCGACGCGCTCGACGATTCTGAAGAGACCGATGAAGGTGCTGTTACAGACGGCGAAGAACCGGTTACGAGCGAGGGCGGCGCTGACACCTCCGCCGGTGACCGTCGCTAACCTGACCCGCCTGCCTTGAACCGGCGTTCCTCCACCCTGATCGTCGCCCTGCTGGCCGCTGCGCTGGTGGGCGTCGCGCTGCTCGCGGTCCCCGCGTCGCCGCTGTACCAGAAGCCGACGCTAGGCCTCGATCTCCAGGGCGGCCTCGAAGTCACGCTCCAAGCGGTTCCTCCGCCGAACCGCGATCTCAAGGAAGAGGACCTCGACCGCTCGGTGGACATCATGCGGAATCGCGTCGACAAGCTCGGCGTCACCGAGCCGGAGATCCGCACGCAGGGTGCCGACCAGATCGTGATCCAGCTCCCGGGCGTCAAGGACCCGGAGGCGGCAGCGGAGATCATCGGCACGACCGCGCAGCTCGAGCTGTACGACCTCGAGACATCCCTCGTAGGGCCGTCGATCTCGATTCGCGGCGAGCCGGTCGAGCACGCTTCGCTCTACGAGCTCCTCGCGCAGGTTCAGTCACAGGCGAAGGACGGAACGCCGGCCGAGTACTACGTCGTGAATCCCAAGACCAAGCGCGTCGTCTCGGGGCCGTACGCGTCCGAGGAGGAAGCGCTCAAGAAGTCGGGCGGCAAGCTCTCGGCGGGACGCGAGCTGTTCGTGGTGCCCGCGGAGATGGTCGTCATCTCGTGTGGCGAAGGCGCGGTTGTCTGTCCGGGTGGACCGCAGGCGAGCGGCGTGGCGCCCGATCGGACGTACTCCTACCTCTTCAAGTACGACCCGCCGAGCGTCCCGCAGATGACGGGCGAGGATCTCAAGCTCTCGGGAACCCGGGCGGACTTCGACACGAGCCCTGGCTCGTCGGGCCGGCCGATCGTGACCATGGAGTTCACCGGCAAGGGATCGGACAAGTTCGAGAAGATCACCCGGGACGAGTGGATCCGCGGGAAGCTGCGCGGGCAGTCGCAGCACTTCGCGATCGTCCTCGATCGCGAGATCAAGACCTTCCCGCAGATCGACCACACGGACTCGAGTCTCTCGGGAGGCATCGGCGGCGGCCGCGCTCAGATCGAAGGGATCGACTCGTTCCAGGAGGCGAAGGAGATCGCCCTCGTCCTCCAGACGGGTGCGCTCCCGGTCAAGTTCGAGACACTCGACCGGACCGACATCTCCGCGACGCTCGGCAAGGACTCGCTAGCCGAGGCGCAGAAGGCCGCAATCGGCGGACTGATCCTCGTTGCGATCTTCCTCCTGCTCTTCTACCGCTTCCTCGGATTGGTCGCGGTCGCGGGGCTCGGGATCTACGCGGCGTTCCTGTACGCGACGATCCTCATCTTCAACGTCACCCTGACGCTGCCGGGCTTCGCCGGCCTGGTGCTGACGTTCGGGGTGGCGGCCGACGCGAACATCGTCATCTTCGAACGCATCAAGGAAGAGGTGCGCGCCGGCAGGTCGGTGCGCGCTGCCATCGCGCAGGGGTACAAGAAGGGCTTCGCGACGATCGTCGACGCGAACGTCGTCACTGCGATCACGGCCATGGTCCTGTTCGCCGTGGCAACGGCGAGCGTGCGCGGGTTCGCGCTCATGCTGCTGCTGGGAACCGCGCTCTCGATGCTGACGGCAGTGCTCGCCACCCGCGCGATCCTCGCCCTCATCGGCGGTTTCGGCTGGATCGACAACCCCCGCTTCATGGGGACCACGGGGCAGGGGATTCCGCGCTGGCTTCGCTGGGACTACATCGGCAGGCGGCGGACGTGGTTCGCGATCTCCGGAACCGTCGTTGCGCTCTCGATTGCGGCGATCGCCTACAACGGGCTGAACCTGGGCATCGATTTCAAGGGTGGCACGCAGCTCACGTTCCGCACGCCCCAGCCGACGTCGCTCGAAGAGGTTCGCGGCGAGGCCGCGCGGATCGGCCAGGCGGGCGCGGTCATCCAGGGGCGCGGCGCGTCCGTCAACGGGAACTACACGAACTTCCAGATCCGCACGGAGTCGCTGTCCGGCGAGGAGCAGAGCACGCTTCAGCAAGGTCTTGCCGACGCTGTCGACGCGACCTCCTTCGGTGCCAAGAGCGTGTCTGAGAGCTTTGGTCGGCAGATCGCCAACAACGCGCTGCTCGCGATCTTGGTGAGCCTGCTCCTGATCGTCGCCTACATCTCGGTGCGCTTCCAGTGGAAGTACTCGGTTGGCGTGCTGGTCGCGCTCGCTCACGACGTGATCATCACCGTCGGGATCTACGCGCTGACGGGTCGGGAAGTCTCTACTGCAACGGTCGCTGCGATTCTCACCGTGCTCGGCTACTCGATCTACGACACGATCATCGTCTTCGACCGCATGCGCGAGAACGTACCGCTCATGCGGCGCGCGTCGTTCCGTGTGATCGGAAACGTCTCGATGTGGGAAGTGCTCCCGCGCTCCCTGGCGACGACGTTCATCACCTTGCTTCCCGTCGCCTCGCTGTACGTGTTCGGCGGGGACACGCTCAAGGACTTCGCGTTCGCTCTCTTGGTCGGCATCGGATCCGGTGCGTATTCGTCGATCTTCCTCGCTGCGCCGCTGGTCGCGGCACTCAAGGAGCGCGAGCCGGAGTTCCAGCGTCGCCGTGACGATCTCGGTGCGCTCGAAGGCATCTCAACGGTGGGCGGGACGCTGCCGGCGGACGAACCCGATGACGATGGGGACGATTCCGGCGGACAGGCGGTCAAGCCGCCGCGCGGGCCAGCACCGATGCCGGCTCCAGCCGCGGCAACCGCGGGTGTCACCGGGCCGACTTCCTCGAAACGAGAGCGCCGCCGCCAACGCCGCGCGTCGAGACCGCATGGCCGGTCCCGCTGACGACCGCGGCCCACTCGAGACGCTGACCCTGGCCGGGCTAGGCGCGGTCGCGCTCGCAGCCGAGCGCGCCGACCGCCTCGCCGACGAGATCGCCGGTCGACTCGGCGTCGAGCGCGACGAGGTTCGCGCCGCCATCAGCGATGTGCTCGAAAGCTGGCGTAGGGAGGCCGGTCGCCTCGGCGAGAGTACGGGCAGCACGGCGTCACGGGTCGCGGCCGAGCTCGGAGTTGCGTCGAGGGAGGTCGTGGACGAGCTCGAGCTTCGCGTCGCCCAGCTCGAGCATCGCTTGCGGCTTCTCGAGCGCGACAGCTAACCGTCGCCGTGCCACACTGACGCGATGGCCACGTCCCAGACACGGTCTCAAGGCGGTCTCGGTCGCCTCTCGGTGATCGCGCAGGTCGCGGCGCGGCACGGGTTTGGCTACTTCCTGCGAAGGAACCGACTCGACGACCTCGCACCCGGGATCGACGGCACGACAACTGCGAACGGGTCGGACCGCGGCCGGCGTCTCCGCGAGATGCTGGACGAGCTCGGTCCGACCTTTGTCAAGTTCGGCCAGCTTCTCTCGACCAGGCCGGATGTCGTTCCACCGGACATCGTCGCCGAGCTGCGCAGCCTGCAGGACGACGCCTCTCCCGTGCCGTTCACGGAGATACGTGAGGTTGTCGAGTCCGAGCTCGATCTCACGATCGATCGCGCTTTCCTCGAGTTCGACCTGACGCCGATCGCGTCGGCGTCGATCGGTCAGGTCCATCGCGCGGTGCTTCCCGACGGCCAGGAGGTCGTCGTCAAGGTGCAACGCCCGCTCGCCGCCGGGCAGATCGAGGCAGATATCGGGCTTCTGTACCAGGCGGCGAAACTCCTCAAAGAACGCGTGCGGGCACTCGAGTTCATGGATCCACAGGAGCTCGTCGACGAGTTTGCGCGCTCGATCCGGCTCGAGCTCGACTACGGGCACGAAGCGCGGAACGCGGAGATCTTCCGCCGGAACTTCGCGCGCACGGACAGCGTCGTCGTTCCAGCTGTGATCAGGCAGTACTCGACCGGGCGCGTCCTCACTCTCGAGTACCTGAGCGGGACGAAGGTCGCCGACCTCGACCTGGCCGCGCTCCGCCCCGACGAGAGGCGCGACATCGCGTACGCGCTAGCAGACGCATGGATGACCATGGTGTTTCGCCACGGTTTCTTCCACGCGGACCCCCACCCGGCGAACATCTTCGTCCTCGACTCCGGCGAGCTGGGTCTCGTCGACTTCGGGCAGGCGGAGAAGCTCACAGACGATGACATGGCGAAGCTCACGCGCCTGTGCGTCGACGCGGCGACCGAGAACATCGACGCGATCCCGCGACGGCTGCGCGAGCTCGGCGTCCGCTACGCGCCGGAGCGCGAGCAGGAGTTCCGTGCCGAGCTGCGGGTTCTCTTCGACCGCTACTACGGCGCGCGGCTCGCGGACATCGACCCGCTGCAAGTGATCCGCGAAGGATTCCAGCTCATCTACTCGTTGAACCTGCGCTTGCCGAGTCGATTCGTGATGCTCGACAAGGCCATCGCCACCCTCGCCTCGGTAGGGCAGGAGGTCTACCCGGAGTTCAACGTCTTCGAGGTGGCAAAGCCCTACGCCCGCGGCTTGTTGGTCGATCGGTTCCATCCTCGCGCCGTGTCCCAACGGGCGCGAGCGGAGGTGCTCGCGCTGGGCTCGGTCGCGCGGGAGCTCCCGTATCAGGTGAGCGACATCCTCGAGCGCCTGCGCGAAGGGACGTTTCAGGTTCGGATCGAGAACCCAGGCATCGACGAGCTCGACGATCACATCGACAAGGCGTCGAACAGGATGGCGGTCGCACTCGTAGTGGCCGGCGGGCTGCTCGGCTCGGCGATCATCGGCGTCTTCGCCGACGGCGGCCCGCACGTCCTTGGGCTGCATCTCCTCTCGGTCGTCGGATTCGTCATCTCCGGCGCCTTCGGGTTGTGGCTCGTGTGGGGAGTCATGCGCCACGGCCGCCTCTGATCTCGGCTGCAACGGCAGAGACAGCCGTTTGTCGAGGCCATGTTCGGCCCGGCCGGTTGAGGAACGCTTGTCACGCTTTCGCCCGAAAGGACATCTGGCGGACAGCATGAGGCCGGGCTAGCGTCGGATCATGCCGAGCGCAGTCCTCGTCGCCGAACCGGAATCCGAGACACGTGAGTACCTGGGTCGACAGCTGCGCGACGACGGCTTCGACGTCCTAGGTGCCGCGCGCCGCAGCGAGGCCCTCGAGCTCGCCGAGCGAGCTCATCCGGACGTCGTCCTCCTCACCGAGCTCGACCTCTGCCTCCGGTTGCGACGCGGAGAGCCGGGGCGTACGTGGGATCGAAACGTGCCGGTCATCCTGCTCGCTCCTTCGTCGGATCCCGTCGAGCGCGTGCGCGCCCTCGATCGCGGCGCCGACGACGTCATGGGACGGCCGTTCGCATACGACGAGCTGCTCGCGCGAATCCGTGCGCTCCTGCGCCGAACCTCGATCGGCGCTGCTGACGTGCTCATCGCGGGCGACCTCGTCGTCGACAAGCGAACGCGTCGGGTCTCTGTGCGTGACACGCTCGTCGTCCTCTCGGCGAAGGAGTTCGAGCTTCTCACGAGGCTCGCGGTCGAGCCGTATCGCGTCTTCACGAAGGAGGAGCTCCTCCGGGAGGTGTGGGGGTTTCGCGCGCAGGGGCGGACTCGCACTCTGGAGTCGCACGCCTCGCGGCTTCGGAAGAAGCTCCGCGTCGCGGATGACGACCGCTACATCGTCAACATCTGGGGGGTTGGGTACCGCTTGCTGGAATAACGATGCCCGGCGATGCGTCTACGTGGCCTCCGGCGAACTACGCAGCGGAGCAGAATGCCGCATCGCGGACCCGCAGCACCGCCTTCTCGAGCTCCGCGGAGAGCGGGTACGTATTCACCACGAGCACGAGCTGGCGCGACGCGTCCCTCGTGTTCCAGGCGACGGTGATCGTGCCCTGGGCGTTGCCCGTATGGCCCCAAGCCGGCCCGCAGGGCGTCGGGAACGTGAAGATTCCGAGGCCGTACTCGAACCGGCCGGCCGGCCGTAGTGTCTCCATCTCGCGCAGAAGCGTGGGGCCGAGCACTCGCCCGCGTAAGAGCGCAGCGAAGAAGCGCTGCAGATCGGCCGCCGTCGAGACGATTCCGCCAGCCGCCCACGCCCACCACGCGGGCTCGTCGCTGATATCGACGGGAGGACCGGTCACGATTCCCTGATGCGATGGCGGCCGGTAACCGTGCACATGTCGTCCACGAATTCCACCGGGGACGAAGCTCGTGTGGCGGAGGCCGAGCGGCTCGAAGAGACGCTCCCGAAGCTGGCGGCCGAGAGGCGCCCCGCCGGCCTCCTCTGCGATCAGACCGAGCACGATGTAGTTCGTGCTCGAGTACGCGTACGTTTGCCCGGGAGGGGACCCCTCAGGGAGATGCGCGGTCGCGAGCGAGACGAGCTCCCGTGGGCTCCAGCGCCGTTCACGATCGCTGAAGATACGGTCATCCTCGACGTAGTCGAACAGCCCGGCCGTGTGCGCGAGCAGATGCCGCACCGTGATCGCCTGTCCTCCCGGGACCAGGCCGGGGAGCCAGCGCTCGACCGTGTCGTCGAGCCCCAGAGCGCCGTCCTCGGCGAGCCGAAGCACGAGGGTCGCGACGAATGTCTTCGTGATGCTGCCGATGCGAAATCGCTCGTCGGCGCGCATCCGGCTCGATAGGCTGCGGTCCGCAAAACCGCGTGCCTCGCTGCGCACGTTCCCGTCTTCGCGCACGACGACGAGCACTCCGGGCGCGCCCGCGGCGACGACGCGGTCGAGTAGCGCCCCGAGCTCTGGGTCGTCGCCGTGCCCAGAGGCGCAGCCGACGAGGACGAAAGGCGTGACGGCGGCGAGGATCACAGCTGCGGCCCGAGCCCGTCGCATACGTCGACTGTAGTCGTCACCGCCGAACGCAACTGGTCTATTACCTGAAGCGGTTGGTGGAGTGGCCGACGGACGCTTGGTGTCTAGCGCGCGCCCTCGAGCTCGAGCAGCGTGATCTTCCGGTCGAGCCCCCCCGCGTAGCCGACGAGGTTGCCGCTCGATCCGATGACGCGATGGCAGGGGAGGACGATCGGGATCCGGTTCCGGTTCATGACCGTCCCGACTGCGCGAGCGGCTCGCGGCCGTCCAACTGCCGCCGCCAGCGCGCCGTACGTGGTCGTCTCGCCGTAGGGCACGCGCCCGAGCTCGTGCAGGACCGACACCGTGAACGGTGGAAGCGCACGAAGATCCAAGGTCAGATCGAAGACTCGGCGCCGGCCGGCGAAGTACTCGTCGAGCTCGCGGCGCGCCGCGTCGATCGCCTTCGGCGAGCGCAGCACACACGGCCCGGCGATCTTGGCGATTCGCGCGAGCTGATCGTCGGGGTCGGACTCGAACGAGATGGCCGCGAGCCCGCGAGTGGACGCGGCAACGAAGAGTGGACCGATCGGCGAGTCGACGACGTCGAAGCCCATGTCGACGAGGTCGAGGGCGATAGCGGCTTCGCGGAATCGGCGATCGAGGTCGGGAGAGATGGTCATGAGGGCGAGCTCCTTCGCAGTCTGCGGACACCGGTGGACGCAGCCTGGCGAGCCGCATCCGGAGTCGACCCGAGCGCTGAGGCGATCTGGTCGTAGGACAGGTCGTAGCCATATCGGAGGACGACGGCGGCGCGCTCCGTGCGCGGCAGCCCGTTGGTTAGCTCAGCGAGGTCTTCGTACGCTGGGCGCGAGTCCTCCGCGCCCGCTTCGATCAGCTCTGCCGTCGGCTTGGTCCGGCGAAGCGCGTCGAGCGCGACGTTCTGAGCGATCGTGAGCACCCAGGCACGAAGATGCTCTCCGTGTTCGAGACGGCGATACGCCCTGAGGGCCCGCAGAAACGTCTCCTGGAACGCATCGTCGGCTTGATCGGCACCCAGGCGACGCCGAAGCAGGCGCAGCACCTCGACGCGGTGTTGCTCGTAGAAGTGCTCGAACGGTGGGATCGCCACGGCGTGCATCATCGTCATCCAACGCGGAACAGCGCGCATTTGTGAGCATGCGCATATGAAGGCCGCCGTCGTCGGACACGTCGAGTGGATGGAGTTCGTTCCCGTCGAGCACGTGCCGGGTCCCGGCGAGATCGTCCATGCGGAAAAGTCGTGGGAGCAGGCTGCCGGGGGAGGAGTCGTCGCCGCGGTGCAGCTCGCTCAGCTGGCTGACTCGGTGCAGTTCTTTACCGCACTCGCTGCGGACGATCGCGGGGAGCGCGCGAGGCTCGAGCTCGAGGCGCTTGGGATCGAGGTGCACGCGTCGACTGCGGCCGCTCCGCAGAGGAGCGGAGTCACGTTCGTCGACGAGACCGGCGAGCGCACGATCACGACTATCGGGAAGAAGCTCCATCCACGCGGACACGACGACTCGCTTCCGTGGCACGAGCTGGCGCAGTGCGATGCCGTCTACGCCTGCGCCGGAGATGCGGACGCACTGCTGCTCGCGCGGCGCGCGCGCGTCCTCGTTGCGACCGCGCGTGAGCTGGCGACGCTGCGGCGGGTTGGGGTCGAGCTCGACGCACTCGTCTCGAGCGGGAAGGACGAGGCAGAGATGTACCGGACGGGAGACCTTGATCCGGAGCCCCGGCTCGTCGTGACGACGTCGGGCGCCCTGGGCGGTTGGGCGCAGCCGGGCGGACCGTACTCGGCGGCTCCACTTCCACCCACCACGGTGGATTCCTACGGCGCCGGCGACTGCTTCGCCGCGGGTCTCGCTTTCGCTCTCGGCGCCGGGCTCGGGGGGTTGCAGGCACTCGACTTCGCCGCTCGCTGCGGCGCGGGTGCTCTCGCAGGCGCCGGAGTCCACGCCGAGCGCGTTCCGCTTCCCGTCTAGCTAGCGCAAGTCCGGAATCCGCTCGCGCGGCATTCCGGACGCGCGAAGATCCCTGAAGGCGTCCGCTTCGCGGCCGCGGCGCTTCTCTCTCATAACTCCGCTGGCTATCGGGAATCTGCTCGCGCGGCATTCCGGACGCGCGAAGATCCCTGAAGGCGTCCGCTTCGCGGCCGCGGCGCTTCTCACTCATATCACCCCGCTGGCTACCAGGCCCCCCGAGTGGGGCGCAGGGGTTGCGCCGTGG
>Ga0247727_10004305_pt1 | contig 30278 bp, 24 predicted proteins | sample WisWelCaveWW1625_FD_202498 | JGI IMG/M metagenome (GOLD analysis project Ga0247727, IMG submission 202498) | Biofilm microbial communities from Wishing Well Cave, Virginia, United States - WW16-25 | ecosystem: Environmental > Aquatic > Deep subsurface > Groundwater > Cave microbial mat | place...
CTTCAAACAGCTCGGCGGCCCCGGCCATGCCCGCAAGGTCGATCGGGAACGGGTAGTGATAGACGTAGGGATACTGGGTGGGAGGGCAGATCTCCCCACGCCACAGCCGGTACTCGTAGCGTTTCGCCTTTGCCGAGAAGCGGGCGTGGAAATCGGCGGGAACTTCCTCGGCCGCCGCGACCCGGATGGAGGGCGGCAGCAGACGATTGATGGCGCGGCGCAGGTTGGCGGCCGGGATGGGGTTGTGGAGGTCAAAGCTGGCGACTTGGGCCAGGGCGTGGGCGCCGGCGTCGGTGCGGCCGGAGCCGGCCACGGCCACCGGACGGCCTTCGATGTGGGCCAGCACGCGCTCGATCTCGCCTTGAATGGTCGGCAACTGGGGCTGGATCTGCCAGCCGTGGAAGGCGGCGCCGTCGTAAGCGAGGGTGAGCTTGATTCGTCGCGCCACTTAGGGCCTGTCAGGAAATAACCATTCCAACCGCTCCTTTCAGTCGCGGCTCGGAACGCGATTCTGAGCCGCGACCAAAGGGAGCGGATGCCGACGAACTGGCACGGTTATTTCGTACCGCTTCCTTACTTTCGGCTGCCCGGCTTCACCACCGGCGTCCCCTGGGCGCACAGCGGGCAGGTCTCGGGCGGGTAGGCGAGGACCCGCAGCGTGGCCAGCGCCACCCGCGGCACCCCGACATCGGCCGCGCCGCCGCTGCGGTCGAAGATCGAGCCGGCCCCCACAATCTCTCCCCCGGCCGAGCGCAGCGCCTCGATCGTCTCGACGGTCGAGCCGCCGGTGGTGACCACGTCCTCGATGACGATCCCGCGTGTTCCGGCTTCTACCCCGAAGCCCCGGCGCAGGGTCATATCGCCGCTGCCGTCGCGCTCGGTAAACAGGAACCGGCATCCCAAGGCCCGCGCTACCTCGTGTCCAATGATCAGGCCGCCCAGCGCCGGTGCAGCGACAAAATCCACCGGAGCGGGGCACAGCGCTGCCAGCGCCCGTCCGATGCGCTCGGCCACCACCGGCTCCTCGAGCAGCAGCGCGCACTGGAAGTACTCGGGGCTGTGCAGGCCGCTCGACAGCCGGAAGTGCCCCCTCAGGTAAGCGCCCTTGGCTTGGGCAACCTCCAACAGTTCCGCCGGGGTCATAAGCAATGATAGGATAACAAATGACTTACGGAACACGACCGGCCGGAGCTTCGTAGTAATCAACGGCAGGCAGTTTCGTCTAAGAATTGTTTGGAGAGCTGAATCATTATGTTTCGCAACGCGTCGGTAATTGCTGTTGTAATCGTATCCCTATTCGGCCAGCCGCTGAGCGGGCAGACTGAGGCGCCCAACGGCAAGCCGGACTACACCCGAGGAGCAGTCTGGTTCCCCAATTTCACCAGCGTCTACAAGCGGCCGTACGTGGCCGAGGTGGACATGGCCAACAGCACCCGGATCGAGAAATTGCTGAGGGACGGCAACATCTACCTCTCGATCGAGGACGCGATCGCGCTGGCGCTCGAGAACAACCTCGACATCGCCTACATGCGCTTCGAGCCGCTGGTGGCCGACACGGACATCCTGCGGGCGCGGGCCGGGGGCGGCGTGCGGGCCGGCGGAGCGGAGACGGCCGACCTGTCCACGGGAGCCTCGGCCGGAGGCGGCGGCCGCGCCGGATTGATTCCCGCCGTCCGGGTGGGCGCTGCCGGCGGCCCCCCGGTTCCTCAACTCGAGCCCGTGCTGACCGGCTCGACTAGCTGGGGCCACAACTCCAACCCCACCACCAGCAACTTCACCACCGGCACCAACACCTTCATCAGCGAGCGCTCCACCAACAACATCACCTATTCCCAGGCGTTCCTGAGCGGCACCGCTTTCTCGCTGGGCTTCAACAGCCTGAATTCCAGCTCCAACTCGCTGCGCAACAACTTCAACCCCTCGGTCACCTCCAGCATGGCGCTGAATTTTCGCCAGAGCCTCACCCAGGGCTTCGGCCGCTCGATCAACGGGCGGCTGATCCGCATCGCGCGCAACAACCGCGAGGTATCGGATCTCACCTTCAAGCAGCAGGTAATCCAGACGGTGTCTCAGATTCAGACTCTGTACTGGGACCTGGTGAGCTTCAACGAGGACGTGCGGGTGAAGCAGCAGTCGCTCGAGCTGAGCCAGAAGCTCTACAACGACAACAAACGGCAGGTGGAGATCGGCACGCTGGCGCCGATCGAGATCGTGCGGGCGGAGGCCGAGGTGGCCGCGCGCCAGCAGGAGCTGACCCAGGCGCTGACCCAGGTGCAGCAGCAGGAGACGATTCTGAAGAACGCGGTGAGCAAGTCCGGGGTGGCCTCCCCGTCCATCGCCGACGCGAACATCATCCCCACCTCGCGGATCATGGTGCCGCAGGTGGAGCCCATCGAGCCGGTGCAGGACCTGATGGCCTCGGCGCTGCAGTCGCGGCCGGAGCTGGCCCAGTCGAGGATCCGGCTCACCAACTCCGACATCAGTCTGAGGGCCACCCGCCAGGCCATGCTGCCGACGGTGGACTTTGTGGCCAACATGACCAACAACGCGCTGGCCGGTTCCCTCAACCCCAACGTGCTGACCATTCCCGGCCAGCCGTTCCAGGTGCCGTCGGGGTTTTTCCTGGGCGGGGTGGGAACCACGCTCAACCAGATCTTCGCCCGGAATTTCCCCGATTACAGCGTGGGACTGCAGTTGACGGTCCCCATCCGGAACCGGGTGGCGCAGGCCGACATGACGGCCGCCCAGTTGCAGCACCGCCAGCAGGAAATCCGCATGCGCCAGGCCGAGAACTCGGTCCGGGTGGAGGTGAAGAACGCGCTGATCGCGTTGCAGCAGGCCCGCGCCCGGATGGATTCGGCCACCAAGTCGCGGGTGCTGCAAGAGCAGACGCTCGACGCCGAGCAGAAGAAGTACGCGCTGGGCGCCTCGACCATCTTTCTGGTGATCCAGGCGCAGCGCGACCTGGCGCAGGCCCGCTCGATCGAGGTGGCGGCGATGAACAACTACACCAAGGCGCGGGTGGAGCTCGATCGCGCCACCGGCCAGACCCTGGCGCGCAACAGCATTTCACTCGAGGAGGCCTACGAGGGAACCGTGAGCCGGCCTCCGGATCCGATTCCGGCGCGGGCGCCGGGCGGCGGTGAGTAAGGCGTCAACCGCTCTTTCAATCGCGGCTCGGAACGCGATTCTGAGCCGCGGAACACGATTCTGAGCCGCGACCAAAGGGAGCGCATTCTGACGAATTGGCACAATTCCTAACCGTATCGGCGGTAACCCAGCCGGCTGGTGTGGACTATGGTTGTGCAATGCATCCTGAGACTGGCGGCGCTCGGCCTGCTGCTGGCGGCGGCGGCGTGGGGCGCCAACCCGGTGATCGTCGAGCTGTTCACCTCGGAGGGCTGCTCCAGTTGTCCGCCGGCCGATCTGCTGCTGACCCGGCTGGAGAAAGAGCAGCCGGTGACCGGGGCCGAGATCATCGCCCTCGGCCAGCACGTCGACTACTGGAACAGTCTCGGCTGGCGCGATCCCTTTTCTTCGGCTGAATTCACCTCTCGGCAGCAGCGGTACGCCCAAGCGTTCCGCAATGACAACTCCTACACGCCGCAGATGATCGTGGATGGGCGGCTGGAGTTCAACGGCAGCGACAGCCGGCGGGCGGCCGGGGCCATCGCCCAGGCGGCGAAGGCGTCCAAGGCCGCTGTCGAGGCCGCGCTCAACCCGGGCCAGCAAGGGCTGGTGGTGAAGGTAGGATCCCTGCCGGCCTTGAGCCGGGGCGACACCGCCGAAGTCCTGCTGGCGATCACTGAATACGCCCTGGCCTCGAACGTCACCCGGGGCGAGAATGCCGGCCGCCGCCTCCCTCACAGCGCCGTGGTGCGGCAACTGCGGGTGCTCGGCAAGGCCGATGCGCAGTCAAGCCCGAGCTTCACCGCCCAGCCCGCGCTGAAACTGGACCCCGCCTGGAAGCGCGAGAACCTGCGGGCCGTGGTGTTGGTCCAGGAGCGCAACAGCCGGCGGATCATGGGTGCGGCGGCGGTTTCGTTGGCCCCGTTCTTCAGCAACCCCAGGTAGTGGGTCAGTTTCAGAGATGCTGCGTTTGGTCCAAGCCGCCTGGTAGATAGCCGTGACAAGCGGTTATGCAGGGCGTATGCTGATAAGAGAACCCACCCGTTTGGACGGGCACTTAAGAGCTGAATGCCTGTGAACTATTCCCGAAAGATCGTCTGCCTGGCGAACTCACGGAAGCCTTCCGGCAGGTGCGTTGCTGGAAGGCAAGTGCTCGACAACGGATACGGCGCCTGGATACGTCCGGTGAGCGCTCGCCCTTCGGCAGAAGTCAATCTCGAGGAGCGCCGCTATGAGAACGGGCGGGACCCGCAGATTCTGGATCTCATCAGCATTCCGATGATCGCACCGGTCCCCCGCGTCCATCAGACGGAGAACCACATGATCGATGCTGAGCAATATTGGTCGAAAGCAGGAGTCCTGACCTGGGCCGATCTCCCGGCGCTCCTGGAAACGCCGGCGTCGCTTTGGCTTAACGGAACTTCTACCTATCACGGCACGAATGACTGCGTCTCGCAAACGAACGCCGCGCAGCTCACCAGTTCGCTCTTCTTGATAAGACCAGAGACCCTGCATGTGCAGGTGCAGACTGAAGGCGGGATGTTCGGACCCGCAAAAAAGCGCGTCCGGGCCAACTTCAGGTACAACGGAACAGCGTACAACTTCATCGTCACCGACCCCGTCGCGGAACAGGCGTTTCTTGCCCGCGACGAAGGCGTGTTTCCGTTGGACAACGCTTATCTTTGCGTGAGCCTGACCGAGTTGTATGAGGGAGATGGGCGATGCCACAAACTTGTGGCTACAATCGTCAGGGAGCAACCTTTGTAGGGTAGGCCAATGGTGCAAACAGTCTTCACAATCGGACATTCCACCCACCCTCTGGAACGCTTCATCGCGCTGCTCAAGCTGCATGACATCACCGCGATTGGGGACGTGAGATCGAAGCCCTACAGCCGCACTAATCCGCAGTTCAATCGAGAAGACCTTAAGAAGGACCTTCGCGAAGTCGGCATTGCATACGTTTTTCTAGGCAAGGAGCTCGGCGCTCGCAGCGAAGACCCCTCCTGCTATGACCGCGGCCGTGTTCAATTCGACCGTCTTGCCCTGACCGAGCAGTTCCGGCGCGGCCTTGATCGTGTCCGCGAAGGGATGAAAAAGTACCGTCTTGCCCTGATGTGCGCGGAACAGGAACCTCTGGACTGCCACCGCGCCATTTTGGTCGCCCGGAACCTTTCTACCCTTGGAATCCCCGTTCAGCACATCCTCGCGGATGGAAGACTTGAAAGCCAGGCCGATGTTCTTGAACGCTTGATGCGCCAGCTCGCTCTTCCCGAAAGCGACATGTTCCGCTCCCACGAGGACGTACTAGCGGATGCGTGCAAAATTCAGGAATCACGCATCGCCTACACGGCCAGTGAAGCCGACGCCGCTGCACCAACCAGGAGCGCTGCGGGATGAAGATATTCACGATCGGCTTCACCAAAAAATCGGCCGAGACATTTTTCACGCGGCTGCAAAAGGCAGGGGTGAGTCGCCTCGTGGATGTGCGCCTGAAAAACGTCTCGCAGCTTGCCGGTTTTACCAAGAGGGACGATCTCCAGTACTTCACTAAAGCCATCTGCGGGATCGACTATGTACACGCGCCTGAACTTGCGCCCACGTCGGACATCCTCAATCCCTACAAGAAGCAGAAGGGCGGCGACTGGGCCCTTTACGAACGGCAGTTCCTCGACCTCATGCGCTCGCGGCGCATTGAAAAGACGATGTCTCGTGGCCTTTTGGACGGTGCGTGCCTTCTGTGCAGTGAGGAAAAGCCTCACCATTGCCACCGGCGACTTGTGGCCGAATACCTGAAGGACAAGTGGGGCGAAGTCGAGATTGAGCACATACCTTGAGATGGTCGCTGATGGCTAAACATTTCTACCCGGTCGAAGTCCAAAGCGATTTTCTGGAGAAGATCACTCGGGCAAAGCCAGACGTGCGAGATGTATGCAAAACATGCAAAACCCAAGACCACTGGCAATTGACCCCCACTTGCCCCGGATCGTAGAATAGACCCTTCAGGGGTAACCCGAGGGAGTTGATCATGAAAGCCCACCAGAGGTTTCTTGTCTCACTGGCGGCCGGCGCGGCCGTGCTGCTCGGCCAGGCCAACACCGGCTCGCTGTCGGGCCTGGTGCTCGATTCCTCCGGCGCCGCCGTTACCGGCGCCAAGGTCACCATCAAGAACGATGTGACCGGCGCCGGGCAGGAGGCCATCTCGTCGGACGCGGGCTCCTACACCTTCCCGTCGCTGCAACCGGGACCCTACACCATCACGGTGGAACAGCCCGGGTTCAAGAAGCTCTCCCAGTCGGGGATCAACATCGCCATCGCCACCCGCTCCGCCCTCAACCTGGCGCTGGAGGTGGGCGACATCCAGCAGGCGGTGACCATCACCGCCGACGCGCCGCTGCTGGCCACCGCGACCAGCGAAGGCGGCACCCAGTTCCAGCCCCAGTTCATGCGCGACGCCCCGCTGTTCGTGGGCGGCAACATCCGCAACCCCATGAGCTTCGTCAGCTTCATGCCCGGGGTAAACAACGGCTTCCAGGAGGGCTCCATCCTCGGCTCCAGCCGCCGCAGCCAGGAAATCCTCATCGACGGCGCCAGCCAGGTCAACACCGAGAGCGGCGGCGTCTCGTTCCAGTTCGGGTCCCCTGAGCAGTTCGGCGAATTCCGGCTGCTCACCAACAGTTTCTCGGCCGAGTACGGCCGCACCGGCGGCGGCATCCAGGTTTATACGACCAAGTCCGGGGCCAACGACCTGCACGGCAGCGTCTTCTGGTTCCTGCGCAACGACAAGTTCGAGGCCGCCGGGTGGGGCGTCAACAGCCGCCGCGTGTTCGGGTCCGGGGACGCGCGCAACCCGCGCAAGCCGAAGGTTCGCCAGCACGAGTTCGGCTACGCCGTCGGCGGCCCGGTCTGGCTTCCCAAGCTTTACGACGGCCGCAACAGGACCTTCTTCTACACCACGTTCAACGGCTTCGAGCAGGCCGCGGGCACGGCGGTCGGCAACGCCACCATCGCGACCCAGTTGATGCGGCAGGGCGACTTCTCGGAGCTGCCCTTCGCCATCTACGACCCGGGAACCAACACGGCCACCAACACCCGCACCGCATTCGGGGGAAACCGCATCCCGCAAGCCCGCTTCAGCGCCGTCTCGCGCGGCATTGTGCCGCTGATCCCGGCCCCCACTTCCCCGGGCTTCTCCGGCAACTACGTCACCCAGAGCTTCTCCGACCTGAGCCGCCGATTCTTCAGCCTCAAGATCGACCACGCCTTTTCGGACAAGAACCGGATCAACGGCTTCTGGAGCCGCCAGCTCACCGACAGCATCGCGCTGGCGGGACTGCCCGACCCGCTCACGGCCGGCGGCCAGTCCGTCGAGAGGCCGTACATTTACCGGGTGAACCACATCTACAGCTTCACGCCCACGCTGCTGAACAACCTGACGTTCGGCTTCACCATCTTCGACGTGCGGGGCGAGCGCGCTCCCAAGCAGATCGCGACCAACTGGCCCAACACCCTGGGGCTGCGGGGAGTGGAGACAGGCACGTCGGCTTCCTTCCCCTTCGTGAACTTCACCAACGGCTTCAGCTCCTGGGGCCGGATTCAGACGCGGAACCACCAGGCCAACTGGACCTATCATCTGGCCAACACGGTGAGCTGGATCCGGGGCAAGCACGAGTTCAAATTTGGGGGCGAGTGGCGCCGCCTGCGCACCTTCCAGGATCCAGCCGACGACGCGCTGGTCCACGGGCAGTTCGATTTCGCCAACTTCCAGACCGCCGGCGACGCCGCCGGGTTGCGCACCACCACGGGGCACTCGTTCGCCAGTTTTCTGCTCGGCGACACGCAGCAGGCCGTGCGCATCATCAACGCGGCGCCGGCCGGGGTTGACATTCTCTACGGCCACCGCAGCCTGTTTGTGCAGGACAACTGGAGACTGACCCGCAAGCTGACGCTCAATCTCGGCCTGCGGTGGGACGTGGGCCTGCCGCGCTGGGACCAGAACGGCACCCAGGCGACCTTCGACCGGGTGCGGCGCAATCCCGCTGCCGGCAACGTGGCCGGCGCGCTCTCCTTCATCGGCTTCGGCGAAGGACGCCTCAACAAGAAGCGTTTCGGCGACATCTACCTGGACGATTTCGGTCCGCGGGCCGGGTTCGCGTATCAGCTCAGGGCGAAGACGGTGCTGCGGGGTGGCTATGGGCTGTTCTACTCGCCTTCGAACGGCCTGATCGGCGGCAGTTGCTTCCCCTGCTCCTTCGGCCGCAGCTCGCGTCCGGAACGGCTGTCGCCGGACAGCTTCCGCCCAGCTCTCAACTGGGACGGCGGCTTTGCGCCCCCGCCCGGCTTCATTCCGCCCCCCACCATCGCGCCGGACGCTTTCAACAACCAGAGCGTCACCGAGCTGGTGGCGGAGGACGGCCGCCACGCGCGCATCCACCAGTGGTCGTTCGACATCCAGCACGAGCTGCCCGGCAAGCTGCTGTTCGACATTTCCTACGTCGGCTCCTACAGCGACCGGATGAACTCCCGGGTGCCGGTGAACCAGGTGGATCCGCGCCGCCTGGGGCTGGGCGCGCTTCTGGGCCGCAACATCACCGACCCGGCTGTTGCCGCCGCCGGTTTCAGCCGTCCCTACCCGTCCTTCACCGGCACCCTGGCCCAGGCCCTGCGCCCCTATCCGCAGTATCTGGATATCAGCGCTAACTATACGGCCCTTGGCAGCTCCCGCTACAACGGCATGATCCTCAAAGTCGAGCGGCGCTACTCGGACTTCAACCTGCTCGGCAGCTATGTCTTCTCCCGGGCGCAGATGTACCGGGGCGCCGACGCCAGCAACTGCGGCTGCATCCAGCCGGCCGATGCCTACAACTACGGCATTGAGCGCAGCCTGCACACCAACGACATCCCCCACACCGTCAACCTGATCGCCACCTGGGACCTGCCGTTCGGCCGCGGCCAGAAGTTCCTGCGCGGCGGCAGCCGGGTGATCGACCTGCTGGCGGGCGGCTGGACGCTGTCGGGCCTGGCGCAGTACCGGTCGGGCAACCTGCTCACCGTCAACCTGCCCAACGCGCTGGCCGCCGGGGTGCTGTTCGCGCGCAACTACCGGGCCAGCGTCACCGGGCAGAGCTTCAAGACCGGCGCCGGCCGCACTGACCTCGACCCCAACAACCCGAGCGTGCGGTGGCTGGACCGCGCGGCCTTCGGCATTCCAGCCCCGTTCACCTTCGGCAACGCTGCGCAGTTCTATTCGGCGGTCCGCAACCCGCGGGTGCTCACCGAGAATCTCGGCATCGTGAAGCGCACCCGCTTCGCCGAGGGACGCGACTTCGAGATCCGCGCTGATTTGTCGAACCTGTTCAACCGGACCAACTTCGGCGGCATCAACACCACGCTGAACGACCCCAACTTCGGAAGGCCCACCGGGGTGATGACCGGCCCCCGCATCGTCCAGATGGCCATGCGCGTGAACTTCTGACCTATGACCCGGCGACGCGACCTCCTCTTATTCGGCGCGGCGGCGAGCGTGCCGGCGCAAACCGCCAAGAGGACCCGCCTGGCCATCATCGGAACCGGCCACCGCGGCTGGGCCCACATCAACGTTATCCGCGCGGGCCGGCTCGACATCGACATTGTGGCGCTGGCCGACCCCAGCCCCGAGTTCCTCGACCGCGCGGCGTCGCTCGAACCGGGGGCCGCCACCTATCAAGACTACAGAAAGATGCTCGCCGAGCGGAAGGACCTGGACGCCGTACTGGTGGTGACGCCCAACTTCCTGCACGCCGAGGCAACCATCAGCGCGCTCGACCGCGGCCTTCACGCGCTGTGTGAGAAGCCCATGGCCACGTCGGTCTCCGACGCCACGCGGATGATCGAGGCCTCCCGCCGCGCCGGCAAGATCCTGCAAATCGGCCAGCAGATGCGCTACACGCCGCTCTACGAGAAGCTGGCCGCGCTGGTCCGCGAAGGACGGATCGGCGCGGTGCAGTTCGCCAGCGGCAACCTTTTCCGCGGCGACTGGAACCCCCGAAGCTGGCGCTACCAGGGCAAGATCTGGCGTTTCGTGGCCTCGGCCACCGGATCGAGCCTGCTCGAGGACGGCATCCACGAGATCGACGTCATCCACTGGGTGGTCGGCGCGCGCGTCGCCCGCGTGTATGCGGCCGGCGGGAACAACGTGCTCAAGGATCGCGAAACCATCGACCACGCCGCCCTGGTCATCGAGTACGAGAACGGGGTCAAGGTCGATTTCGCTTTTTCGCTGTTCGCCCCCAACTCCGGCCCCAGCGGCCGCGAGATCATCGTGATCGGAACCGAAGGGACGCTCCAGCCCGTCAGCGGCCGCATCGCCTGGCGGAAGCGCGCCGGCGGCGAGGTGACCATGATCGATGCCGTGGATACCACCCCTGGCGCGGTGGGCGCCAAGCCCGTGGGCAAGGACGAGGACAGCGGCACCTACCGCCAGCTCGCGGCGTTCCTGGACAGCATCCGCACCGGCCAGAAGCCCTTCTGCGACGGCGAGGTGGGCCGCGACGCCATTCAGATCTCGCTGCTGGCCGAGAAGTCGCTGCGGGAGCAAAAACCCGTCCTTTGGGCAGATCTGTAGAGCCGGATGTAAGGCCGGACGGCTGCTCTGACCTTGCTACAAATTTGGGTAATAATTTACTTGGCACACCCGCCCACGCCGAGTGCTACGTCAACGGGCAGATTCCAACATCCGTTGATATTCTGTCAAGGCTCCATTTCCAATCGAGGATCAGGCTAGCGCCATGATGAACGAGCAAGACGCCGCAAATGATCAGCGTCGCACCGAGAACGAAGCAGCGCCCGTTTTTCGACCTATAGAGACACAAGTACAAGCCAAGAAACAGCAGGATAGCCCCCAAGATGTTGAGCGCCAAACCAAATGGCAAAGAGTACGCTCGTTTTTGGATGTGAATGAAAAACCCTTCAGCCTCCTGCTTAATTTCTTGGTCGTCGTCGCAGGTATTTGGACTCTGATAATTCTGGGGAAGCAAACATCTGTCATGAGCACACAAACTCAACTGATGGGCAAGCAGACCGATGCCATGCTCAAGCAGACGCGATTGATGGCTGAGCAACTCGCGGACTCGCGTGAATCTTCTCGAAAGGCCGAGGAGCAGAGCAGGGCTTCTCTTGAGGCAAGTGCGGCCTCCCTGGAAGCCAGTGCCGCGCAAAACAAGGCAGGACTTGACTCCACAATAGAGAGAGCCAGGATGGAACAGCGAGCATGGGTAGGAGTAATCGAGATGCGGAGAAGTAGCGAGCCGAAGCTTGGCGAGCGGTTGCTGTTTAACGCCAGACTTAGCAATAGCGGTCGAACACCAGCGACGGAGGTTTTGATTCACAAGGACTTGTCGTTCGAGTACCCTATAGCGAGTAACATTGATCCACATCATGCGGTTCCAGAACGTTCTCGGTTTGCGATTAGCCCGGGTGCTACGTTCATCACTCAAAGTGGCACAATTCCGTTGATTCAACCGATGCTGGATGCACTCATTAAAAAACGGCCCCTTTACCTTTATGGTACGATTCATTATCGGGATGTCTTTTACCGTCAATGGAGCACGACGTTCTGTTCCATCTATGTCTTCCAACAACAGGGGGATCCAGGATTGGAATTCTGCCCTAGCTTCAACGACATGAAAGTAGAACAAACGTCACGCTAGCACAACAAAGAAGACGCACCAGCTTACGGGTGCGCCAAGTAAGTTGTTGCCCAAATTTGCAGCAGGTTGACAAAACGGGGTGGGCGACCCAGAATCTCCCCATGCGGCTGATTGTGGGCATCACCGGGGCCACCGGGGCGATTCTGGGGGTCCGCCTCTTGCAGGCCTTGCAGGATTCGGAGGTGGAGACCCACCTGGTGGTCAGCAAATGGGGCGCGCGCACGCTGGTGCACGAGACGCCCTATACGATGGAGCAGGTGCGAAAGATGGCAACCTGCGCCTACTCGCCCGACGACCAGGGCGCCGCCATCTCCAGCGGCTCGTTCCGGACCAGCGGGATGGTGATCGCCCCGTGCAGCATGCGGACGCTGGCCGCCATCGCCCACGGCCAGGGCGACAACCTGATCCACCGCGCCGCCGACGTGATTCTCAAGGAGCGCCGCAAGCTGGTGCTGGCGGTGCGTGAGTCGCCCCTGAGCGACATTCACCTGGAGAACATGCTGAAGCTGTCCCGCATGGGCGTGGTGATCCTGCCGCCGGTGCCGGCTTTTTACAACCATCCGCGAACGCTGGACGACGTGCTGGATCACCTGGTGATGCGGATCCTGGATCAGCTGGACATCCACGTCGAGTTGGCCCGGCGCTGGGACGGGGTGATGTCGGCCGGCGGACCTTCGAGCGCGGAGTAGGGCTCAGAATCGCGCGGCCTCCCCAACATCCTCGGTCACCTTGAGAATCCGATTCAGCGCCGGAGCAGGAATCACCTGTTCTCTCCCGCCGGGCCAGCGGATGCGGAGTTCCCGGATCGCCTTCTCCCGGCCCAAGCCGAAGAAGACGCGGCGATCGCTTGCCGAGAAGTAGCTGCCGGCCGTGCTGCTCACGTTGTATTGGCGCCGGCCGGTCTCACTGACCAGCACGACCTCCGCCCCCAGGCCCTGCCGGTTGCTCCGGACTCCGCGAAGCTCCAGGCCAATCCAGGGATTGCGGTGGCCGCCCTCGTTGCGCAGCAGGCGGGCCGGTCCGTCGCAGGCCGACACCACCACGTCGATGTCCCCGTCGTTGTCCAGGTCGCCGAACGCCGCGCCACGGCTGGGCCAGCTCTGCTGGAATACTTCGCCGCTTTGGGGCGAAGCGTCCAGGAACTTCTGCTGCCGGTAATGGAGCAACAGCATTCGCTGCGGGTAGCGCAGTTGCGGCTGGGTCAGCTCGATATTGTCCATCACGTGGCTGTTGACCAGAAACAGGTCCTTGCCGCCGTCGTTGTCGTAATCGAGCACCCGCATTCCCCAGCCTCCGAAAAGACGGGTAATCGAGGCCAGGCCGGAGCGCGAGCTGGCGTCGGTGAAGGCGCCGTTGCCGGTGTTCCGAAGGAATACATAGTACTGATATGGTAGGGCCGTGGTGATGATGTCGGGCAAGCCGTCGTCGTCGAGGTCGGCGAAATCGGTGCCCATTCCGGCAAAGACCTGGCCATCCTCGGTGTAGGCCGCTCCGGCCAGCGTGCCGACCTCGGCAAAGCCGCCGCCGCCCTGGTTCTGGAACAGAAACTGGGGATAGGAATCATTGGCGACGGAGATATCGATCCGGCCGTCGCGGTTGAAGTCGGCGAACGCCACGCCGAGGGCTTTGCCGGGCAAGGCTTTGATGCCGCTCGATTCGCTGGCGTCGCGAAAGGTTCCGTCGCCGTTGTTTCGGAACAGGTAGTTCGAGACGGGCTGGAACTCGTCCGGGTGGCAGTAGGAGCGGCCTCCGGGCTGCTTCGTGCCGCAGAATCTGGCGCCGGCGGTGAAGTTCCAGTCCAGATACCGGCAGACGAACAGATCCACAAAGCCGTCGTGGTCGTAGTCGAGGAAGCCGGCGCAACTGGTCCAGCCCTCCGTCAGCAGGCCCGCCTGCCGGGTGCGGTCGCTGAACGTGCCGTTCCCGTTGTTCCGGTATAGGAAGGCGCCGCCATAGGTGGTGACCACCAGGTCAGTGAATCCGTCGTTGTCATAATCTCCGGTGGCCACCGCCATCCCATAGCCGGCGCCCTGGAGGCCCGCCTTTTGCGTCACGTCGGTGAACGTGCTGCCGCGGTTGTTCCTGAAGAGCCGGTTCCAGAACCGCGGGTCCGCCTTGTCCATAGGACTTCCGTCCGGCTGGGGATTCTCGATCCTGGCCCCGTTGACGAAAAAAACATCGAGCCAGCCGTCGTTGTCGTAGTCCAGCACAGCCACGCCGCCGCCCATGGTCTCGATCAGGTACTTGTTCGGGGTAGCGGCGCTGACGTGCCGGAACGCCAGCCTGGCTTGTTCGCTGGCATCCACATACGTGACCGCAGCAGTCTCGGCGGAGGGCATTGTCGGCGGGGCGGAGAGCCAGATGCTGGTGAGCAGGAGGAAGGCAACAAGGCGGGCGGCTCGCCGAGCGGCTGGCATCGGCCCGGATCTTAGCCAAGCCCGGTCAGCGGTGTCAAATCGACCGCAGCCGGACAGTGTAATGTTCTATGATTGTGTTGCAAAGGCTGCCGCCGATGACCGGACAAACCATCGGTCACTATCGCATCGCCGAGAAGCTCGGCGAGGGCGGGATGGGCGTGGTGTACCGCGCCCTCGACACACACCTCGATCGTCCCGTCGCCATCAAAGTGCTGCGCGGCGACGCCGTCGCGAACCCCGAGCGGAAGCGGCGCTTTGTGCAGGAGGCCAAGGCCGCCTCGGCGCTGAACCATCCCAATATCATCACGATCTACGACATTGATTCAAGCGGCGGCGTGGACTTCATGGCCATGGAGTACGTCGCCGGGCGCACGCTGGGCTCGGCGATAGGCCGCAAGGGGCTGGATGTCGCTGAGACGCTGAAGTACGCCGTGCAGATCGCCGACGCCCTGGCCCGCGCTCACGGCGCCGGCATCGTGCACCGCGACCTGAAGCCTTCGAACATCATGATCGATGAACACGGTCTGGTGAAGGTGCTGGACTTCGGCCTGGCCAAGCTGACCGGGCCGGCCGAGGACGACGAGCTGGCGCCCACCCAAACCCTGCGAGCCGGACGGGAAGAGACCGAAGAGGGCACCATCCTGGGCACGGTGGCCTACATGTCGCCGGAGCAGGCGCAGGGCCGGAAGGTGGACGCCCGCTCGGACATCTTCTCGTTCGGCTCGGTGCTCTACGAGATGATCACCGGACGGCGGGCTTTCCAGGGGGAGAACAAAATCTCGACGCTGTCGGCGATTTTGCGGGAGGAGCCTCAGCCGGCCGGCCAGGTGGCGGAAGGCACGCCGCGGGAGCTGGAGCGCATCGTGGCGCGCTGCATGCGGAAGGATGCGGCGCGGCGCTACCAGCACATGGACGATGTGAAGATCGCGCTGGAGGAGTTGGAAGAGGAATCGGAATCCGGGCGGCTGGCGGGCGTCGAGCCCGTGCCGCGCAAGGCGTCCCGATGGCCAGTGGCGGCGGCGGGCCTGGCGGCGCTGCTCGTGCTGGCCGCGATTCTCCTTTGGCGCAGGCAATCTGAAGCGCCCGCGCCGGACCTGACGCTCCGGCGGCTGACGTCGGATTCCGGGCTGACCTTCGAGTCGGCCATTTCGCTCGACGGCAAGCTGGTTGCGTACGCCTCCGACCGCAGCGGCGAGGGCAACCTGGACATCTGGGTGCAGCATCTCGCCGGCGGCCAGGCTATTCGCCTCTCCCGCCACGAAGCGGACGACCACGCACCGGCCATCTCGCCCGACGGCAGCAGGATCGCTTTCCGGTCGGAGCGCGACGGTGGCGGCATCTACGTGATTGCCGCGCTGGGGGGTGACGAGAGGCTGCTCGCCAAAGACGGCCGGCAGCCACGCTTTTCTCCCGACGGCAACTGGATCGCTTACTACGTCGGCCGGGGCTTGGGCGCGGCGCAGGTCTTCTTAATGCCCGCCAACGGAGGGCCGCCCCAGCCTTTCCAGGCCGGCGTGTCGTGGGCGGCCTTACCGGTGTGGTCGCCGGATTCGAAGCGCCTGTTGTTCATCGGAACCACGGACGCCTTTGGGACCACCGGCTTTGATTGGTATGTGACTCCGTTGAGCGGTGGCAACGCGGTGAAGACGGGAGCCCGCGACGTCTTTGAGCGGCAGGGTCTGTTCGGGCGCTTTTTTTCGCAGACCGGCGACTGGGCCGGAGATCGCATCGTTCTTCCCGCGCGGAAGGGCGATAGCCAGAATCTGTGGCAGGCGACGATCTCGCCGCGGACCTGGCGCGTCACGGACCCCGCCCGCCGGCTGACCACCGGCCCCGGCCCCGAGGATACGCCATCCGTCGCCGCCGATGGCCGCATGGTCTTTGCCAATGTCATCACCACCAACGACCTTTGGAGTCTGCCCGTCCAGGCCAATATGGGCAAGGTCACCGGGGAAATCCAGCGACTGACCCAGGATGCTGCTGACGACCAGCATCCTTCCTACTCCCGGGACGGCAAGAAGATGGTGTTCACCTCCTCGCGGCTGGGAACCATGGACGTGTGGATCAAGGACATGGCCACAGGCAAAGAGACCGCCCTGGTGGTTACCCCGGCGCGAGAACAGAGAGCTAAAATCTCACCCGACGGCTCGAGGGTTGCTTACCAGGTCACGGCGGCAAGGACCTCCATACACGTCGTCGCCTCCGAAGGAGGGGCGGCGCAGCTCGTCTGCGACAATTGCGCGCTCTTTCAATGGTCGCCAGACAGCAAGCGGGTCATGTTCTCTTCCGGACAGCCAACCCACTCTGCCTCCATCCACGTCGAGACGGGAGAAAGGATCGAAGTTCAGGCCCACCCTCGATACAACATCCATCGCACCCAGTATTCGCCCGACGGCCGATGGGTTGCCTTCCACTCTCCAATGGGGCCGCGCCGGACCCCCGTGTTCGTATCGCCCCTGCGGGACGGCAAGGCTGCCGGTGAGGAAGGCTGGATAGAGGTCAGCGAAGAAGGCGGCCACCCCTTCTGGTCGCCCGACGGAAACCTGTTGTACTTCTACAAGGATAGCGAGGGATTCCGGTGCTTCTGGGCGCGGCGTCTCGATCCGGTGTCGAGGCGCCCGGATGGTCCCGCGTTCGCGGTGTATCATCTGCACGGGGCGCGGCGGTCGCTGGTCCCGCTGGCCGGCTTCATCGGGGCGTCGCTGATCGAGGACCGGCTGGCGTTCGCCATGAGCGAGCTGAGCGGCAATATCTGGCTGGCCGAGCCGAGCCGGCGGTAACCGGGCTCAGAGCCAGCCGGCGAGGCGGAAGGCGGACTGGAAGGGGTTCAAAAAGCGGACCCCACCGAGCACTTGGCCGTCGCTGAAATCTTCGCTCAGCACGAGGGGGATGTCGTGCAAGCGTGCCACGGCCCAAAGCTGGGCGTCCCAGTAGTTGAGCCGGTAGTCCCGAACGCCGTGAACGGCCTCCTCCACGACCCGGCTCGTGACATCGAACACCGTCCAGGTTCGCAGGTAATGACTGACGCGTCCGGCAGCGTCCTCTATCGAGAGCGGCGCGGGCAGCTTGCGGATGGCCGTCGTGAAGAACTCGGCCAGGACCTGCGTGCTGACAGCCCCGCCTGCCGACACCGACAGGCCTTCGATGGTTTCGAGGGCGCGCTGCTGCTTGGCGGGTTCCGAGCGGTCGTAAGAGTAGACCAGTACATTAGTGTCGACCAGGGTACGGGCGGTCATAGAGGTCCTCGCGCCTCCAGGTCCTCCCACCGGGAGTGGCTGGAACCGGACCCTTGGCCATCAACCTTCGGATGAACTCCTTCTCCTGCTCCCAGGCGCGGTTCAGCTCCTCGGTCCGGATCTCAGGCGGGGTGTGCAGATCGAGCGCCTGGCGGATGATTTCCGCCTCCGTCTTGCCGGTCTTGCGGGCCCACCGCTTGAGGAGCCGCTCCTGGCGCCGCTCGATATAAACCTGCTTGCGGACCATGGTCGGCATACATCAAGTATACATCATCTCTGGCCTGCCGGACCGCCGGCCTGTAGTACAATCCCCAACGACCGGGGGAAATCATGAATCGACGGGCGTTTCTGCGGACGGCGGCGGGCTTGGTCCCGGCCCTGGCGGTGGCGGCGCGAAGGCCGAACATTGTTCTGATCGTGGCGGATGACCTTGGCTACGGTGAGCTGGGCGTTCAAGGGCTGCGGGATGTGCCCACGCCCCACATCGACTCGATCGCCAGGAACGGGGTGCGGTTCACCAACGGATACGTTTCGTGTCCGGTGTGCAGCCCCACGCGGGCGGGGCTGATGACCGGGCGCTACCAGCAGCGCTTCGGGCATGAGTTCAACCCCGGGCCGGCAGAGCGGGCCGAATCGAACTTCGGCCTCCCGCTCACCGAGACAACGATCCCGCAGCGGCTGAAGCCGCTCGGGTACTCGACCGGCATGGTGGGCAAGTGGCATCTCGGGTACCGGCCGGAGCTGCACCCGCTCGAGCGCGGCTTCGATGAGTTCTTCGGGTTTCTGGGCGGCGCGCATCCTTACGTGCGAGGCGGACGGGTGAACGAGATTCTGCGGGGAACCAAGGCGGTCGAGGAGCCGGAGTACCTGACCGAGGCGTTTGCGCGGGAAGCCGTCTCCTACATCGAGCGTCATCAGAAGGAGACGTTCTTCCTTTACCTGACGTTCAACGCCGTCCACGCGCCGATGCAAGCGGCGGAGAAGTACCTGGCGCGTTTCTCCTCGATGCCAGACCCGCGGCGGCGAACCTACGCCGGGATGCTCTCGGCGCTGGACGACGGGGTGGGACGCGTGCTCGGCAAGCTCAGGGATGCCCGGCTCGAGGACGACACCGTAATCGCTTTTGTGAGCGACAACGGCGGGCCCACACTGGTCACCACGTCGGCCAACGGGCCGCTCCGGGGACTGAAGGGGCAGGTGCTGGAGGGCGGCATCCGGGTGCCCTTTCTGCTTCAGGGCAAGGGACGGCTGCCGGCGGGCAAGGTGTACGGCCAGCCGGTGATCGCGCTCGATCTACATCCCACGCTGGTGGCGGCGGCGGGGGGAACGATTCCGGCTTCGGCGAAGCTGGACGGCGTGAACCTGACGCCGTACCTGAACGGGTCGAGCCGCGGGGCGCCGCACGAGGCCCTGTACTGGCGCTTCGGGGAGCAGGGGGCGATCCGCAAGGGTGACTGGAAAATGGTCCGGCTGGAGGACGGCGGCCCGCATCTCTACAACCTCGCGGCCGACGTGGGCGAGAGCAACGACCTGGCGGCGAGCAAGCCGGAGAAGCTCAAGGATCTCGAGAGCGACTGGCAGGCATGGAGCCGCCAGTTGGCAGCGCCCAAATGGAACACCCGCCGCGCCACGCGGGGCGCGCGGAAGAAGGCGCGGGCCTAGTCTCAAGCCCGCAGACTTGGCCAAGATTGCAGACACCTTGTCCGGCCCCATCTGGGTGGACAGATGGAGCAGATCTTCCAGGGGCTGATCGACCGCACACGTGCACGGCTGAACGTGAAACGACTGAAGACCATCTTCGGCAGGAAGCACGTCCGCATCGGGACGGCAAGGGCAAGCCGCCTCGACTAGCACTTCGGCAAAGCTGACTCTCAAGGCGTACACGAAAGGCGAACACATCCTTCGCTTCGAAGCGATCGTGCCCATGCGACCTTCATCATCGATGAGACTTTGGATCAACTGCCGAAGCCAGCTCAGGTCGGCGGGACGCGCGTCGGCGGCGTTGACATGAACAAGCTGAGAACGCGGGCCGTGCTGAGCGCCGCCCTGGCATTAGCATGTTCACCGAAGGGGTTCACGGTGGGGCGGTTTGCCGATTCGCGGCAAGGACCTTCTGATCCAAGCCGCCAACTCTCGCCGATATCAGGCGCCACAACCGGCCGTCCGATCGCGGCGCTGGTGATCGTGCGGGAGAAGATCATTCGCCCGATTCTGGCCGGCACGGGTAAACCCAGGATGGGCAGAAAGCCGAAGAACTGGATCCCGATCGACGACCACTACGAGGCCGCGCAAGCGCCCAGAGCGCCTAAAGGCCTCCCCACGGGGGTCACCGCGCCGGAATCCAGGGGTGGACGACAGTGATAGGGCTGGCGGTGGTGGCTTCTTCCACCGGCGTGTTGATCAGGAAGCGTTTCCCGTCAGCCGACACGTCGTACCGGCCCAGAACTCCGCTCCCGATGCCGATGCCTTCTTCGGTGAATCGCGCCTCGAACAGCACCTTGGGGACGCCGCGTTCCAGGGCCGATCCGCTGGTCTTGATCTCGACCGACATCAGCTTACGGTCGAGCGTGCGGTAGAAGAGCTCCTTGCCGTCGCGCCGCCAGCGGGGCTCGACGCCGGCGCCGGTCGAGATCTGCCACTTTCCGCCCGGTCCGGGGAAGTTCCGCATGTAGACCTGCTGCGGGCCGGACTCGTCCGACACGTACGCCATCCACTTGCCGTCGGGCGACAGGCGGCCTTGCCCCTCGCTGAACTCGGTTTGAAGGAAGGGGAACGGCTTGCGGTCGCCCTCGAGGGGCAGGATCCAAATATCGTTCCGGGTCCGGCCGGCTTGGTTGAATACAATAAAACGGCCGTCGGAAGACCAGTCCGTGGGAGCGATGAGGGGGCCGGAGGCCGGTAAACCCTCGTCCTGACCGGCCCCGCTCGAAGCCTTCCAAAAGAGGCGCTGCGGCTGTTCCCGAGAACCGCTGAAGGCGATGCGGGCGCCGTCGGGGGACCAGACCGGGAACCAGTCGAGGCTCGGATCAAAGGTGAACCGTTGGAGACCACCCCGCGAAAGCTCGAGCAGCCACACGTCAAATGTCCCGACCGACTCCCCCAGAACCAGGGCGACGGCTTGCCGTCCGGGGACAGGCTCTGGTCAAAATACGGACCCGCCGGGCCGGCGGTCTCGAGCAGCTTGCCGGCGCGGTCGAACCAGGTAAGCTGCGCGTTGCCGCCGCGGGTGACGCTGCGATAGACCAACACCCCCCCGGGCGAGACGGAAAACGGCGCCATTCCGGTGATGACCCCGGTCCCGACTTTCTCGGCCACCGGAAACGGCTCGCCGGTGGTTTCCAGCCGTCCGGGGTCGAACGGTTGAGCCACCAAAGTCGCCTCCCTGACGTACAGGAGGTACCCTTTGCCCGCCGCGCCCGGCTCGGCGTAGCCAACCATCGAAACGGCGGATAGAATCCGCTTGCGCGTCTTACCGTCGAGCGAGCCGGCGTAAATCCCGCTGTTCTCGATGGCGCTGCTACGGGCGAGGTACAGGAAGTGGCGGCCGTCGGGCAGGAACAAAGGCCAGCGGTGACTGTTCTCGCGCCGGGAGGCGTCAAACGTGGTCAGGTTGGCAGGCGCGCCGCCGGCCGAGGAGACGCGCTGGAGCACCCCCTGGCGCGCCCCAACGAAGACAATCGTCCCCTCCGGGCTCCAGGCGCCGCCCGTGCCGGGCGGCGCATCGCACAGGGTCTGCGGCGGACCTCCCGAGACCTCGACCTTCTTGAGCTTAACGCCGGCGAAGAAGGCCACGAAGCGGCTGTCCGGCGACCAAAAAGGAAGGATGGCATCCTCGGTGCCCGCCACCTGCTGGGGCGTCAGTGAATTGAGCGGCCGTATCCAGAGCGCCGTACGGCCATCGGAAACGGCCGTGAAGGCGACCAGGCGGCCGTTCGGCGACACCACCACCGAGTCGCCGAAGGTGGCTTTCTCCGGCGGCAGCACGACGAACCGGGTGACTCGCTGCTCCGCCGGGGGCCGGCGGAAGTAGAGGCCCGCCAGCGCCAACGCCGCCAGCGTCACGACGGCGGCGATCATCCACGGCACGCGCGAGCGGACGGCCGGCTCGCTCGGCGGCGTGGCGGCCGCCGGCGTTTCCGCGATCCACTCGAGCTCGCGCTTCAGGTCCTTGACGCTCTGCCACCGCTCGTCGGCGTCCTTGGCCAGGCACACCCGGATCGCGCGGTCGAGCGACGGCGGCGAAACCGGCGCCGGCTCCGTATGCAGGATGGCCCCGATCACCGTTGCCTGGGTGGTCCCAGGGAAAGCCTTGTGCCCCGTGGCCATCTCATAGAGGACCGCGCCGAAGGAGAAGATGTCGCTGCGGGCGTCGGCGTCGCGGCCGGCGAGCTGCTCCGGCGCCATGTACTGGAAGGTGCCGAGCACGGTGCCGGCGGCGGTGAGGGCGGCGGCGCTCTGGGTCGGAGTGGTAGGCAGAATCGCCCCGCCCGGCCCGCCGCCCGTTTTGGCCAGGCCGAAGTCGAGCAGCTTGGCCCCGGCCTTGGTGAGCATGATGTTGCCGGGCTTCAGGTCGCGGTGGGTGAACGCCTGCCGATGGGCCTTGTCGAGCGCGTCGGCGGCCTGGACGGCGCAGCGCAGCAGCTCGCCGAGCTCGAGCGGTCCCCGGGCAATCCGCGCGGCTAGCGTCTCACCTTCCAGAAACTCGAGCACCAGGAAGTCGATGCCGTCCTGCGAGCCGACGTCGTAGAGGGCGCAGATGTGGGGATGATTCAGCGCCGCGACGGCGCGCGCCTCGCGCTCCATGCGCTGGCGCAGCTCCGGGTTCGCGGCCAGGTGCTGCGGCAGGACCTTGATGGCGACCGTGCGGTCCAGGCGCGTGTCGGTGGCCTTGTACACTTCGCCCATGCCGCCCGAGCCGACCAGGGCCACGATTTCGTACGGGCCGAGCCTTGTTCCGGTCGCCAGCGCCATGGGGCTAGTGTAGCAACTTGTTGATTCTGCTGAGCCTGACCTTGGTGCAAATTTGCACCAAGGTGCGATGGGCGCCTTCCCAGGGAACAGGAGCGCTCCGGCGGCTCGGTACTTGGTTGACGGCGGTGGCGCGGCAGGTTAGAGTAGAGCCATGGACGTGACCGTGCAGATTCCTGACGATCTCGCCAGCCGGATGGGGGCTGGTTGCGATCTGTCGCGGCGCGCGTTGGAGGCGTTGGCCGCCCAGGAGCACAAGCGCGGCCGTCTCACCAAGCCCGATCTGAGGCGGCTGCTCGGATTCGAAACCGGAGACCAGATCGACGAATTTCTCAAGGAACACGAGGTATTCGAGGACTACACCCTGGAAGACCTGGACCGCGAGCGTGAGGGCTTGCAGCGTCTGGGCTTTTGATGCGTCTTGTAGTCGCTGACACCAGCCCGCTTCGTTACCTTGTGCAAATCGATCAAATCGAGCTCCTGCCTCGATTGTTCGAGAAGATATTCATCCCCTCGGTTGTGTGCGACGAGCTGCGCCACCTTTCCGCGCCGGCGGCGTTGCGAAGCTGGATGAGCTCGATGCCCGAGTGGCTTGAGGTATCCATGGTCAGGGCGAGCGATGATCCATCGTTGGGCGCGTTGGACGAAGGCGAGAAGTCGGCGATCACGCTGGGACTGTTTCTCTCGGCCGACCTCATCCTCATCGACGATCGCAAAGGCGCGGCAGTCGCTCGGGGAAAGGGATTCGAAGTAACCGGGACGCTTGGCATTCTTGACCTTGCAGCGCGCCGTGGCATGATCGACCTTGCTGAGGCGCTCACGCGGCTCCGGGCTACGAATTTCCGCCGGCGGCAGGAACTTTTTGATGCCCTGCTCAGGCAACATGAGCAAGGTGGCCGTACCTGAAGGGCTGTCAACGGAGAAAGCACGGTCTTCCCGTGTTGTGCACTGAGTGACTCGCTGCTCAGCCGAGGGCCGGCGGAAGTAGAGGCCCGCCAGCGCCACCGCCACCAGCGTCCGGTCCAGGCGCTGTCGGTGGCCTTGTACACTTCGCCCATGCCGCCCGAACCGACCAGGGCGACGATCTGGTAGGGTCCGAGGCGGGCGCCGGCAGCCAGGGTCATGGGGGTATTCTAGCGCGAAAGGCAACGGACGATGCGCCCGACGCCGGCCGCCGGACCTGGGCGGGCCGGTGCGCGCCACGAAAGTGATGGGCCTTCGCAACCGCTGGCGCGAGACCGACCCAATCGGCCGCAGCGGCGGGCCGTCCTCGCCGGGCTTGGTGTACACTGCTAAGGATATGAAGAGGATGCTCTGGGTGGCGGCCTGGCTGGCGCTGAGCCTGGCGGCGTCCGCGCAAATGCGGCGCCAGAGACCCGACGACCTGCCCAATCCGCTGGCCGGAAAGTCCGAGGCCATCGAGGCGGGCGGTACGTTCTTCGCGGCAGCCTGCGCCGCCTGCCACGGGATTACCGGAGAAGGCGGCCGCGGGCCCAACCTGAGCGACGGCCGCTTCTCCCGCGGGAACAGCAACCGCGCCCTGTTCGAGACCATTCAGCAGGGCGTCCAAGGCACCGAGATGCAGCCATTCCCGCTCCCGGACGAGAAGGTGTGGGAGCTGGTGGCCTATGTCCGCGGCCTCAGCGCCCCGGCCTTCGAGACCGGCGCTCCGGGCGATGCGGATGGCCCTCGACGCCCGCACCGGCAGGCACTTGTGGCACTACTACATGGGCCAGATGCTCACGGCCTCGCCGATGACCTACCTGGTGGACGGCAAGCAGTACGTGGCGGTCGCTTCGGCCACCGCCGTCTTCGCGTTCGGGCTCGTGGAGCCCGCGGCGGCGCGGAAGGATGGCAACTGAACGCCTAGTGTGGCGTCCCATCCCAACCTTGACAACCGCTCCCTGCGGTCGCGGCTCAGCAACTGCCGCGAAATCAGCGGCGCCGGTTCCGAGCCGCGACCAAAGGGAGCGGTGGCTGTAAGCTCCTATGCCGCCTCGCGCCTGCTGAACGCATCGCAGCCCTTCAGGACGGCGTTCCCGTGAAGTGGTTCGTCCTGCTGCTCCTCGCGCCGGCTCCGCAGCCGCAGCGCGGACCGCTCGAAATGGGAGCGGCGGCGCTTGACAAGGGCGACTCCGCCGCGGCCGTCGCGCACCTGCGGACCGCGCCGCGCAATGCGCCCGCGCTGAAGCTTCTCGTCAAAGCCTACATACTGAACGGACAAAAGCGGGAGGCCGAACCGGTGGCCGAGGAGGTCACCCGGCTCGCCCCCGCCGACGCCGAAGGGTGGTCGCTGCTGGGGCGCCTCCACCAGGATGCGGGCCGCTTCCGCGAGGCGATCGCGCCGCTCGAACACTCGCTCGAGCTCGAGTCCGGCGACGCGGTCACGCTCGTCTCGCTGGCCAACGCCCGCATCGGCCTCGGCGAGCACCCCCGGGCGGCGGCGATCTTCGAGCAAGCCCTGGCGGCCAACGCCCGGCGCGCGAAGCCGCTGGCCGCGCCCCACGCTTCCTACGCCATCTTCCTGCTGCGCCTCGACCGTCCGGCCGAGGCCGAGATCCAGGCGCGGCGCGCCCTGGCCATCGATCCGCGCGAGCCCCTCGCCCTGGAGGCCGAGCGCGGAGTCCAGGCGCGCCTGCGGACTGCCGCCCACGCCGCCTCGGGCGCCGCGGCGCTGCCGGCCCCGAGATTCGAAGACATCGCCGAGCGCGCTGGAATCCGCTTCCGGCTCGAAAACTCCCCCACCCCCGCCAAGCACCAGATCGAGACCATGCCGGGCGGCGTCGCCGTGCTCGACTACGACAACGACGGATTCCTCGACATCTACTTCACCAACGGCGCCGAGAGTCCGTCGCTCGCCAGGACCGGCCCCCGGTTCTGGAACCGCCTCTATCGCAACAACGGGAACCTCACCTTCACCGACGTCACCGAGCGCGCCGGCGTCCAGGGCGCCGGTTACATGATGGGCGCGGCTGCCGGCGATTTCGACAACGACGGATTCCCCGACCTGTTCGTGGCCGGAGTCGGCCGCAACATCCTCTATCGCAACCACCGGGACGGGACATTTCGCGACGCCACCGCATCCGCCGGGCTCGATCGGGCCCATCCCGAGCATGGCCGCATGTGGGGCATCCACGCCGCCTGGCTCGACTACGACCACGACGGCCGGCTCGACCTGCTGGTGGTGAACTACTGCGCCTGGGACCCCAAGACGGAACCCTTCTGCGGCGATCCGCGCCCCGGCTATCGCTCCTACTGCCACCCCAACCGCTACCGCGCGCTGCCCAATCAGCTTTTCCGCAACAACCCGGACGGGACCTTCTCCGATGTCTCGGACGTCTCCGGCATCGGCAGGCATCTCGGGAAAGGGATGGGGGCGGCGATCGCGGACTACGATGGCGACGGGCGCATCGACATCTTCGTGGCCAACGACACCGAGCCCAACTTCCTGTTCCGGAACCTGGGGTCAGGACGTTTTGCCGAGGTAGGCCTCCAGGCCGGGGTCGCTTACAACCAGTTCGGCAAGGCGCTGTCGTCGATGGGCGCTGATTTCCGCGACCTGGACAACGACGGGCTGCCGGACTTGTTCGTCACCACGCTCTCCAACGAAGGCTTCCTGCTGTTCCGCAACGCCGGGGGGCGGTTCGACGACATCGCCGACCGGGCGCGGCTGACCCTGCCGAGCCTGCCCTTCAGCGGGTGGTCCAATGTGATCGCCGACTTCAACAACGACGGGTGGAAGGACCTCTTCTCGGCCAACGGGCACGCCCTCGACAATGTCGAGCTCACCGAGAGCCGCAGCTATCGGCAGCCGAACACGCTCTACCTGCAGACCGCGCCGGGCGCGTTCGGCGATGTCTCGGCCCTCGCCGGCGACGACTTCCGGCGGAGGGCGGCCCATCGCGGGGCGGCGGCCGCCGATTTCGACAACGACGGGAAGCTTGACCTGGTGGTCACGGCGCTGGGCGACCGCGCGGAGCTGTTCCACAACGTCACGCCAGAGGCGGGCCGCTGGCTGCTCGTCCGCTTGGTCGGCCGCGCCTCGAATCGCGATGGGGCCGGCGCGAAGCTGAAAGTCCAGACCGGGGACGGCCGCACGCTCTGGAACCAGGCCTCCGCGTCGGTGGGCTTTGCCTCGTCGGGCGATCCTCGCGTGCATTTCGGGCTGGGGCCCGGCCGGAGCGTCCGGAGCCTCGAAATCGAGTGGCCCAGCGGACAACGTCAGCGGCTGGAGAATCTGGATGCAGATCGGATACTCACCGTCGAGGAGCCGGCGCGCGCGGCCGGCGTCCTGGAACGGGACACGGCCGGGCTGCGCGGCCTACACTAGTGTGGTGTCCCGGATCATGCCGGCATATCCAGGAAGCGAGCGGGAGCGGCGCATACCCGTTCAAGCCCTCCGGGACTTCGTCGCGGCCATCTTCACCAACTGCGGGATGAGCGCTGAAGACGCCGCCCTGCTGGCCGATACGCTGGCCGCGGCGGACCTGCGCGGCGTACACTCTCACGGCGTGCTGCGGACGCCCGAGTATGCCGGCAGGATGCTGGCCAAGGTTGTGGACCCGCGGGGCCGCCCCCGCCTGGTGAAGGACTCCGGCGCCGCGCTGGTGATCGACGGCGGCAACAGCATGGGCCAGATCGGGGCCGTCTTTGCCATGCGGCAGGCGATCGAGCGGGCGCGGTCGGCCGGCGTGGCCGCGGCAGCCGTCGGCGGCAGCAACCACTGCGGCGCTATGTTTTACTACGCCATGATGGCCCTGCCCGAGGACATGATCGGGCTCGCCACCACCAACGCCTTGCCCACCATGGCCCCCTGGGGAGGCGCCGACAAGATCGTCGGGATCAATCCGCTGGCGGTGGCGGTCCCGGCCGCCGAGGAGTCCCCCCTGGTGCTCGACGCCGCTTTCAGCTACTCCTCCCACGGCAAAATCCGCATCTTTCACCAGAAGGGCCTTCCCATCCCCCCGGCCTGGGCCTCGGACGCCGATGGTCAACCTACTACCGATACTGGAAAAGCCCTGGCCGGACTGCTTCAGCCCATCGGGGAGTACAAGGGCGTCGGGCTGGCGGTGGTGATGGGGATCCTCTCGTCGCTGCTGTCCGGGGCCGGCTACGGCCTCGAGTCCGGCAACATGGTGGACGGCGCCACCCCCGGCCGGGACGGGCATTTCCTGATGGCGCTGCGGGTGGCCGCCTTCGAGGACCCGGCGCGCTTCAAGCAGCGCGTGGACGGCGTCATCCGCCAGATCCGAACCAGCCGGAAGGCGCCGGGCGTGGAGTGTTTGTACGCCCCCGGAGGCCTCGAGGCCCAGACCGAGGCTCACTACCGGCGGGATGGGATTCCGCTCAACGATCTCACCCTGGCGGGCCTCGCTCGAGCCGCCGCACGGGTCGGGCTCGACCCCGCTCTGCTCCATACTCATCCGCCGGGCCAACAACCGGGCCGGTAAGGTTTCTCCCTTAGCCAAACCCAGCATCGCCGCCGATTGACGCCGCTCGGAGCCTCTCTTAGCATCACTGTGTATTGCTCGGAATCGGCGACACCGTCGGCGACTACAAGATCCTGGCCGTGATCGGCTCGGGCGGCATGGGCCACGTCTTTAAGGTGGAGCACGCCATCACCCGGCGCGTGGAGGCCATGAAGGTTCTGCTGCGGGACCAGGCCGGCCGGCCCCTGCTGGCCCAGCGCTTTCTGCGCGAAATCCAGATTCAGGCCGGGCTGACTCACCCCAACATCGCCGCCGTGCACAATGCCTTCTCGGCCGGCGAAGACCTGGTGATGATTCTGGAGCTGGTCGAAGGGGAATCTCTCGACAGGCTGATGGAGCGGCGGCGAATCCCCCTCGAGTGCGGGGTGGGATACGTCCGCCAGGCGCTGACGGCACTGGCTTACGCTCACCAGCGCGGCGTCACCCACCGCGACATCAAGCCGGCGAACATCCTCATCACCACCGAAGGGACCCTGAAGCTGACCGACTTCGGCCTGGCCAAAGCGCGCGGCGACGACCTGCATCTCAGCAAGTCGGGCGCGGTGCTGGGCTCGGTCTGCTATATGTCGCCGGAGCAGGTGAAGGGTTTGGCCGCGGTGGACGCCCGGGCCGACCTCTACTCGGTGGGTGTGGTGCTCTACGAGCTGACGACCGGGCAGAGACCGTTCGAAGGCGAAAGCGCGTTCGAGGTGATGCGGGCCCAGCTCGAGCAGGCGCCCGTTCCGCCCGTCGAGCGCGACCCGGCGCTGCCCGCGTCGCTCAACCAGGTCATCCTGAAGGCGCTCGGGAAAAAGCCCGAGGATCGCTTCCAGTCCGCCGAGGAGTTTGACCGGGCGCTGGGCGAGGCCCTGGCGAGCCCCGGGACTTCGCGGCCGTCCGCGCGGGCCAGGCGCGCCGTGGGCGCCGGCATTGCGGCGGCCGCGATCCTGGTTGCGGCGGCGTGGCTCACCAGGACGGCGCCGCAGAAATCCCCCGCCGTGTCGCCGCCTCCGCCGCCTCGAGCAGCCGCCTCTCGCGAGACCATCGCCCGCCCGCTGGTGACGGTGGCGGCCGGCGCGCGCTTGCAGGTCCGGACCACGGTTACGATTTCCACCAACGTCCACCAGGCCGGCGAAATATTCCGGGCCGTGCTCGACGTCCCGCTCACCGCCGGCGGACAGCTCGTCGCCGCCAAGGGCGCATCGGTCGAAGCCCGGATCGAGGCCTCCGAGAAGGGCGGGCGGCTCCGGGGACGCGCCCGGCTGGCCGTCCGGCTGATCCGGCTCGACACCGCGGCCGGCGCGGTGGTCAGGATCTCGAGCGACTCGGTCGAACGCCAGGGAGCCGCCAACCGGGTGCGCCTTCTGCGGCACAGCCCGCCGGCGGTGCTGCCGGCCGAGACGCGGCTGGAGTTCCGGCTCCTGGAACCGCTGCGGGTGGCGGCCGCTCAGGAGGCCGGGCTTCGCATCCTTCCCCAGCAGGCCGCGCCCAGCGCGTTCAATGCCGCGGCCGTAAAGAAGTAAGGAATCGTCACGAAATAACTGTGCCAGTGCGTCAGAATCCGCTCCCTTTGGTCGCGGCTCAGAATCGCGTTCCGAGCCGCGACTGAAAGGAGCGGTCAGGCCCTAAGCGGAGGCGTCTCCGGTCAGCCGGTTCTGGAACCGCTGCGGGTGGCGGCCGCTCAGGAGGCCGGGCTTCGCATCCTTCCCCAGCAGGCCGCGCCCAGCGCGTTCAATGCCGCGGCGGTAAAGAAGTAGGCGGAGGCGTCTCCGGTCAGCCGGTTCAGGTAAGGGAAGGCGTTGGCGCTCACGAACGACGCCAGGTTGCCGGCCATGTTCATGGTGCCGGTCACGGCGCCGGAAGCCGCCCCGCCTATGTCCATCGAATAGGCCCAGCTCGGGCTGATGGTGATCTCGACGCCGAAGGTGGCCACCGCAAAGCAGGCCACCGCCGCCGCCGGGGTCGGCATGCCGCTCACCGCAGCCAGCGCCAGGGCGCCAGCAGAAAACCCGCCGCCGCCGGCAGCCGGCGCGACCACGCCCGGAAGCGCGAGCGGTACAGACCGTCCACCGCGAATCCGGAAACCCACTGCGCGCCCGCCCCCACCAGCAGCGGGACCATGGCGTAGCCGGCCGCTTCCATCTGGGTCAGCCGGTAGTGCTCCTTCAGGTACGGATGCATCCAGGAAAGGTTGATGAAATTGGTGAAGTTGCTCGCGAAGTACTGCACCATCGACAGCGCCATGCCGCCGGACCGGAGCACTCGAACGAAATGCCCGGGCGGCGCGGCAACCGCGGCCTCGGGTCTCACCGGCGCCCGCGGATGGTCGCGGAACCAGGCGAACCAGCCGCCGGCCCACACCAGTCCCGGAACCCC
>Ga0247727_10004306_pt1 | contig 30272 bp, 32 predicted proteins | sample WisWelCaveWW1625_FD_202498 | JGI IMG/M metagenome (GOLD analysis project Ga0247727, IMG submission 202498) | Biofilm microbial communities from Wishing Well Cave, Virginia, United States - WW16-25 | ecosystem: Environmental > Aquatic > Deep subsurface > Groundwater > Cave microbial mat | place...
GTCAAGAAGAAAATCGTGAAATTCTTTCATGAGTAAAAAATATTATTTGCAAATCACCAGACAACTTTTTATATACAAGGTAGGTCGGCCACCTCTCAGCTTAGATTTCTGACTACCTCCCATTTGAGCGAAGATAAAACGCATTCATAGAATTGATAACATAGGAATGAACTCTCAATGGAAAACCAATTCCGCAAAAATGCTCATGCGGTAATTATCGGCATCAACAAATATCAGGACCCAAATATCCCGAATTTGACTTATGCTCGCGCCGATGCCGAAGGCCTTTATAGAATCCTAATCGATCCGGAGCTGGGACGCATCCCGCGCGACAACGTTATCTTGCTTCTCGATGAGGAAGCCACCGCGAGCAATATTCGTTCTGCCATTGGCGACGAAATCCCTCGCCGCGCTGGTGAGCAAGATTTGGTTTACATTTATTACGCCGGACACGGATCGCCGGTCATCAATCCCAAAAGCCGCTCCCACGACGGCATGGAAAAATATCTCGTGCCGGCTGATGCCCAATTGGACAAGCTCCGCGGTACCGGTATCCCTATGGATGACATCCAGAGGTTTTTTGGTTGGATCGAATCGAAGCAGGTGATGTTTTTCATTGACAGTTGCTATAGCGGCGAAGCCGGTGGGCGCACTTTTAAGCAGTATCAAAGCCGGCATTTGAAGCTCTCTGATGAATTTTTGGAAGATCTCGCCAGCGAAGGCCGGTTGGTGGTTACGGCATGCGATGTGAATGAAGTTTCCCTTGAAACTCCGGACATCGGACATGGCTTGTTTACCCACTATCTCTTAGAAGGATTGAAAGGTCACGCCGACAAAGACCAGGATGGCTTGATCACCATCAATGAGCTATATGACTATGTTTATGAAAACGTCTCGCAACACGCCCGCAAAATGGGCGGGGGCATGCATCCCATTCAGAAAGGCTCCGTCAAAGGGAAAATATTTTTAACGCAGTACGAGACTGTAGCCCAAAAGCAGGCGAAACCGTTGCACGCCCAGGCCCAGTCCTATTACGATGCTGGAAAGTTTGATGAGGCTTACGAATTGTGGCAAAAGGTCATCAAGCTCGTGCCGGATTATGAGGGAGCCAAAAAAGGCTTGGCTGATATTGAAAATAGGCGAGAAGTGGGAAGAAGGCTTGAAGATTTAGAACGCAAGCAAAGCATTCTGCTCGCGCTTTATCATGAAGGGAAATTGCCATCTGATGAATTCTCGCAGGGCATGGCTCTGATCGAAAAGCGTCAGCATGATTTGACAGCGATAGAGAGCAGAATTCGGAAATTATTGGATGATCTTACGGATGAAAAAATCTCTGTGGCAATTTATTTGAATAGCGTGAGATTATTAAGAAAACCGGCTGGGACTGGAAAAACGACACCCGTGCCGAAATCAGAGCCAAAGGTTGAGACAAAAGAGCCTATTATCCCTAAAACCGAACCACCCCAAATATCAAAAACAAAGGAGACCATAAAGAAACCAAAGCCAAAAGTTATTAAGCCAAAAAAAGTACCCAAAACGGCTGTTGTACTAAGAAAAACGCCGGCCACGCTCTCGAAGGAGCAAGTCAAAGCTATGCTGAAAAAGTATGACTTTTACTGTGATAAACCTGGGTTATTATTTACTGCCTGGAGCAATCTACAGGGGAAAGGCATCATTCACGATTACGAGAAGCAAACGCTTCATGGCGACAAAGTGGTGATTGACAAAACCACCGGCCTAATGTGGCAGCAATCCGGCTCAGACGATTATATAACCTATGCTAAGGCGCGGAAATACATCGACAAGTTGAACACCAATTCTTTTGCCGGCTTCACTGATTGGCGCTTGCCGACATTGGAAGAGGCGATGTCGCTGATGGCACCGAAACAACACGGCGAGTTGTACATCGATCCGATCTTCGATCGCAAACAGAGTTGGATTTGGACATCGGACAAATACAGCGCCGGCGCGGCGTGGAGCGTCAGTTTCAGCCATGGCAATTGCGGCCACGACGCCCTCGTCACCAACCTCTACGTTCGCGCTGTTCGCTGAGGACAATCGGTTATTTGGTCATTTGAATTATTTGATTATTTTTCTTTACCCCGCGAAGCGGGGCGAAAATTTTTTTTGAGGAGGACGGCCATGGCCCAATATGAGCATCTGCCGATCTTCAAAAAGCCAAGAAGTTAATTAATAGGAGGGAACATGTACACGGTGACACCGATTCGTATCGTTGCTTTACTGCTATTTTATGCGGCGCTGTTTGTGGTCATCAGAACACACAAATCAAAAATCGAAAATCGATTGCGAAAAACATTTTTCACCATTGCTGGAATGTGGGCGGTCTCGGTATTTATCGCCAACTACCTGCTGTATCGGGCTGGCTTCATGAGTTTTTTGCCCTGGGTTAATAATTTCATGCACACGTTTCTTTGGATCGGCGTGTGCCTCACTTTCCTGTTTCTGGGCGTGCGGAAGGAGCAGCCGTTATGGGTGCAATTCGTCATGTTTGCCGCTTTCAGTCTGATTGTGAAATACGCGGAGCAACTGCTCTTTGGCACATGGGATCATAACCACTTCTTTCATGTGTTTCGAGGAAATGTGGCTTATGTGTTGGGTTGGTCACTTGCAGATGGGTTTTATCCGATCATCACGCCGTGGGGCCTGAAATTGTTCTCCCGGTGGATTCCGGGAATTGTGGTTTAAACCGAGTGGATTGCCGATGCGAAAACTACTTATCAGTACTACCTTAGTCATCTTCGTGTTTTTAGATTTGATCTATGCGGTCGTCGGTTTCTTTTTTCCGGAAATCTGGTTCAAATTTATTCATGGCGCCGAACATGTCGATCCCCAGGGACTATTGCAGCGGACGGCTGCGGTGTGGGCTGCGTTCGCCTTGTTTCAATGGATTGCCTTAGTTAAATGGAAAAAACAGCCGTACTGGTTGGCCGTTGTTGCTGGTCTACGCTTTAGCGAATTGTTTGCCGATTGGACCTACCTCTACTTTGCGGACAAAATTTCTGTCTTCGGGTGGTTAGGGTTAAGCGTATCGACGCCGACGAATTTCTTCGTTTGTCTTTTCTTGTTGAAGAGTTATTTGAAAATCAGCAAAGAAACTTAATTCAATTCTGACGAGGAGGGTAAAATCATGGGACTTATTTTATTCACCGATCACCAAAAAGATACGTTTAGCAAACTGGTTGATGCCGTTATCCCCTCTCCGGCCGATAGGAGAGTTACCCCGGAGCAACTGTCGGATCGTTTTGAAGAGTTCATCAATCTCGCCGATGGCGTGCCGCAGAACCTCATCCGCACCGCACTGGATATCATTTCGCCGATTCTGTCAGTGACCGACATTGCCTCGCCGGGAGATTTGCGGGGAGACGTTCGCGCACGGTTAAGTGACGCGCTGACTTCGGAAAGCGACATCGCGCGCAACGCAGCGCGATTGCTGCACATTTTGATAACGTATTTATACTACTCGGATCCAAGAGTAGATTCTCAGGTTGGGTATATAAGATTTAAGGAGAGAAACCGCCCGCAGGCCAAAATGGCCGCTGGCCCCAGCCGCATTGACGTCCAACATACAATTTCAACAAAAGACTACGATGTTTGTATCGTTGGGTCTGGAATAGCCGGATCACTATTGGCTAATCGGCTGTCTAAAAAAGGGAAATCGGTCCTGGTATTGGAAGCTGGACGTTATTATCCGGAAGGCAAACTCTCAGACGATGAGTTTCTGATGCTCGCCCAGCTTTACAAAGCGGAGGTTTTTCAATCAGCGCTGGGAAACTCCTTTCCGGTCATTCAAGCTCAATGTGTCGGAGGAGGCGCAGTGGTAAACAACGCGGTTTGCTTCCGAATGCCGGACTGGGTGAAAAAAGAATGGGATGACTTTGGCGCTCAATTGGATGATGCCCGACTAAAGGCAGCGTTTGATAAAACACAGGAAGAGTTGAAGATTCGACCAGCGGATAAAATCGTTCAAAAGAATGGCCGGCCTTATCTCAACCCGTCACGTGACTTTTTTTTGAGGGGCGTCAAAAGCTTAGGCATTCCACATGGCACCGGCGATCCCCAAAAAATTGAAGAAGGCTTTCACACGGTCTGCGTGAATATTGAGGATTGCCTCGGCTGCGGCTATTGTAATTTGGGATGTTCCTACGAGCGGAAGATCAATACCCTGCACAAGCTGCTGCCAGAGGCGCTGGCAACCGGAAATTGTGATGTCGTTGCCCAGGCGCGAGTTGAAAAAGTCTCTACTTCCCTGCAAACTATTGGTCATTTGAAAGTTGATGGGCTACAGGTGAGATTGCAAAGTGGAGAGGTGGTTAACGTCAAAGCGAAGAAATACATCTTGTCCGCCGGTGCGATTGCATCCTCGGCCATACTCCTGAAATCATTCAAAGTACGATTGCTGGGAACGCCCATCGGCGAACGTTTTTCTGCTAACGCGGGTACACCTCTGGAGGCCAAATTCAATGAGCCCGTAAACTCCTACGATGGCCTGCAAATCTCAGACTATTTTGTGGAAAAAAACACCGACGGCACTTGGGATTGGATTGGCGAGATTTGGTTTAATCCACCCGGAACCCAGGCTCAGGCTATACCGGGGTATCTAGACACCCATTTCAAGAGAATGAAGGACTACCCTTTTTACGCAGGAATGGGCCCGCTCGTGGGAACCGAAGCCGTCGGAAAAATAGAATTGAATCTTCTGAATCAGCCAGAGGCCAAATTGACTCTTCCGACAACAGATCTGAAAAAGCTAAAAAAGGGTTTGCGCCGAATGGCCGAGGTGTTTTTCGCTGGGGGGGCAGAGGAGATTTATATTATGACTCGAAAGGAAATGATTCTTCGCTCGAAAAAAGAGTTGAGCCGAATTGATAAAGAAATCACGAAGCCGGAGGATTTTTTGATGATCAGTACCGGGCACCCACAGGGTGGCAATTCCATGAGTGATGAAAAAACAAAAGGAAAATACCGCGGTGTAGTGGGTACCAACTTCAAGGTGCATGGGGTGGAAGATTTGTTTGTCTGCGATGCCAGCGTTTTTCCGACCAGCGTGAAAGTCAACCCGCAGTGGACGGTGCTGGCTTTGGCGGACTTGTGCGCCGTGGAAGTCTTGCAGGAATTGTAGAAATCTTATTCGTGCTAATTGTTCGGGTTTGACTGAGGCATGTTGCACACTCCCTAAATGTCATTGGAATCAAATCGTCGTGTCTTCGGATGAAAAAATTAAATCCTTGCATTTTGGGCTTTAATTTGTAAATTTAACTTTGACTAAGTCTAATAGCCACCGTAGCTCAATGGTAGAGCAGCTGATTCGTAATCAGCAGGTTAACGGTTCAAGTCCGTTCGGTGGCTCATTCATCACTAAACTTTTCTAGTGTCTATGCGCTCAATTCTCACACTGGTTCTCTTCTCTCCGTTAATCTTCCCGAGTTTGTCCAGTGCTGAAAATCCTGTCGGATTTGATTTTCTTCGTACTTTTGTTGGCGCGCGGCCGTCCGCCATGGCGGGCGCTTTCATTGCTATGCCGGGTGATATTCACAATCTGGTGTATAATCCGGCGGGGTTGGCAGCGCTCAACAAGCGGCAGGGTTCGCTTACTTATTTGAATCACCTGCTCGATTTTCAATCCGGATTTCTGGCTTACGCACAGCCATTCTATAAAGGTACATTTGCGGCTGGTGTGCACTTTTTTGACTATGGCCAATTTGAAGGCAAGGACGAAAGCAATCAGGATACTGGCGAATTTGGTTCCAACAGCTTGACGCTTTCGCTCGGGTATGCCCAAACGATGATAACCAACCTTGCTGTGGGCGTAAGCGCGAAATATATTCGTTTTCAGATTGACGATTTTTCTGAAACTGCGCTAGCCGGCGATCTGGGCCTGCTTTATTCTTTCCCAGCCCAGCAGTTGAACCTTGGCCTTGGGGTTTTTAATTTCGGCGCCACCACCAGAGCCTTCATTGAAACCAAGGATGATCTACCGCTCAATGTTCAGTTGGGGGCGTCTAAACAATTGGCACATTTACCCCTGCTGGTGAGCGGAGCGTTGGTGAAATTCAAGGGCGAGGGGATCGATTTTCGTTTTGGCGGCGAATTTAAGTTGAGTGAACAATTGTTTGTACGGCTCGGATATAACTCCGTCGGCCGGGATCAAAAAGTGGATACCAGCAAAGATCGGATCGCAGGGGTGTCGCTTGGGTTAGGTTTCAAAGTCAATTCGTTTAATTTCGACTATTCGTTCTCATCATTTGGCGAGGTTGGAAGCCTCAATCGCATAACGCTGATTGGGCAATTTTAAGATTTCTTTCCAACTTTGAAAGGGTTTGGGCGAGGGGGTATTTTTGTTTGCGAAAAACCAAAACGGCGAAGCAGTACTGCTTCGCCGTTTCAGTTAAAGGAGGGTCAATATAAAAGCCAGATTTCAGGCTACCGCTAATTGGTATTCATACTTTTGAGTAAGCAGATTTCTGAATTTATAAAAGCACTCTGCCTGTTTTTTAATGAGCTTCTCCAGTACCCCTTCCGTTTCCGCCGATTCCTGCAGCAGCGTGATTAACCGTCCGATATAAAGCGCCTCGAGACTCTTGATGAGCTGACATCCCAGGTCAGTTTTGTCGTAATGATAAAGACTCTCGTAGAGAATCTGCATCCACATTTGGGAATCGATGATCACGCTGCGGCAATCATACATCTCGCGGAGTCTGGCAAAGAGGTTCTGGTCGAGAACCGATTCCAGCAGATGACGATTTTGCTGAAATTCTTTGATCGCAGTTGATGCCATGTCATTGAGGTGAACCGCCGATTTCATCAGATCAGTTTTCATTTCTCCGAACAGTCTGAAGTCTTTCACATCCACCGGGGCCAGCCAACTATTTTTGTTGGCCAGCAGCGTTTGAAAAAGAACCTCCACAATCTGGCTATGTCGCATGCTAAAGTTTTCTTTTGGTGATTTTGCCAGCTTCGATCCCAATGCCACCTGGCAGCACTCGAACTTTCCCAGCACCGCCTGCAATGTCATGAAAATATCGACGCCATGGTTTTGTGCAGCGTCGCTCCAGGTTTGGGAAAGACAGTACTCCGCCAGATCAGCAGAGAGCGCTATGTCGCCGCTGCTGGGATTGCGGATGTCTTTTCCCAGCAGGCCATAAATCAGTGGGTAGCAAACATTGCTGCCGACGCTGTCATCGGGTTCGAGGCTTGAATAAACTGGGGTCACGAAATCATAACCGTAGAGGATCGGCGTGGCCAATTCTCGAACCCATTCGGGTGTGATGCTGGCCGAATTCAGGTCAATTACGACCGTCGCGCGCGCGTTGAGGCGTAGCATCTCCTTCAGTAGAAGGTAAATTTGCTTCCCTCTCCCGATCATATTATCCGGGCAGGAAAAGTAGATTTTGGGTACAGCAGTTCCTGTACTCAAAAAGGCGGTTCTGGTTTCGTCTTGAAGGCTACCGTCGATGTTGATAATGGCGGAGATGAAATCTGGAAAATAGTTTTGCAGACCCTTAGCGATTGCCCCGACAACCTGGGGTAGGGTGTCGACATGGTTTTTGGTTTGGATGCCGACAACGAGATCGGCGTGCGTCAAATCTTCTGGGTTAAATCTGTTCATCCGTGCCTCCTCGAGTTGCATGTTCAAAGATGCCAAATTTTGGACGGTCTCGCTGATTACAATTCCCATGCCACTTCAAAAATTAATGATATTTCTGGAGTGCGTTTAAGTAAATTGTTGTTTTAAAAGAGTTGGGTTAAGTCGGTTTAGGTGCGAATTTCAAATTTTTTTTAGTAAGCGCTCAAACCTCGTTCCGCCGCGATCACGGTGTCTCATGGCGAGGCAAACGAGCTGGTTGCCAAAATATTTTACTTGGAATTTTCAGCGTAATTGGATATTTTGATTGCGATTAAATCGAGGGATTTATGTCCGAAGAGATTGTCATATTCGTCACCGCCTGCTCCAATGAAGAAGCGGAGAAAATTGCCCGGCATCTCGTGGATGAGGGGTTAGCAGCCTGCGTCAATATCATTCCCGCAGTGTCTTCTGTTTTTCGCTGGCAGGGAAAAATCAATCAAGTGAAAGAAACCCTGCTGATAATCAAATCGGTTTCAACGGGCCTGGAAGCCATTACAAAGAGAGTGAAACAACTCCACAGTTACCAGGTTCCTGAAGTCATAGCGTTGCCAATCATCGGCGGCTTGAAAGAGTATTTGGATTGGCTGCGTGGCGAAACAGCCGCCGGTAGCGTTTAGGAATTTTCGAGTTTCTCCTAATGTATAATAGCAGAATGTTGACAAACGACTGAGTGATGGAATAAATTGCAGGCTGGTTAGGTCAAATCAAGGAGCCTTATAATTTGAACGCATGGAACTGATCATTGTCGGCAGCGGCACCGCGGCCATTCAACCACGCCGAGGGCCTTCGGGATACATTTTGAGAAACAGCGCTGAGATTTATCTGCTCGATGGCGGCAGCGGCACTTTGCGCCGGGCCGCCGAAGTTGGAATTTCATACAAGGAGATTGGCAAAATTTTTTACACCCATCTGCATCCGGATCACACCATCGACTTGGTGCCGTTTCTATTTGCCACGAAGCACACGCCCGGCTTTGTTCGAACCGAACCGCTTGAAATTTACGGCCCGGTGGGATTTGCAGAATTTTATCAAAAGTTTACAGAATTGTTCAGCCGTCGCATGTTAGAGGCGGAATACGAAATCAAAATCACAGAGATGGGAGCGCGCCATCTTCAATTTCAAAACTGGCAGCTCCGGACTGAATTGATGCAGCACGCTCACCATGCCATCGGCTATCGCTTCGAATCAGCGGGGAAAACTTTTGCCTATTCCGGCGACACTGACTTTTGCGAAGAGGTCATTCACCTCGCACGGAATGCGGATGTGTTGCTGCTGGAGTGCTCGTTTCCAGATCGCATGAAAGTGAAAGGCCATTTGACTCCCAGTGAAGCCGGCAGAATTGCTGCCGCGGCCGGAGTGAAAAAAATGGTGTTGACCCATTTTTATCCGCCGTGCGATGAGGAAGATATGATAACTCCCTGTCGCAAGTATTTTGACGGAGAAGTGATGTTGGCGGAAGATTTAATGAGTATTAAAATTTAGCGAGAATATTTTTTTGAAGTCTAAATCATACATAAATGCCGTTATCGTTTCCTTGCTCATTCATATTGTGATGTTAGCAATTTGGTCCGGTGTCATCGACTTGAATATTTTGAAAGGAAGCGAAAAACATATCAAGCCAGAGGAGTCGCCTCTGGTGTTTGAGCTGCAGGAACAACAGCGCCGGCGCGAAGTTGTCGAAACCCCGGAAGACGCGCGAGTTGATGAATTGCAAAAGAAGGCCGAACTGGCGTCGGACAAGAATGCCATCGCTCGCAATTCGGAAACCAATTCCCAGTTGCCGCTCGGCGATCCCTTTTCACGCGGTGATGTCGAGTTTCGAGAATTGCCCAACAACCCGACGCCGCCCGGCGAGCAAAGAGTGAAAGCCCACGACGAAAACTCGAACCAGAAGGAAAGTGAAGACTCTGATTCCAAACCGGAGGAGTCGGGCGATATTTATGCCAGCCTGCAATATGAAAAGTTTAATCGCGACTATTTGACCAAACAAAAAACCGTCACCAATCCCGGAGCTCAAGAGAACGTTCCGCGCGCCCGCTACGACAATCCGGATACCCGCGCCCTGGAAAAGGGCGCGATATCGTTCAACACCTACGAATGGGATTTTGCGCCCTACATGATAGCCTTAAAGAAGAGGGTCGAGCGCAACATTTTTCCGCCGCCGGCATTTACTTACATGGGTATCATCAGTGGGGAGACGCTTTTGAAATTCAGAATCTACCCGAATGGCGAGTTGCGTGATCTCACGCTGCTGTCATTCGATGGCCACGAAACGCTGATGCAGACCAGTATGCGCGCCATCGAAATCTCGGCGCCGTTTCTACCCCTGCCGGCGAATTTTCCGGAAGCCTACCTGGAAGTCACCGCAAAGTTCAATTACTATATTCCCAAAAGCAATTAAGGAAAGGGCAACTATGCAAGAAGTCTGGCAATTTTTGGTAAAGGGTGGAATTACGATGATTCCCCTCGGCCTGTGTTCGATCTTAGGGCTGGCCATTATTATTGAAAAGCTGTTTTCCCTGCGTCATAAAAAAGTAATTGTGCCGGAGATCGTCAACGTTTTGGAAAACATACGAGGTCCTGAGGATGTAGGCATGGCCCTGTCCATTTGCGAAAAACACGACGGGGCTTTTGTAAACATCATTAGCGTAACGCTGGAAAATCGCGAGCTTCCGAAAGAGGAGATCAAAGAAATTGTGCAGGATCGGGGCCGTCAGGAGGTCAACACTCTCGAGCGCGGCTTGATGATGTTGGAAACCATCGCCGTTGTGGCGCCTTTGCTAGGTTTGTTGGGAACCGTGTTGGGTATTTTCAAAGTGTTCAACGTCATTGCAGCGATGGGTGTGGGGCAGGCATCCGCGCTGTCCGCCGGGCTTTCCGAAGCCATCATTACCACCATCGTGGGCTTGTTTATTGGCATTCCGGCACTGGTGCTTTATAACTATTTCACCAAGAAGGCGGAGGACTTGATACTTGAAATTGAAAAGTATTCCTCTGCATTGTTGAGAAAAGTCACGTCCTTTCAAATGCAATATCAGGTGACCAGCCATGCAATTTAAAAATCGCCCAAGAAGGAAAGTTGAACTTAACATCACATCGATGACCGATCTGCTTTTCCTTTTGCTGATTTTCTTCGTGGTCTCTACCACCTTTTTGGAGCAACCAGGAATTAAACTTGAGTTGCCGCACGCGAAAAGCGCCGTCATTTCGGAGCAAAAAGATTATACTTTGTTCGTTGATAAAGCAGGTAAGATGTACCTCAATGACGAGGAAGTTTCCACGGGGAATTTGGAGGCGAAACTCAAAGCGGTGTTGCCAAATATGAAAGAAGCCGCGCTTATTCTCAAGGCCGATCAGGATGTTGCGCACGGGATCGTCGTGCGGGTGATGGACATCGCCAAGCAGAGTGGCGTGAAGAAATTGATTATTGGGACGAAGCTGGAGGAGTGATCTGAAAATTGTAATTGACAATCAGTGATTATTGCAGTATCTTTTGCTAAATTTGAAATCAGTGAAAACAGTAAATGGCGAATATCACCGTCGATGAGAGTCATCTCGAAGAACTCATCGAAAAGGCAGTTAAAAAGCATCTCAAGGTAAACTTGGATGATGTTGAAGAGGTACGTCGCTCTCCGGCTGCCGCTATTGTTCGTCTAGAGGGCCGCTTGGATGCCATAGAGAAAAATATGGCCACCAAAGCCGATATTGCAAATTTGAGAGCAGAGCTAAATGATCGTATTGCTAAAGGAGAGGGTTCGCTTGGCGAACGTATCAGCAGATTAGAGACCAGTATTAAACTAATTATAGCAATGCTATTATCTATTTTTGGAGGAGTCGTTGCCACGATCATAAAGATTTTTTTCTATAGCAACTAATACCTTGCATTTTTGCCTTTTTATTACTATACTGGCATCGCCAATTTTGAAAAAGTACCGTTGAAGTCTAGCGTTTGTGAGAGGAGAAAATAATGGCAAAACGATGTGATATTTGTGGCAAGGGTCCCATGAGGGGCAATGAAGTCAGCCACGCTCACAACCTGACCAAGCGACGCTGGTTGCCGAATTTGAAGAAAGTTCGTGCGCAAATTGATGGCCAGGTGCGGAGGATTAAAGTTTGCACGCAGTGCCTTAAATCCGGACGAGTGGTTAAGGCCGGACCCAGACGTGTAGCAAAACCCGCGTAATTTTAGCATAGCAATAAAAAAGCCCCGAACCCCCGGGGCTTTTTTATTTCCGTTGATTCGCAGCGAAGTTATTCCACTCTTCTTCTTAAGTAAGCTGGCACATCAAAATCGTCAGGTTTGGCTGCCTCGACCTTTTCTGGTTTGCTATCATTCGAGTTGCCGTTGCCATGCAGTCGTTTAAACGTTGGCACATCGAGATCGGACAAATACAATTCCGGCACCTCGAGATAGCGTTTGCGGTTACCGGTCAACGAGCTGAACTTGCCATTGCGATTGAAGCCCGTGGCGATGACAGTAACCCGCAACTCTTTTTCCATCTTCGGATCGATGACCGCGCCGAAGATAATGTTGGCTTCGCTGCCGGCGGATTCGGAAATGACGGAGGTGGCGTCGTTGACTTCATGGAGGGTCATGTTTTCGCCACCGGTGACATTCACCAAAACGCCGAGTGCGCCTTCGATGGATACATCCTCAAGCAGGGGACTGGAGATAGCCTGTTTCGCTGCTTCAAATGAACGATTTTCGCCAGAGGCCATGCCGGAGCCCATGAGCGCGTCGCCCATTTCGGACATCACCGTGCGCACGTCGGCAAAATCCAAATTGATCAATCCCGGTATGCCAATGAGATCCGAAATGCCTTTGGTCGCCTGCAGCAGCACGTCGTCTGCAATCTTGAAGGCGGCATTCAGCGGCGTGTCTTTCGGAACCACTGACAGCAAACGTTGATTGGGAATGATGATCAACGTATCCACCCGATCCTTCAATTCCTGAATCCCTTCTTCCGCGCGCTTGATGCGTTTTTGCCCTTCGAACAAAAATGGCTTGGTAACGATGCCCACGGTGAGTGCGCCGAGATCTTTCGCAATTTCGGCAACGATGGGCGCGGCGCCGGTGCCGGTGCCGCCGCCCATACCCGCGGTGACAAAAATCATGTCGGCATCCGAGAGCGCTTCCCAGACGGATTCCCGATCTTCCTCGATTGCCTTGCGGCCAACTTCGGGATTGGCTCCCGCGCCCAGCCCCTTAGTCAGCGCGCGCCCGATTTGAATGCGGCAGGTGGCCTTGCAAATTTCCAGCGCCTGCAGGTCCGTGTTGATAGCAACGAAATCAACGCCGGTAAGCTTGGCCTCGATCATGCGGTTGATGGCATTGGTGCCCGCGCCGCCCACGCCCACCACTTTCATTTTTGCAGTAGGTATGTGGGTTTCGTCAAATGCAAATCTGAGGTTCATGGTTATACTCCTGATTTTTTTTACATGATCATGTTATGATGATTATAGCGGTGCATCCCGCTGAACCAGCGCCGCATACGGCCGACCACCCAGTGAAACATACCCTGCTCGTCATCGCCAAAAAGCTCGCTCACTTCATATTTGTGGTGAATCCCGTATTGCACCAGCCCGACTCCGGTGGCATGGATGGGACTTTTTACGAGATCGGTCAGTCCGTTGAACCCCTCGGGCACACCGAGGCGAACCGGCATGTCAAAAATTTCTTCAGCTAATTCGACCGTGCCTTTCAAAAGCGAGCCGCCGCCGGTCAACACCAGTCCGGATGTCATCAGATGAATGTAATTCGACTTCTTGATTTCACGATGGGCCAGGCTCAAAATTTCTTCCATGCGTGGCTGAACGATGTCCACCAGGTAGGCTTTGGAGACTTTGCGCGCCGGCCGACCGCTGATATCCGGAACGTCGATGCTCTCTTCACGATCGTTTTCGGTGTGCACCGCCGAGCCGTGTTGTATTTTGATCAGCTCGGCCTGATCTAACGGCGTGCGCAGCCCGATGGCGATATCATTGGTAACGTTCTTACCGCCTAATCCAATCACGCAGGTGTGCCGGATGCAGCCTTCATAAAACATAGCGATGTCCGTGGTGCCGCCGCCGAGATCCATCACAATTACGCCCAACTCTTTTTCGTCGTCAGAGAGAACGGCGTAGCTCGAAGCCAGCGGCTCCAACACCAGATCCATCACGTTGATGTTGGCGCGGCCGATGCTGCGATAAATATTCTGCGCCGATGTGATAGCGCCGGTCACGATGTGGACTTCGGCTTCTAAGCGAATCCCCGACATGCCTATGGGATCTTTAATGCCGTGCTGATCATCGACGGTGAATTCCTGCGGCAGGATGTGGAGGATTTCCCGATCCATTGGCAGGGCCACAGCTTTCGCCGCGTCGATCACCCTGCGCACGTCCGGCTGTGTGATTTCATTGTTTTCTCCCGCAACTGCCACCACGCCGCGGCCGTTGATGCTGCGGATGTGGTCGCCGGCGATGCCAGCAAATACTTCGGTCACATGCACGCCGGCCATGCGTTCGGCGTTCTCTATGGCCGCCTGAATCGAGCGCACGGTCTTATCCAGATTTACCACAACGCCGCGGCGCAGTCCGTCGGACGGAGAGGTGCCGACGCCAATGATGCTCGGTATCATGTCGTCGTTGACTTCGGCGATGATGGCGCCAATTTTAGTCGTTCCAATATCCAATCCGGTAATGTATTCTGGCATGTGTTTGTCCTCCTCGGACGGTTACTTCAAATTACGATTTTCTATTTGCTTTGATGATCACTTGTTGCTTGAATCTCAAATCAAAATATTCGACGGACGTGAGTTTTCTTTGTTTTTCCAAATGATTCCAGACCGTAAAAAAGTTCGAAGTTCGCTGCGCGAAATCTTCGTCTCCGAGCACCACCTTTATTTTGGATTGCGCAAGATAAAAACAAATTCCATGATTTTGTGAATAAAAAATCTTCGAGATTTGTCCGTACAGATTTTCTTGATGATTTCTGGCAAATCGCAGAAAATCGAGGATGCTCATCATCTCCGGATGATCGCTGAGCTTGCCGGAATAATCAACGTCAGTGATCAGCGGACATTTGCCTGCTTGTTTCAGGCTTAGTTTTGTCAGCAGCTTCCCTTCGTCGTCAATTGCAATTGGCCGGGCGCCAGCGAAGATTGCGATAGGCTGCCTTTCAAAAGCCTTGATGACGATGCTGCCCGGCAGCCGCCGACTGACCTTCGCTTCCTTGATGAGTTGATGTTTCTCGACCCGTTGTGCAACCGCCTTCAAATCGATTTCAAAGAGCCGATGTTTAGAATCGATTTTTGCCAGCTGACGTATTTCGTTGGCGCTGACGAAGTGATTCCCTTCGACAATTATATCTTCAAAAGCGAACAACGATTGCTTTTTCGCCCACTCGATAGCGAACAAGAACAGCAGCGCCGAAGTGGTGATACCCAGAAACACGAAGCCTGTGCGGCGCAAAGAAAATGTTTTAACTTTTACCGCCAGCGTGGAATGATTGATGCCGTATTTTGAATAGTTCAACATGGCTTACTCCTGCTGCAGCACCTCTTGAATTTTGTCGACGATGTCACGCGCGGCGTTCGGTCGCCCCAAACGTTTTGCGGCGGCGGCCATGGTCGCGAGCTTTTCGCGATTGTTTGCCAACTCGCTTAGAGTATGTACCAGCGCGTCTTCGGTCAAATCACGTTCGAAAATCAACATCGCCGCGCCTTGCTTTTCCATGGTCCTGGCGTTGAAATCCTGATGCCCGGCTGCCGAATAGGGGTAAGGCACCAGAATCGCGGGTATGCCGCAGATGGCAATTTCCGCGAGCGTCGAGGCGCCGGCGCGGCATAAAGCAATATCGCTGATGGCGTACGCCGACGCCATGTCATCGATATAAGACAACATCGTGACGCGTCCACGAACGCTTTTGCATTTCTCGGAAATGGACTCAAAATCTGCTGGGCCAGTCGCCCAGAGAATTTGCAAATGATTCAGCTCCAACAATCGCTGGATGCTTTTCGATACCATTTCGTTTATTGCCCGGGCGCCCTGGCTGCCGCCGAAGACAAACAGTGTTGTTTTCTTTTCGTCCAATTCGAATTTTTTTGCGGCCTCGTTTCTGGTCACTTTATTAAAGTCACCGCGCACCGGGTTTCCACTTACAAAGGTGAATCGATTTCTAAAGCAGGGGAGAGAGGCGTCATACGTGACGTGCACCTGTTTCACCCATTTCCCCAGCAGACGATTCACCAGTCCGGGAAAGCTATTTTGTTCTTGAATGACAGTTGGCACTCCCATCAGCAGCGCCGTCATCAACGCTGGGCCGCTGACATAGCCGCCGGTGCCGATAACCACGTCCGGCCGAAACGTGATGATGACGCCAGCGCACTGGAAGATGCTGACCAATAATCTCACCGGAAATAACAGGTTTCCGATGGTTAATGTGCGCTGCAATCCACGCATCCAGATTTTTTTAAATCGATAATGCATTTTTGGCAACACTTTATTTTCGATGCCATACGATGTTCCAATGAACATGATATCGACCGGGCCGCGTCGTTCGAACTCCTGCGCCAGCGCAATGCCTGGGTAGAGATGCCCGCCGGTGCCGCCGCCGGCAATGATCACTTTAACGTTTCGCGAATCTGCCATACCCTCGCACCGGGCGCGCTGGCCGATTGAATGTTCGCACCGGCATGAGCCGGCTGCCGCGGCGGTTCTGCAAATCGATGTTTAACAAAATGCCGATGGCGAACATATTTACAAACAACGCCGAGCCGCCGTAACTCAGGAACGGCATGGGGATGCCGGTGGTGGGCAGCAGATTGACCACGACGCCGGCATTGATAAAAGCGTACATTGCGATGTTCATCACACAACCGATCGCCAGCAGTTTGGCGGAGGCGTCAGTCGTCAGCCCGGCAATTCTGAAACCGCGCAAGATGATCAGCGCGAATAAAATCAGAATTCCGACGGTGCCCCACATCCCCAATTCTTCCCCTACGATGGCGTAAATGAAATCCGTAAACGGGTCGGGGAGGAAATGATATTTCTGCCGGCCATCGCCGAGGCCCAATCCAAAGAATCCGCCATTGCCCAGGGCAATGAGCGACTGTTGGGTTTGCCAGCTAATATGCTCGCCGCGCAGAGAGGCGAGAAAGTTGATGATGCGGTCTTTTTGGTAATCTTCTCTCATTATATAAATTCCCAAAATGGGAATGGCTGCAGCGCCAAACAAAAACAGATAACGCACCGGCGCGCCCGCCAGGAACATGAGCGTCACTGCAATGAAAACCGTGAGCAGCATACTGCCGGCATCTGGCTGCAGCAAAATCGGCAGAGCAATGATGGCAACGATACCGAGATTTTTTATCATGTCACGCAGGCTATCGCCGGGGTTTGAAGGGGCCTTGACCAGTCGCGCGCTGAGCAGCAGGATCAACGACATCCTCGCAAAGTCCGATGGTTGAATTTGCAGCGGCCCCAGATCTAGCCAGCGCTTGCTGCCGCGAATGGCTTCTACACCCGGGCCTACCAGCAGATAAATCAAGGCGCCAAAACTCAAAATCAGCATAGTGAGCGATAACTTAAGCCAGAGCTTATAATTGATTTTCGCGCCAAGAATTAGTACCGCGAACCCTGCCAGAACTTTCAAAAGATGATTTTGAAAATAGTACTGACTGTTATTAAAGCGCTCCTGTGCTTTAAACGAGCTGGCGCTGTACACCATGACGGCCCCCAGCACCGACAGTATCACCACTGCCAGAAGAATTGTTGTGTCAAATTTGGGTTCGATTTGCAGCATATCGACTAACGAATTTTGAATGTGCTCAGACTGAACAAAATAAGCAAAATCCCAACGATCCAAAATCTCACCACCACTTTTTGTTCCGGCCAGCCGAGCAGCTCAAAATGGTGATGGATGGGCGCCATTTTGAAAACGCGTTTCTTGGTACGTTTGTAGTAAGTTACCTGTATGATCACCGAAAGCACTTCCGCCACAAAAACGCCGCCAATGATCGCCAGCAGCAGTTCTTTTTTCAACAAGATTGCCATCGTACCGAGTGCGCTGCCGAGTGCGAGCGCGCCAGTGTCACCCATGAACACTTGCGCGGGCGAGGCGTTGTACCACAGAAAGCCCAAAGCCGCGCCAACCAGCGCCGCGCAAAACACTGTAAGCTCGCCGGCGCCTGGCAGATAGATGATGTTCAGATAATCGCTGAAATCGATGCGGCCGGAAATGTAGGCGATGGCTGCCCACGCCAGCGATGAGATGCCAACAAGTCCTATGGCGAGGCCGTCGAGTCCGTCGGTGAGGTTCACCGCGTTGGAGAAGCCGGTGATCACAAATACCACCATCGGGATGTAGAGAATGCCGAAGTCGATTTCATAATCCTTAAAAAAGGGTACGGTGCTCAACGTACGAATGCCTTCGAATTGCGGCGCGAAATACAGCACCGCGCCCACAATTAAACCCAGGGTAATTTGCCCGGCCAGTTTATATCTTGCCACCAAGCCTTTAGGGTATTTTTTTACCACCTTTAAATAGTCGTCAATGAAACCGACGATTCCCATCCACAGTGTTGCAAACAAGATCAGTAGGATGTAAATGTTGGTGACTTTCGCCCACAACAGAGTGGGAACCACCAGCGCCGACAGGATGATCAGTCCGCCCATGGTGGGGGTGCCGGCCTTTTTTAAATGGGTCTGCGGACCATCAGGGCGGATTTCCTCGCCGATCTGGTTTTGACGCAGTTTCTTGATGACGTACGGCCCCACAAAAAAGCTGATGAGCAAAGCCGTAATCGCCGCCCACGCCGAGCGAAAGGTAATGTAGCGGAACAAATTGAATCCGGAGATATATTCGCTCAGTGGGTAGAGTAAATAATAGAGCATTATCTTCGCTCGTTCTTAGTTATTCAAATTTAGTTTGATTCTAAAGGCGTTGTCGCTGCCGTTTTTAGTTTAACGACTCAACCACTTCTTCCATTTTTATTCCCCGCGAGCCTTTAACCAGCAGGGCATCGCCGGCGGCAATCTGGTTCTTTAGTTCGGCAACCAGTTCGGTTTTATCTGAAAAGTGTTGCGCCATGATCGGATGAACCGACTCTTGCGCAACGCGAACGGCTTCGAAACTAAGCAGTCCGAAAGCGAAAAACAAATCGACATCAAAATTATGCAGCGCTTCTCCGATTTTTGCGTGCTCAACTGCCGCGGCATCCCCCAATTCCAGCATGTCGCCGAACACGAAGATTTTTTTGCCGGCGATTTTTAGATTTTTGAGAATTGCCAACGCCGCCAGCGTCGAATCCGGGTTGGCGTTGTAGCTGTCGTTGAGAATGAGAAAGTTTTTGCGCCGGATCACTTCCATTCGTTTGCCTGGCACTCTTACGTTTTCAAGCGCACCTTTCATTTTTTCCAAACTCACGCCGAACTCCCGGCCCACCGCGACCGCTGCCAGCGCATTCGTCAAATTGTGATTTCCCAACAAATTCAAAGTGAAAATTTCATCTTCAACCTGCATGCGCGGGAAACCGAAATCGTCGGGTTCGACTCTCCGCGCATTCACCATGGCTTCATCCTTGAAGCCATAGGTGATGATCTTTTTGAGTTTCGGAGTATGTTTCGCAATCAACGGATCATCGAGATTTACAAAAACTACTCCATCCGTTGACAGAGAATGAAATAGCTCCATTTTGGCGCGCGCTACGCCTTCAACATCGCCGAGAAATTGCAGATGGCCACGCCCGATATTGGTAATCAGTCCGTAACGCGGCTCAGCGATTTCGCATAAGCGCGTAATCTCCCCAAAATGGTTGGTGCCCATTTCAACTACGGCAGCGCGGTGGTCTTTCGTGAGTGTGAACAGCGTCAACGGTACGCCGATGTGATTGTTCAGATTGCCTTCAGTTTTGCACACGCTTCCCAGTTCCGAGAGCACTCCCGCGATCATCTCTTTGGTAGTGGTTTTGCCGTTGGTGCCGGTGAGGCCCAAAACTGGCAGCGAAAATTTATTGCGATATACGTTACTCAATTCCTGCATCGCTTTTAGTGTGTCATCGACCGTGAAGATGGCGGCGTCCTTAAGCAGTCCCGGATTTTTTGACCACCAGGTTTTTTCCACCACGGCCGCCAACGCGCCTTTTTTGATTACCTCAACTACGAAGTCGTGGCCGTCGTGGCGCTCGCCACGCAGAGCAAAATAGATTTCGTCCGTCTGCAGCTTACGTGAATCTGTTGATACTCCAGCGATGGGACGAGGTAGTCGCCCTCGATCTCCAAAGTATTCGAAGCGATAGGATTTGACATTTACAATTTCTTGCAGCGTTAAGTTCATAGCGTGCGATTTCGATGTTTTAATTTACCGCCAGATCCTTTTTTCGAATTTCCAATTGATCATAAACATGCAGAATACGTTGAAGGATGCTGCGAAACACTGGCGCCGCTACATGGCCGCCGGAATGCACCGGCCGCGGTTCATCGAGTGCGACATAAATCAAAATCTTCGCGCCGCGCGATGGATAGAAACCAACGAACGACGCGAAGAAATCGGAATCAGAGTATTTCCCCGCGCGCGGTTTTTGGGCGGTGCCGGTTTTCCCAGCAATCTTGTGACCCGCGATCTTCGCTGTCTGTGCCGTGCCTTTTTCCACCACTTGTTCTAAAATCGAAATCATTTGCTCGCAGGTTTGCGAATCCAATACAGTGCGAACAACCTGAGGACGAAAATTGAAAAGCTCATCTTCATTCTTTGAGCGAATTTCTTTCACGATGGCCGGCTTGATCAACTTGCCGCCGTTGGCGATGGCCGAATACGCCATGGCAATCTGCAGCGGAGTGGCCGCAACTTCGTGGCCGTATGAAATTGCCGCAATGGAAAACGCCGACCACTCAGCCGGCTTTTTCAACATGCCGGACACTTCCCCGGGGAGCTCGATGCCGGTTTTGTTGCCGAAGCCAAAATCCCGCGACGCGACAAATAAACGATTTTTGCCGATTTCTCTGGCGATTTTAGCCGCGCCAATGTTGCTGGAATTCACGAAGACATTTTTGACCGATTGCCAGCCCATTTTTTGCATATCGTTAATCTCGTGGCCGTAAAGCAGATATTTGCCGTTTTCACAAAATATGATGTCGTCCATTTTTTTGACGCCATCACCCAGCGCCGCAGCCATCGTGACAATTTTGTACGTCGAGCCGGGCTCGTACAGATCTGTGATGGGGCGAATACGCCAGGCATCGGCGTTGTATTTGGTGGCATAGTTGGCGTCGAAGCTGGGCGCCGAAGCCATCGCCAGAATTTCTCCGGTGTTGGGATTGACGATGATGACCGTCCCGCCGCGCGCTTTGTATTTTGCTATACCTTCGCGTAATTCCTCTTCAGCGATAATTTGCAAGAGATGATCGATGGTTAAAATAAGATCGTGGCCGCTTTTGCCCTCGAGTGTGCGGCTGGCGATGGGCATGACGGCCTTGCCGGTGGCATCGCGCTGCAAAATGCTCATGCCGTCCACGCCGGAGAGGTATTCGTCACACGCCAATTCCAATCCGCTCAGGCCATGCCCATCAACGTCCACGAATCCGATCACCTGCGCCAATTTTTCGTTGAGCGGATAAACGCGCTGGCTGAGCTCCGCGACCTTCACCCCTGGCTGTCCCAGCATCTGAATTTCATTGGCAATCTTCTCGTCTACTTTCCGTGCCAACATGACGAAGCCCCTGCCTTTACGAAGTTTGTTCTGAATTTCCAGCGGATTCAGCTTCAGCAGCTTCGCTAGCTTGCGGCTGGTGCCTGCAGGATTTTTCACAAAATTCCGATCGACGCCCACGTCGTAAGTGATTTTATTGAGCGCGAGCGGCGTGTTGGCGCGATCATAGATAAAACCGCGGTTAGCTTTAAGGACGTATTTCTGCATGTATTGCTGCCGTCCCAGTTTGACATAATGCTCGCTGTCGAAGATTTGAATTTGAGCCAGCCGGAAAAAGATCAGTCCGGCCACCAGCAATAGGGCCCATTGCACGGTGTGAAACCGCCACGCCTTCAGTTGCGACGTAAATAACTTCGGCCGGCGGTAGTTAAAACCTTTGCGGCCGGAAAGCCTACTTTTTTGGAATCTTGACGATCGCTTCATCGGGAATAAACACCAGACCTAATTCTTTCTCTGCATATTGTTGAATGCGTCCAAAATTGGACAAGCGGATTCTTTCAGCTTCCAGTTTATTGTTCTCAATTTCGTAGCGGCGTTTCAGGTCTTCGAGCTGCCGAATTTCCGCCAATTGCAAATTGATTTGCACTTTCATCCACACGTATCCCACCATCAGCGCGAAGGCGACGAGAATCCACCAAAAAATTCTGTTAGTTCTGCGGTGCTTTCTGGGCGCGTCGCCGCTGTGTCTTCTAAAGAGAGCACTGTTTTGAGATCGATTCATCCCCATCCTCCCGTTTACGGGTTACAAAACCTCTGCCGATCTTAGCCGTGCGCTGCGGCTGCGCGAATTGCGCTGCACTTCCTGGTGAGTTGGCCGAATGGGCCGTTTGGTAAGAATTTTGAGCCGTCCTTTGCGGCCACAGACGCACACCGGGAGCTCCGGTGGGCACACGCACCGGATGGATTCGCTTTTGAAGAAATCCTTTACGATGCGATCTTCTAAAGAATGATAACTGATAACCACCAGGCGTCCACCTTTCGCAATGTGATTGAGACATTCGACCAGAGCCGCCTTGAGGTTCTGAAGTTCATCGTTGACGGCGATGCGCAGCGCTTGAAAAACGCGCGCAAGTGATTTCACTCTGTGCTCGTAAGGCAAAACCGCGCCGATTGTATCAGCCAGTTCGCCGGTGGTTTGAATCGGTGTACGCTGCCGCCGCCTAACGATGGCCTGTGCCAACGCGCAGTGGCGTCGTTCTTCACCATATTGTTTCAGCAGATCGCTCAATTCACGTTCCGAGAATGAGTTGACAATATCATACGCTGTGAGCTTTTGTTCGCGATTCATGCGCATGTCGAGTTTTCCATTCAGGCTGAAACTGAAACCGCGCTCAGCCGTGTCGATCTGATGCGATGATACGCCCAGATCGAGCAGCATTCCATTTATCTGATTGATTTGCAAGCTTTTCAATACTTCCCCAAGATTTCTAAAATTTGCCTGTTTTAGAAGCACTCGATCTGCAAAACGTTCGAGCCGAGCTTTTGCGGTTTGCAGCGCGGCATGATCCAAGTCCAGGCCAACCAGGCGTCCGTTTTGATTAAGTCGTTCAAGAATAAACTCGGCGTGCCCACCACCGCCTAAGGTGCCGTCCACATAAATGCCGGCTAAATCACTGAATAGAAGATCGATGGCCTCCTTCAACAGCACGGGCTCATGAAACACGGCCTCATCTCGAGTTAAATTTTGAATAGTCTTAATTCTTCTTTTATGGATCTCTGATCTGGTCTTCCAGAAAATTCCTGGTGCGTTTCGGGATTCCAGAGCTCGATTCTGTTGGTGCAGCCGATGACCTTGACTTTGTGATCGATGCCCGCATATTGTGAATAGCTGGCAGGGATCATGATTCGTCCCTGATTGTCCAAACTCGCGTCGATACTTTTTGAGCCAAACTTGCGACGAAGCTCATTAGCGTTGTCATCAAACTGTGGCAATTCGTTTAACTTCTTGCCGACGGTTTCGCTGTATGTACAGTAAGGGTAAAGGGTGAGACGCGTGTCTTCGATGGCGCAAATGATGAAAGTGTTTTCCTTTAAATTGGACATGACTTTCCGATATTTGGCCGGTATGCTCAACCGATTTTTTTCGTCAAGGGCGTAATCGTATTCGCCCAAAAAGTCTTTTAGCTCCATAGCGCGTTATAACGAGAGAATGGGCTATCTTCCCATTTTCTCCCATTTTATACCACCGAAAGTAATGAAAAGCGGAGCTAATGTCAAGAAAATTTTTATCTTTTACAGTATTTTCTTCTGTGTCAAAAAGGGGGAAAATCGAGGCTGGAAATGGGGTTTTTAAATCGCTGACGGCGAGAGCATCAATTTGGTAGCGTGGCTTCAATCACTTCTTTGAGATAGCCATCCTGCTGTGGTTTCGGCCAAAATTGTTATAATATCACCATCATTCTTGCCGCTGCTTTTGAGAACATGAAATCCATGGTCCGCGCCATCGATGGTGTGCAATGTGGACAACTTGCCGAGTTTCTCACAAACCGGACGCAGCAAATCGAGATGAGCCAAATGGTCACGGGTGCCTTGCAGAAACAGCATCGGCACGTTGACTTTCATGAGATGCTCGGCGCGTTGGTCAGAGGGCTGCTCGGGTGCGTGCAGTGGAAATCCGAAGAAGACGAAGCCCTGTACTTTTGGCAAAGCTTCAATTGAAGCGGCAAGTGAAGTCATTCGTCCACCCAGCGATTTTCCTCCAGCAAACAATGGCAAGCCATCCGAATATTTCTCCGCAAATGCAATGGCCGAACGAACGGTTTTCAGCAATATTGGCTGTGGGTCGGGTGCTTTTTTTCCCTGCTCCATGTATGGAAATTGATAGCGCAATGTGGCGACATCGTGCGCGGCCAATTCTCTTGCTAGAGTTTCCATGAAATGATGCTTCATGCCGGCGCCTGCACCGTGTCCCAAAACCAGTAGCCACCGCGGCTTGGGCGGCCTCATGAAAATGGCGCCGACTTCGCCGGAGTTTTTGGTCGCCTCGAACTGCAATTCACGAATTTCGATCTGTGTTTCAGTTTTCATTCACTTCTTTTTTAGAAAGCGCGATAAACTCAGCCGCCAATTTCGGACCTGCGCCTTCGTCCGCGTGTTTAAAGAAGACGAAGGCTTCTTTCCATTTTTGTGCCGAGATTCTCTTCACCCAATTGGCTAAATCGTCCTCAGCATAATTTTGACGACGGAGCCGTAGGTAGCCCCAATCCGCAGTGGCGGCGAATGGCGTGTCACCTTCGTCATCGGTTTCTGAGATGCACAACGCGCAGCTGTATTTTTTCAGGAGGTCATAAACGTCGTCCGCAAACCAGGTCTCGTGACGGAACTCAAATGCTGCGCGAACATCATCACCCAGAAGTTTTAAAAAATCTTCAAGGCGCGAGAGCTCTTTGCGCAAGTAGGGTGGAAGCTGAAAAAGGATCACGCCTAATTTTTCCTTCATTACCTTCGCTGTTTTTAGAATATAAGCGGTTTCATCACTGGTGTCTTTGAGGCGTTTTTGGTGAGTGATCTTTTGCGAGGCTTTAATGGAGAATCGAAATTCCGGCGGCACTTGCTCGGCCCAGTTTTCGAGAACGCCAGCGGTTGGCATGCGATAGAATGTGTTGTTGATTTCCACTGCCGGTAATTTACTGGAGTAAAACGGCAGCATGTCTTTGTCCGGCAAATCTGCGGGATAGAAATTGCCCTTCCATTCTTTATAGCTGTAGCCGCTGGTTCCAACCCACAGTTTCATCGCTCACTCCTTAATTTCCTTCTTGAATATCGCACTGACGGAGACTGGCTGCTATAGTGACGGGTCGACAGGACAAAGTGCATCAAGAACTCTGTTTAAAGCCGGATGTTTTACAATTTGCCCGTCTGATTTCATCACTCTTCGCTCAAAAACACTCAGCTCGATTGGAAACCTGCCACTGAAACGCGGATGCATGTAGAGTATCGGTTCATATGGACAAGTGAAGCCGACTTCTGGAAATGCCAATACACCCGCAAAGACAGGCTCGCTTTCTCCCTTTCTGATGAACTCACCGACTATACCACTGCCATCGCCAAAAAGAGCAAGATCAAAATCGCTAAAGTTGGCACCGAACCGAGTGTCAATGGCGAGGAACCTGGGATGGTCAGAACTCCGTACCTGCGCACGCTTCCGTTTGACTGCCCTCCGGATTTTCGAGACAGCATTGCCCCTGTAAGTGAACACCGGTTCTCCAATGATAGTCGCATGCCTTTTGCCCTTTGCCATTAGGGTAAGTCGGATCACGCCATCGCAAATCTCCTCTCTGATGTTTTTTGATTCATTGTCGCTTCTTGGTGGTTCTACTGTTAGAAGACGAGTAACCACACCCTTGAATTCTCGCTTGGAATCACACGGTCGGATGTGAGGCAATTCTTTTACGAAGACACTCCACCCACGAGGCACGAGTTTTTCGATAATTTCGATTAGCGGGCTAATGTGACGCTGGTTGTGCTCATCAAACTTTCTTAGGAACTCTGGAGAAGTCACCTCAACGACGATGCCCTCCTCTCCAAACCAGGCAAGGAAATCAGGCTTACTTCCAGACTCTGTTTCGACTTCGACCTCGACCTTTGCGCCGACTTCTTGAAGTGTTCTCGCTACGACAAGTTCGAAGAATGCGCTTTGCCACTTGAACTTGAAGGTGTCGCAGAGAGACTTTGCTAAACAGGTGGGTAGCTTGGAAAGATTGAAGTTCAAGAAACGACGGGCATCTTTGGCTCTGGGCAAAGTCGATCTCGAAAGCCAGTCAAGCGGCGCCTCACCCGTCCGTGCCCAAGTATCGTCCTTCTTCACCGGTTCCCGAAGCCACGCGAAGTCCAATTCTTTGATCATTAATTTCCTCTGCATTTGTGCAGAAGCAAAGCTTAATGCTCTCCACCCTTTTGAGAAACTGCCAGAATATAAATTAGAATGACGTAGTATTCAAATTATTTTTTGAAGAATAGTGGATAAAGCAGTCCATTTGCGATGGCAACCAGCGTGAAAACCAGCAGCCCGTCGAATGTGACATAAAAATAGAAAGCCTTTGAGTGGCTGTAGTGGTTCATGAGAATGGCGCACGTGCTTGCAAAAAACAGGAACATCAATCCAAAAACCTGCAGGCTTTTCAAGATCATTGAGCCGTGTAAACTGTGGTGCAAAAGACGAAACACCCAGGTTACGGTTAGCCACATTATGAAATTGTAGAAGTACGACGTCACCCAATCGAACGTGGAATATTGATTGTTAAAGACAGATGGATTCTGGCTCATCGCTCCGAACAAACCGTTGAAGATGAGCCATGATTCAAAGGGGTAGCCGGCAACATAACGGATGATGTTCAACAAAACAACCAGCGCGAGAAATTTTAGGAGAGTAAACATTGGGAATTTATGCTTTCGTGCCGAATAGCTTTTTTAGCAATTCGTTGTAACGTTTTTCAAAATCTTCGACCTGAGATTTCGGAAGGCCATACGCTGAAAGCCAGATCGTAACGTATCTCAGTCCGCGATACTCTTCCAAGTAGATGCGCAAACCCGCGTTGTTGAGATTGGCAACCGTAACCATAAAATCCTTTGTCGGGTTGAAGAAACAGACATTGCCTTGAAAGCTATCCCCGATTGCGCTGGTGAAGTCATAGTTGTCGCCTTCTTTGAGATTCGCAAGGGAGCCGGATTTCAGCAATCCCTCCGTGCTCATCAGTTTCTTCCATGCCGACTCGATCGGTTCGTTGAGCTGCGTGGTAGCCCAGGCAACCTGACGATCTTCGCCCGGATGATTTTCGAGATAGTGCTTGAGGTTGCCTAATTCAGAAATCCAGCCGCGGCGAACGGAATCGTACTCCTCATCCCAGTTGGCGCCGTGGCCGAAGCCGGAATGAACCAATCGCACGGTAGTTTTTCCGCCGTGACCCTCGAGAAAATAGTCGATAGCCAGCATGCCGCTGACGTTGACTTTATCAGCATCTTTGGCTGTGAAATCAGAATCATGATTGTAAGTAAGACGCAAATGTTTTTCGGTAACGGCGACTTCTATTTTAAGCAGCCATTCAAACTTGTCGCGCCACTTCAAACGGATAATACCACCCACGCCCGGCGTCGCGCCGGCTTCGAGCTGGAACCAGCGTTGTAGCTCATCCGCTTCAGTGAGCGCTTTCCAAACCGCTGCAATCGGCGCCGCAATTTCGATTGTCTTTTCAACTGAACGGGAATTATCTTTCTTAGCAGCCATAGTATCATCCGGTTGTTTTTGGGTATTTTGAGTCCTGCAGCTCGTGGTTAATAGGAGAATGAGCAGACTTGCAATGGGAATCGCTTGTGACATGTATCCTCCAAAGTTTACTTGTGAGTTTCGTCTTTTTTCTTGGTAATGGCCGGATATGAACCAATGATGAATTTGAATATCCGCCCGCCCGTCGCCTTTTCATTGTGGTATTTGACCGCCAACCGATTCATAGTCTTTGCAAGTTCATTTGCAAACTTGCTGCGGTCTTCCGCAGATGCGAATCGGATTTCGGTTTGTAGTGTGAAAGTCGCCAACTTTTTCTTTTCCTGTTCGGCGCGCTGACGTAGTGTTGCCAGATCGCGAATGGAATTGGCAAGTACACCAACAAGGTAAGAAGAGGAAAATTTATCTTGAACTTTTTCTGGGTCGATGGCGAGCGTTCCAAGAGCATTCGGGTTGATAAGATAGGATTTGGCGGTCGTCCGCACAATCCTTTCAACACAATTGCCTTTGCGTTTTTCATCGACCTGCTCAACCAAGCCCTGCTGTTCCAATTCACGAAGATGGTAGTTTACTTTTTGACGGGGAATTTTGAATAGACGCGCCAACCCGGATGCAGAGTCCGGGTTTCGCAACTTTTCGAGGATTTGCAAACGCAGCGGGTCAAACATCACGCGGGCGCTTTTGGCGTCTTCGATCACATTCACAGTGTGTTGGTAGGGCGTATTCATGGTTTTGAATATAATTCCGAAAAAATTAATTGTCAAGAATAATTTAATTATCGGTAAAAATCTTATGTTCAAAGTGGTAGCCCGGTTTCGATCACGGTAAAGAGTTTAGAAACGATTATGCAAACTTTTTGAGGAAAGAGCCACAAAATCGTCTTGCAGATTTCCAACGTTCGGTATACAACCGCAATAATTTAAAACACGCAATATCTTACGAATAAAAAAAACTCTTGATTTTTTGGGGAAGAATTAATTAATATTAATACAGATTTTACGAAAGTGTTACCTTGCCGTAAAGAAATTCTAAATATTCTTTTACTATAAATAGCTGGGGTAATAGTATAAGATTGGGATGAATCAGTAGATCTGCACCACAACATTCTCGGATTTCATCCGTGCCTACCGATGTGAGGAGGGCTGACTGCACCACTGCGGGTCAGCGTTGAACAAATATTCTTAAACTGAGTTACCAGGCAATTGCTTTGGTTTTAGCTAAACATGATGCTCTGTAAGTATATATTATCATGCATGGAAATACTGTTTTTTGTCGGAATTTTATTGTAGAGAAAGTGTTATTTGTATTGAGGGCTGAAGTTTGTTGACATAAAAAATGCGGTTGTAAACCAAAGAGAAATTTTACTGAGGAGGTAAAAACGTATGGCAAGAAAGTTGATGCTGTTGGCTTTGCTCGTTGTTATTGTGATGCTGCTCGACCCGAATGCTTTGTTGGCACAGGACCGCATCGATTCGTTCCTTCGTACTTTGCAGCAGACGCTTTTTAATTGGGGTTCAAAAATATTTTGGTTCTTCGGCGTCGTCGCCGCGGTTGCCTATGCCCGCGGTAATCGTGGCTTGGCGCCATCTGTTCTCATCGGAGTGGTGATCTTTTATGCCGCCCACTTTATTATAGAAATAATTTCGAGCACCGCTGGTCGGCCTTTTTAGCAAAGACATTTTTAAGTGCTCGAATAACGATATCCCATCTTAAATGCTTAGAGGGGGAATATGAGGTTTCATATTGAGCAAACATTATCCAAACCAACTGTGCAGTTTGGTTTGAAGACCAGCGACTACCTTACACTCCTGGTCGTTGGCGTCGTGGGGAATTTTTTCATAGCGAAACTTTGGTTGGCGGTTATCATGCTCGCTTTGATCATCTTGTTCCGGTACGTAAACATAAATCAAAGCCGGTATTTCTGGTCATCCTGGGTTCTCTGGTTGACCTCAAACACTAACCTTGGCAGCGATCAAGAGCATAGACTCCCACCAATCATTCATAAGGAAGTGAGTGGACATGCGATTGAAAAATAAAACCAGCCTTACCGATAGATTGCCTCACTATGGAATTCTCGAGGAAAATGGTTTAGGCTATCTCATTCGCAAAGATGGAGCCATTTCTATAGTGTGGCGGATTGAGCCGGGAAATTTTTTACGGCTCACCGAGGCGGACTATGAGCAGGCAGTTGTACGGGTGAGCAAGCTGTTGGGAGTGATTCCACCGCACATCCAAATCGAATTTTGGTACGAAAAGTATGAATCAACCTGGCGTGATGCATTGCCGCAGCCGGCGGTACCTAAACCTGCGATCGCTAAGCTTACAGAAATGCGCGAACGCGCCCTCGGTGCGACTGCTTATTTTGAAATAGCGACTTACCTCGTCGTTACGTTTAACTATCTCGTCGATTACCACCCCCCACATCGTTTCGAATTCTTTTATCGTTTTATCAATTTGATGCCGTCTCAGTTGACACAGGCAAAGCTTGAAAAAGACTTCCGTTCCATAGAGCAATTGGCAGAACGGATGCAACGAGAGTTCAGTAGCTTTACGTTTCAACGCCTTGGTGCCGACGAGATAACGAAGCTTCTCATCAGATACTATAATTTATCTGATGTAAGCGTAACCGATTTACGCGCAGAGTATTTTGACGAAGATCTCACTCGCAAGGGTGTAGAATTGTCTTACGGCGACCTTGCAATTGGGCTGGATCACATGC
>Ga0247727_10004307_pt1 | contig 30271 bp, 18 predicted proteins | sample WisWelCaveWW1625_FD_202498 | JGI IMG/M metagenome (GOLD analysis project Ga0247727, IMG submission 202498) | Biofilm microbial communities from Wishing Well Cave, Virginia, United States - WW16-25 | ecosystem: Environmental > Aquatic > Deep subsurface > Groundwater > Cave microbial mat | place...
AGACAAGGAAGGGATTGCGGACCTCACGCGCGCGATCGAGCTGGATCGTGAGTTCGTCCCGGCCTACGTCAACCGCGCGAATCGCTTTCTTGGATTGTCACGTGCCGACGAGGCGCTCGTGGACGCTCGCCGTGCACTGGAGCTCAACCCGGACGCGTACTGGGCGCACACCGTCATCTTGGAGATCCTCCGCTCGCGGCGCGACGAGGAGTTCGAGGCGGCGTTCACGCGCTTCGAGGCGACGGCGGAGCGCTACCGCTACTCGACGCAGAGGCAGCAGGCCTATCACTACATCGCCATGCTCCGGCACAGGACCGGAGACCACGAGAAGGCTTTGGCCGCCGCGGACCAGGCGATCCGGGCGCGTCCGGACAGCCCCGTCGCGTACCAGGCGCGCATCCAGATCCTGCGGGAGCACGACGGCATGGCGGCGACGCGCCAGGACTGCCAGCGCCTGACGACGATGACCTTGAAATCACCCTCGAATCTCATGCTCCGTGCGGGGCTCCTCCGGCTCCAATGCGGGCGCCCCGATCTTGCCCGAGGAGACTACGAACGCGCGATCGCGCTTGCCCCGACCTGGGCGGAGCCGTACCAACACCGCGGGATTCTCGAAGCGGATGAGGGGCGCGCCGAGACCGCCTTGTTAGATCTGAACCGGGCCGTCGACCTCGCCCCGTGGGGCGCCAGCGAACGTCTTGCCCGCGCCGAGGTTCTCGCGTCTCTCGAACGATTCGAGGAAGCGCTTCAGGACTACGAGCAGGTGCGCTCACTCGGGCTGAACAGGAGTGAGGTGTCTTGGGGCCAGGCCGTGGTCCTCATCGGACTGCGGCGAGGTGACGACGCCATTCGGATCATCGACGGAATGGTGCGGGATTCTTCCAGACCCGGCTCTGACTGGCGCAGAAAGGCGTGGGCGCTCAAGATGCTGGGCCGGATCGACGAGGCCTCCGTCGCGGCGGAGAGGGCGGTCGAGGCAGAGCCGAACGATGCTTCGGCCTACGAGACCCGCCTCCAGGTCGAGGTTTTTCGCCCCGGACGGTGCGACGTCGTTGCGTCGGACCTCCGGAAGTCACTCGATCTCGCGCCGGAGAACGTCCGGCTTGGCGGCTGGCTCGCGTACCGGGCCGGCGCCTTCGTCGCTCGCGCGTGCCCTGATGGATGGGACCCGCCGCTCATGCTGAGTCTCGCCGAGCGCACGCTCCGGAGCGATCCTCGCGACAGCCTGTATCAGAGGGGGCTGGCGTTCGTCGCGTACCGCCGGGGCGACCTCGTGCGGGCACGCGAGGCCATCGATGAGGCTCTTCGCTGCACGCGGCCGCCCGGTCTGCACGAACCGGGGGACCTGTTTCTCCTCGCGATGATCCACGCGAGGAGCGGGACGGTCCACGAAGCGCGGGAGGCGTACGAGAGAGGATTGCGACGTATGGAGCGCACGCATCCTGACGATCCCATGAACGTGTCTTTGCGCGATGAGGCGGCGGAAGCGATCGGTGCCTCGGCTGGCGGGGCACGCCGTTGAACGACCGCAAGCGCCTCGGCGACTTCGAGTTGCTGCGCGAGATCGGGCGCGGCGGGATGGGTGTCGTCTACGAGGCCCGCCAGGTCTCGCTCAACCGCCCGGTCGCGCTGAAGCTGCTTCCGCCCGGACTCGGGCTCACGGCGCAAGCGGTCCAACGATTCCAGCGCGAAGCGCAGGCCGCCGCGAAGCTGCACCACACGCACATCGTTCCGGTCCACGCGGTCGGCGAGGTGGACGGCTCCCACTACTACGCGATGGAGCTGATCGAGGGCCAGTCGCTCGCCGCAGTGGTCTCCGACCTGCGGGGCGGTGGCTCGAACCCGTTGCTCGACGCCGCGATCACCCAGACGGCCGGCGGACCCTCGGTCGTCGTGCGCGGCGCCCCTGCTGCCGAGGCCACGATTTCGCTCGGAGGCACGAGCCTCTCCGACAGCTCCTCGGGATCGCGGAAGTGGTTCGACACGGTGGCGCGCTTGGTCGGCGACGTGGCCGAGGCTCTGCACTACGCGCACGACCGCGGGATCGTGCATCGGGACATCAAGCCGGCGAATCTCCTTCTTTCTTCCGACGGTCGTCTGTGTGTAACGGACTTCGGTCTCGCGCAAGTCGCTCAAGAACCCGGGATGACGGTGAGCGGGTCGTTTCTAGGGACACCGGCGTACATGTCGCCGGAGCAGATCGCCGCAGGCCGGATCAAGGTTGACCACCGGACCGACATTTACTCTCTGGGCACCGTGCTGTACGAGCTGCTGACGCTCGAGCGCCCGTTCCCCGGAGAAGGGCGCGAGCAGATCCTCGCGGGGATCATGACCAAGGAGCCGAAGGCTCCGCGCCGGATTAACCCGCGCGTCCCTCAAGACTTGGAGACGATCTGTCTGAAGGCGATCGAGAAGGATCCGGACCGGCGGTACGCGACGGCGCGGGCGATGGCGGAGGATCTGCGCTCCTACCTCGGGCACGGCCTCATCTCGGCGCGTCGCGCCGGACCGCTGCGGCAGGCGGCGAAGTGGGGGCGGAGGCATCCGGTCCGCGTGACGTTGGCAGCGTCAACCGTCGTGATCGTCGGACTTGCGGTGGTCTTCCAGTCGTGGAACGCGAGTGCGAGGTCACAGCGCGACGTGGCGGAAGCGCGCGTCCTACTCGGGAACGGCGAGTACCGCCAGGCGCTCGCCCTCGTGAACGATGCCCTCGGCAAGGCACCGGCATCCGTGGAGGCTCGACGGGTGTCAGCACAGATCCTGCTCCACCTCGAGCACTACCCGGAGGCCGTTCGGGAGGCGAACGCCGTCCTCGAAGCGGCGCCCGACGATTGGACCGCTCACGCCGTCGTCGCCACCGCCGCGAGCCTAGGGCCGATCGCCAGTGTCGATTTCGAAGCGCACGCCGCAGCGGTCGAGCGCACGGCGCCGCGAAGTGCCGACGCCCTCTACCTCCGCTCGCTCTTGACGGAGGATCCCCGGGAGAAGTCCCGGCTTCTCGACGGGGCGCTCGAGATCGACCCTTCGCACGCCTTGGCGCTCGCCGCCAGAGCCGGCCACCTGGCGGACAACTGGAAGGACTTTCCGGACGCCGTCGCGACGGCGGAGCGCCTCATCGCTGTGCGACCCCGATCGGCCCTGGGGCGGCGGACGCTCGCGTCCGTTCGATCGAGCGCGGGCGATCTCGACGGGGCCACGAGAGAGATCGAGAAGGCGATCGCGCTCGATCCGGCAGATCCCGCCAACTTCGAGCTTCGCGCGCGTCTCCGCTCGAGGCGAGGGGAGAACCTCGAAGCCGTCGAGGACCTGGGGCGCGCCATCGAGATCGATCCCCTTAGAGGGAATGCCTATGTCGAGCGGGCGTCGTACCGGCGCACACTGGGACGATTCGACGAGGCGATCGCCGATGCGCGACGGGCCTTTGCGATCAACCCGGATTCGTACCTGACGAACCAAGTGCTGATCAGACTTCTGATCAACAGCGGGGCCAGCCCGACCGAACGGCGTGAGGCGATCGAGCGATTCGAGAAGGTAGCGGAGACGCAGTCGATTCCCAAGCACCGCGCGGAGGCATTCGGGGCGCTCGCGTTCCTCTCTCGGGGTGACACCGACCGGGCTCTCGACTACATCGAACGTGGAATCCGAGCGCTACCCGAGGGGTTCACCGGAGGTGATTCCATGTCATCCGGGCGCGCCGACCTGTACCAGACACGCATCGCATTCCTCAGGGATCGGGATGGCGTGGCGGCGATCTTCGACGATTGCAAGCGCGTGGAGGCCCTCACGCCCGTCACTCCCCCGGAGCTCACGAATCGCGGGAGGGTGCTGTACCGAGACTGCACGAGGCCCGACCTCGCCCTCGCCGACTACGACAGAGCCATCGAGCTCGCTCCTCAGTGGGGAGACGCGTTTCGCGTCCGTGCATCCCTGCACCGCGCGGAAGGGCGCTTCGATGCGGCACTCGCCGACTTGGGACGTGCCGTCCTACTGACGCCGTGGAACGCGGGCGCGCGAGCAGACCGCGGCGGCGTCCTCGCGGACCTCGAGAGGGAGGAAGAGGCGCTCCCGGATTTCGAGGCGGCGGCCGCCTCCGCCCTCGGGGGCAACGTCGGTGGGTGGGCGTATGCGGATGCGCTCGTTCGCCTCGGGCGCGACGACGAAGCGGTGGCGGTCGTCGACCGGAGCCTCGCGAGGAAACACGGCGACAGGTCTAGGGGACCCTGGGACTGGCTCTCGAGGGCGTTCATCCTCCGCAGCGTCGGCCGGGTGGAGGACGCCCTTGCCGCCGTGTCTGACGGGCAGGTGGCGTTCCCACGCACGCCTGAGCTGCAACTGGCGCGCGCCGGCCTCCTTCATCTTCTCCCGGGTCGATGCGATGAGGCGGAACTCGAGCTGCGGCAAGCGGAGGAGCAGCTATCGGAGGTGCTCTACTTCGGCAGCTCCATCCGCGGGTGGATCGCGGCGGTATGGGCCATCGGGTTCGCACGCAGCTGTCCCGACCGCTACGACGCCGTGCGGGCCTATCGGCTCGCCGAGCGAGGCGTGTCGGCAGATCCGCGCGACGCCACCGCGCACCTGGCGTTGGCCTACGCGTCCTACCGTCGTGGCGATCTTCCCCGGGCCCTGGAGGAAGCCGCGATCAGTCGCCGCTTGATCAAGGCTCCAAAGGACGACGATCCGCAGGTGCACTTCCTGCTGGCGATGATCTCCGCGAAACGTGGGGATCGGCCCGGCGCGAAGGAAGCCTTCGCGCGAGGCGTCAAGCGAATGGAACGGACGTACCCGAAGGATCCCGAGCTTCAGCTCGTTCGCGACGAGGCGGCGGAAGTGCTGGCATCCGTGACGCGATGAAAAAACGATGGATCCGCGAATGATAGGCCGGCGACTCTCGCACTTCCGCATTCTCGACCGGGTCGGCGAGGGTGGGATGGGTGTCGTCTACCGGGCGCAGGACGAGAACCTCCATCGTGTCGTCGCCCTCAAGGTCCTCCCCCCCGAGCGCCTCGCCGACGAGGAGCGCCGCTTGCGGTTTCTTCGCGAAGCCCGCGCAGCCGCCGCGGTCACACATCCGAACATCGCCGTCGTGTACGAGGTCGACGAATCTAATGGAACCGTCTTCATCGCGATGGAGCTCATCGAGGGGAAGTCGCTGCGCGCCGCGATCGGCGGCAGGCCCCTCGCGCTGAAAGAGGCGTTGCGCCTCGGTGTGGAGATCGCCGAGGGCCTCTCGGCCGCACACCACGCGCGTCTCGTGCATCGCGACCTCAAGCCCGACAACGTCATGGTCAATCGAGAGGGTCGGGTGAAGATCCTCGACTTCGGCCTTGCGAAGCTCCTCGAGCAACGCGAGGAGCCTGCACCCGGAGCTGAAAGCAAGCTCGCCACGATCTCTGACGAGATGACGCAGGCAGGTCGGGTGCTGGGGACCGCGGCCTACATGAGCCCCGAGCAGATCCGAGGCCAGAGCGTCGACACCCGCTCGGACGTCTTCGCCTTCGGTCTCGTGATGTACGAGATGGCGACGGGGGCTTCGCCGTTCCAAGGCGCGACGTCGATGGACATCATGTCGGCGATCCTCCACAAGGAGACACCGCCGCCGTCGCAGGTCAACGCCGAAGTTCCCCCGGAGTTGGAGAGGATCATCCGCAAGTGCATCGAGAAAGACCCGGCCGAGCGCTATCAGGACACGCGAGACCTCGTGGTGGACCTGCGGCGCCTGAAGAAGGACACCGACTCCGGAGCGGCGAGTCGGCTGCCGGTGACGGGAGAGAGCGAGGCGATCGAACCGGCGCGAAGCCGCCCGCTCGCCACCGTTCTCCTCGGTGCGGGGATCGCCCTGGTGTTGGTCGCCGCCGGACTCGGCGCCTGGCGATTCTGGCCCCGTGCGCCGAAGGCCGGAACGCTCACCCAACGCTTGCTCCTTTCCGCCGAGGAGTTGGGGGGACAGTTCAGCGGCGGTCTGTCACCCGACGGCAAGTTCCTGGTCCTCTCGAGCGGAGGCGGCCTGTCCGTTCGCGAGGTGGCGACCGGGGCGACACGGGACTTCCCTCCGCCTGAGGGCATGATCGTCTCCTTCGCGAGGTGGTCGCCCGACGGCACGCAGATTTACGCCGCGGTGGGGAGCCAGTCCCGGAATTCTTCTATCTGGGTGGTGTCCGCTCTGACCGGAACGTTCCGCAAGCTGGGAGAGGCCGTATCCGGAGGCCCCTGGCCTTCGCCGGACGGAAAGCTCCTGGCTTTCGTTCCTCCCGGCAAGGGGCCCGGGCCGGGCAACGGTCTGTGGGTCATGAGCAGCGATGGGCAGTCTCCCCGCAAGGTCGTCTCCCTCGATGGTGAAGACGACCGGATGTTCAGAGTTGCATGGGCGCCGAACAGCCGGTGGCTCGCCTTCCTACCTCGTCGCGGCTCCTTGGCTCTCGCAGGAGAGCTCACGATCGAGATCTCTGATCTGGCGGGGAAACGGACGCAGGTGCTCCGGTCGGAACCGCGGCTCAGGGCAGGTTACGGCCAAGTCAGCACCCTCTGCTGGCTACCCGACGGCCGGCTCCTGTATTCACTCTCCGAGCCGCCGCCGAAGGTGAACGACATGAACCTGTGGGGCGTGCCGGTGGACCTCACAACCGGGCGCTCCGCGGGAGAGCCCGCGCGGATCACGAACGAGACCGGTGTCTCGATCAACGTCGTGGGGGTCTCCGCCGACGGGAGCCGCCTTCTCGCGTACAAGTCGGCCGCGCAGCGTCATACTTTCGTCGGAAACCTTTCGCAGGACGGCGCGCGTCTGAGCGACGTGCGCCGACTGACTCTCAGCAAGGCGAACGACGAGCCCGAGGGGTGGACCCGTGATGGCCGCGTCATCTTGCTGTCCGACCGAAACGGAACCGGCAACATTTTCATGCAGGCTCTGGACAGCCGGGAGCCTGCAATCCTCATCGCGGGTCCTCAGGATGTCGTCCGGGCGAGGACGAGCCCGGACGGGAAGCTGCTTCTCTACGGTACGCGGGGCAGGAAGCCGGGCGCCGCCGACGGGTGGACGCTCATGAGCCTCGACGTAGTCTCCGGCACCGTCCGTTCGATGGGCGCGATGACGGACGGCACGGAGCTCGAGTGTCCATCACGTGCCGGTGCGCCCTGCGTGCTCGGGAACGTCGGCACCCAGGGGATTGTCCTTTCGTTGTTCGATCCAGAGACTGGGAAGGGCAGGGAGTTCTTTCGGCTTCCGCGACCGGGACAAATCTTCAACACCTCCTGGGATGTATCTCCGGACGGCGGACGGCTCGTCCTCGTGACGACGGATTCATCGTTCAAGCCGAAGGTCCGGATCGTGGAGGTGCCCGGCGGACAGGTTCGCGAGATCGCTCTGAAAGGAGTGGAGTGGGTTCGGCATGCCGCCTTTGCCGCGAACGGGAAAAGCCTCTTTGTCTCCGGACGGACTCGGGAGGACGGTCACCTCCTGCGCGTGGAACTCGATGGACGCACCACCGTTCTCCGCCGCGACGACTCTGCAGGAGAGTGGCCGGAGCGGCTCGTCCCCTCCCGCGACGGTCGCTATCTTGCGTTCGAGGTCGAGTCCTTGACGCAGGACCTGTGGCTCATCGAAGGCATCTGAGTCTCGTGCATCGCTCGTTTCGAGCGCCCTTGCTTCGCGTGATCAGGCTCCTTGCCGGTCCGTCCCGTAGTCTGGCGACGCTACCACCGCGACCGTCTCGGTCGGTCTGGCCGACACACGTCCCGGAATCTCAATCCCCGCGCCGCACGAGGGGCAGAAACGCGCGCTACATCGCCACGCCGAGCACCTTCTGTGCCTCGGCCCTGAAGCGGAGGCTCTCCACGTCGGAAGGAAAGTGCGTCTTCATCCAGGCGACGGCGCGGTCGTAATAGCGCCGCGCCTCCGCCCTCTTCCCGAGCCTGTGGCTCGTCATGGCGAGGAAGAGCAGCTTGCTCGGGTCCTCCGTGCGAGTCGGGAGGACTTCGAGCAACGTCTTCATCGCCTCGTCGTGGTGGCCGTTCCGGTACAGGGCGACGCCGAGCATGCCTCGAGCGTCCTTGTTGTGCGGCTCGAGGAGGACGGCCCTGCGGGCAAGTTCGAGCGCCCGCTGTCCGTCGTACAGCTCGGGGCACGAGTAGTAAAGGCCCAAGAGGTGGACCGAGGCCTGGCTCTGGAGCGTCCCCGCATCGCGGGCCTGTTCGGGCATCACTGCCTCGCTCTGGCGCAGATCCGCCGCTGCGCGCTCGCAAGAACCCGGTTTGTAGGTCAGGAAATATGCCCCACTCGCATGGCGCCACGGGGTCGCGAGCGCCTCGACCGCCTTGTCCCAGTCGGCGATCGCGTCCTCGACACGGCCCAGCTTCAGGTAAGCCCAGGCACGGCCGTCGATCTGATCGGGCGACAGCTCGACCGCCTTGTTCAAGTCCGCGAGAGCCTGGGAGATTCGACCCAACTCGAGGAGAGCCCATCCGCGATTGCTGTAGAGCCACGCCAAGTCGGGCGCGAGCTGGATCGCCTTGTCGTAGTCGGCGACGGCCTCCTCGAAGCGGGCCATTGCGGAGTAGGTCTCCCCGCGCTGCGCGCGAGTCACGGGGTGGTCCGGGTAGGCTTCGATGGCCTTGGTCCGATCGACGAGGCTCTCCTCGAACCGGTTCAGATGGTCGTACACGTAAGCCCGAAGGGAGTACGCCCACCCCCATGAACGATCGAATTCGATCCCTCGCGCGACGTCGGCGAGGGCCAGGTCCGAGCGGTTGCAGACGAGGGCAAGTTGGCCTCCTCGACCCAAGAAGTCGTGAGGCTCGTGGATCTCCATCCCGGCGGCCGAGGCGCAGTCGGTTTCGAAGCCGACCGTGTCCCCCCTAATGCGCCGCAAGTGCGCCCGCACGAGGAGGTACTCCCAGCTGCCCCGGTCGAGCGCGATCGCGCGCTCGGCCTCCTCGATGGCCCTCTCGTTCTCTCCGACTTCTCGGTAAGCATCGGCCATCGCCCGATGCGCTCCTGCCCGCGCCTTGAGATCGGTCCAGGTGGCCGCCGCCCTCTCGAGACCGTCCAGGGTGGCGCGAGCCTGATCCAGCTCGCCGAGCGCCCGGTGAGCCCCGGCGAGCTGCAGGTAGGGCTCGACGTCCTGCGGATCGGCCGCCAGCGCTCGCTCGAAATCGGCCAGCGCCTCCTTGACCTGCCCCATTTCCAGGTAGCTCTGACCCCGGCCCATGTAGCAACGCCAGTCGTCGGGATCGAGCGCGATGGCCTTGCCGAAATCGTCTATGGCTTCCTTGTGTCTGCCGCGGTTTGCCCGCACTTCTCCTCGTGCGCGAAGGCAGGCGGCATCTTCGGGGTCGAGAACGACGGCCCGTTCGATCTCCTCCTCCAGGACCCGAATCTCATCCTGGCGATGCTCGTAAACCCGCGCCTTCTGGAGCCTTGCCCGGGCGGACCGCGGGCGCGCCGCGATCAGCCGGTCGCAGTCGGCGAGGGCCGCGTCGAAGCGGTGCAGGCTGTTCAGGCGTTGACTCCTCTCGAAGAGCGCGTCCGCGTGGCCCGGATCGAGCGCGAGCGCGCGGTCCAGGTGCTCGAGGGCCGCGGTGTCGGTATCGGCAACAAGCGATCGAAGGTAATGCGCGTCCGCCGTGTCGGGTGCCTTGGCCTCCACGGCCTTGACGTGCTCGTCGACGGACGTGCCGAACCGCGCTCCGCCTTCCTGGCTCCTGGCTGCCGCCGCCAGGATCAGGTGGGCCGTCCACTCGTCGGGGTTCCGCTTCAACAAGCCTTCCGCCTCCGCGGCGGCGTCCGCGGCGCGGTTCATCTTGATCAGCAGGCGCGCGCGGATCAGGTGCGCTTCCGGGAGATCGCTCTCGAGGGCGAGCGCCTGCTCCACGTGGCGGAGCGCGTCGCGGTATTCCCCCTGGTTCATGTGGAGCCGGGCGTCGGCCAGGGCGCGCATCGCGGACTCGACGGCCTGGCGGCTCGTGGCGCGCCAGGCGACACCGCCGACGGCGGCCAGAAGGAGTGTCGCGGCGACGGCCATGGTCCCGACGGGATGGCGCCTCACGAACTTTCCAACCCGCCGGAGCGCTCCCGCCCGGCGCGCGGTGATGAGCCCGCGCTGGAGGTACGAGCGGAGATCCTGCGCCATGCCACGGGCCGTGCTGTACCGGCGGTCCGGATCCTTCTCGAGGGCCTTCAAGCAGATCGTCTCGAGATCGACGGGGACGCGCGGGTTGATCCGCCGCGGTCCCCGCGGCTCCTTGGTCATGATCCCGGCCAGGATCTCTTCGCGGTTTTCCCCGGGGAACGGCCGCTCGAGGGTCAGGAGCTCGTAGAGCACGGTCCCGAGGGAGTACACGTCGGTCCGGTGGTCCACCTTCACGCGCCCTGCCGCGATCTGCTCCGGGGACATGTAGGCCGGAGTCCCGAGGAACGAGCCGCTCACGGTCATCCCCGGCTCCTGGGCCACGCGGGCGAGCCCGAAGTCGGATACGCAGAGCCGGCCGTCTCGGGAAAGCAGCAGGTTGGCCGGCTTGACGTCCCGATGGACGACGCCACGGCCGTGGGCGTAGTGGAGCGCGTCGGCGACGTCGGCGATCAGATGGGCCGCCGTATCGAACCACTTCCTCGACCCGGAGGAGGTGTCCGAGAGGCTCGTGAGTCCGTGGGAGGTCGTCACCGGCGACGGCATCGAAGGCGGGGGGGGCGCACCGCTCCGTGCTGCCCCGTCCGCGTTCCTCGCGGCTCGCGGGATCGCCGTCTCTGCTGCCGACCCTCCCTCGGCCTCGATCCGGCTCACGGCTGCCTGAAGGAGGGGGCTCGACCCCTCGCCCCGAAGCTCGCTCAGGATCGCGGCCAGCGGCTGCCCCTCGATCAGCTCCATCGCGTAGTAGTGGCAGCCCTGCTCCTCGCCCACGGCGTAGACGGGGACGATGTGGGTGTGGTGGAGCTGGGCGGCGGCCTGCGCCTCGCGCTGGAAGCGCTGGACCGCCTGAGCCGTCAGCCCCAGACCGGGCGGGAGGACCTTGAGGGCGATGCGGCGATGGAGCGAGCGCTGCTGCGCCTCGTAGACGACCCCCATCCCCCCGCGACCGATCTCGCGCACGATGTCGAAGTCGCCGAGGCGACGCAGGACCCCGCCCTCCGGACGGCCCGGGGCTCCAGGGCTCGGCGGGTCGTGTCCTTCCATCCCACAACCCCTACCCCTCGACGATGCCCGGGAGTCTATCGTGGATCGCCATGTCGGGGACACCCCCGGGGCAAGCTCACCCATTCGGCGACCCTACTCCGGTGCTCGATCCCAGCCGCTCGGGTCGCCGTCACTCAACCGCCTGTGCGCTTCGTGGGCTTTCGAAGCTGCGGCGGGTAGTAGAATGAGTGGATGAATCCGCGCACGGCGCTCGACGAGCAGATCGCCAGCTACCGCCGGATGACCGGCGAGCAGCGTCTCGGCATCGCGCTCGAGCTCCACGAACTCGCGTGCGACGTTGCGCGTGCGGGGATCCGCATGCGGTGTCCGAATGCCGACGACGCCGAGGTCGAACGCCAGCTTCGTTCGCGCATCGCTCTCGGCCTCGGGCCGCAGGAACCCCACGCCGCGGACCCCGATGAATGAGCGCGAGCTCCTCGCCGACTGTCTGCGGCGACTCAACCGGCTCGGTCATCCCTACATGCTCACCGGCTCGATGGCGAGCAATTTCTGGGGCGTGCCGAGGACGACTACGCCCTGGATGAGGCCTCCGTGCGCCGCGCGTTTTGGCAGCGCCACATTTTCAACGCGATCGACCGACGCTCCGCGCTCAAGGTCGATTCCTGGTTGCTCCGGCCGGATCCGTTCGAGCAGCAGATGTTCGCGCGGCGCCTGCGGGTGACCCTGTTCGGAGAGCCGGCGTGGATCGCGACCGCTGAGGACGCGCTACTGCACAAGCTGTACTGGAACAGCATCACGCCATCCGAGCGACAGATCGGCGACGCGGCAGGCATCGTGGCGGTACAGGGAGCCGAGCTGGACCGCAGCCACCTGGAGCACTGGGCGCGCGAGCTCGCGGTCGGCACGGTTCTGCGCGACCTCCTGGAGGGAAAGATCCGACCGAAAAGCACGTAGTGCTGGCGAGGTCGCCGCCACGTCACGCGATCCTTCAGCGATAGTTCTCGATGACCATGATCTCGCCCTCGGGCTGGGCGTGAGTGTAGACGATCTCCTTCCCGTCGGGCGAAAAGCCGCCGTTGTGCACGTGCCAGACGCTCTTCCCGTCGGTCAGCTGCTGTGGGTCGCCGATCGGCTCCGGGAGTCCTCCGGACGAGTCGGGAGGGCCGAGGCGCAGGACGCACAGCTCCTGTTGGAAGGGCGAGCCACGGGAGAACGCGACGGCACGGCCGTCGGGAGAGACGATCGTCTCCGCGTGGATTCCGCGGAAGAGCACGACCTCCCGGCCGCTCTCGAGGTCCCGGAGCACCATCTGCGGCTCGCCCGAGCCGTCCTCCGCGCGGCGCGTGTAGACCGCGTGGAGGCTGTCGCGGTACCAGTTGAACTCGGACGCTTCGTTCATGTGCCCTGGCCTGAGGACGCCGGAGAGCAACTGCCGCGGGTTGCCGCCGTCCGGATCCACGGCAAAGACATCCTTCTCGACATAGAAGCTGATGGCTCGCCCGTCCGGTGACCACCTCGGCGCAGAATAGGAGACCTTCCGGTCCGTGAGGCGGCGAGGCGCGCCGCCATCCACGTTCAGGATCCATAGCCCTGGGCCGCCGTCCCGGTTCGAGAAGAAGGCGACCTGTCGCCCGTCGGGCGACCAATCGGGTGCCGTGTCGTACGCAGGATCGAACGTGAGCTGGCGCTCGGCGCCGGTCGTCAGATCGAGCATCCAGATCTCCTCGTCACCCGACCGGTTGGACTCGTAGACCAGCTTGCTGCCGTCGGGTGCGAACCGGGGGGCGTAGCTGCCGCCTCGGTGGAAGGTGATCTGCCGCCGGCTCCCGTCGGCCACTCGGCTGATGTACAGGTCCGCCCCTTCACGAGTCTGTATGAAGGCCACTCGGCCGTCGCGCGCGACCGTTGGGTCTTGCACGTTGACCCCGACGGTCAATTGCCGGAGACGCCCGGAGGTCACCTCGATCTCCCACAGATTGCTCGCCCCGGTGCGGTCCGACTGGAAAACGATCCGCCGGCCGTCCGCCGACCACGCGGGCGCATCGTTGCCGTGCGCGTCCACGAGCAGCGGGCGCGGCTTGCCACCCTCCGCAGGAAGCAGCCACAGCTCAGGTCGCTCGTCCTGCCGGCGCGTGAAGGCGATCCACTTCCCGTTGGGCGACCAGGTCCCAGCCGCACCCCCGACATCCGGATCGGTCAGCCTGGCCTCCTCGCCGGTCCCGATGTCGATCTTCCACAGCGCACCTCCGCGCGAAAAGAGCAGCTTCGTCCCGTCGGGCGACCAGGGCATTGCGCCCAGGGCATTCCCGATCCAGTCGGTGATCCGGACGAGCTCACGCGCTGGACCGCCCAGGGCAGGAATCAGGCAGATCGCCGTCTCCGCGCCCCGGCTGGAAACGAAGGCGATGACCTGCCCGGTCGGCGACCAGCGCGGGAAGGTGTTGCTCGGCGGGCTCCGGGTGAGCCTCAACGGATCGCCTCCGGAGCTGGCCATGACGTAGATGTCCTCGCCCCCGGGACCGGGCTTGTCGTAGGCGATGAAGCTCCCGTCCGGAGACCACGTGGGACTTCCCTCCCATCCCTGCATGGTCGTGAGCGGCCTGATCTCCCAGGCGTCTTCCGCGGTTTCCCGGCGGAAGAAGACCGCATAGATCGAGATTCCCAGCACCAGCGCACCCAGTCCCACCGCAGCGATGACGACGGGCCGCCGGGCCCTCTCGGCAACGGGGACCTGCAGCTCGCCCGAATCCAGCTCCTTCTTCAATTCCTCCAGTTCGTTGCGGATGTCCTTCGCCGTCTGGTAGCGGCGCTCGGGGTCCTTGTGCAGGCAGCGTCGCACGATCCTCCCGAGGTGTCTCGGAAGCGTGGGCTTCAGCTCGGTCAACGAGGGCGGAGTGTCCTTGAGGACGGAGGACAGGATCGAGGCCGGAGTATCCCCCTCGAACGGGCGCCGGCCCGTCGCCATCACGTAGAGCACGACCCCGAGGGAGAAGACGTCCGAGCGATGGTCGACCGGCTTCCCCTGGGCCTGCTCGGGAGACATGTAGGCGACGGTACCGAGGATCCGGCCGGGCTCCGTCGCCGTCGCCGTGGGAAGCTGCGAGGCGGCCTCTCCTGCCGGCGCTTCCTCCATCAGCTTCGCGAGGCCGAAGTCGAGGACCTTGAGCCGGCCCTCGCCGGTGACCATGACGTTCTCGGGCTTGAGATCGCGGTGGGTGATCCCTCGCTCGTGCGCGGCGCTGATCGCGTCGGCCAGGGGCGCGGCCAGCTCGAAGAGCCGACCGAGGGGAAGGCCCTCCTTGGGGATCAGCTCCGAGAGGGTTCTCCCCTCCACATGCTCCATGGTGATGAAGTGGATTCCCTCCGCCTCCTCCACGGAGTGGACGACGACGATGTTCGGATGGTTGAGCGCGGCGACGGCCTGGGCTTCGCGCTCGAATCGCCTGCGCCGCTCGGGGTCCTGGGCCACCTCCGCCGGCAGGACCTTGAGCGCGATCCTGCGGTTGAGGGTCGTGTCCTCGGCGAGGTAGACCTCGCCCATGCCGCCCTTCCCGAGCCGGCGGACGATCCGATAATGGCTGATGATCTGGCCGGGCGCGACGGGCATTTCGCCCTCCGGAGTCGGTCGATTCTACGGCAGGACCCTCGCCCCGCGGGATCCTCCCACCGTGTTCCGCGGTATCATCCCACAGGTCATGAGAGAGCCGATGCCGAGCCGCCGGCGTTTTCTCGGGGCGATCTCCTACCCCGTCGGCGCGGCCGTGGCCGCTTCGGCCTGGAGCCCGCCAGCGCTCTCCCGCGTTCTTCCGGTCCTGAGCGATCTGGCGGGGCACAGCGCGAGCCCCGAGGATGTGGCGGCCGACGAGTCGTTCTGGTTCGAGATCCAGCAGGCGTTCACCCCGGATCGGAGCCTGATCAACCTGAACAACGGCGGGGTGTCCCCGTCGCCGATCACCGTCCAGACCTCGATGAAGCGTCACCTCGACCTCTCGAACACGGCCCCCGCCTGGGTGATGTGGCAGATCCAGGAGCCGCAGCGCGAGACGGTGAGGGAGAGCCTCGCCCGCCTGTTCGGCTGCGACCGGGAGGAGGTCGCCCTGGTGCGGAACGCCTCGGAGGGGCTCGAGACGTGCCAGCTCGGAATCGATCTAGAGCCGGGCGACGAGGTGCTCACGACGAACCAGGACTACCCGCGCATGGTGACGACGTTCCGCCAGATGGAGCGCCGCCACGGGATCGTGCTCAAGCAGTTCTCGATCCCGGTCCCCGCGGAGGATCCGGCCAGAATCGTCTCCCTCTACGAGGAGCGCATCACGCCCCGCACGCGCCTCCTCCTGGTCTGCCACGTGATCAACCTCACCGGGCAGATCCTCCCCGTGCGCGAGGTCGTGAGGCTCGGGAAGAGGCGCGGGATTCCGGTGGTCGTCGACGGAGCCCACGCCTTCGCGCACCTGGTCTTCTCGCGCGATGACCTGGAGTGCGACTACTACGCCACGAGCCTCCACAAGTGGCTCTTCGCCCCACACGGCACCGGGATGCTCTACGTGCGGAAGGACAGGATCCGATCGCTGTGGCCGCTCATGGCCGCGCCCTCGGAGATGGACGACAACATCCGGAAGTTCGAGGAGATCGGCACCCACCCGGCGGCCAACACTCTCGCCATCGGCGAGGCGGTGACGTTCCACGAGGGGATCGGCCCGCGCCGCAAGGAGGCGCGGCTCCGGTACCTGCGGGATACATGGGCGAAGCGCCTCCTGGCGCTCGATCGCGTGCGCCTGCACACGAGCCTCAAGCCGGAGTTCTCCTGCGGGATCGCGACCGTGGAGGTCGAGGGGATCGACACCGCGAAGCTCAACCAGCATCTCTGGGCGAAGCACAGGATCTTCACCACCGCGATCGTCCACGAGGAGTTCTCCGGACTCCGGATCTCGCCGAGCGTCTACACGACCCTCGAGGATCTGGACCGCTTCTGCGACGCGATGGAGTCCGCGGTCCAAGACGGCCTCCCGAAGGCGTAGGAGCGTGGAACCCGCCTCGATCGTCGTTGCCGCCGAGGCTCCTTCCGGCGCCGATGCGGTCGCTCTGACGCGCGAGCTCGATCGGGAGCTTCGCGCTCTCTATCCCGAAGCATCCATTCACGGGGTGACGCGGTCGCAGCTTCTCGCCCCTCGCGCCGCGTTCCTCGTGGCGAGGATCGGCGGAGAAGCCGTGGGCTGCGGCGCCCTCCGGTCGCTCGACGACTCCGCCGGCGAGATCAAGAGGATGTTCGTCCGGAAGGACTTCCGCGGCCGAGGGATCGGACGCAGGATCCTTGCGGAGCTCGAGGCCGTCGCCCGGGGGCATGGGCTCCGGGTGCTGCGCCTCGAGACCGGGATCGCCCAGCCGGACGCGATCCGTTTCTACGAGTCGGCGGGGTACCGGCGCATCCCGTGCTTCGGAGAGTACGCCGAGGACCCTCGGAGCATGTGCTTCGAGAAGGGGCTCTGATGTTCGTAGGGCACGTGGCGGCCGCAGTGGCGCTCAAGACCGTGGGAAAGGAGATCAACCTCGGGCTCCTGGTCCTCGCGGCGCTGTTTCCGGACCTTCTCCTCTGGGTCTTCGTGCTGCTCGGCTTCGAGCAGGTGATCGCGCCGCCGAATTTCCCGCGACACCCCTACCTCACGTTCGTGTTCCCGTACTCCCACTCTCTCGTCGCGACGGCGGCATGGTCGCTCGCCGCCGCGGCCGTCGCGGGCCGATGGGCCCGCAAGACGGAGCGGCCTCCCGCGGGGCCCGCGCTCGCCGCCGGGCTCGCGGTCGCCTCCCACTTCGTTCTCGACGCCGCGGTGCACGTGAAGGATCTCCCCCTCGATCGCGAATCGTCGGTCTACTTCGGCGCGGGGTTGTGGGAGAAGAGCATGGGGACGGCGCTCGCCCTCGAGCTCGGTCTCTTGGCCGGGGCAGCCGCGACCTACGTGCGCGCTTCGGCCCCCAGGAGGTGGAGGCTCTGGACGCTCCTCCTCACGCTCTTCCTCTTCGCCGTCCTGACGGTGGCGGGGAGCACCCTCCCGGAAACGCCCCCCACACCCGCCGCGGCCGCCTGGTCCGGTCTCGCGGCGATCGCGACCGTCAGCGGGACCCTCGGGATCCTCGATCGGCGCCGGCACTCCGCCGAGACGCCTCGATGAGCGATCCGCGCGGTGTGCAGATCGCGCTTCCCTCGTGGGTCGACGAGGTCGTCGACTGGAACCGTCCGTACCCTGACGCCAGGGACAAGGTCCGTCTCGTCATCGGCCTGGCGCGGGAGAACGTCCTCCGCGACACGGGCGGGCCCTTCGGTGCCGCGGTATTCGAGAGGGATACCGGGCGGCTCGTTTCCGTTGGGACCAACAGCGTCACGCGACTGCAGAGCTCGACGCTCCACGCCGAGATTGTCGCGCTCCTCCTGGCCCAGCGCAGGCTGGAGTCCTACACGCTCCGCATGCCGGGCCGACCCGAGGACGAGATCGCGACCTCGTGCGATCCGTGCGCCATGTGCCTGGGCGCCGTGCTCGGGAGCGGGGTCCGTCGCCTCGTCGCGGCCGCCTCTCGGGACGATGCGGCCCGGATCGGCTTCGAGGAGGGACCGGTGTTCCCCGAGTCCTTCAGGTATCTCGAGGAGCGCGGCATCGAGGTGGTCCGCGGGATCCTGCGGGAGGAGGCGCGCGAGGTGTTCGACCTCTATCGGGAGCGAGGAGGCGAGATCTACAATGGATAGGTCGTGAGAGTCCTGGCGGGAACCAGCGGCTACTCGTACAAGGAGTGGAAGGGGAGCTTCTATCCGGAGGGCCTTCCGGCCTCCGGGATGCTCCGCTCCTACGCGGAGCGCCTGCCGACCGTGGAGATCAACAACACCTTCTACCAGCTCCCGAACATGACGACCCTCTCGCGGTGGACCGAGGAGGTCCCCGCAGGGTTCGTCTTCGTGCTCAAGGCCTCGCGCCGCATGACCCACGAGCAGAAGCTCAAGGACTCGGGCGACACGATGTCCACCTTCTTCCAGAACGCCTCGGTGCTCGGCGGTCGGCTGGGTCCAGTTCTCTTCCAGCTCCCGCCCTTTTTCCGGAAGGACCTTCCGAGGCTCCTAGACTTCTTGGCCCAGGTCCCGGTTGGGCGCCGCGTCGCCATGGAGTTCCGGCACGCGTCGTGGTACGACGACGAGGTGTACGAAGCCCTGCGCTCCCACGGCGCGGCGCTGTGCATCGCGGACTCCGAGGAGCAGGGCCAAGCTCCCCTCGTTGCCACCGCTACCTGGGGCTACCTCAGACTGCGGCGTCAGGACTACGTCGAGGCCGATCTCGCGGGATGGGCGGAAAAGGTCCGCGGCCAGCCGTGGGATGAGGCCTTCGTCTTCTTCAAGCACGAGGACGAGGGGACGGGGCCGAAGCTCGCGGCGCGGTTTCTCGAGATGGCGTCGTAGCGGAGAATGCCGCCCCGGCTCTACGCCCTCGCCGCCATCGTGCTGTGGGGGATCTCGTTCGTCGCCACGAAGGCGGTGCTTCGCGAGATCTCTCCGACGACGCTGATCTTCACGCGGTTCGGTCTCGGCGCCGCGCTTCTCGCCTTCATCCTGATGCTTCGAGGAGAGAGACTGGCCCCGCCGCGCGGGAGCCTCGGGTCCCTCGCGCTCCTGGGATTCGTGGGGGTCTTCGTCCACCACATGCTCCAGGCCCACGGTCTCACCATGACCAGCGCGATGAACACCGGGTGGCTCATCGGCCTCATCCCGATCTGGTCGGCGGTCCTGTCCGCGATCTTCCTCCGGGAGAGCATGGGAGCACGAAAGCTCGCGGGGCTCGCGCTCGGCTTCATCGGCGCGCTCGCCGTCGTCACGAGGGGGGAGATCGCGTTCATCGGACTTCCGTCAGCGCGGGGCGATTTCCTCGTTCTGCTGAGCACGGTGAACTGGGCCGTGTACACGATCCTGGCGCGGGCCGTCCTGAGCCGGATCGGTGCGAGCCGCGTCACGGCGGGAGCGATGGTCCTCGGCTGGCTGATGGTCGCACCCCTGTTCTTGATGGAGTCCGGGTGGCGCGAGTGGGGTGCGCTCTCCGCGTCGGGGTGGGGGAGCGTGCTCTTCCTCGGGCTGGGCTGCTCGGGCCTCGGCTACCTCTTCTGGTCTGCGGCCCTGGCGCGGCTCGAGGCCTCGCGAGTCTCAGCCTTCCTCTACCTCGAGCCGCTCGTGACCCTGGGCGCGGCGGCGGTGGTTCTGGGAGAGACGATCCACGCGATGACCGTGGTAGGGGGCCTTCTCGTCCTGGCGGGGGTCTTCCTCGTCCAGCTACGAGGAGGTCGATAACCGGAGACTCAACCCGAACTTCGCGGAGGGGATCAGATTCGAAGGAGCCCTACCGGCCCCTGAGCAGCAGCGGTACCTTCCAATCGTCCCCTCCCATGAACCTCGCCTCCTCTTCCGACCACCACGCCAGAACGTCTCCACTCACATCCACGCCCGAAGCGGCCGACGCAATCTCCGGCGGGAGTGTGTCCCACCGGCACCCGTCCTCGACCGCAACGATCCGAAGCGCGAGACGCGCCGCATAGCCGCGCGGCGAGAGCTCGCGCCCGCCGGGCAAAGCGGCCATACGCCGCAGGAGCGCCGGCATCACCACCTTGCCGTAGCCGAGAAGGCGGTCCGCTTGACCGCCCTCGCGGAAGCTGTAGGCCTTGAGACGAGCGACGTGTGCCGCGGGGTCCGGCTGCGGGAGGCGCGGCGCCTCGGCGAACTCCTTGTCGGCTCGCCAGTGCTCGCGGGCCTGCTCGATGTCGAGCAAGCAGGCCGTGCAGTAATCGAGCATCCGGCCTTTCAGAAGAGCCCCGGCCGTGGGAATGGCGACCGCGCACTCGAGGTGGACACAGTGAGCGCCGCCCGCGTACGGCACGAGCCTCTCCCACCGACCGTGGACCGGATTCGAGGCGAGCCCGAGCACGTGACCGAACTCGTGCGCCAGAGCCCGTCGCTCGAAGAACGCCTGCGGGAATCCCGGTGGGCGCCCCAGGGCGATGGCCCCCTGCGCGAGGAGGATAACCGGCAACGCTCGAGAGCCGCAGGACGGGGCAGCCGTGACCTCGCTCGCGGCGCCGTACGCGCATCCGAACTCGCCGACGTATCGGACGAACACGAAAGAGGTGTCTGCGGGAAGCTCTCCATCGGGGCAGGTGGGGACTTCGCTCAGGTACCGGAGCGACTCCGCTTCGTCGCTCGAGACTTGGTGCCGGCCCATCGAACGACCATCGCCGCGGTCGCAACGATTGGCTGGTGTTCCGGGTGAAGGCACGATCCAGCGCACGTTCGGTGCTCCGGGGGCCCCCAGACGCACCCAGCTTGCCGGGCGCTGGCCGTATTTCGCCGCCAGGCTGGCGAGGTGGTCCAGTGCGTCTTTCTTGGGCTGCGCTCCGCGCGGCGCGTCGACGACGACGAGGATACGCTCGGTCTCCGGGAGAAGGAACTCCCGGTTCAGCTTCCAGGGGGCGCGATGGGGCCAGTCCGGCGGATAGGGTGTGACTGCGGCGGGCCGGGCGGCGCGTGCCGGAGCGAGGAGGAGCGCAGCCGCCGCGACAGCCAGCACCGTGCGGGTTCGCGTCCTCGTCACCCGCTCCACTTTCACGAGTCCACCGCCCGCGCCATCTCCCCGCACGCTTCGTCCGGATTCAGCACCTTCTCGCAGGCGGGCATGGGACCGACGCAGTACTCGGCGTCCCAGCCTCGAGAACGGGGGAGCGAACAGCTTCGGGTGGGTGATCAGGCGAAGAAACTCGCCGATGCAGAAGACGGGAAGCGCCCATGGGCCCCTCGGCAAGCTCGATCAGTCTGGCCGCGGCCGGTTGATGTTTGGGAAGCTCGGCGCGGTGCGCGTAGACCAGGATGTTGGTATCGACAGCGATCAAGACCGCCCTTCCATGCGCTCGTACAGGGAGTCCCGGTCGTCCCAGTTCACACCAGGCACCGCGCGCCCCTTCTTGATCAGGAGCTTGAGACGGAAGCGCCGACCGTGCCGAGCGGGAGGGTGTAGGTAGGCCCGGAGGGCCTTCTCGATGAACGCCGTGAGCGTCTCGCCCTCTGCGACTGCCCGCTGCTTGGCCCGCCGCAGCAGCGCATCCGCGAAGTTCAGAGTCGTCCTCATGCAGAAAGATGTACAGGCAAGGCAGATTTCTGTCAAGGCGTCGAAGGCTTCGTGCACTCGCGGCGAGAACCGTGCAGAATAGCGACCCATCATGAGGAGGCCACGATGAAGCACCGCTCCTTCCTTCCTCTCGTCCTTCTCTCTCTTATCCTCTGCCCCGTCCGTGCTCAGGACCCCGGCGGCCACGACCACGACCACGGCCACGACGCCACCATCCGTCACCGCTTCGACGACGTCGATCGCTGGGTCAAGACCTTCGACGATCCGGCGCGGGACGCGTGGCAGGAGCCGGAGAAGGTGGTTCGCTTCCTTCGGATCTCCGCGGGGCAGAGCGTGGCCGACCTCGGCGCGGGGACCGGCTACTTCACGGTCCACCTCGCGAAGGCGGTGGGCGCTGCGGGCAAGGCCTATGCCGTCGACGTCGAGCCCAACATGGTCACCCACCTCGGGGAGCGCGCGGCGAAGGCGAAGCTCCCGCAGGTGGTCCCCGTCCTCGCCGCGCCCGACGATCCGAAGCTCCCTGCCGGAGGGATCGACCTCGTCTTCATCTGCGACACCTGGCACCACATCGACGACCGCCTGAGCTATCTCGAGCGCCTCGCGGTCGCACTCAAGCCCGGAGGAAAGATCGCTGTCGTGGACTTCCGCGAGGGCGAGATGCCGGTCGGCCCGCCGCCCGGGCACAAGCTGAGCCGGGAGGCGGTCGTGAAGGAGTTCGAGGCGGCCCGGTTCTCTCTCGTGGACGAGTACACGAAGCTCCGCTACCAGTACGCGCTGGTCTTCGCCCCTCCTCGAGGTCACGCCGCGCTGGCCCCGGAGCCCGCTGCGCATCCGGTCGTGGTCGACACCGGATTCGTCGCGCAGGCGGCGGCACGCGGCGCCATCCTCTGGGACGTGCGCGGCGAGGAGGAGTTCCAGAAGGGCCACATCCCGGGAGCGACCAGCATCGGCGACGCGCCGGCGAGTCTTCGCGACGGCGGGAGCGAGGACTACCTGCCGGTCCCGCAGATGGAGAGGATCCTGGGAGAGGCCGGTATCGATCTCTCCCGGGAGATCGTCGTCTACGGCGCGAAGGCGCTCCCCTCGCCGTACTTCGCGTACCAGACGCTTCGCTACCTGGGCGCACGGCGCGTGCACGTCTACCACGGCGGCTTCGACGACTGGAAGAGGGCCGGCAAGCCGGTGAGCACCGAGCGCACCATGCTGCCGCCGGCGACGGTGAGCGCCACGGTGGATCCGCGGCGGCTCGTGACCACGAAGGACATCCGCGCGCGCCTGAACGAGCCTGACCTGCAGATCCTCGACGTGCGCACTCCCCGAGAGTACAGCGGCGACGATCTACGAGCGCTGCGCGGCGGACGGATCCCCGGCGCGGTGAGCATCCCATACGAGCAGAACTGGATCGATCCCGACACGCCGCGCAAGCTGCAGAACCACCAGGTAGCAGACAGGAACGGCATGGCGCTCAAGTCGCGCGACGCGCTGCAGTCGCTCTACGCGGGCCTCGACCCCGGCAAGGAGACGGTCGTCTACTGCCAGAGCGGGATGCGCGCCTCGGAGACCGCCGCCGTGCTGGAGGACCTCGGCTTCCGGGACGTGAAGATCTACGACGGCTCCTGGCTCGCCTGGGGAAACGACTTCGAGCAGCCCGTGGAGAGCGTGAGCTACTTCAACGTCGGCCGCGTCCAGAGCACGCTCAATCAACTCCAAGGGCGGATCGACGCCCTGGAGGGGGAGATCGAGCAGCTCAAGAACGCGGCGAAGAAGCAGTGAACAGACCGCTCCCCTGGCGCGAACGTCCTGAAGATGAAGACGGTCTTGCCCGTCGGCGGACTGTCGAAGTCCCGTACGGCGAGTTCGCCGCAAGGGGAACACCTCGTTCGTTAGGGCGACGGCATCTTTAGGACGACGTGCCAGACCCGGTTCTTGGCTACCGCGCGCATGAAGGATGCAAACTCGGCATACTTCGCCACGGGGATCTCGGCCTCGGAAATCTCGAACAAGCTCTCGATCGCGAACCCCTCGGGCGCGGTTTTCACCCGCTTCGTGTACCGCCTGCCCGGCGCGTCCAGATCCAGATCGCTCGGGTGAGTGTTCAGGGACCAGCCCTCGGGCAACCGCACCCGCTGGCTGGATTCCACCCTGAAGAGAAACGGAACGATGTAGGGGTTCTTGCGCAGGCTCTCCGGGCTGAGCTCGAGCATCAAGATCGGTGTTTCCGAATCTTCGAGCGACAGGAGGAATCGCCCCTCTCCCATCGTTTGAAGGGGATCGGGCACGGTGTACGTCTGGACGACGACGGCAAGCCCCCGATCCCTCTGGGCGCCGGTGACGTCCATGGAGATGTCCGACGCGGCAGGAAAGTCTCTTCGGACATCGGAGGCCGCTCTCTTCGCCACATCATCGGGCGAGAGACGGCCATACTGGTCGCGTGTCATCTGTGCGAAAAGACCCGTCGCCTCCGAGCGGTCCGTCAACGTCGCGGCGGCGGGCCGGCTCAGGTCGACGTCCCGAGCGATCCTCAGAGAGGATGTAGAAGGCGGGTGGATCGGGACGGGGATCCGAAGCGGGCGGTCCGGATGCACGACGAGAGACTCGCAGCCTTGAACCGCGCCAGGAAGGTCTCCGAAGTCGAGCAGTGACATCGTCGTATCCACGAACATGCCGCCGCGAATTCCCGGCAGGTACGTGATCAGGTGATCGAACACGCCCGGGGAAGGAAGCCACTCGTCAAGGCGCCGGCGTGAGTTCGACCGGATCAGGGCCGGGTAGGCCTCGATTCCCACCTCGCGAAGCAGCGTTACCAGCAGGACCGCCTGGTCCTTGCAGTCCCCGTACCCCGTTCTGCGAACATCGGCTGCGGAGCGAGGCTGATAGCCGCCGATTCCGAACTCGATGCCGACGTAGCGGATCTTTGTGCGGACGAAGTCGGCCAGACGTCTGGCCTTCTCCTCCGGCTCCTGGACGCCTTGGAGCAGTGCGGTGATCTCCGCACGCACGGTCGGATCTGCGACGTACCGATTCCGCGAAAGGTCGTGGTACCAGCTTCCGACCTCTTCCCACGAGTTCATCGAGCTGAGCTGCAGTTGGCCGCGCAGATCCGGGTAGTACGGAGAGTGAGGCTCGTCGGGCAAGGCAATGCGGTTCTCCGCCGTCCAGGAATAGATCCGCGAATCGCCCTCTTCTCGGATCACGGGACTCACGTCGATGTTCAGCGCCTTGTGGAAGCACTCGAAATCCCTCGGAACCTTGAGAACGAACCTGGAGAGCCCGTCGGGTATCGGTCCCTCGAACGCCCAGGTCTTCCACCACTCCTTCCCGAACAGAGACCTTTCCTCGCGAATCGTGAACCGGTGCTCCAGGATCGCGCCGACCTGAACGGCCGGCATCGAGATCACTTCGATCTGTTCGTCCGAGTAAAGATTGGAGGTTTCCGTGTCTGGCGGCGACACTCGATGAAACGACTCTTTCGGGGCGTCGACGGTGCGCCCATCGGGAAGGTGGGTCCGCGCAACGTGGATTTCCAGGCGGTCGCGGGACGCGTTGAAGGGGATCCTGATCTCTCCGATGGACTCCAGGGATTCCCCGTCGAAGACCTTTGTCATGCCGTGATAGGTGTTGATGGTCGTTCCATCCGGGAGAACCTGCATCTGGCCGAAATCCAGAACGTAGGCGAGCGGCTGACCCGCGAAGATCGGGTTATCAGGGTGGAAACGTGCGAGGGCCGCTGAGGCGTCCAGCGCGTCCAGGGCTAGAGGCTTGGGGTGGAGCGTGTCGAGGAAGGACCGTGCGTCCTCCCTGCGTTCCGCGAGGGAGCTGAGGGCTCGAACCGCGTCCGTATCCCCGGAGTCCAAGGTAAGCGCCTTCTTGAGCGCGGAGACCGCACCCGGCTCGTCCCCCAAGCGGAGGAGTACGAGGCCGAGATCGCGCTGGACGGCGCCGGATTCGGGCGCGATCCTCTCGGCGTGCTGGAGGACTGGCAGCGCCTTGCCGGGTCGGCCCGACCGCAGTTCGAACGCCGCCGCGGCGCGGTGTACATCCGTATTCTCGGGGGCGAGTTCCCTTGTTTTTCGCCAGTGCTTTTCGGCTTCTTTGCGCCTACCAAGAGCCTCCGCGAGTTCTGCGAGAATCTCGCGCACGTCAGCCCCGTCCTCGAGACCCAGAGCGGCTTCCGCGGCTTGCTTGGCTCCAGCAAGGTCTCCGCTTTCCTTGCGCTGTCTCGCGAGCGACAAGGCGATCTTCCGCTGGGACGGATCAAGGCTGATCGCCCGGGCGTAAGCGGCCGCAGCGTCAGCATGTCGGCCGGCTTTGGCCTCGATGTCCCCCAGGATCGCGTGCGGCCGCATCGACATCGGGGAACGCTCGGTGGCGCGGACGGCAGCGTCACGGGCCTGTTCCAACTCACCGAGGTCGCGGAGGAATATGGCGAGAGTCTCCAGTTCCCACGCTCCGTCATGGCCGGAGGCGATCCACGACTCCATGAGCCGCGCCCCCTCGAGATGTCGATCCGCCGTCGAGAGCAGCCCGACACGCCGCCGGACGGAGTCCTCGGCCTTGGCCGCATCGGTCGCGGCGCGCGAGTACGCGTCCAGGGCGTCGTCCGTGCGTCCTGAATCCCTGCGGAGATCTCCCAGGTCGAGCCACGGAGCCCCGCCAGCGCCCTGCATCGCGGCTGCCTTCAGGAGGGCGGCCTCGGCCTCCTCCTCCCGCTTGAGCTTCGTCAGAATCTGGCCAATGCGCAGCGCGACAGCTGGATCCGTGAGATGGCTCTTGGCGAGATCCTGGAACGCGGCGAGCGCCTCTTTGTTGCGTCCCAGCTCGGAGAGAAGATCCGCCCGGCCCTTGGCGGCGAGGAGGAACCCCGGGCGGAGAGCCAGCGCCTGGTCCCAAGAAGCCAACGACTCGTCCCACCGTTTCAGCCTGTATTGCGCGACGGCGAGGCTGTGGTGCGCCGACGCGTTCTTGGGGTCGAGCCGCAGGCAAGTCTCGAGGGCCGCCACAGCCTCGACCGATCGACCCAACTCGTCCAGTACGATCCCGCGTCGGAAATGGAGACGTGCGGCATCGGGCATGCGCGCCAAGGCGGAATCGAGCGCGACGAGGCTCTCGTCTTTTCTTCCGGCGAGGGAGCACTCGACACCGAGAGCTTCGGCGTATTCGACGGAACTCGGCTGAAGCTCGACTGCCTTTCGGAATGCCTCGATTGCGGTTTCCCGGACTTTGAGTTTCGACCGGACCATACCGAGGTCGTGCCAGAGGGCCGCTTCGTTGGGGAGCTGCGCCACCGCTTCCTCCAGTACACGCGCGGCGTCGGGCAGGGTCTCAGTACGCGAGGCGAGAATCTTGCCTCGGAGCTTCCAGCCGTAGACGTAATCGGGATGGGTCGCGAGAGTCGATGCCAGAAGCGCCAGGGCTTCGTCCTTGCGGTCGAGCTTCGACAATAGATCCGCGGCGTCCCCACGATAGATGGGTTCTCTTGGATCGACCGCCGCCAACTCTTGATAGATCTCCAGCGCTCGCGCTTGATCACCTCCCTGGCCGCGGTCCGCGAGGGCCTTTCCGAGATAGCGCTTCAGCGTCGCACTCTCCGGGTAAGTCGGCAGCGTGGATTCGGCGGCGCGAATCGCCTCGTCGTTGCGATCCAGCCGCCAGAGGAGCCGAACGCGCAGGTTCATCGTCCGCTCCTCGGGCTCTCCCTCCATGCCCGGGGCATCGAGCACCGCCAGCGCGTCGGCGAGCTTGCGCCGATCTTCGAGGAAAGAGGCCAACGAGCGTCGCGCGCGCTGCGACTCGGGACTCGCCTCGAGGGCCTTCCGGAACCACTCCTCCGCCTCCTGAAGGCGGTCAGTCTCCTCGAGGCAGCTTCCCAGGTTTGTCATCGCCCAGGAATTCGCCGGGTCCTTCTCGAGCACCGCCCGAAACGCGTTCGCCGCTTCTTCCGACCGTCCGGCTACCCAGAGCGCCCGGGCCAACTCCTTGTAACCGTCGATCAGAAAGGGTGCTCGGTTCACCACTCCTTGGAGGACGGGCACGGCTTCCCCAGCGCGGTCAGCGGCAATGAGCTGCGAACCCAAGGCGAGAAGGTCCTTCGGCCGTTCGGGCGCGAGTCGCAGGGCCGCGTCGAGATCGCGCCTGGCGTCGTCCGTCCTTCCCAGGGCCCTCAGGATCTGCGACCGGGAAACCAGAAGCCCAACGGACCGCGGGCGAGACGTGACGGCGTCGTCCAATACGGAGGCGAACTCCGCAAGTGAGCTAGTCTCCCGGCCGATGGTCTCGAAGAGGTCGGTCAAGTCGACGAGATAGGGTGAATCTCGCCACGCACCTTGCTCGGATTGGAGGATCGCCCGGAGCGCAGCCAGGGCCTCCGCGGTCGGTCTCGCCTCGCTCGACACCATGCGCGCAAGCCGGAAGAGCGCGGAAACACCCAAGGCGGGATCCGGGGAAGGGAAGTGGCGATCCAGCTCGGTGTTGCGGATGGCGTGCGCACGCACGGCATCGGAATCCGCCAGGAGGTTCGCCAGGTAGTAGACCGACACCGCATCGGGATCGGACGCAACCTTCCGTTCGAGAAGCTCCCTGGCCCTCGCCTCCTCTTCAGCCACCTCCTTCTGATGTGCCGCGAGATTGTCGAGGCAGTAGTAGATGCGATAGGCAAGGATGCCGTCCTCGGGCCGCGACTTTCGGACTTCCAGGAACAGGGCTAGCGCTTCCTCGAAGTTGTCGTCGTGGTAAAGCTCCTCTGCCCGGGCCAGGCGAGTGTCCTCTGGTTTCTTGTCGAGGAGTGCCGATGCCGCCGCAGTGGAGGAGAGTATGCTCGAGATAAGAACCAAGGCGCGAATGCGATCGAGGCCACTCGTCATGGCAGCCGCCGGAACCTGTCCACGGGCGGAGGGTACCATGAGATGAGTAAACCGATCCGTAGGTATCCCGAGGCACCCGCGATATCGAGCTACCGCATCACGAAATTCACCGTGACGGTGAAGAAAACGGCGACGGGGAGGCCGTGGTAGCGAGCGGGGGAGTAGCGCCACTGCGTCACCGCGGCCACGGCCGCTTCCTCGAAGACCGGATGCGTTGTGCTGAGCACCTCGACCCCTTCCACCTTTCCGTCGAGTCCGATGACCGCTTTCAGGATGACTCTTCCCGAAAGACGCGGGATGCGGGCCGCTTCCGGATAGCGAGGCTGCACCCTGTGGACGAGCTCCGGCGGAACGACCTCGCCGGTGACGAGCATCGGGGTGTCCCCGATCCCGGAGCCGAGGCCATCTAGAACGCCCACCCCGCGCGGGTCGTTTCCGAGTCCCGGGATCCCCGGGCCGTCCGGACCGTCCGATCCGAAGGTCTCGTCGGTTCCGACCGTATCGATCCCCGACAGGTCCAGGAGAGCCGAGTCTTGCTCGATCACGGGATCGAGAGCCGGCTGATGCGGATCCTGCGGCGGAGGAGGAGGGAGGCTCCGGGGCGCTTGCGACCGAGGAAATCCACCCCCGCGGGGGGCGGCGGGAGTGCCGCCACCCGGGGGATGGCGAGGGGGGATCGCGTCAGGCCCGAGCACAACGATCAGTGGGGGGATGTACGCCGGCTCGGGAACATCGACGCTCTCCACGACAAGAAACAAGGCGGCGGCGAGACAAGCTGCGAGGGTAAGATGTCCCGCCACCGCAACGGAGACCGATGCCGAGGAGAATCCCCTGGGGCCGCTTGCCAGCTTGGCTTCGAGCATCCTCTCGAACATGCGAGCCTCCACATGATCTGCCTCGAGTGTACGGGCAGCTCGATCGCCCGGCCGTACCCCGACCGGCAGGACGCTGCGTCCTCGCTGCGGCCTCCCGGGTCGCGCGGCTGATGCGCAGCACCGAATTCGCTCCGACGGGAGTTGAGCCTACCGACCCGATTGACAAGGTAGCTTCCAGAAGCTACCTTGGTGGGCGATGCGAGCGGTCGGACTGAAAATCCTCAAGAACAAGCTCAGCGAGTACGTCCGGCTGGCGGCGACTGGCGAGACCGTGCTCGTCACCGACCGCGATCGGGTCGTGGCGGAGCTCGTGCCGCCCGCGGAGGGTAGGAGCCCCCTGCTGGCCGACGCCACCCTTGCCCATGCCGTCCGGAACGGCTGGCTGACCCCAGCACTCGCCTCGACAGGTGAGATCCCCCGCCTGCCGGTCGCCCCCTTGAAGGATCTCATCCAGGAGCTTCGCGAGGATCGCGACTCCCGTTGATCTACGTGGACACGTCGGTCGCTTTGGCACAGCTCCTTGCCGAGGACCGCCAGCCGCCGACCTCTCTCTGGGCGGAGACGCTCGTCTCGAGCCGCCTTCTGGAGTACGAAATGTGGACACGGATCCACGCTCGGCGGCTGGCGTCCTCGCACGGCGACGCGGTCCGTCGGATCCTGGGTCGCATCGCCTTCCTCGAACTCGCGCAACCGGTGTTGGCCCGTGCCCTCGATCCGTTTCCCGTTCCGGTCCGGACCCTTGACGCGCTCCACCTCGCTTCCATGGAGTTTCTCCGAAGCCAGCACCAGGTCGTCCGGCTCGCGAGCTACGACGATCGGCTCACCGCCGCGGCTGGCCGTCTCGGAATCGCCGCCATGGAGCTGTGACGATTCACTCGGTCACGGCGATGTCGACCGTTTCCTCCTCCGCACGATCCACCGGAGCAGAACGAAGAGAAGCCCGACGGCGACCAGTGCCAGCGTGCTCTTCGTCAGGAAGACCCAGCTCGTCCCGGTGAGACCGTGCACGGTCGCGACCGTCGTCACGCTTCCATCGGCCGAGACCTTCCGGACGCGGGGCGCCCTTCCCGCAATGGCCGCGTAGTGACCGTCCTCGAGGATGAAGAGATCGCGCGGCCCGGCCGCCACCGCGACTCCGCTGGGAGACCAGAACCGGGGTGAGCGGTAGACCGTGGTGGCCACTCCTTCCGGAGTGACCCGGACGACGCGCCGATTCCCGTAGTCGGCTGCGTAGACATTCCCGTCCGTGTCCACGCCGATCCCCCGGAGGG
>Ga0247727_10004308_pt1 | contig 30267 bp, 30 predicted proteins | sample WisWelCaveWW1625_FD_202498 | JGI IMG/M metagenome (GOLD analysis project Ga0247727, IMG submission 202498) | Biofilm microbial communities from Wishing Well Cave, Virginia, United States - WW16-25 | ecosystem: Environmental > Aquatic > Deep subsurface > Groundwater > Cave microbial mat | place...
AAAGCGGGCAATCACCGCGTCGAGCTTGCGCACGGTCTGCCGCGCGTTGTAGGGCTTTTGCTGTTGTTCGTCGTAGGCTGGCGGGTACGTGTTCGGCGCTGCGGCCGCGAGCGCCTGCACGAACGGATCGTTCGGGAAGCGCGCGGCCAACTCACGCGGACGGAACTCGTCGCGTCCCACCAGCCACGCCGGCAGGAACTGCATGCGCGGTTGCATGAACGGACTTCCCCGCGCCTGCACGCGCAGCAACAGCCGCGTCTCCGGCAGCGCGAGGACGAGGAGCCAGACGAGGGCAACGAGGACGAGTCCGAGGCGGCGGCGCATGGGAGGGAAAGGGCGTGTCAAGTGTCAGGTGTCACGTGACCGTTATAAGCTTACACTTTCCACCTGACACTTTCCACCTGACACTTGACACGACGTTGGAAAGACCGCCTTCTCAGGAAGATTCCCGGAGGATCGAACATGCTCGTTCGCGCTGTTGCCGACACTCGGATTTGTGACATTGGCCGCTGGACTGACACCCACTGGGCCGGGCAGGGCGCGGTGTGCAACCTCGCCATCGACCGCCGCGCGCATGTGGTGGTCGAAACCGTGCCGGGCGAAACCGTCACCGTCACCGAATTCGGTTATCAGGTGAAGCGCGAGGCCACGCCGCAAATCACCATCAAAGCGCCCGACCTCGGCGTGGTGGAGACGATGAGCCCGGGCGACCGCGAATACAGCGGCCGCGCCGGCATGCTCAAGGCCGCCGTCAACCTGATGGGCATCAACGCGGGACTGCGCATCACCGCGTGGAGCGACGCGCCGCCGGCCTGCGGCGTGGGCACCTCGGCCGCGATTTCGGTGGCGATGCTGGCCGCGCTCGCGCGGGTAAGCGGGCAGGAGTTGACGCCGTACCAGATCGCCGAACTGGCGCAGCGGCTGGAGACCGAGGAGCTCAAGGTCGAGTGCGGCGTGCAGGACCAGCACGCGAGCGCGCACGGCGGCATCAACTTGATGCACATCGTCTACCCGAAGGCGCAGGTGTTCGGGGTGCGGGTGAGCGACCGCGTGGTGGCCGAACTCAACGAGCGGCTGATGCTGGTTTACCTCGGCCCGCGCCTGTCCGGCCAGATGCACCTGCGCGTGATCGAGCGGTTTCAGACCGGCAACGAGTCGGTGCGCGCGGCGATTCAGCGGCTGCGCGAACTGCCCGGCGAGTTCGCCACCGCGTTGCAGCTCGGCGACTTCGCGCGCGCGGCCGACGCCATCAACGACAACTGGAGGCAGAGCAAGCGGCTGCACGAAGGCATCACCAACGAGTTCATCGAAGACCTGCACGCCACCGCACTGCGCGCCGGCGCGCAGGCCGCATGCGCCAACGGCGCGGGCGGCGGCGGCAGCACCGTCATCCTCGCCGCCCCGGGAAAGGAAGTGGACGTGCGCAACGCCGTGTCCGACCTGTGCGCGCAGGCCCTGCGCCCCGACGGCACGCAACCCGGCCTGATTCCGTTCAGCCTCTCGACGAACGGCGTGCGGGCCTGGGTGATTGCGTGACATGAATTGCTGCCGAGGCGGTTTGCTCGTCTGCCTTCTGGTTTGGGCAACGATTCTCATTGCGCCACCGCTGCGGTTGCTGTTGCATGTTCACGTGCGCGGCTTGGCGGGTGGTTCCGCAGAGTTTCCGTTCACTCCGTTGACCGAGAAGTTCTCGCCGCGCGAACTTTGGTGCGTTTCTGGTGATCGGCAGCGTGGTGTATCTAACGCTTCTTGTCATCCAGCTTCCGGCGCGCCGTGAAGCCGACCGCATTTACGACCGCGTGCTGCAAGTCGGCGAAATGGCAGTGTACCGAGAGCAGATGGCAAAGCGTTGATGTTCAGCGCGAGAGCCCGCGTTCCGTCAATTCACGTTCGGCGGTGGCGAAGCGATCAGCTGCCTCTTGGCCGTGCGCCCAATCGAGCAAATCGTCGAGGCCTTGATCGAGGGAGATGGTCGGTTCGAAGCCGAGCACGGCATTGGCGCGGGTGAGGTCGGCGGTGCAATGGCGGATGTCGCCGGCGCGGAACTTTCCGACGACTTGCGGACGAACGTTGGCGCCAAGGCGCTCGCAAATCTTCGCCGCCAGTTCGAGGATGCCGGTCGGCTGGCCGGTTCCGAGGTTGAAAACTTCGTCTGAGACCTCCGACTCCAGCGCCCGTGTCACCGCGCGCGCAATGTCCCGCACATGCACTAGGTCGCGGGTCTGGAGGCCGTCTTCATAAATGACGGGAGACTGGCCGTTGAGCGCGCGGCACGCGAAGATGGCAGCCGCGCCGGTGTACGGATTGCTGAGCGACTGGCCCGGGCCGTAGACGTTGAAAAGGCGGAGCGCGACCGCCGGGATTCCGTACGCACGTCCGAGCAGCAGGCAGAGCCGTTCCTGGTCGTACTTGGTGAGCGCGTAGGGCGATTGCGGAGCGGGCAGTTTTGTTTCGGGCGTCGCGCTCGGCTGGCAAAGCGCACCGCACCTGGGGCATTCGATTTCCCAGCGGCCTTGCTGCAACTGCGCCGCCGGCCGCACGCGCGGCGCCAGCGGCCCGCAGGCAGCGCACGCGTAGAGTCCCTCGCCATAGACAGTGTTGGACGACGCGACCACGACTTTCCGAATCCGGTCGCGGCGCTCGATGAGCAGTTCCCACAAAGTCGCCGTGCCGCCGCTGTTCACGCCAATGTAATGCTCGACTTGATACATCGACTGTCCGACGCCGACCGCTGCGGCGAGATGGACGACGGCGTCGATACCGTCGAGCGCGCGCGCGAGCGCCGCGCGGTCGCGCACCTCGCCGATGATCAGTTCAACGTCCGAAGGCAGGCGGGCCGGCCGCTGCGCGGCCGGTCCGTGAACCTGCGGGTCGAGATTGTCGAGCGCGCGGACCTCGTGCCCGCGCGCGAGCAGCGCCTCGGCAACGTGCGAACCGATGAAGCCCGCGCCGCCGGTGACCAGCACGCGCATGGGCTAGGCCCAGAGGCTGTACGGCTTGCGCATCTCGCGGCGGATCATGGCGTTGGCGTCCGCGTCGTTGATGAACTGCTCCTTCGCCGGATCCCATTGCAGTTTACGACCGGCCTGCAACGCGAGGTTTCCGAGGTGGCACACGCTCACCGAGCGATGGCCGATTTCTGCCGAGCAGATGCAATCCTTGCGGCTGCGAATGCACTCGATGAAGTTGGCGGCGTGATTGGATGAGTTGTAAAGCCGGACCGCGTTATCCGGCAGCGGGTCCCTCAGGATTTCATCCTTGCTGGCGGCGATGCGTCCGCGACTAACGAATACCTGCCCGTCGCTGCCGAAAAAGTCCACGCCGTTCTCGCCCTGATTGGAGGCGACCACGGTGATGTCACCCGCGTAGGTGTAAGTCACTTCAAACGCCGTGAACGCGTTGTAGCTGCGCGGATCGGGCTGCGGTCGTGTCCCGGTGGCTGCGATCGTGAGCGGGCCGGACTTGTCCATGCCGAGGCCCCACTGTGTGATGTCGAGATGGTGCGCGCCCCAGTCGGTCATCATCCCGCCCGAGTACTCCAGCCAGTGGCGGAACGAGCCGTGTGTGCGCTCTTTGAGGTACTCGGTCATCGGCGCCGGGCCCAGCCACCGATCCCATTCGAGTCCGTCCGGCACCGGCTGAATCGGGAAGGGGCCGCCGGTGTTGCCGGCGGGCAGATGCGCCACCACCCTCTGAATCTTGCCGATGCGTCCATTGCGCACCAGCTCGCAGGCGAGGCGGAAGCGGGCGTCGCTGCGCTGCTGACTGCCGGTCTGAAATGTCTGGCCGGTTGCGGCCTGGGTCTTGACGATCTCCTTGCCTTCGTCGATGAACAGCGTGAGCGGCTTCTCGCAGTAGACCGACTTGCCGGCCTTCATCGCCGCCACCGCGATCACGGCGTGCCAGTGGTCGGGGGTGCCGATGACGACAGCGTCCAGGTCCGGGCGCGCCAGCAACTCCGGATAGTCGACATGCTTGGAGGTTTCCGGTCCGAACGCCGCGGCGGCTTCTTCGCGATGCACCGTCTCCACGTCGCAGACCGCGACCACCTTGACGCCCGCGACCCGCGCCAGATTCCGCGTGTCACCCAGTCCCTGACGGAAGCCGCCCTTGCTGCCGCCGGCCCCGATGAGACCGAGGTTGATCTGATCGTTCGGCCCGAACTGTTTCGGCGTCTGCGCCGCCAGCGCGGCGGCCTCTTCATTCAGGAACCACTCGGGCGCGCCCGCGGCGGCCAAGCCGGCCAGCGTTCCCGCCATGAACTTGCGACGAGAAAGGTCGTTGTGATGCATGCAGTCCTCCAGAGGTTTCTGTCGGTATTCGACGAACAGTGTGACAATCCACCTGCGAGGTTGGTTTGCCGACCCGGGCCTCATCATGCTGCGCAAGACCCTCCCCATTGTTTCCGTGCTCGTCGTCGCGGCAATCGCGGTCACTCAAACAGTCACACACACGCTCACCGGGCATGCCTCGGGCGTCACCGCGCTGGCATTTTCACCGGACGGCCGCTTGCTCCTCACCGGCGGCGCGGGGTACGCGGCGCGATTGTGGGAGACGTACTCCGGCGCACTGGCGCGCACCCTCAAAGACTCAGCTACTTGCGCTGCCTTCCTCCCAGACGGCAAGCAGTTCGCGCTCGGCGGGCGCGCTACGTCGGGAAGCTCCGGCGTCATTCGCGTGTTCGACCTCGGCATGGACGAGCCGAAGCTCACGATCCCCGCGCACACGACGGCTGTTCACGCCCTGGCCGTCTCGCCCGATGGGAGGCTGCTGGCCAGCACTGCACAGGAGCGCGTAGTCAAGGTGTGGAACGCGCAAACCGGCGAACACTTGACCAGTCTCGACGGCGTGCGGCCGTCGGCGAGTGTCGCGTTTGGTTTCGACGGGCAGACCCTGGCGGCCTCGGCGCGAGGGGGTGTTCGTCTTTACGAGTTGGCCACCGCGCAACTCAAGCGCGAACTGGAGCATGAGGAAGTCAATTCGATTGCGTTTTCGCCGGACGGCAAGTGGCTGGCCTCCGGTAGCGGCGGCGTATTCCAGGGCATCTTGCAAGGCGAAGTGCGGCTGTGGGAAGTCGAGTCCGGCGAATTGAAGCGCACCCACAAGGCGTTGACGACCTCGGTCGCGTTCACGCCCGACGGCAAGTTCCTCGCCACCGGCGGCAGTGGCGACACGCAAGGCGACGTGCGACTGTGGGAAGTTACTACCGGCAACCTGCGCAACACGCTGTTCGGTCACGGCAGTTGGGTGGTGGCGCTGGCGTTCTCGTCCGACGGGACGAGGCTGGCGACGGGGAGCCTCGACAAGACCGCGAAGCTGTGGGACGTGAGCGCGCTGAAATGAGCACCCGGAAGGGGGGGGAGACGTGGTATGAGCCGGATTCTGCTGATTCACTGGAAACCCGCGGACGCGAAGACGCAGCTTGAGGCGCTGCGCACAGCCGGACACGAGGTGACAACGTACTCATCGACCGCCGGCGGCGGTTTGCGGGAGCTGGCACAACCTCCGCCGGATGCTGTGGTGATCGATCTGAGTCGGCTGCCCTCGCACGGTCGCGAGGTCGGCGGGTCCTTGCGACGCCGGCAGGCCACTCGTCATTTGCCACTCGTGTTCGTCGGCGGCGAGCCGGAGAAAGTGGCGCAGACGCGTCGGCTCCTGCCCGACGCGACCTACACCACCTGGCCTCGGATTCGTGGCGCGCTGCGCGCTGCGCTTGCCCGGCCGCCGCGCAGCCCGGTGGTGCCGGGGGCGATGGACGGTTACTCCGGCACGCCACTGCCGATCAAGCTGGGCCTCAAACCCGGCATGACCGGGCTGCTGATCGGCGCGCCCCGACAGTTTGAATCCAAGATCGCACCACTGCCGGAAGGCGCCCGCATCGTTCGGCGAGGGGCGTCCGCGCGGGTGGTGCTGTGGTTTGTGAGCAGTCGCGCGGAGTTTATCCGGAGCTTGCAGTCTGCGTTCGATCGCGTCGCCGAACGTGGACGAATCTGGGTGGTCTGGCCCAAGCTCAGCTCAGGAGTCGCGAGCGACCTGCGTGAACAGTTCATCCGCGATACCGGCCTTGCTCTCGGTTGGGTGGATTTCAAGATCTGCGCCGTCAATGAGACCTGGTCCGGCCTCTGCTTCACGCGTCGCAAACGCTGACAAGCATCCGGGCCGGCAACGGAGAATACAGCCACATCCTCGACAGGAGTCTGAAATGGAGCGTCGTGTCTTTGTGACCTCCGCGTTGACCGCGCCTCTGGTGCCCTCGGGACCTCAACCAAAGCGGGCTGGCGAATCGAGGTTGATCAGTCAGGTGCCCACGCCGGCGCTGCTGCTCGACCTGGACGCATTCGAGTCGAATCTGCGCACGCTGGCCGACCACTGCCAGCGGGCGGGGGTCGGCTTTCGACCGCATGCGAAGACGCACAAATGCCCGGAGATTGCGCGGCGACAGATTGCGGCCGGCGCGCTGGGTGTTTGTGTGGCGACGGTGACCGAGGCGGAGATCATGGTCGCGGCCGGCATTCGCGGTGTGCTGTTGACGTCGCCGGTGGTGGAGCCACGGAAGATCGAGCGCATGGTGCAACTCGCGAACCGTGGCGGCGCGATGATGTCGCTCGGACATGCGCGAACGGCCGAACTGCTGAACGAGGCGGCGGAGGCGGCGCGCCTGCGGGTCGAAGTGCTGATCGACCTCGATGTCGGCGATGGTCGCACTGGCGTGACACCAGGTGCCCAGGCGCTGGAGCTTGCTCAGGCGATCGGCCGCTGTCGCCGGCTGCAACTCGTGGGGGTGCAAGCGTATTCCGGCGGTGCCTCACACACAGTTGGATTCGAGCAGCGCAGCCGCGTATCTCGGGAAGCGATGGGCAAGGCCGCAGAGACGAAGGCATTGCTGGCCCGCGAAGGATTCGAGATGCGCATCCTGTCCGGCGGCAGCACGGGAACCTACAATATCGATCACGAGATTCCCGGCGTCACCGAATTGCAAGTCGGCTCGTTCATCTTCATGGATGTGGATTACCGGCGCATCGGCAATCGAAGCGGCGGCGCGGTGTATGATGACTTCCGGCCCAGCCTGACGGTGCTCACCACCGTGGTCAGCACGCCACGGACGGATCGCGTGACGGTGGACGCCGGCACCAAGGCGCTCGATACCACAACGACCTCGCGTCCGGAGGCGAAGGACTGGCCGGGTCTGACCTACAATCGGGCCGGTGACGAATTTGGCGCCGTCACCGTTCCGCCCGGCGCTCGAGTGCCGCAGCTCGGGGATCGCTTCGAATTTATCGTCCCGCACTGCGACCCGTCGGTGAATCTCTACGACCGCCTCCACGTGGTGCGCGGCGATCGTGTCGAAGCGATCTGGCCGGTCGCGGCGCGGCGCGGTTAAGCAAGGAGTATGGCCATGCCTGAGAATATGATCGGCGCCTACGGGGAGTGGGCAGCCGGAATCGTCGGCGAAGGGCCGGCCCGACTCTCGTTTCGCCAGTCCCGCTTCACCCGCAGCAACCTGAACGCGTGGCGGCGGGAAGCGCGCGCGCGTCTGTTCGATTGCCTGCTCCAGCCGGACACCGGCGGCGCGCCGAAGGCGAGCGTGCAACACACGTTTCAGTACGATGGTCTCGACATCGAGCACCTCACATGGCAACTGCCGTGCGGTCCACCGACGGAAGCCATCTTCATGAAGCCGGCGGGAGCGACCGGCAAGCTGCCCGGCATCCTTGCGCTGCACGATCACGGCGGGCGCAAGTATTTCGGCACGCGCAAGATTTCAAAGATCAGCGATGACCAACATCCCATGATGACGGAGCACCAACAGCGCTACTACGGCGGCGTGGCCTGGGCGAATGAGATTGCGAAACGCGGCTATGCCGTGTTGGTGCATGACACGTTCACGTTCGCGAGTCGTCGCGTGCGCGTGGGCGATGTGCCGAAGGTTATCCGCGCCGATGCGGTGGAGGCGAACCCTGAAGACCCGAAAGAAATCGACACCTACCATCGTTGGGCCGGCACGCACGAGCACCTGATGGCCAAGAGCCTGTTCTGCGCGGGCACTACGTGGCCCGGCGTCTTTCTCGGCGAAGATCAGCGCGCGCTCGACTACCTCTGCTCGCGGCCGGACGTTGACACGAAGCGCGTCGGCTGCGCGGGCCTGTCGGGCGGCGGCTTGCGCACGGTGTATCTCGGCGGCGCCGATGAGCGTATCGCGTGCGCGGTGTGTGTCGGCATGATGACCACGTGGCGAGACTACTTGCTCAACAAGTGCCACACGCACACGTGGATGATTTACATCCCCGGCATTCCGCGCGACCTCGACTACCCGGAGATTCTCGGTCTGCGCGCCCCGCTGCCGACGCTAGTGCAGAACAATCGCGAAGATGCGCTCTTCACCATGCCGGAAATGGAGCGCGCCGACCGCATCCTGAGCGAGGTATATCGCAAAGCCGGCGCGCCGGAGCAATACCGCGCAACGTTCTACTCCGGCCCGCACAAATTCGATCGCGAGATGCAGACAGAAGCGTTCGCGTGGTTCGACCGCTGGCTGAAGTGAACGGGCTCGGCCGGTCCCACGCGCTCGCGCTCGACGCTGCCGACGAACTGGCGCCGTTCCGCGACGAGTTTGTCATCTCCGACGAGGACGTGATTTATCTCGATGGCAACTCCCTCGGGCGCGCCGCGAAGCGTTCGCTCGAGGCTTTGCGCTGCGCCGGCGACGACTGGGCGCGGCAACTGGTCGGAGGCTGGAACGCAAGTTGGTTCACGCTGCCGCAACGCGTCGGCGCAATGCTTGCCGCGCTGCTGGGCGCGGAGGCCGACGAAGTCATCGCCTGCGATTCGACTTCCGTGAACCTGTTCAAACTGGCGCTGGCCGCGTTGCCGCTGCGACCGGGCCGCCGCAAGATCGTCACCGACGCACTCAACTTCCCGTCCGACCTGTACGTGCTGCGCGGCGCGTTGCAACTGGCCGGTGACGACTACGAACTGGTCATCGTTCCCTCCGCTGACGGCATCACGATGGACGAAGCGCGGCTGGCGGCGGCGATTGACGATGACACCGCGCTGGTCGCGCTGACCCTCACCGCCTACAAGTCGGGATTCACCTACGACCTCGAACGCCTCACCGCGCTGGCCCATCGCGCGGGGGCGTTGATGCTGTGGGACGTGTGCCACGCCGTCGGCGCGATGCCGATTGCGCTCGGAGTGTGCGGGGCCGACCTGGCAGTGGGCTGCACCTACAAATATCTGAGCGGCGGGCCGGGCGCGCCCGCGTTTTTGTACGTGCGCCGCGATTTGCAGGCCCAACTCAGCAGTCCCATCCGGGGTTGGTGGAGCCATCGCGCCATGTTCGACTTCAGCCTCGATTACGCGCCGGCGGACGGAGTCAATCGTTTTCTCGCCGGCTCGCCCAACGTGCTGTCGCTGGTCGCCGTCGAACCAGCGGTCGAGCTCGTACTCGAGGCCGGTCTCGACCGCATTCGCGCGAAAGCCATCGCGCAGACCGAATACCTCATCGAGCTGTGGGACGCGTGGCTGCGCCCGCTCGGCATGACCCTCAACTCACCGCGCGCGGCGGTGCGGCGTGGCGCGCACGTGTCGCTCGGCCACCCCGATGGCTGGCGCCTCAATCGCGCGCTGCTGGCCGCTGGTGTCGTTCCCGACTTCCGTCCGCTGGACAACCTCCGCTTCGGCTGCGCGCCGCTCTACACGACCTTCCGCGAAATCCACGCAGCGATGTCGATTCTGCGCGACATTCTGGCCGAACGCCGTTACGAACAGTTCAGCGACGAGCGTGCGATGGTGACGTAACTTATGATACGAGCCTCGCCCAGCGCGCACCGGCTCGCTCCCACTCCTCACCACCGCGCGGCTCGAATGTCTCCACGGCAAACGACGCTCGCACGATCGCACGGGCTTCGGCGACCGACGCGAGCCGGCCGAGCGCAATCGCTTGCATCAACACATTGCCGATTGCCGTGGCCTCGACCGGGCCGGCGACAACGCGTCGCCCGGTGGCCTCGGCCGTGAATTGGTTGAGCAGGCGATTCTGCGATCCACCGCCGACAATGTGGATGACCTCGTGTCGGCGACCGGCCAGCTCGTCGAGCCGTTCGAGCGTCCAGCGGTATTTCATCGCCAACGACTCCAGCGCGCAACGCACCAGCTCGCCGGGCGTCCCCGGCACCGGCTGTCCGGTGCGCAGGCAGTAGGCGGCGAGCGCGGCGGGCATGTCGGCGGGCGCGACGAAGTCTGCGTCGTCGGGATCGACCAGCGAGGCGAGCGGCGGCGCGGCTTCGGCCAGGCGCGTCAGGTCGTCATACGACAGGTCACTGCCCGCTCGTTGCCATGCGCGGCGGCACTCCTGCACCAGCCAGAGGCCCATGATGTTCTTGAGCAGTCGAATCATGCCGACGCCGCCCTCGTTGGTGAAGTTGAGCGCCAGCGTTCGCTCGTTGATGATCGGCTCTGCGACCTCGATCCCCATGAGCGACCAGGTGCCCGAACTGAGGTACGCATGGCCGTCGCCCTCCGCCGGGACGGCGACCACCGCGGAGCCGGTATCGTGGCAGGCCGGTGCCACGACCTTCGTGCTGAAGCCTACTTCGTCGGCGACAGCTGGAAGCAACGAACCCACCACCGTCCCCGGTGGGACGATCTCACCGAATAAGTCTGTCGGCAGGCCAAATCGCCTGAGCAACGGGCGTGCCCAGGCGCGCGCACGCGGATCGAAGCACTGCGTCGTGGTCGCGTTGGTAAATTCGCACACTTTGCGACCGGTCAGCCAGAAGTTGAACAGGTCGGGGATGGTCAACAATGTGCGGGCGGCGGCCAGTTGTTGCGAGTCGGCGCGCTGCATCGCCAGCAATTGGTACAGCGTGTTGAGTCGCATGAACTGCACCCCGGTGGCGGCAAAGACTTCCTCGCGCGGCACCACCTCGAACGCCGCTTCGAGCATTCCCTCCGTCCATGCGTCGCGGTAGTGGCGCGGGTTGCCGAGCAGTTCGTCGTGTCCATCGAGCAGCGCGAAGTCCACGCCCCAGGTATCCACGCCGATGCTCGCTGGTGGTCCGTACTGTTGCGCCGCAATGGTCAGCCCACGTTTAATCTCGCCCCAGAGCCGCAGCACGTCCCAGTGCAGGGCATTGCCCACGCGCACCGGACCGTTGGCGAATCGGTGCGCCTCGGTGAGCGTCAACCGTCGGTCAGCGAGCGTGCCGACCATGACGCGTCCGCTCTCGGCCCCGAGGTCAATGGCGAAGTATAGGTGCGATTCAGCGATTGACATGCTTGATCCCGAGTTTGAGAAACTCCCGCCACGCCGCGCGGAAAGTCGCGTACTCCTGGCGCTCGCGCTGCCGCAACGCGCGCAGCACTCGCAGCAGCGCCATGCGGCGGGGCACCTCGGCGAAGTGCCGGCGAAAATCGACCAGCACGCGTTCCGCTTGCAAGTGCGCGTCGCGCATGGCGCCGAGCGCATCCTGCAATTCCACCATCTGCTTGATCGGCAATGTCAGTCGGTCGGTGAACAGGTCGCGGAAGAACTCGCACGCGTAACGCAGGCGCTTGCAACCGATGCGCACGGCGTGCAGGGATTCGAGGTCGTCCGGGCCAAACTTGCGGCCGAACTTGCGCAGTCGCTTGTGCTGGCGACGAATCGCGGCCTCGGCGAAGCTCCGCAACGAAGGCGGCTGCGGGCGCGACGACCACCAGCTGCGCGCAGTGGCCTCGTCCACGCCGGCCACGCGCATCAATTCGGCGACCACCGCGACCTCGTCGTTGGGCGGCACCGACGGCACCGGCTCATCGAGTGCAGATAAGAACGCCTTGAATTGCTGGACGAAGCCATGGTAACGTTCTGACTTGAGCGCGGTGAGGGCCCCCGCGCGACGTTCGACGCGTTCGGCGTCACTGCGCGCGATGAGTTCCTGTACGAAAGCACGTTGCAACACCGGCGCGGTGGGAGCGTGCGCCCGCAGCCATTCGATGAACACATCGAGGTCGCGCACGGTGCCCAGCGTTTGCGCCACCCAGCGCGCGTCGTCATTGGCGGCGGCCAGTGCGTTCTCGTCGAACACGTCGCGGAAAACACGAAACGCCGCGCGCAGCCTTCGCGTGGCCACGCGCAAGTCGTGCAGCGCCTCGGGGTCGGAGCCGGCAAGCGTGCCGGCCTCATTCGCCCGCATGCGGCCAAAGTGCAGTGCCAGCACCGCCGCCGCCGCCGCGCGCGGCGACTGGTCTTCGTTAACGAGGGGCGGCTTCGATTCGCTCATGGCATCGACATTCGCCAGACTAAGACGCAGTCATTGCGATGGCACTATCTCAGGCGCCCTGCACCGTCTCCACCCCACGGAGGTTCAGCGAATGGAATCACTCATCAGGCAGGCCATGGGCGAGAAGGTGTCGGTTTACTATCTTGGCGATGAAAGCGACGAAGGTGTCCTCACTGAATACGACGGTGAATGCGTGCGGCTCGAACGGCACAAAGACGCCGATCTCATCGTGCCGCTGTCGTCAATCCGTATCATCAAAGTCGCACGCCGGCGCAATTCGAATCGGAACCTGCCCAAGCCCGCGTAACGGATTCCACCGCTCGTCGAACAAGCCGTGCAGCGCCACCTCGCCGGTGAGCTTCAGCACGGCGAAGTCGCCGAGGCGCGGGAAGAGCAGGGCGTTGGTGCCCTTGAAGGCCGACTCGCCGAAGCTGTGGCCGCTGTTGAGCACCACGTACTTCTTCGGGTTGAGCGGGTTCGGGTAGATGAGCACCGGCAGATGATCGGCGGCGGCGAACGACTGACCGCCGAGCGTGATTTGCTCCTTCGTCCATGTGAGCGGCAGCTGGCCAAGCACCTGCGCGATGATTGTGTTGCTGCCGGGGTCACCGAACAAGACAAGGTGGTGGTTCTCGATATCGCGTACAGTCACCTCGCCGTCCTTCTTCACGCGCACGTCGCCGCGCAGCCACTTATCCCAGTCGGTTTGGAAGACTTTCAGCCGCTGCTCGGCGGCGAGCTTGACCGGTTGATTCCAGGCATTGCCCGAGGGCGCCACGCACAGGAACGAACCGCCGAAGGCGTCGTCGATCGGCGTCGGTGAGTTTGTATTCAGCCGTCGGCGGGGCGAAGTTGCCGGCGCAGAGCAGCGACACCATGAGCAGCAAGCAGGCGGAGGCAAGGCAGCGTTTCATTCGACGAGCTCCTGAGGGATTTGCGGGGATAGACCGTCATGAGCGGGTGTCGCCTCGCCTCGCACCGTTCCATACTCTGACCCCAGATTCCGCGCCCGAGGAGCCCGCATGGCCGCTGTGAGCCACTTGACCAACGAGCTGCGCCAGATGCTCTACAACTTCGGCTACCGCACGAAGTTCGACCAGACCGCCGACGGCCGACACGTCGGTTCCTTCAGTAAGGTCGAGGGCGTAACCGTAGCCACCGGCCAGCCGCAAGCCACCAAGCTTGATGCCCTGGTGCACGCCTACCTCACACTGCTTGCCCAGCTTAACGAAGGACAAACCGCGCCCGCGCCGGCCCTTGCGCTGGCGCTGGAAGTGCAGGCCCCGAGCAACGCGGCGGCGGATGCGCTGGCCGTCGTGCTTGGCCGCGAGGGCTTTCAGCCAGTGATGGAGTGCGACCCAAGCGGCTACGGCTGGCGCGCCGCGCTCTTCCGCCACGGCAAGCCGTTGGTGGTCACGGACTACGCCGCCACCAAGTTCGACGCGTTGACGCACTCGATGGGGTTCCTGATCGAGTTGCTCGAAGCTCGTCGCGATTCGCTCTCGGCTGTCGTGGGATGAGGTGCGCGAACTTCGCCTGCTCGGCTTTCTCGTCGCCACCAGTTTGTTCGTCGGCCTGGTCGCCCCGCGGCTCGGCTGGGCCAGTCCAGACTTTCTGACCGGCGCCAATCTCCGCGACGTTCTGGTCAACGCCGCGCCGTTCATGATCGCGGCGTGTGGGATGACGCTCGTCATCATCTCCGGCGGGATTGACATCTCGATCGGCGCGCTGTTCGCGGCCTGCGCAGTCGCGGCCAGCGCCACCGCCCGGGGTGAGCATCCCCTGCCACTTGCGGTGCTCGCGCCGTTGGGACTGGGCCTGGCGGTGGGGGCATGGAACGGCGTGCTGATCGCGGTGGCGCGCATCCCGTCCATCGTCGCCACGCTGGGGATGATGACGGTCATTCGCGGAGTGACCATCTACTTGACCGGCAGCAACGAAGTGCGCGACCTGCCAGCCGCTTTTCGCCACCTGAGCCTCGGCGCGTTGTTCGGGATTCCCTTTCCGTTGCTGTTGGCCTTTGCGTCAGTGGCGATCACCGCACTGTTTCTCTCGGGGACGAAACCGGGCCGCGAAATCTACGCCCTCGGCGGCAACGAGCTGGCGGCGCAACTCAGCGCGATTCCGGTGACTCGCCTGCGCCTGTTGACACACGCGTTGTGCGGAGCGTTCGTCGGCCTGGCCGCGCTGGTGCATGCCGCGCGCTTCTCGTCGGTGCAGCCGTTGATGGGTGGCGGCTTCGAGTTGGTGGTCATTACCGCGGTGGTGCTGGGCGGCACCAGCATCCTGGGCGGGAGCGGCAACGTGCTGGGCAGCGCACTGGGCGCGGTGACGCTCGAAGTCATTCCGAACGCGCTGACCTTCCTCGGCGTGCCGACCTTTTGGAAGGAAGCCACCGCCGGCGCAGTGGTGCTGGTGGCGGTGCTGTCGAGCGCCAGCGCACGACGATAATCGTCCCCACTACGCGGCCAGTCGTTCGAGCCGGAGCAAGCCGGCCTTTTCCACCGGCAGGTTGTTGAGGTTGCCATTGCGAGAGAGGCTCAGGGTGCGGACGTTTTGCGTTTGCAGGAAGCGATCGAACACCGTCGCACGATAGCGTCCCGCGCGCAATCCGGTCACCGACCACTGCGACCGCGCCTCGTCGGCACCGTTGACCAGATACGTCGTTTGCGGCGCGCGCAGCGGAACGGTTTGGTGGGACGAACGCGCAAACACATACGTCGCGCCCGGCGCTTCGATCTTCTGATCGGGCCGATCCATTTCGCCAAAGGGTGCAAACTCACCCACCGCCAGTTCGCGTTTGTGGGTGTGATAGAACTCGATCCAGGCCTTAACCAGGCGGCGGTGCGTCTCGGGCACGCGCCTGGGGTCGAAGGAGAGCGCCGGCGCGCTGGGTTTGCATTCCGACCCTCCGGTGAATCCACAAGGTGCGCTTGTATAATCCAACCGACGTGCCAGAACGCCCGAATCCTTATAAAGTTGGCGTTAAGGTTTGGCGAACGAAACGAATCATGTTTTCTGGCCCGCTACCCCAGCCGCGCCTCCAGCGCCGTCAACTGCGCAGTGAGGTCGGCGGGTAACCGATCGCCAAACTGGGCGAAGAACGCGCGCGTGTCGGCGACTTCCTGCCTCCAGCCCTCGGCGTCAACGCGCGACAGCTCGGCCAGCGTCGCCGCGCCCACGTCGAGGCCGTCGAGGTTCAACGCGCCGGGCGCTGGCGTGAAGCCAATCGGCGTTTCGACCACAGCGCCGGTGCCGCGCGCGCGTTCCAGCATCCAGAGCAGCACGCGCAGGTTCTCGCCGAAGCCGGGCCACAGGAAGTTGCCGCTGGCGTCCTGACGGAACCAGTTGCAGGTGAAGATGAGCGGCGGGCGCGTGAGGCGCGCGCCCATGCGCAGCCAGTGGCCGAAGTAGTCGCCCATGTTGTAGCCGCAGAATGGCAGCATCGCCATCGGGTCGCGTCGAACCTTGCCGACTTCACCAACCGCCGCGGCGGTCATCTCCGAACCCATCATTGCCGCCATCAGCACGCCGTGGTTCCAATCGAACGACTGTGCGACCAGCGGCACCAGCCGCGCGCGTCGCCCGCCGAACAAGAACGCCGAAATTGGCACGCCCTGCCCGTCTTCCCATTTCGGCGAAATGCACGGGCATTGCCGCGCCGGCGCGGTAAAACGCGAGTTCGGGTGCGCGGCTTTACCTTCGCCGGCAAACGGCGTGCCCTGCCAACTGGTGAGGCCGGCGGGCGGGGTCTTCGACTTGCCCTCCCACCACGGCACGCCGCTTTCGTCCACGGCGACGTTGGTGTAGATGGTGTTGGTCTGAATCGTCCGCATCGCGTTCGGATTGGTGTGGTCGTTGGTGCCGGGGACGACGCCGAAGAAGCCGGCCTCGGGGTTGACCGCCCACAGCCGCCCGTCGTCGCCAACGCGCAGCCAGGCGATGTCGTCGCCGATGGTGCGAACGTGGTAGCCGAGCTGTTCGAGCGGGCTGACCAGCATGGCCAGATTGGTCTTGCCGCAAGCCGACGGGAACGCCGCGGCAATGTAGTCCACCTGCCCGCCGGGCGATTCGAGTTCCAGGATGAGCATGTGCTCGGCCATCCAGCCCTCGTCGCGCGCCATGGTGCTGGCGATGCGGAGCGCAAAGCATTTCTTGCCAAGTAGCGCGTTGCCGCCGTAGCCCGATCCGACGCTCCAGATGAGCCGATCCTGCGGGAAGTGCAGGATGAACCGTCGCTCCGGCGACAGGTCGCCGAGCGAGTGCAGGCCGGGCACGAAGTGGTCGCCGCCGCCGAGTTGGTCGAGCGCCACCTGACCCATGCGGGTCATGGTGCGCATGTTGGCGACGACGTACGGGCTGTCGGTGATTTCGATCCCGACCTTGCTGTGCGGTGCGCCGGGTGGCCCCATCAGGTACGGGACGACAAACATCGTGCGGCCGCTCATCGCGCCGTCGAACAGGGGCGTTACCTTCGCGCGCGCCTCCGCGGGCGCCATCCAATTGTTGGTGGGCCCGGCGTCGGCCGGTTGGTCGGAGCAAATGAACGTGAGATGCTCCGTCCGCGCCACGTCGCTCGAGTGGCTGCGGTGAAGGTAGCAGCCCGGGTTCAACTCCTCATTCAGCCGGGTCAGCGTCCCGTCGTCGCACATCGCGCCGAGCAGGCGGTCGTTTTCCGCTTCCGAACCATCGCACCAGACGAGGTTGTCCGGCTTGGTGAGCCGGGCAGTTTCGTCAACCCATTGTTCAAGACGAGTGGCCAAAAGGAACCTTCCTAACGCTACAGAGTGTCGGCGAGTGCCGCGTCGCAGAGTCTGGCGCGAAAAGGCCGCTTCGACCGCGCTCTCGTTTGGAGCCGCCACGGCCGGGGCGAGGTTAAAACGGCTCTCGTTTGGAGCCGCCACGGCCGGGGCGAGGTCAAACGGCTCTCGTTTGGAGCCGCCACAGCCGGGGCGAGGTCAAACGGCTCTCGTTTGGAGCCGCCACGGCCGGGGCGAGGTCAAACGGCTCTCGTTTGGAGCCGCCACAGCCGGGGCGAGGTCAAACGGCTCTCGTTTGGAGCCGCCACGGCCGGGGCGAGGTCAAATGGCTCTCGTTTGGAGCCGCCACGGCCGGGGCGAGGTCAAACGGCTCTCGTTTGGAGCATGTTTCAGCCTGATTCCGCCATCAGGACCCGCAGCGCCGCCGGGCGCACGGTGCAGCGCACCGGCGTCGTCCCGAGTGGATCGCCGTCGAGGTGTAGCGGCCACGGGCGAGCGGAGGCGACGACGACTCGTTGCGCTTGATGACGCTCGACCCCGTCGGCCAGCATCGGAAGGCCGAGCAGCGTGCCGGCGATCTGGCGCAGCGCGCGCCATTTGCAGAGGCCGGTGCAGAGGAACAGATCGAGCTGCCCGTCGTCCATCCGCGCCGCGGGCGACAGCGCGATGCTCCAGGCGTACTTCGGCATGTTGTTGATGACCAGCAGCCAGGCGGCGCAGTCGCGCGGCGGCCCGTCGTCGAGCGTCAGGCGAAGCCGCGTCGGCGGCCAGGTGGGAAAGCGCGCGAGGGCTTGAGCGAAGTAGGCCAAATCGCGCAACGTTCGTTTCGCGCGCGGGCCGACGCGGCTGATGACCTCCGCGTCGAAGCCGAGGCCCGCCATCGTCAGGAAGCAACGCCCGTTGGCGACGCCGACGTCGAGCGCGTGAAACGCGTCTCCAACGGCCACGGCAAGAGCGCGGTCCAGCCGGCGCACGCCGAGATTGCGAGCCGCGACGTTGCCGGTGCCGCCGGGCAGAATCCCCAGCGCCGTGCTGGAGCCGACGAGTCCGTTCACAACTTCGCCGATGGTCCCGTCACCGGCGGCGACGATGACGCGATCGAACTTGGCCTCAGCCGCAGCGCGCGCCAGCGTTTCGGCTTCGCCGGGCCGCGTGGTGCTGCGGACTTCAACCTGAAAGCCGCGCGCGGCGAGCAGCGCGGCGGCCTGGTGCAAGAGGCGGCGTCCCCGGCCCTTGCCAGCGAGGGGATTGCCGATGACGAGACACGGGACGCGGGGACGCGGCGATTTCATCACCCCGTCACCCTGTCACCGTTAACGAGGCTGCACCACCAGGCGAATGGCGGTGCGCTCGGCATCGTCGATCTTGATGTCTGAAAACGAAGGGATGCAGACGAGTTCGATGCCGGACGGAGCCAGAAATCCCCGTGCGATCGCGACGGCCTTGATCGCTTGGTTGAGCGCGCCCGCGCCGATCGTCTGGAGTTCCACCGAGCCGCGCTCGCGGATGACCCCCGCAATCGCGCCAGCGACCGAATTGGGCTTCGACTTGCTGGAAACGCGCAAGGTCTCTACCATGACTTCCTCCTGTGCTGTTGTCGGTTGTTTGATGAAGAGCGAACGATTTGCCGGAGTTGTTGGATTGAACGTTGCGTCACGCGAGCAACACGCTGGTGCTGCCGCAGTTGTGCGATTGTTGTCCGGAAAGGAGGGGTGCTGGACCGCAAGCGCACACCGCCGCAACGCGTCGGCCTCGCCAACTACCAGCCTGATTTGGGCACGCCCACCCGCGTGCGGTCCCGATTACGAGGGCCGGGACCAAAACCCACCCGTTGCATTCTCTACATTCGGAAGGATAAAGTCAAGGGGTCAGAGCCAAACGGGGAGTCCGGACTACCGGGCGAAGTCCACGGCGCGAGTCTCGCGGATGATCGTGACTCTGATCTCGCCCGGATATTGCATCTCGGTTTCGATCCGCTGCGCCACGTCGCGCGCGAGCTTGACCGACATCAAATCGTCGATGTCTTCGGGTTTGACGATGATCCGCACTTCCCTGCCGGCCTGCACGGCGAAGGACTTTTCGACCCCCTTGAACGAGTCAGCGATCGCTTCGAGTTGGGTCAGGCGCTGGACGTAAGTTTCGAACATGTCGCGCCGCGCGCCGGGCCGCGACGAGGAAATCGCATCCGCGGCGATGACCAGCACGGCCTCGACGGTTTCCGGCTTGACGAGGTCTTCATGATGGGCGGCCACCGCGTGGATGACTGCCGCCGATTCGCGCCCGCGCTTGAGCAACTCGACGCCGATTTCCACGTGCGTGCCCTCAATCTGATGGTCGAGTCCCTTGCCGATGTCGTGCAGCAGCCCCGCGCGGCGCGCCACGTTCACGTCGGCGCCCACCTCGGCCGCCAGCATCGCCGCCAGCACCGACACCTCGACTGAGTGCCAGAGCACGTTCTGACCGTAGCTGGTGCGGAAGAGCATCTTGCCCAGGGTGTCCATCACCGGGCCGGCCAGCCCGCTCACCTTCGATTCCAGGCACGCCTTCTCAGCGGCCTCGCGCATGCGCTGGCCCACTTCGTTGCGCGCCTTGTTGAGCACTTCCTCGATGCGGCCGGGATGGATGCGACCATCGGCCACCAGGTTGCCCAACGCCACCTTCGCGATTTGCCGCCGCACCGGGTCGAAGCATGAGACCACCACCGCTTCGGGCGTGTCGTCAATGATCAAGTCCACGCCAGCCAGTTGCTCGAAGGTGCGGATGTTGCGGCCTTCGCGCCCGATGATACGGCCCTTGACCTCGTCGCTGGTGATCGGGACGACTGCGACGGTCGACTCCGCGGTGGCTTCGACCGCGCAGCGCTGGACGGCCATGGTCACCACTTTGCGGGCGCGCTGGTCGGCTTCCTGCCGGGCGGACTCCTCCAACTCGCGAATCCGCAGCGCGACTTCGCGCCCCATCTCCTCCTCGACACGCGCCATCAACATTTCCTTGGCGGTTTCGATGGGCAACTGCGCGACGCGCTCCAACTCCTGGAGTTGTTGTAGCTTGATGGCTTCGAGCTCGTCTTCGGTGTTCTTCAGTTGGGTTTCGCGCTGCTGGAGATTGCGGTCGCGCTTGTCGACGTTTTGCTGACGCCGATCCAGTTGCTCGTCGCGCTGGCTTACGCGCCGCTCGGACTTTTGCAACTCCAGGCGCCGCTCGCGCGACTCCTGATCGAGTTCCTGCCGCAGCTTGTGTTGCTCTTCTTTGGCTTCGAGCAGCGCATCTTTTTTTGCCGTCGCGACCTTGAGGCGCGCTTCGGCGATTTCTTCATCGGCGGCGTGGCGCTGTTGCTCAGCGACCGCCACTTTCTGCTTGACGAGATTCTGGGCGACGAACCAACCCGCCACAAAGGCAAAGGCCGCAGCCGGGGCCGCGTATTGCAAGAATTCCATGGGGCGCACCCACCTCCAGAGGGTTCGCCAGCAGGCCCGGCGGAGCCGGGCCAAAGCAGACCAGACGTGGAAGCTCGATTGGTCGCAGGGCAAACGCGCCAACGGGCACCGGACGTGTCGCTGCGAGGGGCGGCGCCAGACGGCTGCCGCCAAGACCCACGAAGCGGTCAGTCAATGACTCGCTCCGACTCAAGCTGATCAGCAGGGCGACCAACCACAAAGCCGCGCCCCAATCCACGACCAAACGAACTTCTCCTTCGGCTGCGATGCTGGCGATGATGTAATTTCTGTGCGTTTGAGCGGGCGCGCGGCCCGCGCTGTTCACACGATGGTTCCCGTTTCCGCCGGGTGGCCTAAGTGTAGCATCTGCGAGGGGCGCAAGCAAGTTGTTGATCCGGTGGGAAACGAGGAGCCACCACGCAAATTGGCTCAAATCACGGGAAACGATCACCATGCTCAAATCAACGCGTCGGGAATTTGGCCGCACGATCGCCGGAGCAGCCCTGGTCGGCCCGGGCAATCACCCGACGAACGCCGGCGCCCCACCACGTCGGCGCGTCGCCGGCGTCACTACGGTCTACTATCACAACTCTCATGCCGACGTAATTCTCAGCCGAATGCTGGAAGGCTACACGCTCGAAGGCAAAGCCCCGTATCCCCGACTCCAGATGGCTTCGCTGTACATTGATCAGTTTCCCGAGAACGACAAAGGACGGAAGCTGGCGGCCACGCACGGCGTCCGCATTTTTCCCCGGGTCGAGCAAGCCCTCACCCTGGGCGGCGACCAATTGGCGGTGGACGGTGTGTTCCTGATCGCCGAACACGGCAACTATCCGGAATCCGACACCGGCCAGATTCGCTATCCCAAGCGTACGATGTTTGCCGAAATCGCCAGCGTGTGCGAACGCAGCCGGCGAGCCGTCCCACTCTTCTTCGATAAGCACCTGGCCGACAATTGGGCGGACGCCAAATGGATTTATGAGGAGGCGAAGCGACTGCGAATGCCGCTCATGGCGGGTTCGTCGCTGCCGGTGCTCTGGCGCCACCCACCGCGCGAGGTCGAGCGCGACCAGCCCCTCAAGGAGATCGTCGCCCTCTCGTATCATCGCCTGGATGCCTACGGTTTCCACGCGCTGGAAATGGTGCAGTGCCTGGCCGAGCGCCGTCGGGGCGGAGAGACGGGAGTACGGCAGGTACGCACACTGCGTGACAGCGCAGTGTGGCGCGCGCTCGACGAGGGATTGGTCGACCGCAAGCTGCTGGAGGAAGCGGTGAGCCGGTACAAAGACCGCCCGATTCCTCAGGACAAGAAACTGTCCGAGTTGGTCCCGCACCCGACGCTGTTTGTCATCGACTACCGCGATGGATTGCGCGCCAGCGTGCTGACCCTCGGCTCGCTGTACCTCGACTGGTCGGTAGCGTGGCGTTACGGCGATGGGCGCAGCGACTCGACGGCTTTCTGGACGCAGGAGGCGCGCCCCTTCACGCACTTCGCGCTGCTGGTCCAACAGCTGGAACCGTTCTTTCGAACTGGACGGCCGACCTGGCCGGTCGAACGAACGCTGTTGACCACCGGGGTCCTCGATGCGCTGCTGATCTCGCATCGCGATGGCGGCACAATCGTATCGACCCCTCAACTTGCGATCGCGTACCAATCCCGGTGGAATTGGCGGCAGCCGCCTCCGCCCGCACCGGACCGTCCCATCAACGGACAATGAGCAGCCCGCCGTTACGCCAGCGGCGGCTGAAACAACTCCAGCGTAACGCCGTCGGGGTCGAGAAAGTAGACGGCGTAGCCGCCCTCGTTGCGGCCCAGCGGAATCCGCACCGGTGGCGACTTGAACTGCACACCCTTCGCCTGCCATGCCGCATACGTCGCCGGCAGGTCGTCGCACCGGAAACACAGATGCGCGCTGCCCGCGTTGCAGGTGGCAATGTCTGCGGGAATCCCCTTCGGCGCAACGTATTCGATCAACTCCAGCACATGGTCACTGCCGGGGATTCCGAGGAACGCGATTTTCAGGTCGGCGTCGGGCAAGGCCACGATGTCCCGCAGGTACTGATGCGCACCGCCCTGCACGCCCTTCAACTCCAGCCCGAGGACGTCGCGATAGAACGCCACCGACCGCTCGAGATTGCGAACGGTGAAACTTGTGTGATAGCAACCAGTAATCATTCACAACTCCTTGACAAGCTGCTGGCGCAACAGCGCCACGCTCTTCGGCACCGCGGTGGCGGCGGCTTCGCGGCCTTCGTACTCGAGCGACACATAACCGCGATAGCCAGCGGAACGCAACATGGCTCCGATGCGCGCGTAGTCGAGTTCCAATGTGTACCACTCGCCGCCGCCGAAGTAGGTCTTCGCATGAACGAGGCATGCATACGGCGCCAGCGCGGCCATGTCGGCGTAGTTGGGCATGGGCGAAGCCCCGCTCTCCCCGTGCGGGAGAGGGGAGGAGGGTGAGGGGTTACAGAGTAGATTTCCGGTGTCCAGACACACCCGCAGCCATGGCGACGGCGCCGCCTCGATGATACGCAGCACGCCAGCCGCCGCGCGCGTCAAGCCCCAGTGGCTCTCGAGCGCGAGGACAACGCCGCGCAGTTCGGCGTGCGGCAGGCACTGCTCAATACTGTCGATCACCCAGCCGAATGCCTCGTCGTCGGTGTGTCCGTCCAGCGCAGGCTCGTCGCCGCCGTTGGCCATCAATTCATCGAATCCGGGAATGGTCTTCCAGCGCCCCGAGTTGATGCGAATGGCCGGAATGCCCAGCTCGTGCGCAAGATCAATGCACCGCTTCGTGTGCGAGATATGCAGGTTGCGCAGCGCCTCGGCCGGGTGGACGAAGTCCTGATGAATCGACAGCGCGTGGAGGTCAACCCCGGCCAGAAACGCCGCGCGCTTCAATCGCTGCAAGCAAGCATTGTTCTCGCCCGCCATTTGTTGATGGAGAATCTCCACGCCGCTGAGGCCCAGCTCTGCCGCGTGCTCAATGACGCGCTCGATTGGATACCGCTCGTCGCGAAAGTGCCAGTACGAATAGCTGGAGAGGCCAAGCTTCATCGTGGAGGAGGTCACGCCCGCTGCCGCACGCAATACACCCGCGCGCCGGTGCGGATGATGAGCCGGTCGCCGGCGATCGCCGGCGTGGCCATGCACATGTCATCGTCGGCGAGTGGGTTCGTGCGCAGCAATTCGAACTTGTCGCCGGCGCGCAGCACGAACGTTACGCCGTCTTCGTTCACACAGAACACCTTGCCGTCGTAGGCCCACGGTGACGAGGTGAAGTGCAGGCCGTTCGGCAGGCGCTCCTTGTCCACCTTGAGCTCGCCGGTCTTCGCGTCGTGGATGCTCACCATGCCGCGGTCGAACAGCACGTACAACTTTCCGTTGTAGACCAACGTGCTCGGGTTGTACGGCCCGGCCGTCGCATTGCTCCACGCGATGTAGGGATTGCTGGTCTGCCCGGCATTGAGGTCGAGCGAGATGTCGCCGCTGGCGCCGGGGCGAATCGCGTACACCGGCCGCAGCCGATCGCCGACGTAGCCCGAAGTGATGTAGAGCAATCCGTCGGCGGCGTACGGCGTCGCGATGGTGATGCTCGACATCCCCTTGAACTGCCACAGCAGCTTGCCGTCGAGATCGTACGACCGCACCGCGCCGCTGCCGGGCGTGACGATTTCCGTGCGCTGCGCGTGCTCCCAGACGAACGGCGTCGCCCAGTTGCTATGCTCGTCGCGCGCCACGCGCCAAATCTCCTTGCCAGTCCGTTTGTCGAGCGCCAGCAGTTCGGACTGCTCTTGATTATCGTTGACGAGGTACAGCCGCTCCTTGTGCAGCACCGGCGACGCGGCGGTGCCCCAATCGAAACGCGTTTTGCGCGGCGGGAACTTTTTCGACCAGACTTCTTTGCCTGCGAAGTCGAAGCACCAGAGCCCGAGATTACCGAAGTAGATGTACACGCGCTCGCCATCGGTCACCGGCGTCTCGGAGGCGAACGAATTCTTGAGATGTATCGCCGTCTGCGGGTTGCCTTTGTGAACGGTCTTCTCCCAAACGAGTTTGCCGGTGTTCACGTCCAGACATTGCACGCGCCACTCCTGCATCGTCGTCGCCGGCGCCGGCCGATTGCCGCCGAAGTAGAGCCCCTTCTTCGGCGCCTCCAACTCGCCGACCACCGAAGTCAGGAAGATGCGGTTGCCCCACACAATCGGCGACGACCATCCGCGTCCCGGCATGTCGGTTTTCCACGCGATGTTCTCAGTCGCGCTCCAGCGGTCGGGCAGGTTGGTTCCCGCGGCCACGCCGTCCGCGCGCGGCCCGCGGAATTGCGGCCAGTTGGCTGTCTGTGCGACGCTGACGCAGATGGCAGACACCAGCGTCAGTCCGATGACCAGCATGCGTTGACTCAGTCTCATCTTAGTGCTCTCCGCGACTCTGTGGCAGGAGGTTATCGCACCTTCCGAAAGAACACCCGCACATCGTCCACTAGTAATTCCGGCGCTTCCATCGCCGCGAAGTGACCGCCACGCGGCATCGCGGTCCAGTGAATGAGCGACGGGCCGATGGCGCGCTCAACCCACGCGCGCGGCGGGACGTTGATTTCCTTCGGGAACAGCGCGAAGCCCATGGGAGACGGGCGGCCAGAAGTCTGGAACGGCGTCATCGCGCTCGGCCGCGGCTGGTTTTGCCGCGACTCGAAGTAGATGCGCGTGGACGACGGCATCGTTTGCGTGACCCAGTAGACCATCACGTTCGTCAGCAACTCGTCTTTGCTGAAGCTGGCTTCGAGCTTGCCGCCGTGATCGCTCCATGCCCAGAACTTGTCGATGATCCATGCGGCCAGCCCGGCGGGTGAGTCGTTGAGTCCGTAGCCCAGCGTCTGCGGCCGCGTACCCTGGATGGCGCCGTACGCAGTGTGGTTGTTGAGCTCGCGCTGGCGCTGCTGGTGGCGCTCCAACTCGCGCGGTGCGACGCCGCGCATCGGGTCGTCCATCGGCTGGCTGCCGGTGGGGAAATTGCTGTGGCTGCCGACGCAGTGCTGCCCGTCGGCCTGCGCCAGCCATCGCACGATGCCGCCGCCCCAGTCGCCGCCCTGCGCGCCGTAGCGTTCGTAGCCCAGCCGCGCCATTAGCTTTGCAAACGTTTCCGCCATGCGCTGGCTGCTCCAGCCGCGTTCCTTCGGCTTACTGGAGAATCCGAACCCCGGCAGCGACGGCACGACGACATGAAACGCGTCCTCGGCCTTGCCGCCGTGCGCGACCGGATCCGTCAGCGGCCCGATGACTTTCGTGAACTCGACGAACGACCCCGGCCATCCATGCACCAGCAGCAACGGGAGCGCGTTGGGATGCTTGCTGCGCAGGTGGACGAAGTGAAGGTCGAGCCCGTCGATTGTCGTCGTGAATTGGGGCAGCGAGTTGAGCTTGCGTTCCTGCGCGCGCCAGTCGTACTTCGTGCGCCAGTGCTCGACCAGCGCCTTCACCGTCGCCAGCGGCACGCCGTAGTCCCACCCCGCGCCGTCGAGTTCGTCCGGCCAGCGCGTGCGCGCCAGGCGGTCTCTCAAATCGCGAAGAACGGACTCGGGGATGCGGAGGGTGAAGGGGCGGAGGGCGTCATCGCCCTGGTTCGATTCGGATGGCGCCGCGTGCAACCATTTCTCTACGCTTGCGATCGATGCCAGCAGACCAACGACTATCTGACGACGCTTCATGCAGACTCCTCCAATTCCGTATTCTCCGCCAGTTCCCGTTCTGTGACCATCTTCCCGTAGGCAACTGCGACCATGCGCAGACAAGCAACAGCGCAAGTTGACGGTTGCTCCTGTCGAAGAAAACCAAGAGACGGCTTAATCAGTAGAGGTGCGGCAATGAGCGCGATGGCGCCCTTGAACGGTACTCTCTTCACAATCGTTTTGAGCATCAGAGTCATCTCCTGTTGGCACGATATGGACGCGTGAATCTAAGCATAGCACATTCGCACCTTGCCTGCTGGGCTCCGGAGCGCGTGAGCGAAACGGTGACATCTGCGGATAAAGCGAACCACACTCCCCGCGGGGTGAAGTCCTAATTCTCCTGTAAAAAGCCGGGCGTAGGGGGGTAGAGATTTCATGCAGCCTTTTCCAGGATCACCTCCGGCTTCGGGATTGCTGGCGGCGATGGATGGTAGAGCTGCTCGCGAATCTTCGTGAGTTCGAGTTGGATCGCCGGCGTGATGGCGAGGAATCGACGCGGCGGTGGCGCATTACCCGGAGTCATCTTCATTCTCATTGTCTCCCAGGAGCCTCCCATGAACCGTCGCATGTTTTTTGCCTCTTCAGCCTCCAGCGTCGGCGCTTTCAAGTCGCGCCGGAAGGTAGCTGTTGTGTGACACGCGGTCGCGTGGCAAGATGAGGGCCGGAGGTGAAGACCAAATGGAAGTCTTTCCCGGGATCACCATTGAACCGCGCGTGCGGTTCGGCAAGCCGTGCCTCAAGGGGACGCGTGTGGATGTCGCGACCGTGCTCGACAATCTGGGCGCCGGGGAATCATGGGAGACGATTGAACAAGAATTCGGGCTGACCCACGAGCAAATCCGGGCAGCGGTCAGATATGCGGCGCATGTGGCGCGCCACGTGCCGCCAGCCGTGGAAGTCGCCGCGTGACAGTTTTGTTAGACGAGAATTTTCCGTTGCGACTGGCTCGTCGCCTGCGGCAGCAAGGGCGCCACGCAGAACATATCATCGAGCTGGGACAGCGCGGCGTGTCCGATGCCGTGATTCGGCAAAGGTTGCAAAGTGAAGACCTGCTCTTTCTCACCAATGACACAGAGTTCGTTTCGCTGCCGCCAAATTGCAAGTCGAGCATTATCGTAGCGAGCGTGTCGCAAGGCCTGCCGCTGGAAGAGCGCGTAAAACTGTGGCTGTCCGCCATCGAGCAGTTCTTTGCGAAGGCATGGAGTGAGCAACTCTTCGAGGCCGGCGACGATGGAAACCTACGACCGTGGCAGACAACACGAATCGGCGAGTTATGAGTGAACCTCAGCAAGACGAATTCAGTCGTGACAACCGACCAACACGATCTCTCAGGAGCCTCCCATGAACCGCCGCACATTTATCGCCTCGTCGGCCTCCAGTGTCTACGCCTCGCCGGCCTTCGGCGGCGTGCCGGCGGCCAGCCGCTACGCGCCCGAGCTCGCTGACCGCAAGCCGCGCGTGGGACTGATCGGCTGCGGCTGGTACGGAAAGGTAGACCTCGGCCGGCTCATTCAGGTCGCGCCGGTCAACGTGGTTTCGCTGTGCGACGTGGACCAGCAGATGCTCGCCGCCGCCGCGGAGTTCATCGCGTCGCGACAGGTGTCGGGCCAGAAGCCGCGCACCTACAGTGACTATCGCGCGATGCTGAAGGAGAAGGACCTCGACCTCGTGCTCGTCGCCACGCCCGATCACTGGCACGCGCTGGCGATGATTGCGGCCGTCGAGGCCGGCGCCGACGTGTACGTGCAGAAGCCGACCAGCGTCGATGTCGTCGAGGGACAGGCGATGCTTGCCGCCGCGCGCAAGCACAAGCGCGTGGTGCAGGTCGGCACGCAGCGGCGCAGCACGCCGCATCTCGTCGAGGCGCGCGACCGTGTCATCAAGGAAGGCCGGCTCGGCAAAGTCGGGCTGGTCGAAATCTACTGCTACTACCAGATGCGCTCGCGCGAGAACCCGCCCGACTCCGCGCCGCCCGCCAACCTCGACTACGAGATGTGGACCGGCCCTGCGCCGATGCGGCCGTACAACGCGCTGGTGCACCCGCGGCGCTGGCGCGCGTTTATGGAGTACGGCAACGGCATCATGGGTGACATGTGCATCCATATGTTCGACATGGTGCGCTGGATGCTCGACCTCGGCTGGCCCAAGCGCATCGCGTCGAGTGGCGGCATTCTCATGGAGCCGAATGTGAAAGCCAACATCGCTGACACGCAGACCGCAACGTTCGACTACGGCGTCCTGCAAGTCGTGTGGCAGCAGCGCTCGTGGGGCGCGCCGCCGGACCCGAAGTATCCGTGGGGCGCGACAATTTACGGTGACAAAGGCACGCTGAAGGCCGGCGTGCTGAGCTACGACTTTGTGCCGCAGGGCCGCGGCGAGGCGCTGCACGGCGACGCGCTGTTCGAGCGCGAGAAGTTCCCCGAAGACCTGACCGAACGCGACAACGAGCAGCACGTCGCCTCGGCCAACCGCCGCCACCAACAGGACTTTTTACGCGCGATTGCGTCGCGCAGCAAGCCCGTCGCCGACCTCGAGCAAGGTCACATCTCGTCGGCCAGTTGCATCATGGCAAACATGTCGATGAAACTCGGCCGCGCGCTGACATGGGACCCGGTCAAAGGACGCGTGGTCGGCGACGACGAAGCGAATCGACTGCTGCGTCGGCCCTATCGCAAACCGTGGGTACATCCGGAAGCGTGAACAACCGTCATTATGAAGTCGGAAGAGGGAGTCTGAACAAAGCCGCCCGCTGGGCGGAATGGCTGGTGGGGCAGGAGGGACTGTCGGGCCCACAAGCTGCGCAATGTGCTGGGCTATTGCCCAAGGACTTGCACGAGCAGACCCGGGTGACGATGAAAGCAGCGTGGCGGTTAGCGCCCAAAGACGGGATTGCGAAGCTGAAGCAGTACGCCCAGTGGTTGCGCACCGAACCTCACAGCGCCGCCGATAGTTTGCTCGAAGGACTCGACGAGAGGTTCACCGTCAATCAATTGGGGCTGAGCGCGCCGCTGCGTCGTGGATTGTGCACCACCAACTTGATCGAGAGCGTCCACAGCGGCGTGCGCGGCAAACTCCCGCGTGCTGCTCGCTACCGCAGCGCCGACATGGCACGCCGTTGGGTCGCCGCCGCGCTGCTCGCCACCGAGCGCAAGCTCCGCAGGCTCACGGGCTACGCCGATCTCTGGATGCTCGAAGCCGTGCTCAAAGACACTCAGGAGGAACCCGCCGCCAAAGCGGCGTAACCTATCATGCCGCCGCTGCTGCTCAAGTTTCAACGGAGATCGGGACAGTGTCCGCGGTTCCATTTAATATAGATTTGTCGCTGGCGCGCTCACGGCTACTGAATAAGCCAGATGATGTTACCGTCGGGGTCTCTTACACTTGCGATCAGTCCTCAACTCACCGCTTTCTTCACGAGCGCGCTGATCCCTGCCTCTTCGGTGGCAGTCAACTCCTTCAGCGCGAAGGAGGTCGGCCACAGGGCGCCTTCGTCGAGGTTCGCCTCGTCGCTGAAGCCGAACGTCGCGTACCTCGTGTTGAACTTCTGCGCGCTTTGGAAGAAGCAGACGACCTTGCCGTCCTTGTTGGCATATGCGGGCATCCCGTACCAGGTTTTCGGCGAGAGGGCTGGCACGCTGGCTTTGATGATCGCATGGAGCCGCTTGGCCATGGCGCGTTCCGGTTCCGGCATCTCGGCGATCTTCGCGAGCACGTCGCTTTCCCCGTCCGCCTTGTTCTTGTTCGCGCGCGCTTCCGCCTTCAGCTCTTGGGCGCGCTCCTTCATCGCGGCTCGTTCCTCGTCTGTGAATCCCTTGACCTTCTTGTTGATTGCGGTGGTGCTCTTGGCGGACTTTTGTGTGTCCTTCTTTGGGCTCATAGAAACCTCCTTAAGAAGCAAAGTTTTCACCCACCCAAATTGGATGGTTGCAATAATTCTGCATCTTGAGCATGGGTCTGTCACTCGATTGGATTTTTCAGGGTCAGGGTCACCCAACTCGCCCAACGGAATGGCTCACCTGCCGCCGCGATACGCGGGACTCCAAGATGATAGCAGCACGGAAATTCACGGATTTTGGGC
>Ga0247727_10004309_pt1 | contig 30264 bp, 27 predicted proteins | sample WisWelCaveWW1625_FD_202498 | JGI IMG/M metagenome (GOLD analysis project Ga0247727, IMG submission 202498) | Biofilm microbial communities from Wishing Well Cave, Virginia, United States - WW16-25 | ecosystem: Environmental > Aquatic > Deep subsurface > Groundwater > Cave microbial mat | place...
AACTCCGCGCCTGATCACCGACATGGTGTGTTCCGCCGATAGCCAATATTTGATCTCTGAAGCTCGCGACGATACGCTAAGGGTCTGGAATCTACAAACAGGCCAGGCGGTGCATACGTTCACCAGTTCGTCGAGGCCGTCTTTCCCGCTGGCCATCACGGCTGATAGTCGCTACGCTGTCTCTTCCGAGCAGGGCAGCACCGTGGTGAAGGTTTGGGAGTTGCAGACGGGTTTGGAAATTGCTTCATGCTCGTTAGATGCTGGAATACGCACCATCGTCGTTTCCCACGACGGGCAGACGGCGATTGCGAATGGCGGGAACGGCGAATTGTACTGTTTGCAGTTGCGCGTCAACCGCAATTAGCCGCCCACCAACGCGCTCACAACCAGCAGTCGTCAATCGCACGGCGCGCTTGTCGGGTCTCATTAACTCAGGTCTCGAAAGTTCTGCTTATGTTGTGGCCAACCTTCATCCTGAGATGTGTCACACCGTTCTTAATTCCAGCTATCTTTATCGGCGCGTATCTCCTAGTCCATTATCGCCACATCAAAATCGAGCAGATGGCAGGCTGGTTTGTGCTAAAACGCTGTTTGCTGCGCCACTTTGTGTCCTTCCCCGTCTTCATCCCGCGCCCATTCCCGCCGGCCGGGTCCTGCTTCAGGGTGCGTTCGTGTTCCGGCAAGTTGTGGTATTACCGGACGCTGGTTGCTCCTATCCACACTCATTACAAAAATATCCCGGTCGCCCTCCTCGCCAGCGTAAAACGTCAGCCACCCCCCGTCCGCCGACCAGTCGTTGCGCCCGCCAACGTTCAGGTCAAACGTCACCTGCCGGACGTTCGTGCCGTCGGCGTTCATGAGGTAAAGCTCGGATGTGCCACCGCGATCTGAAGCAAAGGCGATTTGCCCGCCGTCCGGCGACCACGTCGGATCGAAGTTGTTGATCGGCGCCTCGGTGAGTTGCACGGGGTTCGCGCCGTCAGCATCCATCAGCCAGATGTTTTGATTCCCGCCCTGCGCCGAGACAAAGGCGATCTTTGAGCCATTGGGCGACAAGGCCGGGGCAAAGTTACTGCCCATGTTCTGGGTGAGGCGGCGCGGGTCGCTCCCGTCCACGTTCATCACGTAAATCTCAAAGTTGTTGTCGCGCCGAGTCGAGAAGGCGATCCACTGGCCGTCGGGCGAGAGCGAGGGATAAAAGTCGGTGGCGGCGGTCGTGGTCAGGCGGCGCGGGTTAGCGCCGTTTGCGTCCATCAGGCAAATGTTGTCGAAGCCATCCACGAAGCAGACGTAGACGATGTGGCCGGTGACGAGTGTAGGAGAGAGGGTGGGTGGGGTGTGGGAGTGAGGGACGGAAGAGGGGAGACAGTGGGAATAGAGGGAAAGGATGGAAGGGGGGTAGCGGTGTCGGCGGTGAGGAGAGGAGGCGCGGTTGGGGTTGGGGATGAGGCGGGCCTGGCGAAGCCGGGGAAGTTGCAGGCGAGGGCGGCGAGAACCAAAGATGCAGTGGGGAGAATCTTGAGAATTGGTCTCATTCTTGCTTTGGCAAAAATCGGTACACGGACGCGAAGCGCACAGATGAACACGGATTTTTCTATTTGATCCGTGTTCATCCGCGAAAATCCGTGTACCGGTCTCATCCTTCATCCTTCAACTGACTCGCTCGTTGTACGACCCGGCTGCCAAATCGCTCGCGCAGTTCGTCAATAGCGGTTTGCAAGCGGCGCTTCTTCTCTGAGCCTTCATCCAAAAGGCTCAACTGTTGAACCGAGGTTCCCAACCCGGTGACGGCTGTCCCCAAGAGTCGAACGGCTTTGCCCGGTCGCCAAACGTCGTCAAAGAGTCGCGTCACGGCGTTGTAAATCTCGTCGCCCTGGTCCGTCGGCTGGCTCAGAGTCGTTTGGCGAGTCAGGGTGGTGAAATCCGGCCAGCGCAGTTTGAGTTTAACGGTGGCGCCGCTCAGGCCGGACTGGCGCAGGCGGCGGCCCACTTGATCCGAGAGATCGCGCAACGTGTCGCGCAAAGCTTTGCCGTCTTTCACGTCGCGCGTGAACGTCGTCTCCTGGCTGATGGATTTGGCTTCGTGGCCGGTGACGACGGGCCGATCGTCGAGGCCGCGCGCGCGTCCCGCGAGATCAACGCCGACCTTGCCGAAGCGGCGGGCCAGGTCAGCTGAGGGCCAACGGGCGAGGTCGCCGATGGTGTGGATGCCGAGGCTGGCGAGGGCGTCTGCGGTTTTGGGGCCAACGCCCCACAGCGTTTGAGCCGGGAGGGGGGCGAGGAAGGCCGCCTCTTGCCCCGGCGGCACGACCATAATCGCGTTTGGGTAGCCGCCGGTCTGTGGCGGTCTGTGACCGCCGGTTTGACTGGCGGCTTTGCCCACGTCGGTGGCGATCTTGGCGATGAGTTTGTTCGTCGCCACGCCGACCGAGCATGGCAGGCCAAGTTCGTCGCGGATGAGGGCTTGCAGTTGCCGGGCCAGCGCTTCGCCTGACTCGGGCAGGTCGGTCATGTCGAGAAAGGCTTCGTCAATGGAGATTTGCTCGACGAGCGGGGTGAGCGCGCCGAGGCGGGCCATGACTTTTTGCGAGACAGCTTGATAGGCTTTGTGGCGTGAGGGGAGGATGAGCAGGCCGGGGCAGAGTTTGAGGGCGCGGCTCATGGGCATGGCCGAGCGCACGCCGAAGCGCCGGGCGGCGTAGGAGCACGAGGCGACCACGCCGCGCTCGTCGGGCCGCCCGCCGACGGCGAAAGCCTTGCCGCGCAAAGCCGGGTCGCGCCCTTCTTCGACGGCGCAGAAGAAGGCGTCGAGGTCGAGATGGAGGATTTTGCGAGGGCTGGCGAGGGGCATGGAGTCATATTATGCCATGACGGGGTTCATTCTTGCACGACCACCTCTTCCTGAAGACGGTCACCCAAGGCGCAATCGTTTCGTCGTTCGTGTACAATGGCCCGGGCGATCGGCTCCAGCAAACCGTCAGTCTTATTACACAATGCGCCCCACCCTCAAACTCGAACGCCGCTTTATTGCTCAAGGCCAGCGCCTGATCGCCGGAATTGACGAGGCCGGGCGCGGAGCCTGGGCCGGGCCGGTGGTGGCTGCCGCTGTTATTCTCCCCCTTGATCGCCCCCGCCTGACCGCCGCCCTCAAAGGCGTGAACGACTCCAAGAAGCTCACCGCCCGCCAGCGCGAAAAGTTATATGCAGTGATTTGCGAAGTAGCGGTGTCGGTTGGCGTGGGCGGGGCCGGGCCGGGCGAAATTGACGCTGGCGGCATCGTGCCTGCCACTCGCGCCGCCATGCAACGGGCAATTGCCATGCTCCACCCCCAGCCCGACGCCCTCTTCATTGACGCCGTCAATCTCTCTTCTCTCTTCTCTCTTCCCCAACGTTCTCTCAACCACGGCGACTCCCTTTCCCTCAGCATCGCCGCCGCCTCCATCATCGCCAAAGTCAGCCGCGACCGGCTGATGGCAAAGCTCGACGCGCTCCATCCCGGCTACAACTTCGCGAGGCACAAAGGCTACGGCACGGCCCTGCACAAAGCGGCGCTGGAGCAGTTGGGGATAAGTGAGGCGCATCGGAGGAGTTATGGGCCGATACAAAAGCTGATTAGACAGTTGGGACTATAATCCACCCACACAGAATCGAAGGAGAAGCGGCCAATGGCAGTTCCTGATTTTCAAAGTTTCATGCTTCCACTGTTGGAAGCCGTAAGTGATGGCAAAGAATACAACCTGAGCGAGGTTGTTGATAAGCTTACCGAGCAGTTCCAGTTGAGCGACGAAGACAAAAAAGAGCTTTTACCCAGCGGTAGAAAGACGAGAGTTGACGATAGAGTCGGTTGGGCACAGACCTACCTGAGAAAAGCGGGCTTGCTCGAAAGAACAGGCCGGGGAAAGTTTCGTATCACCGAACGCGGCCTTGAAGTTCTGAAAAGCAACCTCGACAGAATCAATATCAAGTTCCTCAGGCAGTTTCCCGAATTTGTTGAATTCCAGAACCTTTCGCGGCAAAACACGAAGCTCGATGTAGAAACAGAAAGCGAATCGCTTGATGAAACACCTGAAGAGACTCTGGAGGCCAGTTATCAAGACTTGCGGCGCAACCTGGCTCAAGAGCTTTTGGATCGAGTCACGAAATGTTCGCCTCGCTTCTTTGAAAGTCTGGTGGTTGATTTGCTCGTCGCGATGGGATATGGCGGCTCAAGAAAAGATGCGGGGCAAGCTGTCGGCCAGAGCGGCGACGGCGGCATAGATGGCATCATCAAAGAAGACAAGCTTGGGTTGGATGTGGTTTACATTCAGGCCAAACGATGGGAAGGCACCGTTGGCCGGCCCGTTGTGCAAGCCTTCGCCGGAAGCCTTGAAGGGCAGAGGGCCAGAAAAGGCGTATTGATCACAACATCGCAGTTTTCTCAAGACGCAAAGGATTACGTCAGCAGAATTGAAAAGAAGATCGTCTTGATTGATGGCGAACAACTCGCTCAGTTGATGATTGATCATGGCATTGGCGTTGCCGAGGTAGCAACCTACACAGTGAAAAAGATGGACTTGGATTACTTTGGCGAAGAGTAGCGTTCTTTGTGGAGTGAAACAGGAAATATGAACATCACGAATGCGAGCAGTAAAACACTAAACGAGATTTGCCGCGCACTAAAACGTCGTCGCGCTGACGACGGGTTTTCTTATCGCACACAACACGCTGGCAGAAATGATCCGGCTAATCCATCAACCTGGAGTCTTCCCGTCTATCATTATCCTGTATGGATCGCCAAATCAAGCATCATCCGCTATTTGCTTACCTTTCCTCAATATCAAGATGTGCTGCCTCAATTCGGCATCAATCCTGAGAGCGTTTATTGGCAATAACATCATATATACAAATGATAGCGTGACGTCGCAGGCAATCCGTCGGCTACTTTCACCCTCATCCACGACTAGCCAACCTGACGAATCGCTATGCTATAATCCTCGCAGTGACCCACAAGCCTGGAGATAACTATGGCTGTAAAGCTTCGTGACATGTCGGTTGAGCAGTTCCGCGGATTGGTTCGCGACACAATGAAGCAAGTTCTGCGAGAACTCCTTGAAGACCCCGATGCTGGCCTTGTCCTTCAATCCGCTTTTGTCCGCCGCTTGCGTCGTTCACTAACATATCTTGAAAAAGGCGGCAAAACCATCTCTGCAGAAGATATGGCAAATCAGCTTGGACGCAAGTGGTGAGCGGTGCATCAAGTTGAATTTGCGCTTTGCCTTTCCATTTACCGAAAGTCCTGAGGGGCTGAACCATCAGCCCCTTTTGTTTTGAAACCAGATGCCTCTCGCCCTCATCCACGACTGGCTCAACCAACTCGGCGGCGCGGAAGATGTGCTGGAAGTGCTGGCCGAAATGTTCCCCGGCGCGCCGATCTTCACCTCCATCTACTGGCGTGAGAAGATGCCGCCCAAATATCGCCAGTGGCCGATCCGCGTTTCGTTCATGGATCGCCTCCCCGCCATCCATCGTTATCATCAGCCTTACCTTCCGCTTTACCCGTTTGCCTTTGAGCACTTCAATCTAAACGGCTACGATATCATCCTCTCCAACAAGAGCGGCTTCTGTCACGGCGTCCGCAAACCGCCGGGCGCGGTTCACATCTGCTACTGCCTCACGCCCACGCGTTACGTCTGGGGCTTCGACGACTACGCAACCCGCGAAGGCTTCAGCCCCGCCCGGCGTCGCATTCTCCTTCCCGTCCTCAACCTGCTAAAACAGTGGGACAAAGCCGCCGCCGCGCGCGTTGACCACTTCATCGCCATCTCGTCGGAAGTTCAGCGGCGAATCGCCCGCTTCTATGGCCGCGACTCGGTTATCATCTACCCGCCTGTGTCCACCGAAAGATTTACGCCCGCCGATTCGATTGGCGATTACTTTCTCTGCCTGGGCCGCCTCATCCCTTACAAGCGAGTCGATCTCGCCGTCCGCGCCTGCACCGAACTCAACCTGCCCCTGCTCGTCGGCGGCGACGGGCGCGACCGGGCGCGGCTGGAAAAGATGGCTGGGCCTACGGTAAAATTCCTGGGCCGCGTGCCAGAGGCCGACCTGCCCGATCTCATGGCGCGTTGCAAAGCCTTCATCTTTCCAGGGCTGGAAGACTTTGGCATCACCCCGGTTCAGGCTATGGCGGCGGGCAGACCGGCCATCGCCTTCGCCGGCGGCGGCGCGTTGGACACGGTGATCGAAAATCAAACCGGCCACCTCTTCCACGAGCAGACCGCCCAATCTCTAATCTCTATTCTCCAGTCTTTCGACTCGTCTCGCTTTGACCCCAACGCCATCCGCGCCCACGCCCTCAAGTTTGACCGAAAGGTGTTTGAAGGAGAACTTCGCAATCTTGTGAACTCTGTAGCTCCCGACAAACGACAGGCACAGCCCGCGAACAACACGCGAACGTAAAACGCCAATCTCACGTTTGTCGTTTGACGTTTCACACCTGATACCTCATGGAACTTCGATTGTATTTGAACATCCTCCGCCGCTGGTGGTGGCTCGTCGCCATCCCGGCTCTCGTCGTCGGCGCGGTCGGCTTCGCCACCTACCGCCGCCCGCCCACTACTTACAGCGCAACCGTGCGCTTCAACGCCAGCCTGCCGCCCACGCTTGGCAGTTCCGGCTTTGATCCCACTTACTACAGTTGGCTCACCTCGGAGTACATCGTCGGCGGCCTCTCGGACTGGATCAAGACCGGCGCCTTCGCCCGGGCCGTGAGCGACGAACTCGCGGGGCAGGGGAAAACTTTGCAGGCTACATTCGCCTCCGACTATGTTCGCAGTCAACTGGTGCTCTTCGTCAACGGCGGCGACCCCGACTCGGTGAAGGCCGCGGGCGAGGCCGCTATCGTTGTTTTGCAAACCCGCAACTCAGAAGCCTTCCCACAACTGGGCGGTATTAATGCAGTGGTGACCGCCCTCGACACCCCAAAGGTTGGCTCTTCCCCACCCGGCCTTCGCTCGCTAGTCGATCTTCCCATCCGACTCGGCCTCGGTTTGGCCGTCGGCGTCGCCCTGGCCTTCCTCGCCCACACCCTCGATCCGTTCCTGCGAAGCAAACATGAAATTGAAGCGATGGGCTTGAAAGTGTTGGGCGAGATTCCCAAACAGAAGTAGTTGGGATTTTGGAATTTGGGATTTTGGAATTTGATATTTACCCACTTCTGGTAAGATTAGCCCCGGAGTTTCCTCAATGACCATCAACGAATACCTTCGCATCCTCTGGCGGCGCGGCTGGATTCTGGCTCTGTTGGCCATCCTCACCGCCGCTTCGGCCTTTGTCTTCAGCAAACTGCAAACGCCGATCTACAAGTCCACTATCTACGTGCTGGTGCAACCGGCCCGCACCGACTTCGGCCTGACCCAATCGGCCAAGATTCTCTTGCGCTCTTACGTGGCCTGGATGGACACCGACAACCGCGCCCGGGAAGTGATAGAAGCCAAACAACTCGACATGGAACCCGGAACATTGCGGAGCAACGTTACCATCGCTTCTGACGACTCGCGTTTCGTCATCCAGATTGACGTCAAGAACGAGAACGGCGACCTCGCCAACGACGTTGCCCGGCAGTGGGCCGAACTTTTCATCCAGTGGCGCAACGAAGAGAACCAGAAACAGCGCAAAGAAGATCGGGTGGACGCCATCATCCTCGACGAGCCGCGCTACGTCACCGACCGCCCCAAGACGGCCATCAACACAGTCGCCGGGGGCGTGCTCGGCTTGCTCGTCGGCGGCGTCATCGTCTTCATTCTTGAATATCTGGAGTCCGCCGTCATCCGCTCCGCTACCGACGTCGAACGCCAGTTCAGTTTGCCTGTCCTCGGAGCAATCCCGGCAACCGAAGGAGCGCGGAAGAGAAATTGAGTGTGGGGGTGTGGGAGTAAGGGAGTACAAGCCCCCATACTCCCACACCCCCACACACCCTCACTCGTAAATCATGCCCAAAGACTCACTCGTCACCCTCACCGACCCCCGCTCGCCCGCCGCCGAAGCCTTTCGCACCCTGCGGACGAATCTCACCTTCTCCGGCCTCGAAAAACCGCTCACCACTCTGCTCGTCACCTCGGCCTCACCTGATGCCGATAAGAGCAGTGTGCTCGCCAACCTCGCCGTCACCTTCGCCCAAGGCGGGCGCAAAACGATCATCGTGGACTGCGACCTGCACCGCCCCGCGCAACACACGTTGTGGGGCGTTCCGAACGATCGCGGTCTGAGCAACTTTGTTCTGGAAGGCGGCGACCCCGATCAACACGGTCTGGCCGCCGTGGGCGTGGACGACTTGTTCCTGCTCCCCGCCGGGCCGCTCCCGCCCGTCCCCGCCGACCTCATCAGTTCCAAGAAAATGGATGCCGCCGTCGCCAACTTGAAATCTCGCGCCGACATCGTACTCTTCGACGCCCCGCCCGTCATCGCCGTCACCGACGCCGCCCTGCTGGCCACCAAGCTCGACGGCGTCCTGCTCGTCCTCAGCGCCGGCCACACCCGCCGCGAACACGCCGCCCGCGCCAAAGAACTGCTCGACAAAATCAAAGTCCGCATCGTCGGCACGGTGCTGACCAATGCGACGGTTGACTCTTCGATGAAAGGATATTGATGCTGAAAGAAACGACAAACGTCAAACGACAAGTTCACGTTTGACGTTTGTCGTTTGATGCATAAGAGGTTAATTGATGAAAGGTTTGATTCTTTCCGGCGGCAAAGGCACCCGCCTCCTCCCGCTCACCTACCGACGCGCCAAACAACTGATCCCGGTCGCCAACGAGCCAGTGCTCTTCCGCGTCATCCGCGCCATCCGCGACGCCGGAATCAGCGACATCGGCATCGTCGTCGGCGACACCGCGCCCGAAATCATCGAAGCCGTCAACGGCGGCGAGCGCTGGGGCGTGAACATCACCTACATCCATCAAACCGCGCCCGCCGGGCTGGCCCACGCGGTCAAAGAGTCGCTCGACTTCATTGGCGACGACCGCTTCGTCATGTTCCTGGGCGACAACGTCATCCAGGGCGGCATCAGCCCCCTCATCCGCCAGTTCGCCGACAGCCAGTGGAACAGCCAGGTCGTCCTCACTGAAGTCGAGAACCCGCGTCAATTTGGCGTCGCCGAACTCAACGGCGACGGATCGATCAAGCGCCTCGTCGAAAAGCCCAAAGACCCGCCGTCAAACCTGGCCCTGGTCGGCATCTACATGTTCGACCATCACATCCGCGAGGCCGTGCACGCCATCAAGCCCTCCTTCCGCAACGAACTCGAAATCACCGACGCCATCCAGTGGCTCGTTGATCAGGGCTATGCCGTGCACCCCTACATTCACACCGGCTGGTGGATCGACACCGGCAAAATGGCCGATATGCTCACCGCCAACGCGCACGTGCTCGAGGAAGTGACCCCGCGCGTGGAGGGGACTGTGGATGCCGCCTCAAAGATCGACCCCCGCGTCACCATCGAAAGGGGAGCCGTTATCGAACACAGCGTCATTCGCGGCCCGGCCATCATCGGCGAGGGCACCGTCGTCCGCGACTCGTACGTCGGCCCGTTCACCAGCATCTACCATCATTGCGTCATCGAGAAAAGCGAAATCGAGCACTCCATCGTGCTGGAGAACAGTAACGTCCTCGACGTGCCTTATCGCATCGCCGACAGCATCATCGGGCGCAATGCCACTGTCACCCGCTCCGAGATCAAACCCAAGGCCATCAAGATGAATCTGGGCGATTACAGTCAGGTGGGGGTTTTGTAGGGATCAGCGTTTCTAATCCGCGGGGCAACATTGTTCTGGAGATGGGCTTTGGCCTTGCCGGGGAACTTCCCCGGCAGAACCAGGCTTATCTTTGGAAGCAAGGGATACGGGCGGATTAGAGGCATGGCCAGCTACCCATGTCATTCGTAATTCGCCCTGCCGCCGTTGCCGACCGCCCCTTTCTTCGCGCCTTCATGCGCGAGCACTGGGGCGACGAGGCGATGGTTGACCGTGAGCGCGTCTTTTATCCTGCCGAGAACCCGGCCTTTATCGCCGAAGACGGCGGCGACGTAGTCGGCGTTGTAACGTATGAGATGCGAAACGACGACTGCGAAGTCACTTCGCTCAACAGCCTGCGCCGCGAGCAGGGCATCGGCGGGGCGTTGATGGAGGCAGTGATTGCCGAAGCGAAAGCGCAAGGCTGTCGCCGCGTGTGGTTACTCACCACTAATGATAATCTGGTCGGGCTAAAGTTTTATCAGAAGCGCGGCTTCAGGCTGGCGGCGCTTTATCCAGGCGCGATTGATACTGCTCGCGCTCTCAAACCCGGAATCTCCCTCGTCGGCGAAAGCGGCATCCCGATTCGCGACGAGTTGGAGTTGGAATTGGCGCTTTGATAACTGCAGAGAACGCAAAGAGCGCAAAGAAAAACCAGGAAAGTCTTTGCGCTCTTTGCGTCTTTGCGGTGAAAAATTATTGAGATGAAGAATCTTCTTGTCACCGGCGGAGCCGGGTTCATCGGCTCCAACTTTGTCCACCACATGCTCGGCAAATACGCCGGCTACAAAATCGTCGTCTTCGACAAGCTCACTTACGCCGGGCGGCTGGAAAATCTAAAACCGGCTCAGGGCGACCCGCGCTTTGCCTTCGTTCGCGGCGACATTTGCGACGAGGCCGCCGTGCACGACGCCATCAAAGAGCACGACATTGACACCATCGTAAACTTCGCCGCCGAAACTCATGTGGACCGCTCCATCCTGGAATCCGACGCGGTGGTGAAAACGAATGTCAACGGCACGCACGTTTTGCTGGAGGCGGCCAAAGAATTCAAACTTGAACGATTCCACCAGATTTCGACCGACGAGGTGTACGGCCAGGTTCCCGCGCCCAACCGCAGTGTCGAAGGCGACCCGCTGGAGCCGCGCAGCCCCTACTCGGCTAGCAAGGCCGGGGCGGAACATCTGGTGTACGCCTATTTTGTCACTTACGGCCTCCCGGTCACCACCACCCGAGGCTCCAACAACATCGGCCCCTATCACTACCCCGAAAAGGCCGTGCCCCTCTTTACCACCAACGCCATTGACAACCAGCCGCTCCCCATTTACGGCGACGGGATGCAACAGCGCGACTATCAATACGTGCTCGATCACTGTGAAGGCATTGACGTTGTGTTGCACAACGGCAAGTTAGGCGAAGTTTATAACGTAGGCACAGGCGTGGAGACGCATAACATTGACATGGCCGGCAAGATTCTCGACCTGCTCGGCAAGCCGCACAGCCTGCTGACGTTCGTAGTGGATCGCGCCGGGCACGACCGCCGCTACGCCCTCGACGTGAGCAAACTCCGCGCCCTGGGCTGGGTTCCGGGCCACACCTTCGACCAGGCGCTGGAGTTGACGGTGAAGTGGTTTGTGGAGAATGGATGGTGGTGGCGGCCCATCAAATCAGGCGAGTATTTGGAGTATTACCGAAAACAGTATGAAGAGCGAGGGAAGTAAAGCAACTCCCCATACTGTACGAAAACAGACATGACGTGCTTGCTCGGTGGCGCCAGGCTGGGATCAGACTGGCGCTTCGGAAGCCTGCAAGCGCACTGTTGTTCCCCAGATAATGACCGGCCCGATGGCGATGGCGGCCAGAACGATTGCCAGAAAGCGCGGGTCGGCAATGTATTGATCGAGCGCCAGGCCGGTGAGCCAGACCGAAACCGACATGGCCAGGGTGAAGAGACCGAAGTCGAGCGAGTACACCCGGCCAAGAAAATTGTTGGGAACCGTCATTTGCAAAAGCACGTCGCTATACGTCCAGTTGAGTGAGCCGCCCATGCCGCGCAGAACGCAGCCGACGAGAACCAGAGGCAGTGTCGGCGACACGCCCAGAATCACCCAGGCAATGACGATGGCAACGTAGCCGCCGACGATGGCGCGTTTCAACATACGGGTGCTGTGATCGTGAAACAGGTTGCCGACGAGCGGCCCCGCCACTGCGCCCACGCCGAAACCGGCCAGCATCGCCCCCAGCGTGGCCGCACCATCCTGCCCGTAGTGAAATACACGTTCAGCGTAGATGGCGCCCATCACATCAATACTGCCGATCTGCCCCATGGCCTTGACCAGAGTGAGCACGCCGACCTTCGGGTGCTGGCGGACGTAGCCGAGGCCGGCGATGAAATCGGCCCAGCCGCTGCGGTGTGAGGCAGGGGCAATGTTTGATTTAGGCATGGCCAGTTGCAGAACCAGCAAGGCCGAAAGAATGAAACTCAGCGAGTCGACTACCAGCGCAATTTGCGCGCCGAAGATTGCCGCTACCGCGCCGCCAATAGCTGCGCCCAGGGTGAGCATGGCCGACCAGGTGGTGCTCGACAGGGTATTGGCCGTGAGCAGTTCGTCTTCGGCCACCAGTGTAGGCAGGATGGCGGCGCGGGCCGGTTCGAAGAACGCCGAGACCGTGAACTGAACAATGGACAGGAAGTAGAGCAACCAGGCGCGCTCCGGCCTGTCCACCAACAGAAAGCACAAGACGATTCCGGCCCGCAAAAGATCGGTGATGATCAGCACGGCTTTGCGGTTGAAGCGGTCGGCCACTACCCCGGCGAACGGCCCGGCCAGAAACGGCGGCAGGGCGCGGGCCAGAAACAGGCCGCCTACTGCCAGGCTGGAGTCGGTGTAACGGTTGATCAAGATCACCGAAGCAATGGTGTTGAACCAGTCTCCGGTCAGGCTGATCACTTGAGCCAGCCATAAATATCGAAATTGAGGGCGCAGGCGAAGAAGGTTGAGGTAATTTTTCATGGGGCGTTGAGGCCAACCATACCGCCGCTGGGGTCGAAAGGCGCTCCCTGAGGGAACCGTCGCCCACGCCGCCAATGGCCGGGCGCTGGCTATGTTTTTGTTGCGCCCGTTGCCTGCACATCTTCCAAACTTAGAAACGACGCCCGCAACTCAGAGTCAGAGATGTTGCCCGCGATGAACTCCACAACTTCGCGCGCTTGCCGGCGCAGGGCCTGCGCTTCGGCGGCGTGGCCGCGCCCGGCTTCGAGGCGGCTGAGGTCGAGCAGGATGGGCCACAGGCTTCGGCGCGAGCCAACGCGCTCGGCTTCGGTTCGGGCCTGAACCAGGGCCTCCCCCGCCTCGTCGGCCCGACCGAGGGCCAGTAACGCTCTGGCTTTGAGGTGCAGGGCGTCCGAAGCGAAGAAGTAAGTCTCAGTCCGTTTCAGATAGTCAATCTGCTCATTCATCAGAGTCAGGGCGCGCTCGCCATCGTGACCCGCCAGGGCCAGTTCGCCCTCAACCAGCGGCATGAACATGGGGATAAACCAGTGCATGCCCTCTTTGGGCAATTTTCTTTTCAGGTCGAGGAGGGCGGCTTCGGCGGCAGCCAGATCGCCCTGAGCGAGGTGCAGGTGGGCCAGGGCCACGAAAGGGTAAGCGCGGAGAAACGGCAGTTGCACTTTCTCTTCTGAAGCCTGCGCCCGGCGGGCCAGGGCCAACCCCTGCTCCACTGCGCCCAGCGAGGCATGCACCCAGGCCAGGTCGGTGGCCGGGATGATGCTGGCGAACAACAGGCCGGTCTGCTCGCCCAGCCGCATGGCTTCCTGCATGATCTGCATTGCCTGATCCATTTCACCCCGATCCAAATACACGTAACTAATGTAGACGCGACTGCTGGCCTGGCCCCACTGGTTGTCAATGACGCGGCTGATGTCCAGGGCTTCATCGGCGGCGGCGACGGCCCGGTCATAATGGCCAGAGAGGATGTGGAAGTGAATGGAGAGCGAGAGGCTGTCGGCGAGCATGGGCCGGGTGCCAAGCTCGCGCCAAAGGGTGATGGCCTCGGTCAACGCCTCATGAGCACGCGCGCGCTGGCCGAGGGCCAGGTAGGGATAGGTGAGGTCGTTGAGGGTGAAGGCCAGTTGTTCGCGCAGGGCCCGCTCTGCGACCCCCGAAGGGGGAAGTGCCGAAGAGTTGAGTTCGCGGGCCAGGGCCAGCGATCCTTCGCCGTAGGCCGCCGCCTGACGCTGATCGCCGCCGCCCCACACAATTACCAGCATCAAGTTCCACAGCACGCGGCACTCGGCGGCGCGGTCGTTCAAGTCGCGGGCGAGGATCAGGGCCTGCTCCAGCACCGTGCGGGCCAGGGCAGAATTTTGCACCGGGCTGGGCGTGGCGAAGAGTTTGGCCCGGGCCATGAGCGCGGCAAACACCGTCTGCCGATCGTTTCGTTCGACGGCCATTTTTTCCATCTCGTCGTAGTCGGCCAGGGCTTCGACGTACATGGCATTCAACTCCAGCGCGCCGCCCCGGCTGAGGTAAAGATGCGACAGTTGTTCGATTGAAGCCTCGCCGCGTTTAGCGACTTCGAGGGCGCGGGTGTAGTGAGCGGCGGCTTCGGTGTTGGCGTAGAGCCGGGCGGCGGCGTCGCCGGCCAGGGTGTAATACTTTTGCGCCCGCGCGTCACCGGCTTCGTAAAAGTGATGGCCCAGCAGTGAGGCGTATTCGTCGAGCCGGTCGCCGAACAACTGCTCCAGCGTCTCGCCCACGCGGCGGTGAAACTCGCGGCGGCGCTTGAGCAGGATGGAACTGTAGGCGGCTTCCTGGGTGAGAGCGTGGCGAAAGACGAATTCGATCTCCGGCTGGCGAGCCGCCTCTTGAATGAGTTCCGCCTTCTGCAGAGCGCCGAGTTGCCTGTCCAGTTCGTCGGCGGCTTCGGAGATCAGTTTGAGGACGCGGTAATAGAACGAGCGGCCGATCACCGCCGCCAACTGCAGGGTGCGGCGGGTTTCCTCTTCCAGCCGGTCAATGCGCGCCAATAGAAGCGCCTGCAGGTTGCCGGGAATGGACAGGCGCAAGGCATCCACATCGGTGGCGGCTCGCCAGTGGAGTCGGCCAGAGGCGTCTGCGTCACGCACCACCGCGCCGTTGTCAATCAGCATCCGCACCACTTCTTCGACGAAGAACGGGTTGCCCTCCGATTTTTGCAGAATGGACTCGCGCAGTTTGGGCGGCAGATCGGAAATCGTCAGCAGGCTGTTCACCAACAAGCCGCTGTCTTCTGTCGAGAGCGGGCTGAGGACAATTTCGGTGTAGTGGCGCGCGTAGTCCGTCTCGGCTTTATGTTTGACCTGCCAGGAGCTTGCCTGGTGGTCAGGCCGGAAGGCGCACAGGAACAAGATCGGCGCTTCGGCGGCTAACTGGAACAGGTGCTGAAGCAGTTCCACCGAGGCCGGGTCAGCCCAGTGCAGGTCGTCGAACACGAACGCGACGGGGGCATCTGACGCCCAGGAACGCCAGGCGTTAAGCATGGCCTGAAACAGCTCGCGCTTGAGTTGCTCGCCTTCGGCTGGCAAACGATCCGTGCCCCGCTCCACGGCCAACATCACTTCCAGGACGCGGCTGGTGCGTTGGATTTGCTCGGGCGGGGCCGACAAGGCCTCCAACGTCCGGGCAATCTTCTCGTGGATCACCTCCGGCGAGTCACTCTCCAGCGCCCCAACCGACTGCCGCAAAATTTGTTGGAACTGTCCATAAGGCCGCGTCGTGTCGTAGGATACGCCCCGGGATTCATTCCAATAAGCGGGTTGGCCGGTCGAACGGGCGGCGGCTTCCCATATCGTGCGCATTTCGCTGAGGAGGCGGCTCTTGCCCAAGCCAGCTTCGCCGATCAGGCAAACAATTCCGCCGCGTCCCCGGCGCAGATCGTCGGCAACGCGCTTCAGCGTTGCCAGCTCTTGATCGCGGCCAATCAACGGCGCGTTCAAGCCTTCGATGCCGCGCAGGCGACCCGGCCTGGCTTTTGGCTCGATCACTCTGTAGGCCTGAACCGGCTCGGCCTTGCCTTTGACTTCGATTCTGCCCAGCGCCTCAAATTCGAACAGCGGCGCGATCAGCTTGTGGGTGTTGCCGGAAATTTGCACCGTGCCCGGTTGGGCCGTCTGCTCCATGCGGGCGGCCAGGTTCACGGCGTCACCCATCACCGTGTACTCCACCCGCAAGTCCGAGCCGACTTCGCCCACCACCACCAGCCCGGTGTTGATGCCCACCCGCACATTGAAATCCAGCCCGCGCTCACGTTTGATCTGCTCGCGATAAGGCTGGATGCCTTCGACAATGCCCAGCCCGGCCAGCACCGCCCGCTGTGGATCGTCCTCGTGGGCAATCGGCGCGCCAAAGAAGGCCAGGATGGCGTCGCCCATCAGCCGGGCCACCGTGCCTTCGTAACGATAGACCGGCGTAATCAGGCGCTCGAACGCGCCGTTCATGATCTCGGCCCACTCTTCGGGGTCGAGCTTCTCGGCCATGGCCGTCGAGCCTTTTACGTCGCAGAAGAGGACGGTGACGATGCGACGTTCGCCTTCAGTGTTGCGGCTTTTTTGGGCCGACTCTAGTTTGGTGAGGAGTTCCTGAGGGATGTATTTTTTGAGATGGGCCTCACTCCCCATCCTCTCAACGGAGCGGCCACAGTTGTGGCAAAACTTTGCGCCGGGGGCGAGTGGCGTGCCACAACTCGAGCAGACGGCAGGCAGGGCTGTGCCGCAGTTCAAGCAGAACTTCGCGCCTTCGGGATTCACAGTCTGGCAACTTGGGCAATTCATCGGGCTATATCGTAACAAAAAACGGCAAGAAAACAAAGTTGCGAAATGATAGAATCTTTTACATGCCGGTTCTCGACCACACCTTCACCGTTCGCGCCCCGCTCTCCGCCGTCGCCGAATTTCACCGCAAGATGAGCGTCCTCAAGACGCTCACCCCGCCGCCCCTCATCATCCAACTGCACAAAGTTGAGCCGCTGGCCGAGAACTCAATCTCAGAGTTCACGATGTGGTTCGGCCCTCTCCCGGTAAAGTGGACAGCGCTCCATTTCAACGTCCATCCTCTAAACGGCTTCACCGACATCCAAACCAGCGGCCCGCTAAAATCGTGGAAGCACGTTCACCACTTCACTGCCGAAGGCGAGCGCCTGACTCGCGTCAACGACCACATTGAATACGAGCACCATGATGGCCTGCGCGGTCTGTTCACCCGGTTGGCCTTTCCGCTGTTTGGCCTACGGCTGGTTTGGGCGCACCGGGCATTTGTGACGCGCCGGGCGTTGGAAGTATGTTAGACTCTCTGCGCTTTAAGGAGCCAACATCCATGCCCGTGTTCGACAACAAATTGCCAATCAAGTTCCACCTGCCCGAAATCGTCAAAGGCCCGTGGACGCGCGAAGCCAAACAGCGCGCCCTCGACCGGGAACTGCTGGAGCATTACATCGAATACTTTGGCCGGGCCATGCAAACCCGCAACTGGTCACCCTGGCACAACTTTCCGCTTGAAGAAATGCGCCAGTTGGGCCACAAACTCAGCGAAGAGACCCTTCATCTCGTCGAGGGCTTTCTGGGTGTGGAAGAATACGTCGGCGATTATGTGACCGGAGTGCTGGAGATGTTCCGCGACAACCGCACCCGCCGCAACCTTCAATTGCAATGGGGCGCGGAGGAAACCAAACACGGCGTGTCGTGGGAACTGGTGCTCAAGCATTCGCTCGCCCGCACTGAAGAACAACTCAAAGCCTATCTTGATAAAGTCCGTAACTTTCGTTGGAGTCCGTCGCAACACTCCGGCGCGGATACCGCACTCGGCATCAGCGCCTATGCGATGGTGCAGGAGCGGGCCACCTACTTCAACTACCAGGAAATGCGCGCCCGCATCCGCGCAGAATACGGCCTGCCAACCAACCCAACCAAAGAGGAACTCGATCGCGGCTATGAAGTCGGCGCGTCGGAGGCTTTTCGCGTCGTCGGGCTGGACGAGATCGCCCATCACGGCATCTTCCTCAAAATCGTCCAGTCCTACATCAAATACTTTCCGTCTCTAACGTTTGAAACGTTGGCCAAAGTGTTCAGCGGCTTCACCATGCCCTCCCTGCTTGGCATTCCTAATGCCCGGCACTTCTTGCGCGCCGTTAACCGCACCAACTTTTACAGCGGCCCCATCCACCGCGAGAAGGTGCACAACCCGGTGCTCAAATCGCTGGGGCTGGAGAACAACGAGGCCTTCGAGCGAGCCGTGCAAATGGTTCGTCACCTGCCAGAGAGCCTGGGGCCGGACGCAGTGAAACTCAGCCGCTTCGGCGAGTGGGTCATCGGTTACGAGCAAGCGCCGACGGGATCGTAACTGTCGAACGACATCCAATTAAAGAGACGTTGCCGGCTGGCAACGTCTCTACATTTTTAATCGCAGGCTCAACATCCAACACGCCACGTTGGTCGGCCACAGCATGAGCGGAAACGTCATCGCCCACTTTGCCCTCAAGCATCCGGATCGTGTTGACAAGCTGGTAATCAAAGACTGGGATTGGGCATTGCTGGCAATTGTGCGCGATGGGAATAGCAACGCCCTGCCCCGACGCTGACCGTCTGGGACAGGACGACACCTGGGTGCCGATCCAACGCGGCCAGGGGCTTCACGCTGAAATGCAACAGTCTGAATGGGTTGTGTTGCCTGAAGCCGGCCACCTGCCGATGGAAGAACAGGCCGAGGCGTTTAAAACGTGCCAATGCTGGCCATATATTCGGCGCGGTTGAGAGCCGGCCCGGTTTCGTCCAGTTGTTTGAGGCGCAACAACAACTCCTTGTTCAAGAGGATGAAATACCAGATCACCATCCAGCTTGCCACCAACACAACAGCCGAGTCCGGATAAAGTCGTCGTTGATCGGAGCGCGAAACAGGCGAGTGGGGGAATTTGAGCAGTCCCAGCCCAAGAAGTCCCCAGGCCAGGCGTGTCGAAGGATCGACTCCGGGCTGAGTCCATATTCGGAAAGCGGCAAGCGCCGCAAAGAGGCTGATAGGGAGGAAGGCAATGTCGCTGATGGCGGCCTGAGCGGCCTCGCCGCCCCAATGCGCAAAAGTCCACATGACGTGGACAGCCGAGTAGAGAGCGGCAATGATACCGGCTACTCCCCACGGCCCGCGCAACCAGTTGACGGGCTGTTTGGCAGTTCTCTCCGATTCAGATGTTAGAGCTGTCATAAGGCATGCTGGAGGGAAAGGCAAGGGGCAAATTGGTAATTTGCCAACAGAAATCAGCGGCCTGATTGCCGGACCAGGCGAGAGATGGTGTCTATCAAACTATCCATTGGCACCGGCTTGAAAAGCACGTCGGTGGCTCCGGCGGCCACCACGGTGCGCACCAGGCTGGGGTCGGTCGTCGAGGTGACGATGACCACCGGGGTGATGGGGTCTTTACTGCGAATGTCTTTGAGGACTTCCAGGCCGTTGCGCCGGGGCAGGTTAATATCCAACATGACGAGGTCAAACGGTTGTTCTTCCATCAATCTCAAAGCTTCATTGCCGTCTGCCGCGCCCTGAACCCGGTTGCCCAGCAGGGTCAACGCTTCAGTCCATACTGCGCGCAGGTCAGGTTGATCTTCCACAATCAACAAGTAAGCCATGCCACTGCTCCTGAAGAATGGGCTTCATTGTAGACCCGGCTCATGATGGCTGCAACAGGCAATTTGTTAGGCTCGCTTCGCGCCTCCGGAAGGTTCCCGGAAAAAAGGCCAAAGCCGCCTTACGGCGGCCAGGCTTGGGGCTATGTGGCTACGAAGCGTTCTTAGCTCTTGTCTTCTTCGTCCCACATCTTGACGACGAGGCGGAAGATGTCGGACTCGGTGATGATGCCGGCCAGCTTGCCCCCGTCCACGACGGGCAGACCGGCGATTTTGTTCTGGAGCATGATCCGGGCGGCGTCGTGGATGGTTGTCTCTGGCGACACGGTGACCGGGTCACGATGCATGATTCGCTCCAGGGTCAGCTTAGCCAGCAGGTAATTCAACTCATAGATGCTCAGGGTGGTGGCTTCGGAAGGCTCGGCTCCGCGAATGTCGCCGCGGGTGACGATGCCGACCAGCTTGCCGCCGTCCAGCACTGGCAGGCGGCGGATTTTCTTTTCGGTCATCAGCTTGTGAGCTTCGGGCAGAGTAGTATGAATATCGGCGGTGACAGGGGTAGCCGTCATCCAATCACGAACAAGTGGGTTTTTCATGGTTTTTACCTCCAACTCTCATCTTAGTTCACTTGTTTGAGGGGTTGTAGTGTGGAGTGTCATGGAGGTAAGGGATAATGATCACCCAGCCTGGCTCTCACACTCCTTCAAAACTGCCTGAGCCCATTCCAACTCCTCCGAGCGCAGTTTGGCAAAAATCTTAACTGCGCGTCGAGCGTAGGCCAGGCCTTCAGCCCTGCGGCCTTGCCGGGCGAGGGCCTTGGCCAGATACTGGGAATACATAGCAATCAACTCTTGCCGCCCCACACTTTCCGAAAGCAACAGGGCTTCGCGGGCCCATTGTTCAGCGGCCGGCCAGTCTTCGCGGCTAAGGGCGAGGGCGGCGAGACTGCCGGTGCGAACGGCAATGCCTTCGTGATGATTGAGCTTCTTGTCAATCTGTAAGGCTTCGCGGTAGTGTTGTTCGGCGGCGGCGTGGTCGCCGGATTCTTTTTCGATCCCGGCCAGGGCATTCAACGCCGTTGCCAACTCGTTGCTCTCCGGCGAGAGGTTGCGCCATAACCCGAGCACTTCCCGATAAGCAGTGATGGCGGCGGGGTAGTTTTTATGCAAAAGATACCCCATGCCCCGCAGACGGCTGGCAAGGGCCTTTTCGCGCGCCCCGGCATTTTGCCAGTGCGTTTCAGCCCGGCGGGCGCATTCCAGCACCTCATCGGCCTGGCCGCGCAGGTAGTGCACATAGCCCATTTGATACGTTCGCCAGCCTGCCTTATCGGCGTCCTTCGCGGCCACAGCTTTTTCTTCGGCCTGCAAGCTTATATTCAGCCACTCATCCCACCTGCCGGTGAAATCCAGAAAAGTATCGAGAGCATCGCACAGGCGTTGCAGGCGAGCATCATCACCGCTCAAAATGAGCGGCAAGGCGGCGGCGACAGTTGCCCATTCGGCTTCCAACGTTGAGAAGCGCTCAAAGTTTTTGTAGCCGTTTTCTTCGGCAAGTTTGACGGCGCGATGGATGAGCCGTTCGCCGGTTTGAGCGATGATCTCCGGGCGCTGGCGATGCAGAAACGCGGCAGTGAGGGGCGGGAGCAAATACATCTCTGCTTCCGCGTCGCTCACCAACAGGGCGCGGTCGGTCAAATCTTCCAGAGCGGTCCGTACGGCAAGTTCGGGGATTCCGCCAAGTTCAGCCGCCCACTTGACTTTGACCGGTTGAGTGAAATGGGCCAGCGCGGCCAGCGCCGCCGTTTCGCTCTCGGTGCAAGTATCGAGCAAGTCGCCAAAGATGTATTCCAGTGGGTCATTGTCTCCCGAAGGGGGCGCGGCTTCGATAAACTTGTAGGCCTCGGCAATGGTATGGCACTGACTGCCGGGCCGCCCTAGTTGCCCAACCAGCCATTTGATCAGCAGAGGGTTGCCGCGCGCTGTTTCGTAGAGCTGTTGGCGTTCAGCCCCGGCAGACCGGGCCAAAAATTTGTTGCGCTCGGCGAGTTTGGCGATCAGTTCCTGGGCGGCTTGTGGCGAAAGCCGATCAAGGCGGATGATGCGAGCGTCTATATCGGTGCGCCGGCGGCTGGTAACGATGGCTTTGCACGAAATGGGCAGGCGACCCAGGAATTGAAACAACCGGGCGCGCTCTTTTTCGTCAAACGTTTCGAGATTGTCAATGATGAGCAACGCGTGCCGGTCGGCCAGCGCGCGGCGCAGGGCGTTGGCCCGTTCGTTCGGATCGATTTTGGCCAGGCTGTCTTCCCCCAGCTCGCGAGCCAGTTCAGTCAGCAGTTCCATGTAGTTAGGCAACAGGAAGTCTTCCAACAGTTGCACACCCTGGGGAGTCAATTCGCGCGCTTTTGCCGAAAGGAAAATTTTGGTGTGGAACTGCTTGTCAGAAGCCAGATGCCCGGCGCGGATGGCAAGCTCGGTCTTGCCCACCCCGCCCGGCCCGTCAATCAGCACACCCCAGCCGCGCGCCTCGGGCGAGAGCGCATCGGCAATGCGGGCCAGTTCTTCTTCACGGCCAAAGAAATAGGGCTGGTGCGGCAGTTCGGAGCGGCGGCGTTGAAGGCCGGAGCCGCCATAGTTGTAAACGTGAGTGGCGCTGACAACTTTATCGCGGCCCGTCATGTCCCCACTGCCAATCGTAACACTGCTCTGGTCGCTGCCGTGAATGCCGCCTTCCTGTTTATCGTCCATAGCCTCATCTCACCGGCTACCCGCCGCATTCCTTCAACACCGCCAGCGCTTTGACCATTTCGGGCGAGGGCAGTTTGTAGAAGATTTCCACGGCGCGGTGGGCGTAAGGCAAACCTTCGCCGGGGCGGCCCTGCCGGGCGAGGGCCCTGGCCAGCCGCCAGCAGTTGTAGGCAATAAAGAGTTGGTGGCCCATCATCTCGGTCAACTGCAAGGCTTCACGAGCCAGCGTTTCGGCGGCGGCCCAGTCTTCGCGTTCCAGCAGGAGGCCGGCGAGCGTCCCCTTGTTCGTCGCGATGCCTTCGTTGTAGCCAATTGCTTTTGCAATCCGCAACGCCTCGCGGAAATGGCGTTCGGCGGCGTCCAGGTCCCCGACCTCTTGTTCAACCCAGCCCAGATCATTCATACCGGTGGACACGTATTCATTCTCCGGCGTCACCGCGCCGGCAAAGGCAATCATTTCCCGGAAGGCGGCGATGGCGGCTGAATAATTCTTTTCCAACTGATGGCCTTTGCCTCGCAACCGCAGGGCCAGCGCCTTTTCGGGGGAATTGCTCCTGGCCCAATGCCTCTCGGCGCGGCGAGCGCAATTCAGCACTTCGCCCGCCTGCTCTCTCAGGCGGTAGACCCAGCCCGCGTTGTAGGCGCGCCGTCCGGCGTTATCGCTGTCGCCGGCGCCTGCCGCGCGTCCTTCGGCTTGCAGGCTGAGAGCCAGCCATTCATCCCAGTGCCCGAAGAAATACAAGAACTGGTTGAGGGCCCCGCACAGCGTTTGCAGGCGCTCATTGCCGCCTTGCAGGAAGAGCGGCAAAGCGGCGGCGATCCTCGGCCACTCGGCGGCAAGTAAGGGGAAGCGCATATGGTTCCGGAAATCGCGGAAATCGCCGGCCAATGCCAGGGCGTACACACTGTCCATCAGGCGTTGAGCCGTCCGGGCAATGATCTCCGAATGTTTGCGACGCAAGAACATGGCCGCGAGTGGAGAGAGCAAATACTCTTTCGCCTCGTCATCCCCCACCAGCAATGCCCGATCCGAAAGGTCTTCGATCTCCGTTTGAATCGCCGTTTCGGAAAGCGCCGCGATCTCGGCAATCCATCTGAGTTGAGCCGGATGGGTGAAGTGGCAAAGCGCCGCGAGCACGGCCATTTCGCTCTCGGTGAAGGTGTTGAACAGGTCGCCAAAGATGTGCTCGAGCGGGTCATTGCCCGGCGGCGCCGACTCCATGTATTTGCCTGCCTGGGCGATGGTGCGGCAAAGACTGCCGGGCCGGCCCAACTGCCCGGCCAGCCACTCGATGAGCAGAGGATTGCCCTGGGTGATCTCGTACAACTGCTGGCGCTCTTTGTCGCTGGTGCGCGCCAGCAGAGAGTTGCGTTCGGACAACTTGGCGATGAGCTTCTGCGCGTCTTTTGGCTTGAGCCGGTCGAGGCGGATGATTTCGGCGGCCACATCCACCCGGCGGCGGCTGGTGACGATGGCCTTGCACGACCGGGGCAGGCGGCGCATAAATTGGAAGAGCCGCTCACGCTCCCGCTCTTCAAAAGTCTCGACGTTATCAATGACGATAAGGGCCTGGCGGTTGGCGAGGGCGCGGCGCACTTCGTTCGGGCGTTCGTTCGGGTTGCCCTTGGCGATTTCGTCCTCACCCAACTCACGGGCCAGCTCGGCCAGCAGGGCCATGTAGTTGGTGAGCATAAAGTCTTCCAGCTTCTGCTCGCCGTGCGGAGTGAGCTCCCGCATTTTGGCCGAGAGGTAGATTTTCGTCGGGAAGTTTCGGTCCGGAGCCAGGTGACCGGCGCGGATGGCCAGGGCGGTCTTGCCAATGCCGCCCGCGCCGTCAATCAGCACGCCCCAGCCCACGGCTTCAGGGTCAAGCGCGTCGGCGATGCGGGCCAGTTCCTCTTCGCGGCCAAAGAAGTAGGACTGGTGCGGCAGTTCGGAGCGGCGAGCCTGCTGGCCTAAGATGTTGTAGGTGGCCGTGATTTTGTCGCGGCCTGTGACATCACCACTGCCGATTGTAAGGTTGCTTTCATCGCCAATGTCAATGCCGCCGTTCCGTTGGTTGTCCATAGCCCACTCCTGCACCAACATTCTACTACCGAGAGCGGGGTGTGAGAAAGCAGGTAAGAGGTAGGGGTAACAAACGCGGGCCGCCGCCAAATAATGCTATACTCGCGCCATGCAGTCCGCCAGCTTTGACCGCGCCGCCGATATTTACGACGCCACCCGCGGCTTCCCGCCCGGAATTGGCGATCTGGTGGCCGAGGCCGCGCTCGACATCATTGGAACTCGGGCGCAGGCGCTAGAGGTGGGAATCGGCACCGGGCGCATCGCCCGGCCATTACTGGCGCGGGGAATGCGAATAACGGGCGTAGACCTCTCGCGGCAAATGATGGGCCGACTCCTGGAGACTCTGCCGCCTGACTCGCCCCGCCTCAATTTGATCGAAGGAGACGCCGCCTCTCTACCCCTGGCCGGCTCTACCTTCGACGCCGTCATCTCTGTCCACGTCTTTCACCTGATTGCAGACTGGCGGGCAGCGCTGGCTGAAACGCGGCGCGTACTTCGCAGTCCCGACCTCGCGTCGGGAAGGCCCGGCGGCGTGTTTCTCTCCGGCTACGACTGGCGGCCCGAGGACTCGCCGGGTATCGCCCTGCTAAAAAAATGGCGGGCGATTGTGAACGAGAGCGGATTTCAAGGCGACGGGCCGGGCGCTAGAGATTTTGACGATGTGAAAGCCGCTCTCGTCGAAATGGGCGCAACCCTGGAAGAACGCGCCGTTGGCGAGTGGGCGCGGACGCGCACCCTGGCTCAACATCTGGAGACAATTGAACACCGCACCTGGTCGTCCACCTGGGCCGTGCCCGACGACTTCTTCCCGCGTTGCCTGGCCGAATTACGCAAGTGGGCTATTGCCAAATACGGCAGTCTGGATCAAGAATTCACCGTCCCGCATAAATTTATTTGGCAGGCGTTTCGGTGGGAATAACTTATGCCCCAACCCTTCAACTGCCCCACCTGTGGCGCGCCGCTCAATTACAAAGGCGGCCCCGATCTGACCATCAACTGTTCCTTCTGCGGCACGCCCGTCATCGTGCCGCCCGAATTGCGAACCGGGCCGATGGTCGAGCCGCCCGCCCCAACCAGCGCCGCGCCGCTAACAGTGAGTCAGCGCCCGGAGTTTGCCGAGATCGAGCGGCTGGCGCGAGCGGGCAACAAAATCGAAGCCATCAAGCTCTTTCGAAGGTTGACGGGCGCGGGGCTGAAAGAGGCGAAAGGTGTAATTGACAAGATGGACAGAGGCGAGGTGAGCGCCGCCGCCAATTACGCCGCCACCGCCGGCCCGCTTGAAATCACTTCTTCCACGCCCGACCACACCGGGCAGATAGAAAAGATCGGGCGGCTGTTGAAAGCGGGCAACAAAATTGAAGCCATCAAGGTCTATCGCGAAACGTTCGGCGTGGGGCTGAAGGAGGCAAAGGACGCCGTCGAAAAGCTGGAGACGACAATTGACACGCCCGGCGCGTTCGACCTTCATCCGCAAGGAGTCTCAACTTCCAGCCGCCGGCCCCTGCGTCCCCCGCCTTCCATCGCCCGGCTCAAAGACCAGTCGGCCAAACTCAAGCAGATCGGCGACAACGTGCGCGCGGGCAACAAGATCGGAGCGGCCAGGGTGTTGAGCGAGGTCTTCGATCTGGGTGAGGCCCAGGCTGGGGACCTGGTGGACATGCTGGCCGACGGCAAGCCCGTCAAGATCGGCAACGTGACAATGGAAGTTGCCAAAGAAGCGCTGGAGTCGCCCGTCGTCGAACCGGCCCGCCCCCGCGTTGGCGGCTGTCTCGCCGCGCTGGCTCTGGTGATCGTGGCCGCCGTTGCCGCCTGGTTCGCCCTTAGCGCCAACGGCGGCGACAATCAGATCATGCGTGCCTTCAGGAACCTGTCGCCCACCGAAACGGCGGTTCCCACTGTCGCCCCGGTGCCAACTGAAGCGCCCGCGCCAACACAAGTTCCACCGGCCACCCCGGCGCCAACGGCAACACCTGGCGTCCTCAACGTCACCCAAATCCTGCTGGGCGGCCTCGGCACGGGGCGCGGGCTGTTTGAGAACGCGCGCAGTCTGGCCGTGGATGGCGCAGGCCATATCTACGTTGGCGAGTACGAAGGCGGGCTGGTTCAGGTCTTCGACGAAACGGGCGAGTATTTGACTGAATGGCAGGTTGACATCGGCGACGGCTTCTTGAAGAAGCTGGCCGCGGACAAAGACGGGGTGGTGTTCGCGGTGTTCAATGGCAACATCTACAAGTTCGACGGGGCAACCGGCGAATTGCTCGGCCAGTTGAATTACGACGGCGGGCAAGGATTTCAAGACGTGGCCGTGACCGCCGACGGCGGGTTGGCCGCCACCTGGAACAAAGACTGGCAGGGCGGCCTCTTCGTCAACTTCAGCGAGAGCCAGGACGACCTGGTGATGTTCGACGGCGACGGCAACGTGACTCGCGTCATTCCCAAAGTGCTGAGCGTGGAGGCAGGCGGCTACGCCGAACTTGAGACGTTGATCGCCGTAGACGGCGAAGGCAACATCTATCTGACTGGCCTGAACAACGATGGCATTTTCAAGTTCACGCCCGAGGGCAAGTTCGTCGGCGAGTTCGGCGCGTACGAGGTGGCTTACGCCACCGCGATCGCGGCAGACGACCGGAGTTGGGTCTTCGCTTCAACCTCGGATGGCATTTACATTTTTGACGCCGAGGGGCGCTATCAGGGCTTCGAGGACGTCTCGGCCAATGGCATCGTCGTCGCTGACGTGGACAGGTTGCTGGTGTTGAATCACCCGCAGGTGTGGGAGTACGCGCTGAACAATCAGCCCTGACCGTCGCCCAAGTTATTGGCTCGCGCCAGACCGCAACGTTTTGACCTGATACCCAATCAAACCGGGCAGGCCGACCAGGGCCGCCGTGGCCGCGATCATCGTCGTCATCCCAACAAGCGGAAACAGCGCGCCCGCAATCGCGCCGCCAATCGGGTTGCCGCTCTGCATCAGGGTGCGGAGCAAGGCAAACGTGCGACCCCGCAACTCTTCAGGGATGACTTGCATCCGCAAGGTTTGCGCCCAGATGGTGAGCGGCGCGCTGAACGCGCCGAGCAGAGCCAGCCCCAACATCACCAGCCAAACGTTACTGCTGACTAGCAAGAGCAAGAGGGCAAGGCCCGAAAGCATTTGCGCCACACAAATCAAACCGCCCAGCGGCCAGGCGAAGCGACGGCCACCCACCCACAAGGCGCTCACCACTTCGCCCGCCGCCCACACACTCCACAACGTGCCGTACAACTCTGATCCGCCGCCAAGATTCTGATCCGCCAAAATCGGCAACCAGACCGAGATGAACCCGCCGCCGCCGATATTGAAAGCCATGAACATGAAGGTGGTCGAGAACAGCACTTTGTTGGTGAGCAGGAGTCGAACGGCGTGGCCGAGGCTGTATTGTTCTTTCTCGGTTCGAGCCGGTTCAGCGCGCTCGATGCGAATTTGCCACAGAGCAAGGGCGAAGGCGAAGTACGAGACGGCGTCCACGATGATGACGTTGGGAGCGCCGATGAGGGTGATGAGCAGTCCGGCCAGGGCCGGGCCGACCACGCCACCCAACGTCCAACTCAACGTCTCCAGCGCGTTGGCGGTGTCCAATGAGTCGCGTTCGACCAGTGACGGAATCATGGCCGGACTGCCTGCCAACGCAATCATCATCAGCAGGCCGTAGACGGCGGCCACCAGGTAGACGTGCCAGACGGCGAGGAGGCCCAGGGCGTGTAAGACGGGAATGGCGGCCACGGCGGTTCCCCGGATGGCGTTATCCACGATCATCACCGCCCGGCGGTCGAATCGATCCAACAACCACCCCGCAACCAGTCCGCCGACGACCACCGGCCCGGCGTACCAGAACGCCAGCCAGCCCAGCGCTTCGGCAGACTTGGTTTGTTCGTAGACATACCAGGTCAGGGCGATGCGGGTGAGCGAGTCGCCCAGCACCGAAAAGGTGAAGCCGAGCCAGAAGAGGCGAAACGAGCGCCCTTGAAAGATGAGGCGGTAGTTGGCGAGCATATTACAGGGCAAGCATCCTGAGCGGAGCGCCGGTGCAATTCCGGCGCGTAGTCGAACGCGAAGCGTGCGGGTCTTGAATGGGAGCAGTTACAAGAAAATCATTCGGGCCGATAAGGCGCTTCAGTATCAATATCGCCCACGAAGTCGGGCAGGTTCGTGTGGCCCAGGTTTTGGCGGATGGCCATGTTCTCGCCGGTGTGATACCAGTAGTGGTAAATCACACGTTGCATTAAGTTCCCGACGCTGGTGGTAAACGATCCGCCGTCCACGACAAAGGTGCGCGGCGGCGACAAATAGCCTGTGGTCAGCGTATCCAGAAACGGGTCGGCGGCGGTGGTGATGGTATTCCAGGCCGCCCACATTTCAGCCAGCGGCGGCGTGACCGCCTCACAACCATAGCAAAAGAGCGTGTCGAGCTCCGGCAAGGGGGTCTGGCCCTGCAGACGTTGCAGCCAGTAACGCTGTTCCTGCCAGGCCAGATGGCCGATGTTCCAACTGATGCAGTTCAGCGGCAGGAACCGCCGGCGCGCTTCGGCATCGGTCAGGCCTTCGAGCGCGCGCTTAAACTCACTGCGGGTGAAGCGTAATTGGGTGACGAGAGGGTGAGTCATATGTTGTTATTCTACTTGACTATACTTGTCACCTATGTGTCATACTTTCTTCATAGAATGTGAGGCATGGCAATGAATCGACTCGACCGCGCGCTGGGAATTTTGCTCTGGCTTCGCAGCCGCAAAACCGTCTCCGCCGCCGAACTGGCAAAACAGTTTGAAGTCTCTCAGCGGACGATCTATCGCGACATTGAGGCGTTGGGCGAGCTTGGGATTCCGGTGTATGCCGAAATGGGCCGGGCTGGCGGCTTCCGACTCCTGGATGGCTACTTTTTGCCGCCGGTCATGTTTTCCGTCGGGGAAGCCGTCTCGCTCCTCCTCGGCCTGGCTGCGCTGCGCCGTCTGCGGGCCAAGCCCTTCGCCGCCGAACTCGGAACCGCCGAACACAAATTGCTGGCCGCCGTCCCCGATCATCTGCGCGAGACATTGACGAAGGCCGGGCGGCTGATTGGCTTCGAAGAAACGCCGACCGATATGTTCCTGCATCCCGAACTTGAGGCGCAGGAACTGGTTGCCGAGACTCGAACGATGACCGAAGACTCGGTCATCACCGTCTTCCTGCAATCGCTCTTGGAAAAGCGCGCCGTGGCCTTGCATTATCGCTCGCCGTACAACCCCGAAGCCTCAAGCCCGGCCATCATCCCTCGTGGCCTGTTGTGGGATCGGGATCGCTGGTATTTGATTGGGCCGAAGGTGGGCGGCAAAGATGAACCACGGCTGTGGCGGGCGGATCGGGTGCTGGCGATCAAACCCGACAAGCTCTTGCCCGACTCAGACTCAGACTCTGGCTTTGACGTGGCGGCCCTGTTGGGCCGCCAATGGCTGGGCAGGGCCATGGCCCGCTGGGCGGACGAAGCGCCGGTGACGATCCGGCTCACGCCCGCGCAGGCCGAGCGCCTGAAGCGCGATTGGTATTACGGCCACGCCCGCTACGAGACTTTGCCGGATGGCGACGTGCTGATGACCTATGGCGAGGGCAACCGCGCCTTTGTGTTTGAGTTGGTGCGTTGGCTGGGGCCGGGGGCGGAGTTGGTGGCGCCGGAAGCGTGGCGAGCGGATTTGCGGGAGGAGTTGAAGGTGATGGTGGGGCAATATGAGGTAGAGAAATAGCTATAGGCCGATATTTGCTCTTGTGTATAAAATGATGTATATTGTAGGTAAGGCAGGCCACCATGGCACAGATGATTCGCAAACAAATCTATATTCAGAGGCGGCAACAAGTTGCCCTCAAACGGCTTGCCCGGCTGCGGGGATTGAGCGAGGCCGAGGTGATCCGGCAGGCGATTGAACGCGAAGCGGAAGCCGGGGCAATGAAATTATTGTCCGGCGATACGGCGGCCTTGCAGGACTTCCTCAAATTCGCGCGATCACGCCGGGCCACTGGTGGCG